>Ga0209480_10003067_pt1 | contig 11065 bp, 14 predicted proteins | sample JI61114C2DNA_FD_187501 | JGI IMG/M metagenome (GOLD analysis project Ga0209480, IMG submission 187501) | Wastewater effluent complex algal communities from Wisconsin, to seasonally profile nutrient transformation and Carbon sequestration -... | ecosystem: Engineered > WWTP > Effluent > Algae...
CAATCTCTTGTACAATCTGCAACTTTAAAGACAAAGGATAATCTCCTTGTTTACGCTTAACATACTGATTTGCTTGTAGTTCTTCCATAATGATTGTTTTTGTGTATCATTATTTCAGGACGGGACAATAGCTGCAAATAAAAAGCCTCCCTAATAGAATTGGGGAGGCTTTTGTATTAGGTTGGATGGATTATGCAAAGATGACAAACAAAGCATAGATCACACCAGGAATCCAGAATAATAAGGTCAACAATAAGCTGATCCAAAATTTAGTGTTAATGGCATTTTCATGCAGGTAAACGGCTAATGGTGGTAACAAAATAGCCAAGATCGCCAATAGAAGCGTGTTAGTACTAGCATCCCCACTAGCTTTATTGGCTTTATCAGCTTTGTAATTCTTCAACAGCGCTTTTGCATCAGCAATTCTTGCTTTTCTTTCAGATTTTGACAAGGATTTAAAAGACTCTAATGCATTCTTAACCATGACTTCGTCTTCCTTAGAAACATAGGCTGTTGCGGTATCATTTTTAGAAGTCACTACTGGAATACTTGCAAAAACACTGGCAGATTGCATGGCAATGATGCAGGCAATTAAGATTTTTTTCTTCATGTTCATAAGGTTAGATGGTTTTATAAAACGGTGCTTATTAATTTAAAAATACAATAAATATGGATTTATCAAAATCTAGGTACAGTTATCTTTTGTAAACCTGTGAAATTTACAAATGGGCAACGTATCTTTAAACTAGAAATTTAACTATGCGTCTTTTCAGTTTATTTATTTTGGCATTTGCTATATCCTGTACTAGTAAAAAAGTAGCCCTGCTACCTGCAGAAAACGCTTTTGATGCAGGAAGAGAATTTATAGACGGCAACTTAAAAGGCGATTTTCAAAAAGCAGCATTCTATATGATTGCTGATGAACAGAACAAACAATTCCTTTCTGTAGCTGAGCAGGAATATCGCCAAAAAGACAAGGAAGGAAGACAGGAGCTAAGATCTGCTTCTATTAATTTGGAAAAAGTAGAAGACCTTGACAAAGAACAAAGCATTATTTATTACAGCAATTCTTTTGATAAAAAACCTCAGAAAATTAAAATCATCAAAACTAACCAAGGTTGGTTGGTAGATTATAAATTTAGTTTTTCAACCCCTTAACTTAACTAACCTCTAAAAGATTCACATGAAGACACAATATGTATTGCATCCATGGCACGGAGTTCCTTATGGTGAAAATGCACCTAGGGTGGTAACTGCTGTCATAGAAATTCCACAAGGTTCTCGTTGCAAATATGAAATTGACAAACCATCTGGTTTGTTGAAATTGGATAGGGTTATTTTTTCATCATTCTACTACCCTATTAACTACGGTTTTATACCTCAAACCTATGGTGGAGACAAAGATCCACTAGACATATTGGTCATTACTTCCTTACCCGTTGTGCCTTTAACATTGATGGAAGCAAAGGTGGTGGGTGTGATGCAGATGGTAGATGGTGGAGATCCAGATGATAAAATCATTGCTGTTGCAGCCAATGACCCTGGTGTAAACCACTACAACAATATTGAAGAATTACCCAAGCATTTCTTTGACGAATTGCGTCACTTTTTTGAAGAATACAAGAAATTGGAAAACAAAACCGTGGTGGTGGAAGAATTTGGAGACAAAGCCAAAGCCCTTTCTATTATCAAGGAAGCTATTGAATTCTATAAGGAAACATTTACACCTTAATTCTAATCATGAGCACGGGCACCATTATTATTCTCATCCTCATTGGTCTTGCAGCTGGCGTATTAAGCGGCCTAGTTGGTGTAGGAGGTGGTATTCTAATGGTTCCAGCCCTGGTTTTAATTTTAGGTTTTACCCAAAAACAAGCCCAAGGCACTTCACTGGGTATTATGCTACTTCCCGTGGGAATCTTAGCAGTAATCCAGTATTATAAACAGGGTTATGTGAATTTTCAAATGGTATTCATTATAGCAGCCGCTTTTGTACTTGGTGGATTTTTGGGGAGCAAGATTGCCCTAAATATCAGCGACGAGAAAATGAAAAAGGTTTTTGGGGTAATTTTGCTGTTGGTATCCTTAAAAATGCTGTTTTTTGATTCATCCGCCAAGAAACCAACTGAATCTGTCCCAACGGCTAATACAGAAATTTTAAAAAACCAATAAGCTGGGTTTCAAAATTGAAATCAGCCCCTTATCTTTGCAAAAACTTAAAATTCATGGAAGCAAAAGTATCTACAGGAAAATATTGGCTTTGGTTCTTTATTTGGCTAGGCATTATGGTTACCCTTTTGGTGGTATATCGTGAGTTTTTCTGGTTGGCTTTGCCTGGCACTGTTACTTATTTTGCTAAAGCTATGGACTTGATTTAAAACCTACCATATTGATATTATAAAAAAAGCAGCCTTTGGGCTGCTTTTTTTATGCATGATATCTTTTCACTATCCTTAATTGGTGGGTTCTTTCTCCCGTGTCTGCGTTTATGATTCCCATATTATCAATAGGATCAATCCGCACTTTTCCTGAAGCATGAATAATGCTGGCATTGTCTAACATCATACCCACATGGGTGATCTTTCCCTCGGCATTGTCAAAAAAAGCCAGGTCGCCACATTTGGCTTCTTGTAAAAAGCCCACAACCTCTCCTAAAGCTGCCTGCTGATAAGCGTCTCTGGGCAATTTAATACCCAGAAATTGGAAAACTTGTTGGGTAAGTCCGCTACAATCAATGCCAAAAATGGATCTACCTCCCCACAAATAAGCCGTGTTTAAAAATTGATGCGATACCCATTTAAGGGTGGCTTCATTAAATTGGGCTTCGGCCGGATTCCAAAATTTTCCTTCATAATGAAATTCAAATGAACCAATCTTGGCATTCCCATGATCAAAAAAATGCAAGGGGCTTCCAAAAGAGACTTGCATGGGGGTTCCATTACAGGTAATCGCCCTTAATACATCGCCATTTAATAAGCCATTTCCTTTTAGGGCTTGTTCATCCGAGATTTCAACTAATTGGCTTTTTTGAATCCAACCTATATAGTCATCATATTGGCTAGAAACTTTGATAAAATCCTTTCCAGATTCCAGTATGGTGGCTGATTCTCCAAATAATAATTGGCTCACCATTTCTGAACGGTGAGATGCTTCTAATCGCATGGGCGTAACCGGAACAATGGGCGTAACAAAAGCCATCTTGAAATTTTGATTCAAGTTATGGAAATTTACAAAAGCGGCATCTCTTTATAAATGCTTATTTTAAAGCAGTGCAAACCAATAGCTACCAACATATCAGCGATCAGGAACTTTTAGATAAGTTTCGGCAAGACGGTAACAACCAATGGTTGGGTATTGTATTGCAACGCTATACCCTCTTGTTATTGGGTGTTTGTATGAAATACCTCAAGAATGAAGAAGCCGCAAAAGATGCCGTACAACAGGTGTTTCTCAAATCCATTGCAGAATTACAAAAATACGAAGTGGCTTATGTAAAGAGTTGGTTGTACACCATTGCCAGGAACCATTGCCTCATGCAATTAAGAAATAAAAACAAAATGGTTCCCGTTTTAGAAGATACAGCCTTAGCTCCTGACCAGGACTTCTTAGAAGCGGTTAAAGAAAAAGAACTGGTACTCCAGGAATTAGAGCAATGCTTGGAGGGATTAAATGAGCCCCAGAAAACCTGTGTAACTTTGTTTTACTTGCAAAAAAAGAGTTACCAAGAAATAGTAGATCAAACAGGATTTAATTTATTGCAGGTAAAAAGTTATATTCAAAATGGAAAACGCAATTTGAAAATTCTGTTATTGGAAAAATTGCAACAACACAATGCCTGATTTAAGCAACATATTACCCAATGGTTCCCAACCGGACGAAGCCGCTATTAAACGGTACTTAGAAGGGAATGCCACGGCTGATGAACGTTTTGCCATAGAAAACCAAATGTCAGACGAAGCCTTCTTAAATGATGCCGTAGAAGGCTTGCAGGAATTCAAAGACAAGGATTTGTTGCAGGAATATGTAGCTCAATTAAACAAAGACTTACAGAAACAAACCGATAAGAAAAAAGCCAGAAAACTCAAACGTGCTTTACAAGATCAGGATTGGACTATTATTGCCATAGTGGTTGTGCTATTACTATGCTCCCTTGGTTACGCAGTGATTCATCTTTTAATGAAATAAGATATTTGGATTTCCCTTTTCTGAATTCTGTACTTCACTCTTCACTCTTCACTATTATCTCTTCACTTTCTTCACTAAATTCTACACAATTCTCGAATCAAAGTTGCATGTTGAGGAAAGTCTTGAACTAATAAATCGGCCTTGGCCAATTCAAAATCTGCAAAATCAAAACCGGGCGCTACGGTACAACCAACCAAGGAAAAACTTGTATTGGCTGCAGGTCTTGATGCGAACCATGCACCTGCTGGTACGGTTGCTTGAAAGGTCTCCCCTGCTTGAATTTGATTACCAAGTAGAATCATTTGAAGCTCACCGTTGTCTTGCAGTACAAAGATTTCCAAAGCCTGTCCAGCATAAAAATGCCAGGTCTCATCGCTCTTGATTCTATGAAAGGCTGAGAAATTTCCTTGGTCTAACAGAAAATAAATGGCCGTACCAAAATACCTATCCCCTTCAAACCTATTGGGTAGCCCTAGATGTGGGATCCTTTCAGCTGAACGATAAGTCTCTTTATAATACCCACCTTCTGGATGCGGTAGCATTTGATAATGGGTAACAATTTCATCAATAGTAAGGTCAAGTGCCATTGGCTATGCTTAGTTCAATTGCTAGTAATTAATCATCTTCCTCTGTTGAAGGTTGATAAGGTGCTCTTTTTTTCTGCTTGGGCGATACTTCATTGATTAACTCTGCAACCAATGCCGTCCAGCCACTTTGGTGACTGGCACCTAATCCTCTTCCGGTATCTCCATGAAAATATTCATAGAACAATACCAGGTCTTTGTTTTCAGGCAAACAGTAGAACCAGTTTTGCTCTGCATTGAGCTGTCTACAATTGGCACCGTCTAATTCAAACAAACTGATTACCCGCTTGGTAAGTTCATTAGCAACTTCTGTCAATGACATATAATTGCCGGATCCAGTTGGATAGTCAATGGTCAAGGACTCGTCATAGAATTCGCCAAACTTTTTAATACTTTGAATGATCAAATAGTTGATGGGCATCCAGACAGGTCCACGCCAGTTACTATTCCCTCCAAAAAAGTCAGAAGTACTATCACCCGGATCATATTGAATAGAATAATCTGTTCCTTCAATATTCACCGTATAAGGATGCTCTTCATGGTATTTAGACAAAGCCCTGATTCCTCCTGGCGATAAGAACTCTGTTTCATTTAACAATCGTTGCAATAAGGCAATCAATCTTTCTTTTGGAATTAGAGAAATCAAGATCTTGTCTTCTTCTACTTTTTCCTCATTGGGCCAGAACTTGTTATTCTTTTTCCGGTATTGCTCAAACCAATTGATTCGCTTGGTAAAGTCCTGCAATTTTTGGAATACCTGTTTATTGATAATGGAAACGGCAAAAAGAGAGGTCAAACCTACAATGGATTGAATCCGCAATTGAATAGGTGCATGACCAGGAAGCCCCAATGTATCATAATAGAACTTGTCTTCATCATTCCACATACCCATTTCATTGAGGGCTTCTGCTATTAAAACAAAATGCTCAAAAAATTTGGTGGCTGTGTCTTCAAATGCTTCATCGTGCATGGATATTTCAATAGCCATATCCATTAGATTTAGGGCATACATTCCCATCCAACTAGTACCATCGGCCTGTTCTAATTGGGCTTCACTATGTAATTGAATACTTCTATTAAAGACCCCAATATTATCCAAACCCAAGAACCCACCTTCAAAGATATTGTTCCCGTTTTTGTCTTTTCGGTTGATCCACCAAGTAAAATTGATAATCAGTTTTTGAAAAATCTTTTTAAGGAATACAATATCGCCCTTACCAGATTGTTTCTTTTCAATATTGTAAACCTGTAATGCCGCCCATGCTTGAACAGGTGGGTTTACATCACTAAAATTCCATTCATAAGCGGGTAATTGACCGTCTGGTTTCATATACCATTCACGCATAACCAAGAGCAATTGGTGCTTGGCAAAAGTAGGATCTACCATGGCCATGGGCACACAATGAAAAGCCAGATCCCATGCTGCATACCAAGGGTATTCCCATTTGTCTGGCATGAGAATAATGTCTTGATTTTTCAGGTGTTGCCAGTCATGGTTTCTGCCATTTTTACGATGCTCTGTTAGTGGCGCAATCTTATCACTATTGCTAATCCATTTTTCAATATCGTAATGATAGTATTGCTTGCTCCAAAGCAACCCTGCTAAAGCCTGTCTTTGAATATTGCGGGTGTCTGCGCTTAAACTATCAGGAAGCACTTCTTCATAAAACTCATCGGCCTCGGCCTTTCTTTGCTGAAAAATAGAATCATAGCCTTTGGGAAAAGGGCTATCAATGAGTACATCGGCCAAGCGCAGATAAACAGTTTTAGACTCACCACCTGCAATCTTCATTTTATAAACCGGAGCAAACTTGGTGCCATCCGTTTTCTTTCTGAGCGCGTCTACATTCTTGTTGAGTATGATGGCGTCATTAAATGCATCTTTTACAAAAATGGATTCGTTGGGTGTTCCAAAAAGCTTTTCTGTATTGGTTTCATTCTCTGTAAAAAAGCGATCATTGGATTTTTGATAATACAGATAATAACTCCCAATTCTTTCATGTGTAGCCCTAACCACACCTTCTTTTACTTCTTCAATATTGGGCTTTTGATTCAGGTCATTTTGTTGCCAACGATTGTAAAACCAAAGATTGGGCAAAAGCGTTACGGGTGCAGTTTCCTTTCCCCTATTAACTATTTCTATCTTGATTCCTATATCTCTTTTACTGTATTTGGCATAAGTGATATAAACGTCAAAATATTTGTTTTGATCAAAAACACCCGTATCTAAAATCTCATATTCCGGTTCTAACTTGGTTCTATTTCTATTGGCATCAATTAATTGCTGATAAGGGAATGCATCTTGCGGATACTTATAAAGCATCTGCATATAATAATGCGAAGGAATATTATCCAAATAATAATACAGCTCTTTTACATCCTCACCGTGATTACCTTGGTAGTTGCCCAAACCAAATAACCTTTCTTTTAAAATATCGTCTTTACCATTCCATAATGAAATGCCAAAACAGAGGTTTCCAAAAAAATCAGAAATGCCTCCCAAACCGTCTTCTCCCCAGAGATAGGCCCTACTATGTGCGTGGTTAAAAGGAAAATAATTCCATGCGTCACTATTGCCACTATAATCCTCTCTTACGGTGCCCCATTGACGCTCTGAAAGATAGGGGCCCCATTGCTCTAAGGGAACTTTTCTGCCCGCGTTAACCTTTAATCGCTGCTGTTCCGCTGTCATCATCTCAAAAACTATTAGTACAATAATTGGTTGCTCAAACCGAAAATAAGGAATGAATATACAAAAAGATTGCCTTTTCACCCAGTCTTATCAACTAAAATGAACGCAAACGGTTGCATTTTCAATTATATAAAAATGCTTTATTTGTTTATCCCCTATTTGGGCTTCTTATAATTGGATTTGAATTGTCCAGCTGCTGACTGAGATGGCTTTGTTCCTTGAGGTTTGGGTTGATAGGTTAGCTTTCCCGTTGCTGTTGGCTTTTTTGCAGGAGGAGCAGGTTTGGGCAAATTAGGTTTTGCAGGTTGATTTCTTAGATCAATCACCGTTTCACCAGCTTTGGCTTCTTGCTGACCACGTTTATAGATAACCAAACCGTCTAGAAATCTTCTTAAAATCTGATCACCCGCTTCCTGATAATTGGGATGGTCTTCATGTCTATATAAATCGCCCAATGCCCCTTTAGTGATATGGAAATCTACCAAGGAAAGTATATGTATTACTTCTTCTGTTCTAAGAGAAAGTGCCACACGAATTTTCTTAAGGATGTCGTTATTACTTAGCATGATTTTAAAGTATGATCTAATACAAAGGTATTGGTTAAGACAACGCAGTGCATTTCTTTGATATCTTGCAGTTGTGAATTCTCAGCAACACCGATATTTTGCTATTTACAAACCTTACAATATGGTCTCCCAATTTGTAAGCTCACATGATGTTCGCTTATTGGGGCAATTGGACTTTGATTTTCCAGAAGGCACCCATGCCATTGGCCGATTGGATAATCACTCAGAAGGATTGCTTTTGTTAACCACCAATCCTAAGATTACCAAGTTGCTTTTTCAAGGAAAAAAACCACATGGCCGTACTTACTTGGTTCAGGTCAAAAACAAAATCAGTCAAGCCTCCATTGATCAACTATGCAAGGGTATTGAAATTGAAATCAAAGGTGGCATGCCATATACCACTTGTCCCTGTTTGGTGAAACAAGTAGAACGCCCATCCTGGCTGGAGCCTGCTGCCCATGAAATTCCAGCCAAGATTCCCCATAGTTGGTTAGAGATCACGCTCACAGAAGGGAAGTTTCATCAGGTTCGTAAAATGGTTGCTGCCGTGCACCATAAATGCAGAAGACTGGTTAGAATTTCAATTGAAAATATCACAGTAACCCATCTTGGACCAGGCATGGTAGAAGAAATCAACGAGCAGGACTTTTTCAACAAATTAAATATTTGAATGACTTCCTACCCTTTGGCAATTTCAAGAAATACATGGGAATTCCAATAAAGTCTACAGGCACTATTAAACTCAGTTTCCAAATAAAGTTTGGGTAATGGCATGGATGGCATTCCCGGAAAAGCGGTGATAAGTAAATAGTAATTTTTCTGTTGCTTAACCACAACAGACATCTCCCAACTAATAGGAAGCACATCAACTGTTGCATGTTGCATCAAGATGCCTCTATTCATTTTTTGGATCAAATTACGTGCACCCAGATTTTCAAGATCAGTTAAAGGGACAACCCCAAGGGTACCAATTCCATTTGGAAACTGCTGCTTGTCAAAACAAATTTGCCAATGCTGATACCCAGGATTATAAGGGAGTGTTTGCTTGACGCCCAACTGCATTTGCTGCTCCAATTGTTTAAGGTCTTGGGCAAAAGAGGCATGAAACCTAGAGCCTGGCAATGCCAAAGCGGCATTTATTGCAGCAGGCTTATATCCCCTTTCTAATAAACAATTTTGGGCTGGCACATGAATGCTTTCAAAATGCCTTAACATATGAAAAAGGGTATGGTCATTGTATGTAAGTGGTAAGGAATGCATGAGCAAGTGCAAGATGAAGTTTAGTCTTTGATTTCCCAAAACTAAAACATGATAAAAATCCTGTTTTAGCTACCCAAGAATCTGCAATTTTGAACCATGCGTACTTGGTTACTTACTTCTAGTTCTCTTCTTTGGAAGAATATTATTGGCCGTCCTTCTTGATCGCTTGCTCTCCTATTCCTTTTATTTCATTTTACTTTATTCAATCCAATTGTATGCAAACGATTATTGAGCCATTCCGCATTAAATCTGTGGAACCCATTCATTTTAATACCCCTGAACAAAGAGACCAAATTTTAAAAAAAGCAGATTATAATCCCTTTCTCATCAAGGCCAAGGATGTGATCATAGACCTTTTAACTGATAGTGGCACATCTGCCATGAGTAGTAACCAATGGGCAGCTATGATGCAGGGCGATGAATCCTATGCCGGTAGTGAAAGCTTTTTCCGCTTTGAATCAACCATTCAAAAAATTACTGGATTGCCCATTGTGATTCCTACACACCAAGGAAGGGCTGCTGAGAAAATCCTCTTTAGCATTCTAGGGGGTAAGGGTAAATATTTTATCAGCAATACCTTATTTGATACCACAAGGGCCAATATAGAATTTAGTGGTGCTGAAGGGATTGACCTAATCTGCGATGAGGGCAAACACCCATCTATTCCCGCTCCTTTTAAAGGGAATATGAACCTAGTGGCTATGGAACAATGCATCTTAGCCAAAGGCCCCAAACAAATTCCCTTGTGCATCTTAACCATTACCAATAATTCAGGAGGAGGACAACCAGTTAGTATGGAAAATATTAAGGGTGTAAAACAAATCTGCCGCAAATATGGGATTCCCCTGTTTATAGACGCCTGCAGGTTTGCAGAGAATGCCTATTTTATCAAACTCAGAGAACAAGGTTACCAACAAAGAAGCATCCCAAGTATTGTACATGAAATCTTTGGCTACGCCGATGGTTGCACCATGAGTGCCAAAAAAGACGCGTTTGCCAATATTGGTGGATTCTTAGCCATGCATGATGAATCATTGGCACAACAGTGCAGAAACCTCCTAATCATGACCGAAGGATTTCCTACCTATGGAGGATTGGCAGGAAGAGACCTAGAAGCTATAGCAACAGGTTTGGAAGAAGTAATGGAAGAGCACTATCTACAATATAGGATTAGAAGCACGGAATATTTAACCAACAAATTGATAGATGCAGGAGTTCCTGTTATGCAACCAGCAGGAGGCCACGCCGTTTATTTAGACGCCAAAGCATTCCTACCTCAAATTCCAATCAACCAATATCCAGGACAAGCCCTAGTAGGCGCTTTGTACTTACATGGGGGCATCCGTTCTGTAGAGATTGGCTCATTGATGTTTGGAAAATATGATCAGAATCATCAACTGATTCCAGCTGCTCTTGAACTAGTAAGACTGGCCATACCCAGAAGGGTTTATACCCAAAGCCATATAGACTATGTAGCTGAAGTGATTATTGAAGTGTTTCAACATAGAGACAAGATAAAGGGCTTGGAAATTGTAGAAGAAGCGCCTACGCTTAGGCATTTTACAGCCAAACTTAAACCGGTTAGCCTCTAAGAGCATGACCACAAAAAAAGCCGTTCCAATTGTGGGACGGCTTTTTAAAAACTATTAAATGTCCCGTCCTGAAATAATGATACACAAAAACAATCATTATGGAAGAACTACAAGCAAATCAGTATGTTAAGCGTAAACAAGGAGATTATCCTTTGTCTTTAAAGTTGCAGATTGTACAAGAGATTG
>Ga0209480_10003070_pt1 | contig 11058 bp, 8 predicted proteins | sample JI61114C2DNA_FD_187501 | JGI IMG/M metagenome (GOLD analysis project Ga0209480, IMG submission 187501) | Wastewater effluent complex algal communities from Wisconsin, to seasonally profile nutrient transformation and Carbon sequestration -... | ecosystem: Engineered > WWTP > Effluent > Algae...
CTCTATAAATGCCTACATTACCTGCTTCACGAGCTTCTGCAATTACATACGTAGCGCCAGCAGCCAATTCCGCTTTCATTAATTCTATCCATTTATAAGGTGGAATAATATGTGCTGCATCTTTACTACCCACTTCGCTAAGCACTATAAAATCTTTAGTAAGGGTTTGAACGTACTTACACTTCTCTGTATGAGATATGGCTATAGATCCATCACTCACTTCTACATATTTTATACCATAATCTTTGCATATGGATACGTAGTCATTAAACTGATTGCGTATTACAAATGCTTCAAATAAAGTGCCTCCAAAATAGATGGGTATGTTAAACGAATGGTACATATCTATTTTTTTACGTAAATCAGGCGTTACGAACGCCGTACCAAAACCAAGTTTTACCACATCTACATGTGGATGAGAGGAACTTAAGAAATTGTGCACTTCTTGCATACTTAAGCCCTTATCCATAATCATAGTTATGCCCGACTGGCGTGGCTTTTTCTTGCGTTCAGGAATTTGAGAAAGCGTAAAATTCATCATAAAAAAATATTTAAAATACTCGTAAAAGTACAGAACAAAATGAATTTATGGATAATGAATATTCTATCTTATAACCTCATCAAAAAATTCAACATTCAACATTCAAAATAGAACTTTACTTTTGATGCAACATCAGGCCATGCCTATCATAACAATTACATCAGATATTGGTGAGCAAGATTATCTTGTAGGAGCTGTAAAAGGCAAGCTGCTACAGATTGATAGTACATTTAATTTAATAGACATATCGCATCATTTACCACCCTTTAACTATCCACAAGCTGCTTATGTGTGTAGAAATGCGATTAAACATTTTCCTAAACATAGCTTTCATATTATATTAAATAGTTTGTTTGATACTAAAGCAGAACAGTTATTACTGGCTTACCATAAAGAACAATATATTGCTTGTGCAGATAATGGGCTGATTACCATGATACTAGAAGAGAAGCCAGAACAGATTATAGGATTACCCATATCTAAAAAACAAAAAAAAGATGCTTTGTATTACGCTGCACTTATGGGAAAAGCCATACAGAAAATTTGCAACGGTGTTGCATTAGATAAAATAGGTAATATAGATATTATTTTTGCAGAAAAAAATCCTTTAAAACCCTTGCTGAATAAAGAATGGATAGAAGGTCAAATTATTTTTATTGATCACTTTGAAAATGTGATTGTAAATATTACACAAGATGTATTTGAAAAACAGCGTAAGGGAAGACCTTTTTCTATTGTGTTTACACGCAATGAAGTAATCAATGCGCTATCTGAAACGTACGCCACTGTGGAAGAAGGTGAAAAATTAGCACTATTTAATGCTGCTGGATATTTAGAAATCGCTATTAATAAAGGCAATGCTGCTGGGCTTTTTGGACTTAAAGGATATAGTGAAATACAAGCGCAAAATCAATATTTACAAAATCAATTATTTTATCAAACAGTAAAAATTTATTTTGGATAAAAGCCCCACTAACTCCCACAAAGGGGTAGAATTAAAGAAGCAGCATCAAAGAGTGTTGGTACTATTTATTTTTATTTGATACTTTTTATAATCCCTTTTAGTCATATTATTTTTTGCAGCTTAACAAACATGAAATTCATACTCCGCATACTCCAACTTCTCTACGCTACCTATGCTTTTATATGTTTTTTTATGTTAATGATTATTGTATTTTTATTGAGCTTAACCCTGCCTTTATGGAACCCCATAAAAAGAGGCAATATACTATACACATTATGTAGATGGTGGTCTCGTATATGGCTAGCCGTTATAGGTATTCAGCATAAAATTATTTATGCATATCCACACGATAAAAAACGGTCGTATGTTTTTGTAGCCGACCATAATTCATACATGGATATTTTGCAAATTATGATGTCCATTAACCAACCGCTACGTATATTAGGAAAAGCAGAAATGCGCCGTGTACCTATATTTGGCTATATCTATAAAAATGCTACGGTAATGGTAGATCGGCACAATGCATCAACCAGAGCCAAAAGCATAAAAAAACTTATTCAAATATTACAACAAGGCATATCCATTTTTATTTTTCCAGAAGGTACGTTTAATGAAGACCCTACTATTCCCTTAAAAGATTTTTATGACGGCGCTTTCAAAATAGCTATTGAAACTCAAACCCCTATTAAACCTATCATTTTTCCGGATGCGGTAGATCGATTACACTATAAACACATCACCACTATTACACCAGGTAAATTAAGGGCTATTTATTTACAAGAAATACCGGTTAAGAACTATACCATAAATGATGTAGCTATATTAAAGCAGCATGTAAAAGAGTTGATGGAAAAGGCTCTACTTAAATATAAGACGTATACATAATGCATATATTTGCAGAAAGATGCTCAATGAAAAATGTATTATGGTTAATAGGATGCGTATTAATGATTTCTTGTGCAAAAGAATATTCAGTAGAAAACCCACCACCAATAATTCAGCCTCCTGATATAACAGGCATTTGGACAGGCAAAATGATATTAAATCCATCTAGGAACATTAATTATTGCTGGAAAATAACTAAAGACAGCTTTTTTGTTTATGATAGAGCAATTATACCACAACCATCTCCAACTTTAAAAGGAACATGGAATCTAAATGGCAATATATTTAAAGCCAGATCTCTCTGGAGCAATAGTAGAAATATTTTTACTGATTCTGCAACTTTGTCTAATGACTATAAAAAAATGACAGGAATTGAAGTAGAAGTATCGGAATTAGGCAATAGCGATTATGGAACATTTGTTATGAGTAAAAAATAAGCATTAAAGTTTTATGTTTATTGGGATGCTATTTTAAAATAGCATCCTTTTTTATTATTAATATAGTACCGTTTAATAGAATATATTTTGACAATTAGTTGTATCTTCATGCCACTAAAAACTTAAAATAGTAATGAAAATTTTATTCCTCTCATTATTTTGTGCTTTGTTTATTACAGCTTGCACAAAAAATTCAACAACACAGCCCGATATAACAGGAATTTGGACTGGCAAGATGGTACTTGGTGGTGGTTCATCTTCGGACTGGTGTTGGGATATAAAACCTAATGGCGAAATATATTTTTATGATAGTATAGCGCCTAAAGTTTATCCAGATGATCAGGGTATATGGAATCTCCATAATACTACATTTAAAGCTGCTCAAATGAGCGTTTTTGGGCTTCCTTCTTATGTAGATTCTGCTTCTTTATCTGAAGGGTCTAGAAAAATGACTGGAAAACAATTTTATTTTAGGGGTGGTTTTCCTATTGGTTCTTTTACAATGACTAAAAAATAAGCATTAAAGTTTTATGTTTATTGGGATGCTATTTTAAAATAGCATCCTTTTTTATTATTAATATAGTACCGTTTAATAATGTCGTTTTAGATATTAGTAAATTATCACATTACTTTTGTGTTAATTATGCTATATGCCGATATCATCATACCCCTTGCACTGCCCAAAAACTTTACATGGTCAATTCCAGAAGTATGGGCTAATAAAAAACTCGTAGGCTGTCGGGTAGAAGTATTGTTGGGCAAAAGCAAACGCTATGCAGGTATTGTTAAACAGCTACACCATCAACCACCTACTGGCTTTGAACCAAAGCCAATTATAAATATTATAGATGAAGAACCCTTAGTATATCCAAAGCAATTACAGTTGTGGGAATGGATATCAAAATATTACATGTGTACAGAAGGAGAAGTAATGCAAGCTGCACTCCCAGCACATTTCAAACTATCTAGTGAAACTATTTTAATATATAATGAAGATGCGGAAAATGATTTTACTGCTTTAGATGATCAAACTTTTTTAGTAGCCGAAGCGTTACAAATAAAAAAAGAATTAAGGTTAACCGAAGTGCACCAAATACTGGATGGCAAACAAGTATACGCCGTTATAAAAAAATTAATTGAGGCACAAATATGTTTAGTATGGGAATCTTTAACCAAAAAATATAAAGAAAAAAAAGATACTTTTATAAGTCTACAAACGCATTATAATAATGAAACCGCATTAGCCACATTACTCAATGCCAATTGGAGCAAGGCTCCTAAGCAGTTAGAATTATTGCTTGCTTTTATTCATCTCTACAAAACAGAACCAAACATCACCCAAAAACAATTGCTTACCAAAGCAGGAGCTACCGCTACACAACTCAAAGCCTTAATAGATAAAAATATATTAATAGCCGAAACAAGATCAGTCGATCGTTTACCTGATTTTCCTAAATTATCAATTGTCAATTATCAATTGTCAATTGCACAGCAACTTGCATATCAACAAATACAAAATGTTTTTAAACAAAAAGCAGTTTGCCTATTACATGGCATAACCGCCAGTGGCAAAACAGAAATATATATTAAGTTGATAGAAGAAAAACTAGCACAAGACAAACAAACCTTATACATATTACCCGAAATAGCACTTACTGGGCAAATTATACGCCGATTACAAAAACATTTTGGCGGCAATGTTGCAGTATATCATTCTAAATTTAACCTTAACGAACGAGTAGAGTTGTGGAACAAGGTAAAATCGGGACAAATAAAAATTATACTCGGTGCCCGTTCTGCTTTATTTCTTCCCTTTAAAAATTTATCCTTTATTATTATCGACGAAGAACATGATACCTCATTTAAACAACAAGATCCTGCACCACGCTACCATGCACGAGATACAGCCATTTACTATTCGTCTTTATATAATGCACAAGTATTATTAGGCAGTGCAACTCCATCTATAGAAAGCTATTACAATGCACAACAAAAAAAGTATGGTTTAGTAAACCTTACCGAACGCTTTGGTGAAGCACAATTGCCACAAATAGAAATTATTGATACTAAAATTATTCCTACAAAAGATCGATCAAAAATTATACTATCGCCCCTATTATTAGAAAATATTGCAACAGCGTTGCAAAAAAAGGAACAAATTATTTTATTTCAAAACCGCCGTGGATATACTTTACATCAGATATGCAGCGCTTGTAGTTGGATTCCGCATTGTGAACATTGTGATGTAACGCTCACTTATCATAAAACCAAAAATCAACTACAGTGTCATTATTGTGGATCTTCTTATCCATTAGTATATACTTGTGCAGCATGCGGTAGTCATCAATTTGTACAACGCAGTTTTGGTACAGAAAAAATAGAAGAGTTATTAGCAGAACATTTTCCACAAGCTCGTATTGCTCGTATGGATATAGATAGTGTACGAGGAAAACATGATCATGAAAAATTGATACAATTGTTTGAACAACATCGTATTGATATTTTAGTAGGCACACAAATGGTTGTTAAAGGCTTTGACTTTGAAAAAGTAAGCCTGGTAGGCATTGTAGATGCTGATGCGCTATTAAGTTTTGCTCATTTTAGAGTGAATGAAAGGGCTTTTCAATTGATACAACAGGTTAGTGGAAGAGCAGGCAGAAAAGATGCGAATGGAAAAGTATGTATTCAAATTGCCAATCCACAACATCCTATATTGGTTTTGGCGCAGCAACATAATTATGCGGCTTTTGTTGAGCAAGAATTGAAATTTCGTCAACAATTTAATTATCCGCCTTTTACCAGAATATTGATGTTGCGGTTTAAACATAAATATAAAGATATTGCAGAACAAGCATCACAATTGATGTTGCAATTATTACCCATCTACAAAAATTATATTACTGGTCCAGCAGAGCCTGTAATCAATCGCATTCAAAATAAATATATTTATGAGTTAATGATTAAATTACCTAAGGATGCACTATTAATCCGAAACATAAAACAAAGTGTACAGGATGCCGTAGCGGTTATCCACAATAGAAAAGGATTTTCAGCAGTGCAGATTGTGCCAGATGTGGATGCTTATTAAATTAACCTAAGTTCTACGTCCACTGCGAGGTACGAAGCAGCCTGCTGCAGTATTATAGACTCGTTATAATTCTAGTGCAACTGGCAAAGAACCTCTACTCTTGAGCCTTCCATACATAAACTAATGGTAATGGTATAAAAGGTAATTGAAAATGGTATTGTACATCCATTACAAAAAACAAATCTTCAACATCAACATCAAAAAATAACAGGTATAAAAAAGCCGCCTCTTTTATTTATGAGGCGGCTTTTTTTGAATACTATTTACTTGATGCACACTTTTATTGAGATTGAATAGAAAACTCTGTACGTCTATTTTTTTGTCTGCCATCTGGGTTATCACTACCATCTGGGTTGGTATTAGGTGCTACCGGCATTTTAGCGCCAAAGCCTTTATACGTTAATCTATCAGCAGCAATACCATGTTGAATTAAATATTCTACACAGGATTTTGCTCTGGCTTCGGATAGTTTCTGATTATACTTGTCAGAACCTTTACTATCTGTATGTGCTGCCATTTGAATTTTAAGCGTTGGGTTTTCTTGCAAAATTGTAACCAACCCATTAAGCGACTGTTCTGATTCTGGACGAAGTGTAGCCTTATCGTAATCATACTGCACTTCTGGTAATACAATTGCTTTTTTAACTTCAATAGGTTCTAAACAAACATCTGGCAACGTAATAGCTTCTGTAGCCCTATCTATAGAAGGTTCAAGATCTTTAGTTTGTGTAAGAAATCCTTCCTTTTTAAAGGTTATGCGTATTTTTTGCCCTTCTTTATAGGGACTATTATATTTACCGCTAGCATCTGTATTAACTGTAGCTATAATGGATTGGTTTTGTAGATCTTTTATATCTCCTGATGCTCCAACTAACACTTTTTTATCTTTGCAGTTTAATACCTTACCCACAATTGTAAAAGATTGTTGCTGGCGGTTGATATTAAATATCTCTAAACAACAAGCAGATGCACGATCGGTACTAATATAAGCTTGGCTCATAGGATCATCTGGTGATGCGGTTGTAAAATATGCATCATCTTTAGGCGAATTAAATGGCTCACCTAGGTTTTTAGGCTCGCTGAATGATCCTGGAGTTCCTGCACTAACATAGAAGTCAAGTCCACCAAAACCAGGCCTTCCGTTACTGCTAAAAAAAAGCTGAGTAGTGGCAGCATTATAAAACGGAGCTTCATCTTCCCCTGCAGTATTAATCTTACCTAAATTGGTAGCTTGTGCTGATGGTAAACCATCATTGCCTAAGCCACATACCCATAAATCAAAATTACCCATGCCTCCAGGCCTATCAGAAGAAAAGAATAGCGAACTACCATCTGCTGAAACAAACGGCTGTTTTGAACTATAGCTATCCAAGTTTACAAAATTATTCAATACTATTGGTGCTGTCCATTTTCCATCTTTTTGTTGTGTAGAAAAATAAATATTACTTATTTTCTTTCCATTTTCCATTTTCCAACGTGTAATGTACATACGTGTTTTATCCGACGAAAAGGTTGCTACACCTTGATCCATGGCAGTTACAGGAACGCTTACTTCTTTTGCATCATTCATTTTAGCAATTGTAACTTGAAAAAGATCATTCACATGAGTTTCTTTGGAAACAGTTGTATTTGTTTTTGGAATCATACCGCTCCGGCTATCATTCCAAGTATTACGGCTAGAAGTAAAGGCAAGCACATCTTTAGATACAAGAACAGGGGCATAATTTGCCGAACGATCATTTACAGCAGTTGAAAGTTTACTTGTTTGATATTTTACTAACGATTTTTTCTTTTGCTCTTCTATAGCAAAATTACAATTGGCTAATTCTTTAGTTGCCCATTTTTGCCAATCGTCCTTAGCTGTATACTCTTTTAAAAATAACTCAAGCATATTAGCAGCATCGGTATACTTACTTTGAGTACGCAAACAAACTGCATTCCAATATTTAGCCGTTTGAAATTCTGGTTCAGAAAATTGAGCAGCTTTTGTATACCAAGGTGCAGCAGCTTCCCAATTATTGTACATGCGATAGGATTCTGCTAATTTAAAAACTAATTTTTTATGACCACTTGCTTTTCCTCCTTTACTAGCAGTTTTTGATTCAAGCACCTCTCCATTATATGGCTTATAGCCATCTGCAGATTCTTGTTTTAGAGCAAGCGCTTTTTCATAATATGCTGCTGCAGTATAAAAATCTTGATCTTTAGCAGCACGATCAGCTTTTTGTTCGTACTTAAATTTTTGAGCATAAGAGACTGTACTAAGTATAGCAAGACAAATAGTAATTAAATAATATTTTATTGATGTAGTAAACATATATGGTAAATAATTGTGAGTGATGATAAAATTATAGTCGTGGGCAAATAAAATTTATACTAGGGGTAGTTGTTTTCTTTTTAAAGAGGTACGTTCCTGTTATTTCAAATGTATTAGAATTGCGCACACCACGGGTTAAGGTGGAAGTAGTAAAATCTGCACTAGCGCCTAAAATAAAATTATTCATTTGAAATCCTGCATAAGCAGTAGCAGCATCATCCCAACGTGCATTGCCCCCTAATAGTAAATCTGTTAAGGCGTTTACTTTTATTTGAAAATACCCCCCGCCCATTTTTTCCTCTGCACCATTTTGGTACATATACAATAAATTAGGCACAAAACTAAGCCTGTCATTTAGCTTTATTTTAACTCCGCCATGAGCTACATAACGTATAGGCAATTTACCATTGTTTAAATTATTCATAAACTGGTCTTTAGGTTGGGTAAGATGGTTAGCTGCTCCACCAATAAAAAGATTTACACGATGGTTTGGATTAGCATCAAAATATACAGCGCCGAAATTTAAATCGAATTGGGTAGTTTGTGGATTCGTGAGCACTTCACCTTGTTTGCTAGGATCAAAGCCATCAACAGGACTGTATTGGCTACCATATTGAAAATTAGCTTGGTTAAATTTTCTATTTATTGCGCCAAATTGTACGCCAAAAGAGACTTGATTAAATCCTTCTGAACCCCATTTTAAGCCAGTATAAGATAGTGAACCTGAAATATTTAGAATATTATATATATTATTTCCAGCAGATAAGTTGGAGATGCGTACTCCATAATTAATATTTTTATTAGTTACGGCATCAAAACTAACAAGTGCTGTATTAAACGGAGCAATATTAGCCCATTGTGTACGATAGCCAACAGTTATACGAGCTGGCCCATCCATAATACCTGTTAGTGCTGGGTTTAGTGCCAATGCATCGGCATAATACTGCGAGGAATGTGGATCTACTTGAGCAGTAGATACTGTAACAAATACCACTTGTAATAGTAGTACATAAAATAGTTTCTTCATTGTGTTGTTGTAATTTTTAAAGGTCAAATGTATAAAAAAGGTATGATTAATGCGTATATAGTTTATATTTATAATTCTATTCACTCGAAATAAAAATGTTTGCTCATCGAAGCAAAGCAATTGGCCCATGTTTTTTATATAGCTTTCCGGTAGAACGTAAAGTTGCATCTAATATGTAAACATATACTCCAGCAGGTTGTGGTTTACCATTAATTGTTCCATCCCAACCTCTATCTACATTATTTGTCTGTAGCACTAGTTCTCCCCACGAATTATAGATGCTTAACCTTGCACCACTTAGAATATAAGCACCTTCTACTTTAAACATATCATTTAAGCCATCATTATTCGGTGTAAAGGCATTGGGTACAAATACGGGGTTTATGATGGTTATATCTACTTTAGTAGGATTGCTTATACAATACAAATATCCGCTTACAACATCCTGTGTTGTTACATAAAAAGTGGTATCCTGCTCTACCGAACCAACATAAAAAGACGAACCCGTTGCAAGTTGGTTATATGTTTTATCATACCAAACATAATTAGTGTAATTGCTAGTAGCACTATTGGCTTGCAAGCTAACGCTTTCTCCAAAGTGAAGTGCTGGAACAGCATTTACCGTTGGCCCTGCAGGTGGCGTTATAGCATGTACCCGTAAAACACGAAAAGCATAAGGCACAAAAACGCCTTCATTAATAAGCCCGATGGAAATTTTAAGATAAAATGGTTCAGTTGCGATAATATGATCCACCGTTAAGGCCATGTCATCTACTTTCTTATTGCCTGAGCCAAGATTAGTTCCATTAACATTGCCTGCAGAAAATTTTTTCCAAGTATATTCATAATTCCATGTTATATCCATACCCTCTGGCAACGATGGTCTGGCTACAAGGGTATCTCCCATACACACGCTTACGTCTAAAGTGTCATTGGGTTCAGGTGTTGCTGCAGTAGGTTTGGTTGGAAACCAAAAATTGTTCCTTGCAAACTTGTTTAATTGGCTGTGAGCTGAAATAGAAAAAAAGACTAGAAAAAAAAGGCATAAAAATAAATAACGTGAAAGGCATAGCCCTTCCTTTTGGATTGGTGTGTTTTTCATAGAAATTGGTTTTTTATTGGATAGCAAAAATAATACGGCGCAAAGGTGCAGTATTATTTTGATATTACCAAATTATATTCAATAATATTTTAAATGGATGGAAAAATAAAAATAATCTAACAAAAATTAGTTTTGTATTAAACTATTTAATACGTTTGTGCTGCGTCCCTTAAAGGAGGTTACTATCCTGTGAAAAACATAAAAGGGAGCTGTTGGCTTCCTTTTTTTATTTTTTCATAAACCTAATTCGCATACTTGGTGTATACGATAAAAGGGCAACCTAGTTGTATGTACAATCTTGAAAGTGGCGATACGTTCATGTCTTGGCTATAGAACATTTACTACGCTTGAGCAACACCAGATGATTACGACTTTTACAGTATACTTTTAACAAAGTTTGTATGGATAAAACCGAGTTTATTTATATCGCAAGCATATCAGAAATCACATTTATAATGTCTGCCATAATAGGTATTGTAAAGTATAGAGATTTTACCTTAGGCTTAAAAATATTTACTTGGCATCTTGTATTTGGAAGTATTATCCAAATCATGCTTAGCGTACTATGGTATTTAAAGATAAACAATCTTTTTTTATTCCATATAGACGCATTAGAACAATTTATAATGTTTTCCTTATTGTATGGGCATTTATTCAATGAATATGTAAAACAAAAGTGGGTGTACATAGTCATTAT
>Ga0209480_10003071_pt1 | contig 11056 bp, 8 predicted proteins | sample JI61114C2DNA_FD_187501 | JGI IMG/M metagenome (GOLD analysis project Ga0209480, IMG submission 187501) | Wastewater effluent complex algal communities from Wisconsin, to seasonally profile nutrient transformation and Carbon sequestration -... | ecosystem: Engineered > WWTP > Effluent > Algae...
TGATAGATTAGGGCGAAAAGCACCTTCGACCTCAGCGCGGCGAGTGAGCGGAGGTAATCGACCTGACGCTTCAAAATGGCGGGCAGGGTGCCGCTGGCTTCACCGGCATTGGCGAGGGCACAATAAAGGCCGCCGAAGCTCGGGCTGGTGGCGGCGATGGCTTTTGAGAAGGGCAGACCATCGCGCACTTTCGAGCGCAGTGCGGTGGCGAGTGTTTTGACGCCGGAGAGCTCGCGACGTCGCTCCATGGTGGCGAGGGCAGGTTCGAGCTGAATGCCTGCGCTGAGGAGGTCGGAGAGTTCTTCGGTGAAGAGCAGGACTTGCTGGCCTTTGAGCTTGATCGGACCCGTCTGACTCGTCTGACTGGTCTGACGAGTTGCTGCTACGACACCTGCCTGCTCCAGCTTGAAGGGACTGAGACGTTTTTTGCCCAGCAAGGTCATGGCCTCCGCGCGGTCGGCAGCAGCCAACTCACCGGTGATGACACCGGAGGGACTGTGGGCACTGTAGGCGAAGGTGGGCATGGGTTAGGAATGACGAAATCCGAATAACGAACTAGGCGGCGTGTTTGAGCGGGACGGTGACGGCTCTCGCAGGCACTCCATCCTCGGCTTTGCGATCCATGGCGGTGACGCTGAGGACTTCTTCGATGGTGGTGTCGCCGCTGAGGACTTTTTGGAAGCCGTAGCCGCGCATCGGGATGAAGCCGTCCTTCATGGCCTGGCGATGCATCTCGGCGGGATGGGCGCGGGTGTTGATGAGATGCTGGAGGGCGTGGGTGACGAGCACGACCTCATAGATGGAGAGTCGGCCCTGGTAGCCGCTGCCGCGACAGGCTTCGCAACCGACGGCACGCATGATGGTGCCGGGCGTGCTCATGGGGAAATGGATGCTCTGGAGGTAGTCGCGCTCGACCTCGGCGGGTTGGCGGCAGAGCGGGCAGAGTTTTCTCACCAAACGCTGGGCAAAGAAGGCCCGCACGGCGCTGGAGACGAGGAAGGGTTCCACACCCATATCGACGAGTCGCGTGATGCCGCCGATGGCGTCGTTCGTGTGCAGGGTGCTGAGCACAAGATGGCCCGTCAAAGCAGCGCGGATGGCGATCTCGGTGGTTTCGAGGTCGCGCATTTCTCCGATCATCACGACGTTTGGGTCGCCACGGAGGATGCTGCGCAGGCCGGTTGCAAAGGTGAGCCCGATCTCTGGCTTCACGGCGATCTGGACGATGCCGGGCATCTTGTATTCCACCGGATCTTCGATGGTCACGATGCGGCGGTGGGCCTGATTCAGCTCGGTGAGGTAGGCGTATAGCGTGGTGCTCTTGCCGCTGCCGGTGGGGCCGGTGATCAAAATGATGCCGTTCGGGAGCTTGAGCAGTTCTTCGACCACGGGGCGGACGTTGTCGGTCATGCCGAGGCGGTCGATGGTGACGGCTTGCTGGGCGAGCAGGCGGAGGCTGACGCTTTCGCCTTCCACGCTGGGGATCGTCGCCACGCGGACGTCGATGGGCAGGCCGTCGAGTTCGAGATTGATACGGCCATCCTGCGGCAGGCGCTTCTCCGCGATGTCGAGCCGAGCCATGATTTTCAGGCGCGCGATCACGCTGGCTTGCAGCGACTTGATGTTCTCCGGCACGGGCAGTTCTTCGAGCCGTCCGTCGATGCGGTAGCGGATGCGCAGGCGATCTTGCTGCGGCTCCACGTGGATGTCCGTCGCGCGTTGTTCCAGACCACGGCGGAGGATTTGATTCACGAAGCGTACCACGCTGGCCTCTTCGTCTTCAGGGCCATCCAGCACGGTGACTTCATCGCCGAGTTCCTCGCTGCCCCAGTCAGCACGGCCGCGCAGGATCTTTTCAAAGGTGTCCGCACCCAGGCCATAGAGCTTTTGCAGCCCTTCGGCGATTTTCGTCCGTTGGCCGATGTGCCAGACGATATTATGAGGCACGCTGGAAGCCACGCGCTGATGCGTGACGAGATTCAGCGGGTCAAAAGTAACAAGGTGGAGCGTGCTGTGGGTTCTGTCGGACAGGTCCGACACGTCAGACGAGTCCGACGGCTCCTCAAACTTTACCGGTAGGATGCGATGCCGCAGTGCGATCTCCGCTGGCAGATGTCGGCGCAGGCCGGGCTCCGCAGGCTTGTCGCCACCGCCTTCCCACCACGTCAGATTCAGCGTGTGCGCCATCGCGAGCAGGAAATCACGCTCCCGCACACCTTCACAATCCAGCACCGCCTCGACAAAGGAGGTCTGGTTGTAGCAGGCCTGCTCAACCGCCTCAGCCACCGCCGGATTATCGGCGCAGCCAGCTTCGGCGAGCAGGTTTTGGATCAAGGGCATCATGGGGAGGTGTGAGACAGTAGCAGAATGCTATTTGATGGAAATTATGGAATATAATAGAAATATCAACTGTTAAATGTATCTAAACCTTTCGCAGGAGCTTAAAATCAGGCTTGCGACAGGCAGCGGGAGTTGAACACCACTCTGGCAAATTCCCCGGCTTGCCACCCGCGCCGCCTCCGCCATACTCCGCGCCCCGCCCCCCCGATTATGGCCTCACCCTTCCTCACGCAGGATTTTCATATCCGTTGGTCCACGCTCGATCCCAGCCACATCCAGGCAGATATCAGCCAGTCGCTCCAGACCGCCGAAGCCGCCATCAACCGCGTCAGCGAGCAGGATCGCGGCAAGATGAACTTCGATACCGTGGTGCTCGCGCTCGATGAAGCCACGCGAGCACTGAATGAAAGCTGGGGCCTCGTGACGCATCTCGACTCGTTGTGCAACTCCCCCGCACTGCGCGAAGCCCACAACGCGATGCTACCACAAGTCAGCTCCTTCTTTGCCAAGATCCCACTCAATGACCACCTTTGGGATCTGTTGGAAACCTACAGCAAGACCGAGGAAGCCCGCAGCCTGCCGCCGGTGAAAAAACGCGCGCTTGATGAGACGATGGAGAGCTTCCGCCAGGCCGGTGCCGACCTGCTGCCGGACAAAAAAAAGCGTCTCGAAGAACTCGAATCCGAGCTTTCCCAGGCGACCCAAAAGTACTCCGAGAACGTGCTCGACTCCACGAATGCCTGGCAGCTGATCATCACCGATGCGGCGCGGCTCAAAGGTCTGCCGCAGAGTGCCATCGAGGCTGCGAAAGCCGATGCCGCAGCGAAGGGACTCGGCACGCCCGAGCAGCCACAGTATCGCTTCACACTGAAGGCACCGTCGATGATCCCGGTTATGGAATACGCCGACGATGAGAGCCTGCGCCGTGCTGTCTGGGAAGGCACCACAGGCATCGGCCGCGGTGAAAAGCACGACAACACCGACCTCGTCTGGAAGATCCTCCGTCTCCGTCATGAGAAAGCGCAGTTGCTCGGGAAGAAGGACTTCGCCGATCTCGTGCTCCAGCAGCGCATGGCGAAGAATGGTGCCACCGCGCTCGCCTTTACTGAAAATTTGCACTCGAAGATCGCCGCTGCGTTTCAGCGGGAAACCATCCAGCTCCAGGAATACAAAGCCGATGTCGCCGGGCAACAAGCCGACCTCCTCCAGCCCTGGGAAGTTGCCTTCTGGTCCGAGAAACAGCGGAAGAGCGAGTATGACTTCGATGAAGAAGAGCTGCGCCCCTACTTCCCGCTCGATCGAGTTTTGAAAGGAATGTTCGACCTCGCTGAGAAGGTTTTCGACCTCCGCATCACGCCGCGTCAGGTCGTGCATGTGCCCGTCGGCGAGCCCAGCGCTGCGAGCACACGACCCACGCAGGATGGCCCCGTCGAGGTCTGGCACCCCGAAGTGAAATTCTATGAAGTGCGTAACGAGAAAGATGTCCACATCGGCTCCTTCTACGCTGACTGGCACCCGCGCGACTCGAAGCGCGGCGGTGCCTGGATGAATTACCTCCGCATGGGTGTGCCTCCGTATGGCGAGCGCGACCGCCGCCTGCACCTTGGCCTCATTTGTGGGAACATGACCCCGCCCGTGGATGGCAAGCCAGCGCTGCTCACCCATGACGAAGTCTGCACCGTCTTCCACGAGTTCGGCCATCTGCTGCATCAGCTCTGCGGCAACGTCGAAATCCCCTCGCTCAACGGCGTCAGCGTCTATTGGGACTTCGTGGAGCTGCCCTCCCAGATCATGGAGAACTTCTGCTGGGAGCGCGAGAGTCTGGACCTCTTCGCCCGTCATCATGTGACTGGCGAGGCCATCCCCGCGAAGCTCTTCAAGAAGGTCATCGCCGCCAAAAACTACCGCAGCGCCAGCGACATCATGCGTCAGCTCGCCTTTGGCAAACTCGACCTCGAACTCCACATCCACCACGCCACCACCGAGGGCACGGACCTTGATCAACTCAGCCGCCAGATCATCCAGGACTACCTCATGCCGCTGAAGACGGAGAACCCCACCATGGCACGCCGCTTCGGTCATCTCTTCAGCAGTCCCGTGGGCTACGCCGCCGGCTACTACAGCTACAAATGGGCCGAGGTGCTGGATGCCGATGCCTTCACCCGTTTCCAAAAAGAAGGCGTGCTGAACAATAAAGTCGGTCGCGACTTCCGCGACAAAGTCATCAGCAAAGGCAACAGCGAAGACCCCGCCAAGCTCTTCCGCGACTTCATGGGGCGCGATCCTGATCCGATGGCGTTGTTGGTTCGGGCTGGGTTGGCTTGATCCAGATTCCCAGCCGGATCGGCCCCTTCACTTTCAGCGGCTCCACCTCCACACCACCTTGCGTGATGCGGATGCGGCCTTCCAGCCGCAGAGCCTCCGCTTCTGCTCGCACTGCGGGCATTAGCGCACGCCAGTCGTGGGGCGCGAGGTGCCGTGCCACTTCGGAAGGGCAGATCGTTTTCTCCGCCCCGCGGGCTTCGATGAGAGAAAGGATGGTCTCGCGAATAAGCATCGGCTCTCACTTCCCCTCCACCACGATGGGTGAGGTGACGATCTCTGCGGCAATGCCACGCAGATGGAGATCGAAGAACTGCTTCACGCGCTCGTCGAGCAGCGGGCTTTTGAAGCCGTGACCGCCGTTGGTCATCTCCTGCAGCAGGGAAGGGACCCCGGCTTTCGTCAGCGCGGCGTGGATTTCTTCACCTTGGGCAAAGGGCACAAGTGGATCCTTCGTGCCGTGGGCGGTGAAGAAGGCGGCGTCTCCTTTCGTGACGTGCGTCACAGGCGAGGCTTCTTTTGTCACCGCTTCTTTTTCAGACACCGGGCCGCCGAGCAGGAGCGCTTCGGGATAGTCTTTGCCCTGCGTGCGGTCGATGGTGCTGGGCTGGCGCACCATGCTGAGGAAGTTCTCGGGACCGAAAAAGTTCACCACGCAGGTCACGGAGCTGTTTTGATCCAGATGCTTGCCTAGCGTGCCTTCGAGTTCCTTCACATCGCCACTGGTGCCGAGATGCGAGACGAGATGCCCACCCGCCGAGGTGCCCCAAACAGCGATCTTCGTGGCATCGAGATTGTATTCCTTCGCGTGCGCTTTGATCCAGCGGATGGCGGCCTTGCAGTCATGGATCTGCGCGGGCCACTGCGCTTCATCGGTGAGACGGTAGCCGATGCTCGCGCCCGCATATTCGCCGCTTTGCACAAAGCGCCCCACATTGCCGATGCCGCCGCTTTTGTCGCCACCCCGCCAGCCGCCGCCGTGGATGAAAACGATCACGGGCAGCGGCTTGTCACCCTTGCGCACCTTCGGCAGATAAAGGTCCAGCTTCTGCCGCGCATTCTCCGTGTCCGCATAGGCGATGTCGCGCAGCGCCTCGATCTCTGGCGGCACCGGGCGTGCTTGCACCCCCTTCTTGGTTTGCTGCTGACTGCGCTTCAAGATGGCGAGATGCTCTTCTTTGGAGATGCTGCCGTCATTGTTCGTGTCCACGCGGGAGAAGTTTTCGCGGAAGCGCTCCGGCAGTTCTTCGCGGCTCAGTTTGCCATCCTTGTTCACGTCCATCAGTTCAAACTGGCGCAAAACGCGCTCGGCAGGTGCAGGCGGTGTTTGCTGAGCCTGCACGGAGGTTAAAGGCAGGCCGAGGGCGAGAAGGAGGAAGTTCTTTTTCATGGAGAGCGCTCTGAAACACAGCAGGGCAGGGGAAAGTTGCATTCGCTGTGGACTCCGCTACATGCCGCCCATGCCCGCCGCAGCGACAGACGACCTGAAAAACATCCCGCGCCACATCGCCATCATCATGGATGGCAACGGACGCTGGGCAAAGGAGCGCGGGCTGCCACGCACTGAGGGCCATCGCAACGGGGCAGACACCGTTCGCCGTGTCACGGAGGCCTGCGGCGAGCTCGGTGTCGAGTATCTCACGCTGTATGCTTTTTCTTCCGAGAACTGGAAGCGTCCGAAGCGTGAGGTCGAGGCGCTCATGAAACTGCTGGAAGCCTTCCTGCGCACAAAGACGCCCGAGATGATCGAGCAAAACATCCGCCTCCAGGCCATCGGTCGTCTGCATGATCTGCCGCAGTCCTGCCAGCAGCAGCTTCACCGCAGCATCGAGCAGACCTCGCAAAACACCGGGCTCACCTTGATCCTCGCGCTCAGCTACGGCGGGCGTGAGGAGATCGTCGATGGCGTGAAAAGCCTGCTGGAAAGCATCGAGCGCGGCCATCTCGACAAAGGCATGATCGATACCGAGGTCTTTTCGAAGCATCTCTACACCCGCTACTACCCTGACCCCGATCTCCTCATCCGCACCAGCGGCGAGATGCGCCTGTCAAACTTCCTCCTCTGGCAGCTCAGCTACACCGAGTTCTACATCACCGAGACTCTCTGGCCCGACTTCGGCAAGCCTGACCTCGTGAAGGCCATCGCCTCCTATGCCAAGCGGCATCGGCGATTTGGCGCGGTGTGATTTCTTCGATCATGAAAGCCCTCTGCCTGACCCAACCCGAGCGTCTTGAATTCATCGAGCTGCCTGAAGCGGTGGCACCTTTGGCAGGCGAGGCGCTCGTCGCCATCCGTGCCATTGGCATCTGCGGCACGGACATCAGCGGGTATCTGGGAAAGATGCCCTTCATCGAGTGCCCGCGCATTCTGGGGCATGAGCTGGGCGTCGAAGTCCTCGCTGTCGGCGATGGCGTGACGAACGTGAACCCGGGCGACCGCTGCTCCGTCGAGCCTTACCTGAACTGCGGTGAGTGCCATTCCTGCCAGCAGGGTAAAACGAACTGCTGTGAGTCTCTCCGCGTGCTCGGCGTCCACTGCGATGGCGCGATGCGTGAGCGCATGATCCTGCCCGCGCACAAGCTGCATCCAGCGAAGGCGCTCAGCTTTGAGCAGCTCGCCCTGGTGGAGACACTGGCCATCGGCTGCCATGCGGTGAATCGCGCGACGATCGGCTCCGAGGATGACGTGCTCATCATCGGCGCGGGTCCCATCGGCCTCACCGTGCTGGAGTTTGCCCGCCTCACTGGCGCGCCGATCACCGTGCTGGAGCTGAATGAAACCCGCCGCGCCTTTGTGCAGCGGCATTATCCCGGCGTCCGTGTGGTGGAGAGCCTGCCGGATGAACCCTGCGCCCAGGTCGTCTTCGATGCCACGGGGCATCCCGGCTCCATGGCGCGCACGCTGCGGCTCGCCCGCTTCACCGGACGCATCATTTATGTCGGCATCACGAAAGAGCCCGTGCCGCTGGACGACCCTCTTTTCCATCGTCGAGAGCTGACCTTGCTCGCCAGCCGCAATGCCGTCGCCTCCGACTTCCCGCGCATCCTGTCCCTCATCGCCAGCGGCCAGATCGACACCCGCCCGTGGATCACTCATCGCTGTTCTTTGGCAGATTTACCTGCCAAAATGCCCGAATGGGTGCGCCCTGGCAGTGGCGTCGTGAAGGCCGTGGTGGAAGCCTGAATATTTCCCCTCGCATCCCTGCTCAAACCGGTCATAGCTCGCCGGGTGGAAGACAAGGATTACAAGGTCAAACTGGAGATTTTCGAGGGCCCCCTCGACCTGCTGTTGTATCTCATCAAGAAGGATGAGATCGACATTTATGACGTGTCCATCGGGCGCATCACGAAGCAATATCTCGACTACATCAACACCTTCAAGATGCTCAATGTCGAGCTGGCCAGCGAGTTCATCGTCATGGCGGCCAATTTGATGTATCTCAAGAGCCGCGAGCTGCTGCCGCAGTCCCAGCAGCCGCCCGAGGAAGATGCCGACGAGGAAGATCCGCGCTGGGAGCTCATCCGCCAGCTCGTGGAGTACAAGAAGTTCAAGGACGCCGCCCAGTTCCTCGGCATCCAGGAGGTGAAGGGCGACGAGTTCTTCGCCACCAGCCCCGAGCCGCTCGATCTTGAGGCCCCCATCATGACCGTCGCCGGCGTGGGCATCTTCGATCTCATTCGCGCCTTCCAAAAAGTCCTCAAGCGCTTCGAAAACACCACCGACATCCGCGAGATCGTCAGCGATCGTTACACCGTCGCCGACAAGATCGAGCATCTGCTGGAGGCCATTCCTCTCGGCGGCAAAGTGCGTTTTGAGACCCTCTTCAGCGATGCCGCCAGCCGCGTGGAGGTCATCGTCACCTTCCTGGCCATGCTGGAACTCATGAAGCTGAACCACCTCCAGGTCGAGCAGGCCGAGATGCTTGGCGAGATCATCGTCGTCCGCCCCGCCATCAACGAAGCCGCCAAGCCGCTCGACTTCGGCGGCTGATCAGCAGCGCGGCTCCGCTACCTCGTAGCCTGGGCTTTTCCATTCTCCGAAGCACTGCGAAGGATGAACCCGCCCGTGATTCTTCCGTTCGGAGACCTATCCCTCATGAGAGACAGAATCTTGTGCTCCACGTTCCGGCGGTTCTGCCTCCCGGTTTCCGCAGCCCTGCTTTCCGGCAAAACCGGTTTCACGGATGAAGTTGCAGGCATGACGGATGATCCGTCAGGCATAACGCGCCATCCGTGAGGCATGACGGACGATCCGTCAGGCATAACGCACCATCCGTGAGGCATGACGGACGAGCCGTCAGGCATAACGCACCATCCGTGAGGCATGACGGACGATCCGTCAGGCATAACGCGCCGTCCGTGAGGCATGACGGATGAGCCGTCAGGCATAACGCACTGTCCGTGAGGCATGACGGACGATCCGTCAGGACTAACGCGCCGTCCGTCAGGCCTGACGGACGAGCCGTCAGGTACGCAAACTCGCCCGTGAAACCGGAAAACCGAGTCCGCAGGCCCAGCGCCGCCCTGGCAGTTGGGCCGCGGTAGACTGCTTCCCCCACTCGGCCCCCAGGTAAGAGACTGGTTGAGCCCGCCGGGGATCGTTCGCCGTAGGACTTACAGGCTGAACTCAGTCAGCGATTTCCACCAACAAGTCGGACTGCCAAAGTTTGGATCACCGCCAAGGAATCCGTCAGAAACCCCATCTCTGCGGTTATCTCCTCTCTCGCGGTGTTCACTGTCAGGGGCGCGAGACCTGGCCGCCCGCCAAAACCCAACTCTTTGGCCGATCTTTGAGAGTATGTGGTCGATAAACGGTCTCGTTTGTCGATCACTTTAGATAAGGTGGTCGATCCCCGAGAGTAGGTGGTCCATCCCTGAGAGCCCACCATCGAAGCCCGAGAGCAGAAAATCCGGGCATGGCACTCACCTCCCCCTCATTATCACAAGGCCATTCGCTGGGCACTCATCGCATGACACATCCCAGCAAACCTCATCTTTCCTTGAGCCAATCATCTGTCACCCATCCTCTAACTTACCCGAAGCCTACACCCCTTCGATCTACAATATCTTTATCCTTCCCTCATATTGATGCGCCCTATTAATTACTTTCACCACAAGGTCATCAATGTAGCTTTTGCCCTCCCTTTCAAATGAGTCCCTTTCTTGCTGAGATAACAACATGGTAGCATAGTCTTCTGCAAAGCCCCCACGAGGAACACAAAATTCTAAACGTAGTTGGTCTGGAAAAGGGTCTTGGTATAAGACATACTTCCTCCCGCTATCTTTTAGAATTTCTTCACTCATATGATTCAATTTATCATAGTCCGGGAACTTTTGGAATCTTCGTGTGAAAGGGGGTAGACACGTCAGTAACAAGGCCTTCATCGCCCATACTACTCGGCTCTGAGGATGGTTTGACCAAACGGCTCGGTGCTGCTCTTGTTTGATTACCAACCTTCCTTTCCTCAGCCCATGAACTACATCGAACCTCACGGCCACATGGTCAGCCGCACCACGGACGACTACGAGCGCATGGCGCTGGCGGGTTGTCAGGTGATCTGTGAGCCGGCGTTTTGGGCGGGGTTTGACCGGGCTTCGGCAGAGGGGTTCTATGATTACTTCCGCCAGATTACGGAGTATGAACCGAAGCGGGCGGCGCGGTTTGGCATCCAGCATTTCTGCTGGCTGTGCATCAACCCGAAGGAGGCGGAGGACATGAAGCTGGCGGAGGATGTGATGGCACTCATTCCGCAGTTTTTAAACAAGCCGAACGTGCTCGGCATCGGCGAGATCGGGCTGAACAAGAACAGCAGGAATGAGCTGCGGATCTTCGAGCAGCATGTGCAACTAGCGCAGGACCATGATCAGCTAGTGCTGATCCACACGCCGCATCTGGAGGACAAGCTGAAGGGCACGAAGCTGATTGTGCAGGCCCTGAAGAACTTCCCCAAGGTCTCCCCGGAGCGGGTGATCATCGACCATGTGGAGGAGCACACGATTGATCATGTGCTGGATCAGGGATTCTGGGCGGGCATCACGCTGTATCCTGAGAGCAAATGCACGCCGCATCGGGCGATCGACATGCTGGAGCATCGGCGTGCGGAAAGGATCTGGATGAACAGCGCCTGCGACTGGGGCGTGAGTGATCCGCTGGCGGTGCCGAAGACGATGCAGGCCATGCGGCAGCGCGGCTGGGCACCGGAGATGATCCAGCGCGTGGCCTGGGAAAATCCCCGCACTTTCATGCAGCAGAGTGGGAAGTTCGGGCTGTGAGGCGGGGCGTTCACGACGCTGGCTTTAATTAAGGAGACGCTGATTTAATCACCAGGGCCAAAAAGTCGAGCAACGAGGCTTGGGCAGAGCGTACGAGTTGGATGGAACAGCAACTGAGTTT
>Ga0209480_10003073_pt1 | contig 11051 bp, 8 predicted proteins | sample JI61114C2DNA_FD_187501 | JGI IMG/M metagenome (GOLD analysis project Ga0209480, IMG submission 187501) | Wastewater effluent complex algal communities from Wisconsin, to seasonally profile nutrient transformation and Carbon sequestration -... | ecosystem: Engineered > WWTP > Effluent > Algae...
CCACCCTGATCTTCTTGCCAACCACGAGGTTGCGCAGATCGGAATCGCTGTTGATCTGCTTGATGCCTTCCACCGAAGCGCCGGGATAGCGCTGTGCGATGCCCCAGAGCGTGTCGCCGGGTTGAACGGTGTGGAAAATGTACTCGGTGGCGGTGTTTGTGTTCTCGGGCGTTACGGCCTGGTCTTCGGCTTTCGCGGCGGTGCCCTTGCTTACGACCAGCCTCTGGCCTACTTTCAATCGGTCGCTGCGCAGCTTGTTCCACGCGCGCAAGTTGCTCACCGACACATGGTTCTTTTTCGCGATCGTGCCGAGGGATTCCCCGCGCCTTACCGTGTGCGTGCGCTGGGCGGTGGAAACACCGGACGGCGTGCCCTTGGTAGTGCCCTTCGCCACCGGGGCAGGGGAATGCATGTCCGGCACATAGCTGTAACGGATGTAGTCCTCCCGGTCGATGAAGTCGGCTACCAGCGTCTTCGGCAGGTAAAGGGTCGAGGGCGCGCTCACGTCAGGAACACGGCCTTGCTTGTATACCGGGTTCAGATCGAGGAGCTCCTGCGCGTTTCCACCGGTGATCTCCGCGAGCTTGTTCAGGTCCAGCGGATAGCACACCTGCACGGTATCCACCTCGTACGCGCAGTAGTTGGGGATCACGGGGTAGATGTTGTGGTCGGATGCGTGGTTGAAGAGATAGTTCACCGCGATGAAGGCTGGCACGTAGCCGCGCGTTTCGCGGGGCAGATTGTTGTACACGCTCCAGTAGTCCGTGCCTCCTGAACGGCGGATGGCCTTGTTCACGTTACCGGGACCGCAGTTGTAGGCGGCGAGCGCGAGTTCCCAGTTCCCGAAAATGCGGTGCAGGTCCTTCAGGTAGAGGCAGGCTGCTTCGGTGCTCTGGTACACGTCGCAGCGCTCGTCCACATAGCTGTCCACTTCCAGACCGTACATCTTGCCCGTGCCGATCATGAACTGCCACAAGCCTACGGCTGCCGCGCGTGACTTGGCACCGGGGTAGAGGGCGCTTTCGACCACCGCGAGATACTTCAGCTCTTGGGGCATCCCATGCCGGTCCAGCGCTTCCTCGAAGACCGGGAAATACAACTGGGCCAAGCCCAGCATGCGCGCCGATTGGGAGCGTTTGCGCTTGGTGTACATATCGATGTACCCCTGCACCTGATCGTTGTAGGTCAGCTTGAACGGGGTACGTTCATCCAGGATGGCCAATCGCTGGCGGAAGGCATCGGGCGTATAGCTCGGCGTGTCCGTTGGTGCGAAGCCATGCGTGTTCAGGTCGGCTACGTCCGTGGTGAAAGGATCGTTCTTCAGCCAAGGCAGGTTGCTCAGGTCGTTGATCCGCGCCAACACCTCGTCATCCGTGGGGATGGGTTGCTGAGCGGAGGCTGGAATAGAGCACAGACCTGGGATGAGGACCGCCAGGACCAGTCGCAGGGTACGGGTCATAGTCATGAGGACGCGAAAAGTAGCCTTCATACGCTCGTGGCTCCGCATGGTTCTAAGGAGCGGTCCACGATCACCTGTGAATGGTTCCATCGACGAAAGGTAACGGCCGACTTATGAAGTCACAATGAGGCTCCACGAGCCCGCATGATAGAACGTGCTCAGTTGAGCAGTTGGTGTGCCAAAGCGAGCAATCGCTCGTCATCGAAGGGCTTGGCCATGAGCTGTGTCCCGAACGGCAGCCCATTGGAGTGCACTCCGGTAGGGATCGAGATCGCTGGCACCCCGGCCAGATTCGCCTGCACGGTGAAGATATCTTGCAGGTACATCGCCACGGGGTCGTTGATCTCGCCATGCCCGAAGGCGGTGGTGGGACAGGTGGGCGTCATCACCAGGTCGAAAAGGTCAAAGGCCTTCAGCGTATTGTCGCGGATCAGGCGACGCACGCGCATGCCTTGGGCGTAGTAAGCATCGTAGTATCCCGCGCTGAGCACGAATGTGCCGAGCAGGATCCGGCGCTTCACTTCAGGACCGAAGCCCTCTGTGCGGCTCTTCCGGTAGGTGTCATCCACACCTTTGGCCTCTTTGCTGCGGTGGCCGTATCGGATACCATCGAAGCGCGCAAGATTGCTGCTGGCTTCGGCGGTAGCCAGAATGTAATAGGTCGGCACCAGATGGTCGAGCATCGGCAGTTCGATCGCTTCAACCGAATGCCCCCGCTCCCTCAAGCGGGCGATGTTGTTGAGCATGTGCGCCCTGATCTCCGGATCCAGACCTTCACGCTCGATGCACTCGCGGTAGTAGGCGATGCGTAGCGGTTGTCGGTTGTCGGTTGTCGGTTGTCCGGCCAGCGGGCGCGAACTGCTCGTATTGTCGAGTGGATCATGCCCAGCGATCACACGATGCACCGCGAGCGCATCTTCGGCCGTGTGCGCGAAAGGCCCGACCTGATCGAAGCTGCTGGCGAAGGCGATGAGGCCGTAGCGGGAAACGCGCCCGTAGGTCGGCTTGAATCCGGCCACACCGCAGAAGGAGGCGGGTTGGCGGATACTGCCGCCGGTATCGCTGCCCAGCGCTATGTTGCAGATGCCTGCTGCCACGCTGCCCGCTGCCCCGCCGCTGCTGCCTCCGGGAACCTTGTTCGGATCGAGCGGGTTACGCACGTTGCCGAAAGCGCTGTTCTCGTTGCTGCTTCCCATGGCGAACTCGTCGCAGTTCGTGCGGCCGATGATCACCGCGTCGGCGGCGAGCAGGCGCTCCACAACGGTTGCGCTGTAGGGGCTGACGAAACCTTCGAGGATGCGCGACGACACTGAGACCTTATGGCCCTTGTAGCAGATGTTGTCCTTCAGGCTGACGATGGCTCCTGCGAGAACTCCCGCCGTTCCTGCGGCCCGCTTGGCGTCCACCTCGTCGGCTTTGGCCAACGCGCTCTCATCGAAAAGCTCCAGGAAAATGTTCAGATCGGCCTTTGCGCGGGCCTGTGCGAGCGCCGCGCGGGTGAGTTCACCGACCGAGGTGTTTCCGGCGGCCAAGGCAGCCTGCGCATCACGCAGTGTCGACATGTTCGGGCGCGGGACTACTTGTCGTCTTTGGGCTCGCTGCCCTCCTTGGCGTCCTTGAACTCCTTCATGCCCCGGCCCAAGCCACGCATCAGTTCGGGGATCTTCTTGCCGCCGAACAGGAGAAGGATCACCGCAACGATGAGGATGATCTCCATTGTCCCGAATTTGCCCATGGTTCCAGCGGCCCGGATGGAAAGTGCCTTGTCCGTCCCGCGCGGCGAAAGTAGTCAGTTCGCCGGGCCGCTTAATCCCTGTAGATCCACGCCCCGGGATCCACCTTCACCAGATCGCCCGCCGCGGTGATCTTCCAGATCTCGATATGCGCCGTGGAGCCGTCCTCATCGGTCATCACGGTGCCCACGGCACCCTTGGTCTCCACCTTCTGGCCTTTGCTCACGCTGGCTTCGCGCAGGTTGCTGTAAACGGTCCGGTAAGCACCATGGCTCACCACCACGGCCTTGCCGGCACCAGGGATCACGATCACGCTGCTCACTTCCCCGCGGAAGATGGCCCGCACGCTGGCGCCTTTCTCGCAACTGATGTCGATGCCGTTATTGTAGGTTTTCACGCCGCGAAGCACGGGGTGGTCGTGCTCGCCATAGCCTTCGGTGATGGTGCCCTTGGCGACGGGCCACGGCAACTTGCCCTTGTTCTTCTCGAAGTCGCTGCCGAGTTCGCGGGCCTCTGGCGTCAGGGAGAGTTCCATTTTGCCGGACGACTTTGCCCCTGAACTGCTGGCGGAAGCGCCTTTCGCTGGCTTGGCGCTCTTGCGTACCTCGGCTTCGATCGCCTTGCGGATCTCGGCGGCGAGGTTCTCGCGCTTGTTCTTCTGCTTGCGCATGGTCTCGCGCAACTTGTCTTCCTCCCTCCGCAGGCTGCTCAAGGTGCCCTCGTGGGCACTGCGGTCCGTGGTGAGCTTCTTCTTCTCGTTCACCTGCTCGCTCAGCAAGGACACCTTTTCGTTGCGACGGCCTTTGAGGTCATCGGCCTTCTTGCCAAGGCTCTCTTGCGTCGCGGAAATGAGGTTCGCTTGCTGGCGACGCTGCTCCGCCAACTGGTCCAGGTAGCGGCTGCGTTGGAAGGCCTGCGTGAAGCTCTCCGCCGCGAAGATGTAGCTGAGCCGGTCGTACGCATCGCGGTTCATGTAGGCGTATTGGAGCATCCGGGCGTACTCCTCCTTCAGCTTCACGAGGTCGTTTTCCAAGGAGCCGATCAGGTCTTCCGTTTCGCCGATCTCCTTGTCCACGCGGAACACCTCGCTGTTCATCGTGTTGATCAGCTCCTGGCGCTGGCCGATCTGCGCCTGCAGGAGTTCAAGCTGGCGCTGGGTAGCTTTCTGTTCCTTTTCGCCCGCTGCGAGCAATGCGCTGGTAGCCTTGATCTGCTTGTCGAGCTGATCGCGTTTCTTCTCGAGTTCCTTGCGGCTCTGCGCGTTGGCTGTCAGGAGAAAGGGCAGAAACAGGAGCAGGAGCAGTGCCCGGAGTTCATTCCATCGGAGTGAACTTCTCCGGTATCCTGAAACTGAATTGGAGTGGCCCATCGAGGCTGATGCGGTCCAGTTCGAAGACGGCTTCGGCGTGGCGCGCGGGGTCTGACAAAGAAAGGCTGACGAGGCTTGGCAAGGAGTGTCCATTCACGGTGGTTCGCGAAGAATAACGCACGTCCGCTTGTTGATCGTGTGCCAAATCGCTGATCAGAACGCGGGTAACCCGGAAACTGTCGGGCTCCAGCCAATACTTGATCACGATCGCATCCTTCTTTTCGGCGCGGCGCAGGGTGCGCTCCAGGCGTCGCTCGTTCATATCACGGTCGCGGTCCAGGGTATCATCCACGGCGAGGTCCTCGGCGGCCCGGCGGAAGCGGCGTTTCTCCTTGCTCGTGAGGGTGTACAGCCCGTCCTCGCGGTCACTCTTGTATTTCTCTTCGGGATCAAGTCCGATCGGCATGCCCAGGAGTGCTTGTTGGAACAGGGAAAGATCCGGAGCCAGTCCGAACTTGCGCTTGGCTTGGGCCGTGTCGCCCACCCAGTATTTGTCCCCGAGCTTGTCCATCACCTTCAACGAATCGACGGTGAGGAGCGCGCGCGCCACTTCGATGCCCAAGGCCGGCACTACGCTGATCCAGGCGGCGCTATCGATAGCGCAGCGCACGTGGGCTTTGAAGTTCTTGGTACCTGTGGTGTCCTTCAGCCCCACGCTGGCCTTGGCGCTGTAGTAACGCACACCGGTGATCCTGTCGGCGACCAACCGTTCCACGAGCTTTTCGGGTCCGCGCGCAGGGATCTCCCCCCGGAACGGCATGGCTTGGCGTATGGGCTTGCAACCTGCGATGAAGCCCGCACATGCGAAAGCGACGATGCGGAAAGCCTGAAGCGACCACCTGCTCATCGTTGGACCTGTATGTGCGTCATCCGCGGAGAGTTCCAAGGTAGCTGTTGCGGGGAGCTTTCGGCGCGGCTCAACTGTGGACTTCCACCATCCGCGGAGCTCATTCTGGATCACTCCACGAGCTTGCCCTCGGTGATCTTCCGACCGATGAGTTCGCTGGCCCCGCCCAGGTCTTTGGCTTTCTTCCATTGCACCACGGCCCCGGCGCTGTCGCCCAGTTTGAAGAGGATGTCGCCGTAGTGCTCGATGAGCACGGCCTCTTTGTCACCGCCTGCGGCGATGGCTTTTTCCTGCCAGGTCTTGGCCTCGCTGAACTTGCCCTGCTTGTAGAAGATCCAGGCGTAGGTGTCCAGGTAGGTCGCCACACCTGGCTGCAGGTCATTGCACTTGCGGCTCATGCGCTCGGCCTTCTCCAGTTCCTCGTTGCGTTCGCTCAGGTAGTAGGCGTAGTTGTTCAGCACGGTGGCGTTGTCGGGGTCGATCGACAGCGCCTTGTCATAGGCCGCATCGCTCTTGGAAAATTCTTTCCCCTCGTTGTAGGCATCGCCCAAGCTGCTCCAGAACTGGCCTTCGAGCGGCTTGTTGTCCACCACCAGGTCGCGGCCGGTAATGAGCGCTTCGATGGCCTCGTCGTTCTTCTTCAGCTGGCTGGCGGCGATGCCTTTGTAGAGGTAGAACTCCGGCTGGGTCGGGAACAGTTCGGTGGCTTGCTGCGCATGCCGGTCGAGTGCGGCGTAGTCGTTCAGCTGCGCATCCAGTTGCAATAGCGCGGACCAGATGGGGAATCGGTCCCGGTCGTATTCGACGGCTTTGGCGAACGCGTCACGGGCTGCTGCGGTGTTGCCCTCGCGGCTGTAGAAATCGCCTTCGATGCTCCACGGTTTGCCGCTCTGCGGATGCGCCTTTTTCAGTTCATCGATCAGAAAGTGGCTCTGTTGGACAAGGTCGGCGGGCACTTCACCTCCGGGCTGGGCGCTCATCTCATAGAAGCCGAGGAGCAACTGCATCTTCGGATCGATGTCCAGGTCGGGATCGCCGAAGGCCTCCTTCAGGTGCGTGAAGCCTTCGCTCGCTCGGTCCGCGTTATAGTAGAACTGTGCAAGGGAGATGCGCGTCATGCTGTCGTCCGGGTCCAGCGCGAGGGCCTTCAGGTAGAGCTCTTCCGCCTTGGCCGTATCGCCCATGGATTCGTAGACCTCGGCGAGCATGCCGTAGTACTGCGTTTGCTCGGGGTTCTTCTTGATGGCGTCGTTGAGCAGGTCGCGGGCGGCGGCGGTCTCACCGGCGTTGGCGAGCATGTCGTACTCGCGCATCACCAGTTCCTCGTTGCTGCCGATGCGTTTCTCCAGGTCGCGGAACACTTGCCGGGCCTCGGGGATCTTCTTCTGTTGCGCAAGCGTGTTGGCCAGGCCGAAGTACACCTCGTAACGGTCCGGCCACTTCGCCACGATCTCCTGGTAGGCCTTCGTGGCACCGGCGAGGTCGCTGTTCTGCATGCTCATGTCGGCGAGCAGGAAGCGGTACCAGATGTTCTCCTTGTCGGTGGCCACCGCGCGTTTCGCCAGAGCGAGCGCCTCCTCGGGGGCTTGGGCCTGGTTGTAAAGCTTGGCCAGCTCGAACATGCTGGCGGCGTTCTGCGGGTCTTCCTTCAAGGTGGCCTCGAAGAGCTGGATGGCCTTGGGCAGCTCGCCTTTCAGCCGGGCTTGGTTGGCCTCCATGAAGAGGCGCATGACCAACGCACGCTTGTTCTTGCCGCCAACGGCGTGGGTGGCCTCTGCGCCTTCGTGGTCGCGGGGCTTGTCCGCAACAGGCTTCGCACCACCACAGCTGATGAGGAGCGCCAGAACGGGAAGGAGGAGCAGGGCGGTCGTTTGGCGCATCAGGTGCAAAGATCAGCCGATCGTGCTGTCGTCGCTGATACTGACGTCCATCGCCTGCCCTTTGACTTGGGCCCGTTCCCCGATCATGCTGTTGTCCATCACGCAGTCCTGTACACGCGTATTGCCGCGCAGGATCGAATTCTTCACAATGCTGCCAGCAACCACCGAGCCGCTCTCGATGGAAACGTTCGGTCCCACCACGCTGTTCATCAGCGAAACGTTCTCTCCGATGAAGCAGGGCTCGATCACCACGCTGTTCTCCTTCTTCAGGGAAGCGCTGATCAACCCCTTGTCGCTTTTCAGGAAGCCGAGCACCTTGGTGTTGGTATCCACCATGGCGTTCTTGTTGCCGCAGTCCATCCACACGTCCACGCTGCCGGCCTTGAAGCGCGCGCCCTTGCGCTTCATGTTCTCCATGGCGTTGGTCAGCTGGTACTCGCCCTTGTCCTTGATGTCGTTGTCGATGAGGAACTGCATCTCCTTGCGGAGGTATTCCCCGTCGGCGAAGTAGTAGATGCCGATGATGGCCAGGTCGCTCACGAAGGTCTGCGGCTTCTCCACGAACTCCGTGATGATGCCGGTGGAGTCCAGTTTCACCACGCCGAAAGGCTTGGGGTCCTCCACCTTGTTCACCCAGATCACGCCGTCGCAATCCTTGTCCAGCTTGAGTTGGGCACGGAAAAGCGTGTCCGCGAAGGCCACGATGATGCGGCCGTTCAGCGCGGGTTCGGCGCAGAGGATGGCGTGGGCCGTGCCCAGTGCTTCCTTCTGGTAGTGGATGGTGCCCTTGCTTCCGATGGCTTTCGCGATGCCGACCAGTTCATCCTCCACCTTCTTGCCGAAGCTGGGGTGAACGATGTAAGCGACCTCTTCCACGGGTTCCCCGGCCACGGCGGCCAGGTCCTCCACGAGGCGTTGCACGATGGGCTTGCCCGCGATAGGCAGCAGCGGCTTGGCGGTGGTGTGGGTGTGCGGACGCATCCGCTTGCCCATGCCCGCCATGGGGACGATGATCTTCATTCTGCTCGTTCGATGGTCACACCGGTGTGCGGCCCTGCCTTCGGCAGGCGGGCGCGAAGGTGCCTAATTCCTGCCAGTATGCCCGAAGCCACCTGCCCCGCGTTCTGACACCGACAGGTCAGCTACTTCCGTGAAGGTGACGCGCTCGTACCGGGCGATGACCAATTGGGCAATCCGTTCCCCATCCTTCACCTCAAAAGGCTCCTGCCCGTGATTGATGAGGATGACGCCCACCTCGCCGCGGTAGTCGGCATCGATGGTGCCGGGTGCGTTGAGCACGGTGACCCCATGCTTGAAGGCCAAGCCGCTGCGGGGACGAACTTGTGCTTCGGTCCCTTCGGGCAGTTCCAAAAAAAGGCCCGTCTTCACCAAAGCGCGGTCACCGGGGGCCAAGGTGATGGAGGCGTCCAAATAGGCGCGGAGGTCCATGCCGGCGCTGTGGGCGGTGGCGTAGCAGGGGAGCGGGTGGTGGCTCTTGTTGACGATGCGGATGGTCGTTCCTTCGATCGTGGTCGCGGTCATGGCGTCAAAGGTCGCAGTGAGTTCCGTTCCTTTTTCCACACGAGGGTCATAAAGAGGATCAGGGTGACGGCGCGCACGCCGTATCCGGGGATGCCGTCAATGGGCAATTGGTCAACTCCCCACCACAGGAACACCGCTGATGCCATGTATGTGAGCACGCGGCTCACATTGTACGGCACCGGGTAGTGCTTCTGGCCCCACATGTAGCTGATCGCCGCCATGCTCGCGTAGCAGGCCAGAGTTGCCCAAGCCGCGCCCATGTACCCCATGCTCGGGATCAGGGTTAAGAGCAGCACGAGCGTGATGATGGCACCGACGACAGCGATGGTCCCGCCAGCGCGCGTCTTGTTGGTTAGCTTGTACCACACGCTCTGGTTGTAGTAGATACCGAGGAACACGTTGGCGAGCATCAGGATCGGCACTACGCGCAGCCCTTCGTGGAAGGCCGGGTTCGGGATGAACCACTTGAACAGGTCAAGGAAGAGCATCACGCAGAGGAAGGCCGCCATGCATACCGCCACGAACAGGTTCATGATGCGGGCGAATGTCTCTTTGCTGTTCTTTTCCTTCGCATGGCTGAAGAAGAACGGCTCTGCGCCCATGCGGAAGGCCTGGATGAAGAGCGTGATCAGCACCGCCAGCTTGTAGCAGGCACCGTAGATGCCGATCTGCGCGTCCGCGACATCCGCGGGCAACAGGTATTTCAGGATGATGCGGTCAGCCGTTTCGTTCACCATGCCCGCTAGACCGGCGATCATCAAGGGAAGGCCGAAGGCAGCCAAAGCCCGCAGGAGTTGTTTCTGGAAGTGCGAGGGCGAAGGCCAGGACGGAAGCAGCACGAGCAACTTCACGCCGGTGGACACCAGGTTGATCGCGAACACATAGCCCACACCGAAGGCCGGATCGTACACCGCATCCATCAGCGCTGTGCGCTCGCCGGCGTTGTAGCGCTTCATGCAGTAGAGGAAGAAGAACACGCTGAGGCCCACGTTCACCGCCACGCTCAGGATGTTGATGAACGCGTACTTCCATGGCCGCCCTTGTTGCCGTAGCCGTGCCATGGGTATCGCGGTGATGGCATCGATACCGATGATCAGTACGAGCAAGAGCACCGAGCTGGCGTACGCGGGGAAGTGCAGTCCGTCAGCGATGGCTCCGGAGAACAAGCTGCCCAGTGCCATGAACGCAAGTGCAGGTATGAGCAGCGCGTAGGTGGCTGTGCTATAGACCGTACGTCCTCCGTCGCTCGGCTGTTGAAGCGGCGTGTTCATGGAGAAACGGAAGAAGGCCGTCTCCATACCGAAGGTGAGCACCACGTTGAGCAGGGCCGTCCACGAATACAGTGCGGTGACCACACCGAAATCCGCTGGATCGAATACGCCCTTGCTCGTGTAGAGTGGCGTAAGCATGAAATTCAGGAAGCGCGCAACGATGCTGCTCAGCCCATAGATGGCCGTTTGCCCGGCGAGTTTGCGGAGGACGCTCACGGCTTTGGTCTTTCCAAGACTATTTCCTGATCATCGCGGACAAGAAGAATCTCTCGTTCGCTCTTCCATTGCATATTATAGGCTGGACCACGCCCTAGGAGCCGCAACGTATCGCCCTCTACCCGAAAGCGTCCGCGCTGGTAATCCCTAGTGGGACTACCGTTCTCATGAAACCCGTGGATAACGTACGTGCCGGTCGCAAAGAACACCATCTCTTGGTTCGTTCCATGGCTCGCGTTTATTTGCCAACGGCCAGATAGTTCATGCTTTGGAGCCTTTGCGCAGCTAATGGTCAGCGAGAGGAACGACAGACCGCTCAGCCAAAGGAAGGCCGTCTCCTTAGAGAGTTTGTGGAGAATGCTCAAGCCCCCGTGAAATTCGCTTTCCGCTTCTCCATGAACGCACTGGTCCCCTCCTTGAAATCCGCCGTACCGAAGCACTTGCCGAACTCCTCGATCTCGCGTTGCATGCCATCAGCGCCCGGCTCGTAACCGGCATTCACCGCACGGATGGCCGCGGCGAGGGCGGTGGGTGAGTTCTTCATGATGGCAGCGGCCAGCTCGTTGCATTTCGCCAGCAGATCGGCGGGTGGTACAACGTGGTTCACCAATCCCCATTGCAGCGCCTCGTCGGCTTTGATCATGCCGGCGGTGAAGATCATCTCCATCGCCTTGCCCTTGCCTACGAGCCGTGCGAGGCGCTGTGTGCCGCCATAGCCGGGGATCACACCGAGC
>Ga0209480_10003076_pt1 | contig 11048 bp, 10 predicted proteins | sample JI61114C2DNA_FD_187501 | JGI IMG/M metagenome (GOLD analysis project Ga0209480, IMG submission 187501) | Wastewater effluent complex algal communities from Wisconsin, to seasonally profile nutrient transformation and Carbon sequestration -... | ecosystem: Engineered > WWTP > Effluent > Algae...
GAATCTGGAAAAAATGTAATCAAAAAGGAATCGTTCGCCATTCTCGATACTGTTGTGAGTGTGATGCTAGAGAATCCTCTGTACATGTTGAACATTTATGGACATACGGATAGTGTCGGTTTATCTGAGAAAAACATGGATTTGTCTCAATCTCGGGCAGACGCAGTTGCACTTTATCTATTCCAACATGGATTGGAAAACAAAGTGAAACAGGTCAAAGGCTTTGGTGACCAAAAACCAATCGCTGACAATGCAACCAAGGAAGGAAGAATTCTCAATAGAAGGGTGGAGTTTGAGGTTGTTTTCGAATGATTTTAATGAGGATTCATTCGAATTTTGAGTGGAAAAAAGCGTAAGACTTGTCGTTTTTTCATTGATCATCAAAAAACCATATTCGCGAATATCTTAGCCGCCATTCTTGTAATTTTATGGCATACAACAATCTCCTTATTGAAGTTAGTGATCTCGTAATGGTGATCACAATTAATCGTCCCTCACAATTAAACGCACTCAATTCCGAAACGATTGACGAACTGAATAAAGCACTATCGCTCGCAGACGTGAATCCGGAAGTGCGTGCAATTATCATTACGGGCTCAGGTGAAAAGGCTTTTGTTGCTGGTGCCGACATCAAAGAGTTTGCGCACTTCAAAACGGAGGAAGGTCGCATGCTGAGTGCCCGCGGTCACAAATTGTTATTTGACTACACCGAAAATATGAGTAAGCCTGTTATTGCTGCCGTGAATGGTTTCGCTTTGGGTGGAGGACTTGAACTCGCCATGAGTTGCCACATCCGTGTGGCTTCTGACAATGCAAAAATGGGATTGCCGGAAGTGACCCTGGGCGTAATTCCCGGATACGGCGGTACGCAGCGTTTGGCGCAATTGGTAGGCAAAGGCAAGGCGCTCGAAATGATTACTTCTGCTTCAATGATGTCAAGCGAAGATGCTCTTTCATGGGGCTTGGTAAACTACGTTGTTCCTCAAGCGGAATTGCTAGCCAAGTGCAAAGAGATCGCTTCTAAAATTGTCAAAAATTCGCCAAATGCAATTGGCGCAGCAATACGAGCAGTAAATGCGGGGTATCGCTCCGGCACCAATGGATTTGCAGCGGAAATTCGCGAATTCGGTTTGTGCTTTGGAACAGCCGATTTTTCTGAAGGCACTACCGCCTTTTTGGAAAAAAGAAAACCTGCCTTTTCAGGTAAATAATTTTATTTTTTTACTTCATTGTTGTTTTCATGTTGAAAATAAAAGTAGTCAGCAAATCACCATTTCCTCTTCCTGCTTATGAAACCGCACATGCGGCGGGTCTTGACTTACGCGCCAATCTTGACAATGAAGTCGTTCTAGCATCGTTACAGCGCGCTGTGATGCCAACAGGATTATTCCTCGAAATCCCGCATGGATATGAAGCCCAGGTAAGACCACGTAGCGGACTTGCAGCGAAACAAGGAGTCACAGTGTTGAACTCACCAGGCACTATTGATTCGGACTATCGCGGTGAATTAAAAGTGATTCTGGTTAACTTGTCTCACGAATCAGTTACGATACATCATGGTGATCGTATTGCGCAACTTGTGGTGGCTAAACATGAGACAATCGAATGGGAAACAATAGAAATTCTTTCCGAAACAAAACGCGGTGCTGGTGGCTTCGGAAGCACAGGCCATCAATGAACGTAAAGGTCGAAGCTTTGATAGTCAGGAATAGGGAGGTTCAAAGCAAATCTTGATGAGTGTTTTAATTCGCCAGAAAATTGTTTGTCTATACTGAACCTAAATAGCTCATTTTGGTTTTAGAAATAGGTGTCGATGCATACATTCGCGCCACAATTTTTAGCATCCAAAACCAATATGGCAAAAGGTATTTTCGGAAGTTCAATCATGAAAAAAATCTGGATGTCTCTCACCGGATTATTTCTTGTTTCATTCTTAGTCATACATTGTTTAATCAATGCAATGATTTTCGTCAATGATGGCGGAATGACGTTCAACAAATGGGCGCATTTCATGGGTACAAATCCAATTATTCGAACAATGGAACTTGTGCTGTTCGCCGGATTGATCATTCACGTTGTGGACGGTTTGATGCTGTATTTCCAAAATAGAAAAGCACGCCCCGTCAATTATGCCTACGTGAAAAACTCAACCAGCAGCAAATGGTACTCGCGCAGCATGGCCCTTCTTGGAACATTGATTTTATTGTTCCTCATTGTGCATTTGTATCATTTCTGGTTAAAATCGCGAATCACTGGTCTGACTGTTATGCCATCCATTGTGGTTTTTGATGGCCATCGTTACGAAGACATGTTCGGTGAAATGAAGTTTGTCTTCCAGCATTTATGGGTTGTGATTTTGTATGTACTTGGATGTGTTTCGCTGTTTTGGCATCTGCTTCATGGTTTCAGAAGTGCTTTCCAATCATTGGGCATAAATTTCAAGCAATACAATGGCGCAATCATTTTTGTAGGTGATGCATTCAGTGTAGTGATTCCTAGCATTTTCGCAGCTATGCCAATTACCATGTACTTGGGTTGGATTGCCTGACGTAAAAACCCAATGCGCAAAGTCATTCAGCTACTCGACTAAGTTTTGTTTAAAAATTTGAAAGTATGAATCTCAATTCCAAAATACCAGCAGGTCCAATTGATAAGAAGTGGACAGATTACAAAGACCATGTGCGTCTCGTTAATCCTTCGAACAAACGAAGTATTGAAGTGATTGTAGTTGGAACCGGATTGGCAGGTGCTTCTGCCGCGGCTTCTCTGGCTGAAATGGGATACAAAGTGAAGGCCTTGTGTTTTCAAGATTCCCCGCGACGCGCGCACAGTATTGCTGCGCAAGGTGGAATAAATGCTGCCAAAAATTATATGAATGACGGTGACTCCACATTCAGGTTGTTTTACGATACAATCAAAGGTGGCGACTATCGCGCTCGCGAAGCGAACGTGCATCGTCTTGCAGAAGTAAGTGCGAATATCATTGATCAGTGTGTAGCGCAGGGCGTGCCTTTCGCACGCGATTATGGAGGATTGCTCGATAATCGTTCGTTCGGTGGAACTCAGGTTTCCAGAACGTTTTATGCGAAAGGACAGACCGGACAACAATTGTTGCTCGGTGCATATTCTGCACTGTCGCGCCAAATAGGTAAAGGCAATGTTGAAATGCTCAACCGACACGAAATGTTGGATGTTGTCATTGTGAATGGAAAAGCTCGCGGCATCATTGCCCGCAATCTGGTTACTGGCGCTATAGAACGACATTCAGCGCATGCTGTGGTGCTTTGCACAGGTGGCTATGGCAACGTATTTTTTCTTTCAACAAATGCAATGGGCAGCAACGTAACTGCCGCTTGGCGCGCTCACAAACGCGGCGCTGCTTTCGCTAATCCATGCTATACTCAGATTCACCCGACTTGTATTCCCGTTAGTGGTGATCATCAGTCGAAACTTACATTGATGTCTGAATCCCTTCGCAATGATGGTCGCATTTGGGTACCAAAACGAAAGGAAGATGTTGAAGCTATTCGTTCAAAAAAGTTGAAGCCTCAGGATATTGCTGAAGATAACAGAGATTATTATCTTGAAAGAAGGTATCCTGCATTCGGTAACCTTGTTCCACGCGATATTGCTTCGCGCGCTGCTAAAGAGCGTTGCGATGAGGGTTATGGTGTAAATGCGACAGGTGAGGCGGTGTATCTCGATTTTTCATCGGCGATTATTCGTTATGGAAAAGCGCAAGCGAGCGTGAAAGGTATTCACAACGCGAGCGAGGCGCAGATCATTGAAATGGGGACGAAAGTCGTTGAAGAGAAGTATGGTAATTTGTTTCAGATGTACGAACAGATTGTTGCTGAGAATCCTTACAAAACACCCATGATGATCTACCCCGCCGTGCATTATACGATGGGCGGACTGTGGGTGGATTATGAACTGATGACAAGTGTGCCTGGTCTTTATGCTTGTGGCGAAGCCAATTTTAGCGATCATGGCGCAAATCGTCTCGGTGCTTCGGCATTGATGCAAGGTCTGGCAGACGGTTATTTTGTTTTGCCATACACCATCGGAAATTATCTTGCAGATGAAATTCGAACAGGTAAAATTTCTACCTCTACTCCTGAGTTTGATGCCGCTGAAAAAAATGTCCGTGAGCAAATACAAACGTTGATGAACAACGGTGGTACTCTGCCAGTTGATCATTTTCATAAGAAGTTGGGTAAAGTGATGTGGAACAAATGCGGTATGGGCAGAAATGAAAAGGGCTTGCGTGAGGCGATTGAAGAAATCAGACAGATTAGAACTGCTTTTTATAAAAATGTGCGTGTACCGGGAACAGCCGATTACATGAATCAGGAACTTGAAAAGGCTTTGCGTGTTGCTGATTTTATCGAGCTCGGAGAATTAATGTGCATCGATGCACTTGAGAGAAAGGAAAGTTGTGGTGGCCACTTCCGTGAAGAATATCAAACGGAAGATGGTGAAGCACTGCGGGACGATGAAAATTTCAAATACGTTGCTGCATGGGAATGGACAGGAAATCCTTCTGCTCCGGAGTTGAATAAGGAAGAATTGATATATGAGAATATTAAAGTGCAGCAGAGAAGTTATAAATAATATTTGTCGGTGAAACTTCTCCGAACTCTGAGAAGTTGCGCTTGACATGCGAATTATTGAAATAAAGACGGTCGGGCAGTTTCATAATGTGCACATGGCTTAGATCCCGACATAGTGAATACTAACTGATCTTAAAAAGGACTTTTGATTAATTTCAATTTAAAGTTTTAAATAACTGATATAACGTGTTGTCAGAAATCTCTTCGTTTTTGACATAAAAAATATAGAATTCAATGGAAAAGGGAATGAATCTTAACCTTAAAATCTGGAGACAAAAGAACACTGCGGATAAAGGTCAAATCGTGGATTATAAAATAAGCGAGGTGTCTCCAGACATGTCATTTCTGGAAATGATTGATGTCTTGAATGATAAACTCGTAGCCAGCGGTGATGATCCTGTGGCCTTTGACCACGATTGCCGCGAAGGTATTTGCGGAATGTGCAGCATGTTCATCAACGGCGAAGCTCATGGTCCTAATCGCGGAGTTACTACATGTCAGTTGCACATGCGCTCTTTTAAAGATGGCGACACAGTCTATGTAGAGCCTTGGCGTGCCGAAGGTTTTCCTGTTGTAAAAGATTTGATGGTGGATAGGTCCGCTTTTGATCGTATTCAACAAGCAGGTGGATTTGTCTCTGTAAACACAAGCGGAAACACCATCGATGCGAATGCTATCCCTATTCCGAAGGATGATGCAGATAAAGCATTTGATGCCGCAACATGCATTGGTTGTGGTGCTTGCGCTGCAACTTGTCCGAATGGCAGTGCAATGCTTTTTGTTGGCGCAAAGGTGTCGCAATTCGCTTTGCTACCGCAAGGTCAGGTCGAAAAAAAACAACGTGTCTTGAACATGGTAAAACAAATGGATGAAGAAGGGTTTGGTAATTGTTCAAACATCGGAGCGTGTGAAGTACAGTGTCCTAAGAATATTTCGCTTGAAGTTATCGCACGCATGAATCGTGAATATCTGATGGCGAATGTGAAGCCAGAGAATTAATTCTGTTGAGTTAGGGTAGAATGTTTATCACTAGTAATAGCATTCCCATTGGAGTGCTATTTTGATGGCAATCTGTGAATTTCAGGATTGCGTCTTGTTGCATTTTTATCAAATTATTTTAGCTACTACATGCTTTTGAAATTTCTCGCCACTTTTTCGGCTGCCATTTTTATTGTGTCCTCATTCTTTGCTCAGAATAACAATTTCAAGTTGGAGCCGAATGAGCAAAGGAATTTTTACGAAATCCAGTCAATCGCAAATGACTATTTTGGTAATCCAAGTCGTGAGGAACTATTGCTAAAAGCCGACAATGACTTTGTGCGTTACAAACGTTGGGAATGGTATTGGAAAGATCGAGTGATGCCTGATGGAAGTTTTCCTGATTTAATCGAACAGAAACGTATCTATGATGAACTCAATAGAAATGCCACAAACGAGAATCGCGATCTCACGAATCCATGGACGAACATCAACCAAACTACTGGTGATGGCGGATACAACGGCATGGGCAGAGCTTCAGCTATCGCTTTTCATCCCACCGATCCAAATGTGTATTATGTAGGAGCTCCCATTGGCGGTATTTGGAAAACCACAGACGGCGGATTGACTTATGCGGCCATAGGTGACTCTTTGCCTTATGTAAGTGTTGGAAATATTTGTGTAGATCATGAGAATCCCGACAACATTTACATCACAATTGGTGATAGCAACGGTTGGTGGAACTATGGCTTGGGGGTCTACAAGTCTTCTGATGGTGGCATAACATGGCAACCAACAACCAACACTTGGGATTTTACTAGTAGTGTTGCTTTTCAAAGAATGACAATGAATCCTGTTAACAGTGATGAAATTTTTGTTGCCCAAACAAATGGATTATACAGAACTCAGGATGGCGGTGAAACATGGGATGTAGTGCATAGTGGCTCGCATCGCGATGTGGTTTTTCAACCAGGAAGTGTCACTTCATTGTACTGTGCCACGGATGATTATTGGGGAAGCAGTGAAGTCTACAAATCAGATGACAATGGTGAGTCGTGGTTTCAAGTGACAGATTTCAATGATTCAGGTAATTACATCAACTTGAGCGTTACCCCGGCAGATCATCTTGTGCTCGGAATTCAAACGTCTATTGGCGGAGACACTGAGTTGTATGGAAGTATTGATGGAGGCCTCAATGTACATTTCATCTCATACATGCCAGAAGATGGTGTCATCATTTATTCGCCAACGAATGCGAGTCGCATGTATTGCGGATTTGTTGTGACGTATGCTTCTGAAAATGAAGGTATGGATTGGGATCAAATTACCGATTGGTACGATTCAGGGGAATACACTGAAGTGCATGCGGACAATCGTTTTGTTGCATACCATCCAATCACGAATCAAATTTTCTTTTGCAATGATGGCGGAGTATATAAGTACAATGAAAATACAACTCAGTGGACGGAACTTACATCTGGCTTGATCATCACACAATATTATCGAGTTGCGGTTTCACAAGTGGATGACATTTTTATGATAGGCGGAACGCAAGACAACGGCGGAAGAAAAAGAGTTGGTCTTGGCAATTGGGACGCGACCAATGGTGGCGATGCTATGGAAGTGGCCATCAATCATGAAGACGACCAGATCATTTATACAACTTACATCTATGGGACATTGTATCGCTCATATGATCAATGGGAAGATGATACTTACAATGAAATCACGCCATGGCAAACAAATGGAGGGCAGTGGGTCACGCCTTATGCTTTGAGTCCAGATGATCCTTCTATTGTTTTTTCGGGTTATGAAGAAGTGTATCGATCCATGAATGAAGGAGAATCATGGGAAGCGATTAGTGACGATCTCACTGGCGATGTCGACAATGATCTCACAACGTTGACAATTGCGCCTTCCAATTCCGATGTTATTTATGCTACAAGAAACAACACTGTCTATTATACTCTGAATGGTGGAACTAGCTGGGATGAAGAATTGGTAGCGCCGGGTATTGGCAACGGCGCAACGGTGAGCAGTCTCGTGGTTCACCCTAACGACCCGGCGAAAATCTGGGTGACAGTCAATGGATATGCTACCGGAAAAAAGGTCTACTACTCTCAAAATTCTGGCGTCACGTTTACCAATGTTTCTTACAACTTGCCAAATATTCCCGCCAATGCTTCCGTAATTGATAAGGAAAGTCCATACTTCGATTTATACATCGGAACAGATGTTGGCGTGTTTGTTTTTAATGTGAATGCAAATCAGTGGGATTATTTTGGTGCTGGCATGCCGAATACGTCGGTTACCGATCTTGAAATTCAATATTCATCTCGCAAACTCATAGCTGCAACATACGGTCGCGGTATTTGGGAAAATAATCTCAATTCACAACCTGGTGTTTCTGTTATTTCTGTTGACGCGACGAAGAAAACCAGATTGGACTTGTTGCAGAATCCCGTTGGTGATTTTATTATACTCAATATCCACAATGCACAAAACAGAAACGGGCAGTTCGTTATTTATTCTGTTGACGGTAGAGTTGTTTACACTGAAAAACAAAATTTACCGGAAGGCAATTATCAGGTACTTCTAGATAGCAGCCAATTGTCTAAAGGAATTTATATGGTAGAATATCAATTCAACAATGGTGTCATTCCCGCTCTTAAGTTTGTCAAGGAGTAAGAGTGGAATCTGAGTTTTAGATGAACCGAATAGTGACTATTTTATTCGTTGTCGTCCTTCTCGTCACCGGAAAAAAGACTATTCATGATGTCGCCAAATTCGGTGCTGCTATCCATCACTGTTTTGCCGATGACCGAAAATTCAGCTAGTCCGTGCAACACAAATTCCATCATCATCAACATTTCTTGTTCGTTTAAACCCGGACAATATTTTTTGACCAAATCTGCAAGCGTCGGCACTTCATACAAAGCCACCGCGTACTCTTTTTGTGGCGCATCGTGTAGAATTTCTAAATCGTTGTTTGCAAACCATTCGCTGATAGCAGTGTAAGGGTTGTTCAATTTTTTTCTTTTCACCGTTTCAGGTCCAGGAAAAATTTGAGGGAACTTTTTGCGAATGGCTTGTCCCAACAATCGCAATGCAACAAATTGAGGACCTTCCTGCTCGCCTTCATACACAAGTTCTACTTTGCCTGTAATAGCCGGAACAATACTCATCAAATCACTCACACGTGCAAGTGTGTTTTTTTCTTTGTTGATGATAGCCCTGCGCTCTGCAGCGCTAACCATATTTTCATATCCTGAAATTGTCAAACGAGCTGAAACGCCGCTTTTTTGATCTACGTATTCGCTTTGCCGCGCCTCAAACGCAACCAACTCTATCAATTCTGCAATGAAGTGTGGGACCTGCACCCGCTTCTTTTGCTCATTTGTAAGTTTTGCTTCTTGTGAAGTGATCTGTTGCGCCAACTCCAAACTTTTTGGATAGTGTGTGAGAATCTGGCTTTGTATGCGGTCTTTGAGCGGTGTAATGATACTTCCGCGATTCGTGTAATCTTCAGGATTGGCGGTGAACACAAATTGAATATCTAGTACTAAACGCAATTGAAAGCCGCGTATCTGAATGTCGCCTTCTTGCAAAATATTGAAGAGAGCCACCTGTATTCGTGGTTGTAAATCAGGCAATTCATTGATGACAAAAATGCATCGATTGCTTCTAGGTACCAGGCCATAGTGAATCACACGCTCGTCGCTGTAAGATAGCTTGAGATTGGCCGCCTTGATTGGATCTACATCTCCAATGAGATCCGCTATTGTTACATCTGGTGTTGCCAGTTTTTCAATGTATCGTTCCGACCGATGCAGCCATGTGATTGGTGTTTCATCTCCCTTTTGTGCGATGATGTCTTTTGCAAAACCACTCAATGGATGCAACGGATCATCGTTGAGTTCACTGCCAGCTACCACAGGTATCCATTCATCGAGCAGATTGGTCATCTGGCGTGCGATGCGTGTTTTGGCCTGTCCGCGTAGTCCTAACAAATTGATGTTGTGTCCACTTAATATCGCTCGCTGAATGTCCGGCAGCACCGTTTCGTCGTAGCCTACAATTCCATTAAACGGATTTACTCCGGTCTCCATGCATTGGATTAAATTTTCTCGCAACTCTGCCTTGATGCTTTTTGATTGATAGCCACTTGCTTTCAATTCGCCCAATGTTTTTAGTGTCTTCATATAAATCGAATTCCAGTTTTTGTTTTTATCTCCTTCGCCCGTTTTTCTAACCCCTTCTTTTGCGATTCCTCTCATAATCACTGAGAATAGAATCTCCGAGTCCATTCAGACCAGTGAAGAGCGCTTTGCCACCATTTGCTTCTGTGAAATTTTCAATGAACTGCTGCAAATAGGGATCGGTGGCAATCATAAAAGTGGTGATGGGAATTTTTTTCTTTCTGCATTCACGAGCGAGGTTCAGACACTTACCTGTGATGTAAGGATCAAGCCCAAATGAATTTTTATAATACTGTCCATTCTCTTTGATGCACGAGGGTTTGCCATCTGTTATCATAAAAATTTGTTTGTTCCCTGCTTTTTTTCTGCGCAGTATTTCCATCGCAAGCTCCAATCCCGCAACAGTATTGGTGTGATATGGGCCAACTTGTAAATAGGGGAGATCTTTAATTTGAACTGGCCACGCATCGTCCCCAAAAACAACAATGTCGATTGTGTCTTTTGGATATCGACGCATAATAAATTCAGCCAATGCCATTGCGACTTTTTTTGCCGGTGTGATACGATCTTCACCATATAAAATCATACTGTGCGAAATGTCAATCATCAATACTGTTGATGCCTGTGAAACATTTTCTGTTTCAAATACTTCCAGATCATCTTCTGAAAGCATGAAATCATCAATACCATGATTGATTTGCGCATTGCGCATAGACTCACTCATCAAGATTTGTTCTGGCTTATCTCCAAATCTAAATGGTCGGCGCATCTCTGTTGCCTCTTCGCCATTGCCATTGAAGCGTGTCTTATGATCACCCTTCGTAGCTTTTTTCATCTTCCCAAATAACTGCTCCAAAGCGCGTTGACGCATTTTCTGTTCACTTCGGGCGGTAATTTTCATTCCATTGCCCTTTCCTTTTCCCTTTCCTTCCTGGTATTCTTCCCGAATGTATCCGCGCCTTTTTAACTCTTGTTCGAAATCGTTCCGTGAATAAGTGTCTGTGAATATGGGAGTTTGTTTATCAATCTCCTCCATGAAATCCAAGGCTTCTGTAGGATCTCCATTGGAATAGTTCAGCAACTCGATGAACAGCGGCAACAGTCGATCAAACGGTGTGCGTTTATCAACATCGGGTGTAAATCTATGGAATTGAAAACCGATCATGTGCTTTAGAACAATTCAAAGCGACAAAGGTTGACAAGTTTGAACAACTAAAACGATAAACGAAGTTAAGTTCTTAGATATTCAGGGGAATTG
>Ga0209480_10003077_pt1 | contig 11045 bp, 7 predicted proteins | sample JI61114C2DNA_FD_187501 | JGI IMG/M metagenome (GOLD analysis project Ga0209480, IMG submission 187501) | Wastewater effluent complex algal communities from Wisconsin, to seasonally profile nutrient transformation and Carbon sequestration -... | ecosystem: Engineered > WWTP > Effluent > Algae...
CGACGAATTGGTCGTCGCTGCTGTACGTGCCGGTATTGTTGGGATTTGACGTGGCCAACGTGCCGATGAACAGCCGCGTGGAATCGTCCGCCGTCTTGGATTGCTTTTGCATCAAGGTGCCATTGTCATCACGACCGATACCGATGACGTCATTCCAGTACATCGCCGTACCGCCGTCGCTGAATACCGTATTGCCTTGGCTGTCCAGGTATTTCCCCGCCATACCGGTGCGGTCCAATGTGATGCCATATTTCAAGCCCAGGTAGGAGTTCACCTTACGGCGCTCTAAATTGGTTAGTTTGGCATTGTACACCAATACTTCGGAGATGTAGCCTTTGTGGTTGAAGCTGGTGGCATTGCCCCCGCCGATGTGCGTGGTGCCGTTGTCTCCTACGATGCCGGTGTAAATATCGGTGGCCTTGAGGTTAGCGTCTTGGTAGAATTCCAAGCTGCCACGTCCATACTCCCCTTCGTTGATCGCCATGGGCTTGTTCACCCATGTGGCATAAGCGGAATTGGCCAAATAATCGTTCACCCACAGGCCCATGGTATTGCTGGTGCCGTCCAAGGAGCAAATGCCGTAGCCGCCACCGGTCCAAGAACCGGTTGCCTGCCCGCTTACCATGCTGTGCCAAGTGTCGCCCCCGGTTTCATTTGTTCCTACGGCAAACACGGAAACGGCACGACTGCTTGATGCCACCAGGTCAATCATGGTGAGGTGGTCGTTGTTGCCGTTGAAGTAGAGCGAAGGATTGTAATTGCGGTTAATCGCCGCCCAAACGGGGCGAAAGCTGGCGTTGACTTGTATGGCATTGTTTCCGTAGCCGCTTTGGTCGGTCCATGTACTCACCTTGCCACTGGCTAACGCTACGCCGGCATCGGCCTTGGACCAAAATACATTGCCACTGTATACACCGCCAGGACCTGCGGGCGGCGTGAATGTCGTTACGCCCAATGCCAGGAATTTAGTGCCGTTAGCGGGAAGTTGGGAGTTCGAGATCCCCGAAATGCGTACGTAACCGCCCGAAACGGATATGCTCATACCACCTCCCGGTGCATACACCGTGGCGTCGCTGTAGTCGCCGTCGTCATCCACCAACAGACGCAGGTCCGCATTGGCATACGTTCCCGCGATACCGCATGCGCCCAACTGTACTTCCAATGTAAAAGTGCCTCCGAATCCCGTGTTGGCCACTTTGAACGATCGCGGCATGCGCGCTTCTATGCCGCTGGGCATGGTGAGTGAAGCAAGGTCCGTTATGCACGTGGCATCGCCGTTGTTACCTGCCACGATGTACTGGTTGTTTCCGCTGAAGCTGGCCGTGTTCGCAGCATTGCTCGCCGCCAGCGTACCTAAGTACAGCCGCACCGAATCCGAGGGATCGTGGCTTTGCCGTTGAACCAAGGCGCTGTTGTCGTCCCGACCGATGCCGATGATGCCGTTCCAATGGCTGCCCGCGTCACTGAAGATGGCGCTGCCGTTACTGCGTACGTATTGCCCGGCGGAACCGGCGAGATCCATGGTCCGTCCATATTTCACAGCCAGATAGGAATTGACCCGTTTGCGCTCCGCGGTGCTCAGCTTTCGGCCAAAGATCGCCACCTCAGCGATGTAGCCTTTGTGATTATACGCATTGCCCGGACCTCCTCCGATGGTGGTGGTGCCATTGTCGCCAACGGCACCGCTGAAGGCGTCCGTTCCGATCAACATATTGTTCCTGTAGAATTCCAGACTGCCGCCTCCGTATTCGCCTTCCAACACGGCCATGGGCTGATCGATCCAGTTACTTCCGACCTGGTTGGTGCCATAATCGCGCACCCAAAATCCGAACGGACTATTGCTGCCGGTAAAAGCGGTTATACCATAGCCGCCTCCGGCCCAAGAGCCTTGGGCCTGACCCACTACCATGGAGTGCCAATCATCACCACCGGTTTCGTGGGTGCCCACCGCAAAGACCGTTACCGATGTGGAACTGGCTGCGATCAGGTCATTCACCAGCAAATGGTCGTCGTTCCCGTTGAAGTAGAGCGCGGGCCGGTAATTCTCCACAACTGGCACCAGATCTGGACGGTTGGCGTTAGTTCCTTGGGTCGCGTTGTTGCCTGAACTGCTTTGGTCCGTCCAAAGTGAAACGTTCGCACCACTGGTGGTCACGCCTTGATCGGCCTTAACCCACATCATATTGGACGTGGTGACACCGCCGGGACCCACTTGCGCAAATGCCACTATTGGACAAACGAGCAATGTGCATTGCAACACGAAGCTCGTGAAGTGCCGGATGAATGATGTGGTGTTGAGCATGGGCGGGCCGCAACCGGTGGTGGATGCAGTATGCCGTTCTACGACCACCAAGGATCAAGGTTACGTGGCCATGCGTCGCACGGCCTCCTGATATCAACAGTCTGGACCTCTGTCAATAATCGACCGGAAACCTGCAAATTCGCCGTTCACTTACCGATCAACACGCCCAACACCACATTTTCCTGTATAAACCAGAAATGTTGGCTTGCCCGGTCTTCCGACATACCGGTCGTGAGCACGCTAGGCAGCTCGATGTACCCCCCCCGCACATTGGCCCGCAGGAACATGCGGTCGGCCACCAAAGCGAACACGCCCAACTGCAATCCAGCTCCGTAGCCAGCCAAATGGAATTTGTTGTTGATCCCTTCGCCGAACAAACGCACATCCGTGCGCGGGATCACTGGACCGGCGAATATGCCTTGTGTAAGGTAAAGCGCGTGTTTGCCATTGCCACTGTGGGTAAGGAGTGAATAATGGTCAACATCAAACCCCAGTAAATTCAAGCCGTCCGTGTGCTCGTAGGTAAGGAAGTCCGGCGTGAGCCGCGCTTCACCTGTTTCCCCGGAGGTGGCATAAGCAGCCGAACGCGACGGTGCGATGGTGCCGTTCAAGGCCACTTGCTGGCCTTGAACAACCACGTATTTCATGTGGTCCAATCCCAAGGAAAAGCTCCAGCGGTCATTGAAAAACCAGCCCACGCGGTAGTTGTACTGTGGGATCCAGATGTTCTTCGGGTTGAAGTAGTTGTTCAATGTAAAGGCCTCCGGCTTGTCCATTGCGAGCACGTCGTGTAGGATGAAATCGTAATCCGCCCCTGTGAAATGGATGCTGCTGGCGCTGAACTGCGCGCGATTGTAACCCCAGTAGGCGAAAACGCGGTGGGTGAGGTGAGGCGTGGTCTGTGCAGTTGCAAGGGTTGAAGTGACGAGAAAGATCAAGGGCATCAGGGTCCGCTTCGCGAGAGCCTGATGGAGTGGACGAAGCTGGAAGGTATCAGCCTTCATTATCTCTTTCTGTGCAAATCAGCGTTCGATCAACGTTCACCAACCGAACAATGGCCGCAAGCGCATCATACCATTCACTTGGAAACGGATCCGGTCCAAGTCCGGCTTGGAATCCTTGAGTTTGAAGGCGTTGTCCATCAACTCTACGATCTGCGCACATTCAGTCTCCCGTAAACCCCTGGTGGTTACCGCCGGTGTGCCAATGCGGATGCCACTGGTGACGAACGGACTCTGCGTGTCGAACGGCACCATGTTCTTGTTCACCGTGATGTCCACCGCGCCCAATATGGCCTCTGCTTCCTTGCCGGTGAGGTCTTTGCTGCGCATATCGATCAGCATGCAATGGTTGTCCGTACCGCCGCTTACCACGTCGTAGCCTTTGTCCAATAATGCTTTGGCCATGGCCGCCGCATTGGCCCGCACCTGCACACCATAGACTTTGAAGGACGGGTCGAGCGCTTCACCGAAGGCAACGGCCTTGGCTGCGATCACATGCTCCAACGGGCCACCCTGCGTGCCGGGAAATACACCGGAATCCAGGATCGAGCTCATCATGCGCACAGCACCTTTCGGCGTTTTCAACCCCCAAGGGTTCTCGAAGTCCTTGCCCATCATGATCATTCCGCCGCGGGGTCCACGCAACGTCTTGTGCGTGGTGGTGGTAACGATGTGGCAGTGGGGGAGCGGGTCATTCAACAAACCGGCGGCGATCAACCCTGCCGGATGTGCAACGTCGGCCATGAGCAATGCGCCCACTTCATCGGCTATGGCGCGGAAGGCGGCGTAGTCCCAATCGCGGCTGTATGCGCTGGCCCCGCAGATGATCAGCTTTGGTTTTTCCTTGCGTGCGGTGGCCGCCACGGTGTCCATATCCACACGGCCGGTTGCTTTTTCCACGGCATAGAACGAGGTGCGGTAAAGTTTACCGCTGAAGTTCACCGGCGAGCCGTGCGTAAGGTGCCCGCCATGGCTGAGGTCGAAGCCAAGGATCGTGTCGCCCGGCTTCAGGCAGGCAAGCATCACTGCCGAGTTGGCTTGCGCCCCGCTATGTGGTTGCACATTGGCCCATTCCGCCCCGAAGAGCTTCTTCACCCGGTCAATGGCCAAATTCTCCGCCATGTCCACGAACTCACAGCCGCCGTAATAGCGTTTACCGGGCAAGCCCTCGGCGTACTTGTTCGTAAGTACGCTGCCCATGGCCTCCATTACCTGCGCGCTAACGTAGTTCTCGCTTGCGATCATCTCCAGACCCTTGGTCTGGCGCCAACGCTCCTGTTCAATAATGTCGAAAATGGCGGAATCGCGCGTGAGGGTGGATTCAAGTGCTTGGGTGGGTTGCATGGAGTATGGATGGGTCGGTCAAAAGTAAGGGTTGCATTTTGGCTTCTTCCAATACGTCCGGAGCTTCCTCAGGTCGCCCTTTTTCTGCCGACCGACAGAGCCAGCCTTTAATGTGGACAGGAAGCAATTTGGTCAAGCCGAACCGAAGACGTCATAGTCGCCCGAAGTGAAAAACAGATCTTCGTCGGAAATTCTTTTCCCCAAACAATTAATGATGAGTTTATTCGAACTTTTGATGCTGAACCCATCGCGCTCCACCAAAAGTTTACGCAGTCGCTCGCTGGCCGTGGCGAGAACCAAAACGTCAAAGCCGCATCTGGCCGCGAGCCGCATGAGGTCCTCCAATATTTTCTGGTGATCGTTTCCGAAAAGATCGCCGATCACGATCTGGTTGCCCCGAAAGGCCACCCAAGCCACCCCGCTTTTCAACTTCAAAAGCTCCGAACCCAGCGCGAGTTTGTAAACCATGTAGCCCCGTGACCTTGGGATCACCATGGGCTGGCCGCAAACTGCGACAAGGGACCGGTCCGCTTCAATTGCATCAAGTGTAACGTTCGGCATACGACGTTTTCGGATGCTCTTTTTCTGAAAGGCGGCAAATGAACCTGGCAGGAACTTTCGGAACACGCGCACTGGCAACGGCACTACCACCAATCTCGTCAGGGTTTCCGCGGTTGCCCGGTCCGACCAGTTGAACTTTTTAAAGCCGGGGTAGGAGTTCTGGTTGGGGAAGCCGAAGATGAAAGCAATTCCCTCCTCTCGGCATAGTTCCATGGTCAGGTCGTGGAGCATCCGGAACAGTCCTTTGCCCCGATGTGAGGGATGTGTGGCCGTATCACCGCTTTGGGCCGCAACGAACGCCTCTCCATTTTGGGAAACAAGGGTTGGGAAAACGCCATAGTACGCGGCCGGTTCATTGGTTTCTTGATCGAATGCGAGGTAGCCCAACCAGGCATGTCCCGTATAGGTCGTATCGAATTTCCTTCTGAAATACGCTTCATCCAGTGCCTGGTTTTTGAAGCTGGCATCGATGATCTCCATAAAAGCGGAAAAATTGGATCCGGAAATGCGTTCGGTGCGGTATTCCATGGGCCGGTTCAAGTTAAACGCGTTTTCAACCGATGGAATATCGAATAATTCACATGCAATTGCCTGCTTTGGTCTTCTATGCTGAATGCGCCGGACAGCTGGTTCCGCTTTACCGCCATGCAGTCCATGTCTTTCACCGTGTCAACGCCCCTCAAGACGCTCTGGCCTACTAACATCCCGGCATTTCGTGCGATGCGTTTGATCCGCTCGGAATGGAACCCGTACGGATAAGCGATGGACCGTATTTCCTTGCCGATCGCATCCTCCAAATAGCGGCTGGCTTCCTGAATGACCGCTAAGGCCTCCACATCCCCGAGCAGTTCCAAATTTTGGTGCTTGGTGGTGTGGTTGCCAATGGTTACGGATGGATGTTCGCTGAACTTCACCAACTCCTCCCGGGTCATGGGCCGCATCATTTCGTTGTCGCCGTAGAGGGTGTCTTCCCCGAATTCATCCTTCAGCCGGGCATATTGTTCTTCCCAGGTAAGACCATAGTAGATGATTTCTTCCGCAATCCGCTCAGCTTTGGTCTGCTTGGCTTCCTTGGCCCGCTCCCGGCTAAGCACGTCCCACCAAAAATACCGTGGGTTGCGGTTGGGTTCCGTAGTAATGTAGAAGGTAGCCTTGGCCCCATGGCGTTCCAGGACCGGGAGCGCTTTCAAGTTGTTGAAGTAGCCGTCGTCGAAAGAAATTTGTACATGCTTTTTGGTGCGGTCCAACGCGTTGCCGTGCAGGTCATTGGCATTGATGAACGTGAAGTTCCGTTCTCTGTAATAGGCGATGCAACGCTCGAATTCCGCAATGGTCACCCCTTCGTTCACTGAACCGTTCAGCGGTGTGAATTCCGCTTTGGAGGTATAGAGCTTGTGCAAATAAACAGAGACGATGTAAGGAGCCGTCCGAATGTAGCGTTCCGCATAGAGCTCCGAGGACCAATGGTCCAAGGCGCGGGCTATTTGTTTCATGGGCACGAATGCTGTTTGTGTGGCCTTGTTCCCTTCGCCAAAACTAATGCCATCGTCCGGTTGACTCGTGCTTCGCCCTTACCGAAATGGAAACTCGGGGCTACTTCCATGGAATTGCCCGGCACACACCCCTCTTGACACGGGCTCCGGCGTTTTCAATGATACTTTAGCTCCTGCAGGAAGCGCGCATAGACTTCCGCCGCATTGAAGTGTGAGGCCCAAAACGCCCGCACGCCCGCCCGAGCCTCATTTGTGCGCCAGGTGGAGTTCAGAAAATCATTCAATGTGCTGGCCAACAGTTCCGCCGTGAGCGCGTTGGGCAACAGCATGCCGCTGGATTCCGTAACCACTTCGGACACGCCACCCGCATCGGCTGCCACCAACGGAATACCGAAGCTGGCCGCCTCCTGCAACGCCACGGGCGCGCCACCTTCCGTGTAGCTGGCATGCACGAACACGTCCACCGCGTTGGTCTCGTACCACCCGATCACTTCCTTGTTGGCACAGTTCCCCTTCAGTTCCACTCGCACGTTCGGTGGTAAGGTGCGTACCACCGCTTCAATCCGGGCGCGCTCCGGGCCGTCGCCGAAGTGGGTCCAACGCACCGGGCCGTCCACATGGCGAAGGGCTTCAGCGATCAAGTGGACCCGCTTCAATTCCACAAGGTGGGAACAGGAAACAACCCGCAGCTCAGCGGCCGATGCCCAAGGGCCGATACCATGGTCCGTGGTTGCGAGGTAGGAGATACTGAACTTTTCACGGGCCTCCGGAAAGCGTTCCTGGATGTGCTCCAACCCGGCCTTCGCGATCGTGAACACGTGCTCCACCTGTTCCACATGGAAGGCCTGGAAGCGCTGCCAATCGTCCGGGGCCCGATGGGCGAACATATCGAAGCCCATCATGCGACTTACGAACCGCACCCGCCTGTCACGTACCTTCCACAGTCCCAGTACCGTGGCCCAGTCGCTGGTCCAGTAGGAGTAAAGGACGGTGCGTTCCGGGTCATAGTCCTTGGCGAGCCGCATGTGCAGGAGCCGTGTACGCTCCAAGGCTTGTCTCAGTTGGCTGCGGAACACGCGCCGGTGCTTGGTGAATACCGCTTTCGAGGGTGCGGAACGACGACCTGCCAGCCATACTTTCAGAGCTCCGGGCAACGCTGTGGCCAAGTGCCGGAACGCAATGGGACGGTAGACCTCTTCAGGGCTGATGAGTTGCACCACCTCAACATTCGGGGGCAATGGCCGCGGCGCTCCGGAAACCAGCAAAGGGAACAGTTTCACCCGCTCAAAACCTTCCGCAAGGATGGGCAGTTCATTCTCCAGAAAGGCCTCGCCCTGCCCGAAGGGATAGTATACGGTGAAGAGCCAGAGTTCCTTTTCCATTCGTTAGCCTTTTGGAACCCTACCCAAACAGGCGTTGACGCGGTACTTGAACAGGTAGCTGAGCTGCGCCATGGTCCAGTGTTCACTGAGCCGCAGATGCGCCAAAGCCGTGAACAGGCCATATCGTGGCAACAAAGGGAATAGTTTGACCCACTGCTCCTCCACGCGCAAAGCGAAGGCTTCCATGGGGGCGAAGTGCAGCTTTGCATTCAGGGCCAACAAGTGTTTATACCAACGGTTCAAGGCCTTTACCTGCGCTGCGGTGGGTTTAACCTTGAAGATACAGGTTCCCATAAGGTGCAGGTCAAGTTCCTCTTCCGTGCAGGGGATCTTCATGGACCGGAACACTTCGCGTTGTAGGAAGGAGTAATCCTTCAATTTGTCACGGCCTTTGCTGATGTTCTGGGACCCTCGCCGATAAAAAAGCACCACTTTCTTCATGTTCGCCATGCGCGTATGAGGGGCCATACGCAGCCAGAAGAGCCAATCCTCTCCCATGCGCGGCCATGCCGGGTCATAGCGCAGGCCATGAAGGTCCAGCACGCTTCGCCGCAAGATGGAGGCTCCTTGTGAAACCGGTACACTGAAGAGCAGTTGAGCAGCGCATTCCTCCGGGGAAAGTGGTAATTCGACCGCGATCGTTTCCGTGCCGAAAAATTGGACGATCCCGCTGCTGGCGCCAATATCCGGGTGGGCGTCCATGAACGCGACCTGTAGTGCGATACGGTCCGGCGGCGAAATGTCGTCAGCATCCATGCGCACAATGTACTCGCCCGTGGCTGCGTCCATTCCGGCGTTAGCCGCACCTGCCGGACCCAAATTTTGCGGCAGTTCAATTATGCGCATCCGCGTGTCCGTGATGGACTTGAGAAGTGCAAGGCTCTCGTCGGTGCTCTTGTCGTCGACAGCGATTACTTCCATGTCCGTGAACGTCCCGTTCAGGATGCTGTCCACGGCTTCCCGTAAAAAGGGTGCTTTGTTGTACACCGGAATAATTACTGAAACTCTCATCACGGATATGTCGGATCACCGTCGTGGCTTTTTCCAATGTGCGCAAGTTGCAGGAAAGCAGCCGTCATAAAAAGGAAGGCCCCGCCTGCATGGACAGGGCCCGGTTTTTCAGTACCTCATCCTTCGGAAGCGCATTTACGGCCCGTAATCGTTCGCGCAGTTCCCGTGCTTCCGACCGCTGCGCGGAAAGCAAGCGCTGCCCCAATTGGCGCATCAGGAACAGCTTTTGGCGGCCCGGGTCGAGCATTTTTTGCGGATCTGAAAATTCCACCACGGCCTTCCGGTCATTCCACATGCTCCGGTCATCAAAATAGGGATTTTCAACCCTTTCCTCCCGGTCATGATGGATCCGGCTACCGGCTACCACCCCGAGTTGCAGCCCATGGTAATGCAGCCGATGTACGTAGTTGTCATCCTCTCCATAGTGGAAAAATGAGGGGCTGAATCCGCCAACCTTCTGCAAGCAGGCCCGGGTGACAAGCCAAGCGGCCGCGTTCACGAATTTCACGGGGTAAGTAAGGTCGCCCGCGAGGCCCAGGGTCATGTCGGAGAACAATTTGGGGTGAAACCTGGGGCCCAAGTAATGTGAGAAAACCAAGTCCAGCGCGGTGCCGGTACCATTCAACTGGATCGGGCTGAGTATACCGTATTGTGGACCGACCTTGGCGGCCGCGACCAATTTCGCCAACGCCCCAGGGACTAACCATGCGTCCTGGTTCAACAGGAAGGCATGGTCCGCGCCTTGGTCCAGTGCCATGCGAAGGCCGATGTTGTTGGCCTTTCCGAAGCCGAGGTTTTCACCGGTTGCGTGCAATTCCACTTCCGGGAACCGGCTTCGTATGGCTTCCACGGTTCCATCGGTGCTACCGTTGTCCACGACCAAGGTTTCAACGGGCACTGTGGTGTCCCTCAGACTGCCGAGGCAACGGTCTATCCAGTGCAGGCCGTTGTAGGTTACAACAACGGCTTTTACCAACATGTTTCGAAAAAATTCATGTCAAATGTAGGTGGGTGTCTTCTCGAAACATCGTGCGCATGGCGCGCCGGAATTGATGTTCCGGAACACGCGTCCAAAATAGCCATCATATGTTTTCGACCAGTTTGGGCTTTGATGGCCAAAGAACCGGAAAATCCGTAGCTCATGACCTTGCGGCTTCTCCGCGCAGCTAATAGGTTATACGAAAACTTCATGTATTAGCCTATCGGTCAAATTGCCCAACTGGAATTCGCGGAGGTCCGCTTCGGGGTCCAGTTCGATCTTCCGTTCGCCCGAAATGATGCGCGGCAGCTCAGTATAAAGTTCCGAGAGGCGGATGGAGGCGCCGAATTTGCCATCGACAATTGTGCGGCTCACCAACCCGGGCTCGCCGATGTGTAACAATGGACGGCGCAATTGGAAGATCTCGTTGAACTTGGTGCCCAGGAAATCCTTGTTGATGGTAGGAACGAAGTTGATCACCAGGTCAGCTTGCGCGATTTTTTGAAAGATGGCCATGGGCGATAGTGGTGCATGGAACTTGATGATGGTCTCAAACCCTTGCGCTGCCACTTTCTGCATAGGGGTCGCGGAACCTGGACCCGTGAAATAGAAGTCCAGCCGGCATTTTGCCAGGATCTCAGGTGTTCTTTTCCTTATTCCTTCAAAGGTCCGGAGCAGTTCATCAAAATAGCGATCCGCCTCCTCCGCGCCATAAAAGCTTCCCGCATAGATCATTCGGAACAGGCCATTGTTGGGGACAGGGGCAGGCAACGACCCGAGATCATCCATGTCCACGGCGTGCGGAATGGTGGCAAGACGTTCAGCATCCATGCTGTGGGTCGCTTGTAGATGTGCCACGATCCGTGCGTCAGGCGAGATCAGCTTATCGAACGTTCTTGCCACCTTCGCCTCTTGTTGTTTTTCTTGGGCCATGTGGCGCGGCGATAGCATGGCCTGCCCATAATAAGGGAC
>Ga0209480_10003080_pt1 | contig 11040 bp, 9 predicted proteins | sample JI61114C2DNA_FD_187501 | JGI IMG/M metagenome (GOLD analysis project Ga0209480, IMG submission 187501) | Wastewater effluent complex algal communities from Wisconsin, to seasonally profile nutrient transformation and Carbon sequestration -... | ecosystem: Engineered > WWTP > Effluent > Algae...
GCAGATGGAATGCGTAATGCATTCCAGTGCATCCTCGATCGGGTGGGCGAAGGTGTACATCGGATAGACGCACCACTTGTCGCCGGTGTTGTGATGCGTGGCGTGGCGGATGCGGTAAATGGCCGGATCGCGCAGGTTGATGTTGGGTGCGCTCATGTCGACCTTAGCGCGCAGGATGTGGGCGCCATCGGCAAACTCGCCAGCCTGCATGCGTTTGAACAGATCCATGTTCTCTTCGGCGCTGCGGCTGCGGAATGGTGAGTCCTTGCCTGGCTGGGTCAGCGTGCCGCGATTGGCGCGCATCTCGTCGGCGCTCTGGCTATCAACGTAGGCGTGGCCGGCAGAAATCAGGTATTCGGCAAAGGCAGCCATCCAGTCGAAATAGTTGGAGGCCTGATAAAGATTGGTTTCGCCAGCGTTTTCCCATGAGCAACCCAGCCATTTCACTGCGTCAATGATTGAATCGACGTATTCCTGATCTTCTTTCTCAGGATTGGTGTCATCAAAACGCAGATGACAGCGGCCGCCGAATTGCTTGGCCAGGCCGAAGTTGAGCAGAATGGATTTGGCGTGACCGAAGTGGAGATAACCGTTCGGCTCGGGCGGAAAGCGGGTGCGGATCTTCGCGGGGTCGAGCGGGCCGGCGGCATGGTCGGCGGCGGTGCCCGGCTGGCCGGCCCAGTGGCGCTGGGCATGCTTGCCGGCGGCGAGGTCGGCTTCGACGATGTTGCGGATGAAATTGGCGGCGGGGATTGCTTCGGGCTTGTCGGTGGGTTTATTCGGGCTGCTCACAGTGGAAACCTCTTTGATTAAGCGCGCTATTTTAACCGGCAGCAGGCCTCAAACCGCTACAATTCCCCCTTATGTCCATCCTGCATAACTTGACTGCCCTCAACTTCATCGCCGTTGGCGCCGGTGCCGCATTGGGCGCCTGGACGCGCTGGTTGCTCGGCATGGCGCTGAATCCGCTGTTCATCATCTTGCCGCTCGGCACTCTGGCGGCCAATCTGCTTGGCGGTTATCTGGTCGGGGTGGCCGTTGGTCTCTTTCACCTCAACACACATTTTCCGTTGGCCTGGAAATTGTTTGCGATCACCGGATTTCTCGGTGGCCTGACAACATTTTCCACCTTCTCGGCCGAAGTGGTCGAGCGCTTGCTGGCTGGCCAGCCGATGTGGGCGATTGGTCTGGCTACCATCCATCTGGCGGGTTCTTTGACGGCGACCTATTTGGGTTTGTTGACAGTAGGCGCGACCCGAATCTGGAGTTGAACACCCGACGTCAAGCTGCGCTGCAGACTTGCTGCACTGCTAAAATCCGATAAAACGTACCGAGACAGATCATGCAACTCACCATTACCCGCCCCGACGACTGGCATCTTCACCTGCGCGACGGCGAGGCGCTGGCCTCCGTGCTTGCCCATACCGCCCGCCAGTTCGGCCGCGCTATCGTTATGCCCAATCTGAAGCCGCCCGTCACTACGGTTGAGCAGGCCGCGGCCTATCGTGAGCGCATCATTGCCGCACTGTCCGCTGGCGCCGTTTTCGAGCCGTTAATGACGCTCTACCTGACCGACAACACGCCGGCCAGTGAGGTTGTCAAGGCGGCCGCTTCCGGTTTCGTCAAGGCGATCAAACTTTACCCGGCGGGTGCAACGACGAATTCCGATGCCGGCTTGACCGCCATCGAAAAGGCCTACGACACGCTGGCTGAGATGGAGCGCGTTGGCCTGCCACTGCTGGTGCATGGCGAGGCAACCGATCCGAAAATCGATCTTTTCGACCGTGAAAAAGTCTTTATCGACACGGTATTGCTGCCCTTGACCCAGCGTTTTCCGAAGCTGAAGGTGGTCATGGAGCACATCACGACGCAGGATGCGGCCGAATTTGTCGCAAATTCACCGTTGACCGTAGCCGCCACCATTACCGCTCACCATTTGCTCTATAACCGCAACGCCATCTTCCTTGGCGGGGTTCGCCCGCACTGGTATTGCCTGCCGGTGCTGAAACGCGAAACGCATCGCGCGGCACTGCTCGCTGCGGCCACTTCCGGAAATCCGAAATTCTTTCTCGGCACCGATTCGGCGCCGCATGCCAAGGGCGCCAAGGAGGCCGCCTGCGGTTGCGCCGGCTGCTACACCGCCTACGCCGCACTTGAACTTTATGCGGAAGCTTTTGAACAAGTGGGGGCGCTCGACAAGCTTGAAGCCTTCGCCAGTTTCAATGGCCCGGACTGGTATGGCCTGCCGCGCAATAGCGGCACGGTGACGCTGCTTAAAGAAGAATGGACGGTGCCGGCTGACTATCCTTACATCACGGGCGATAGCATCGTGCCTTTGCGGGCCGGTGAAACCTTGTCCTGGAAAATGCTTTGAGGAAATCGATCATGCGCTTGCGCCACCTCATCCTGCCGTTGCTGGCAGTGCCGCTGCTTTCGGCTTGCGTCAACGATGGCGCGACGTATGAAATTGACAATACCCGCGAGCATGTCCTGTCGCTGATCCGCGAACAGCCCTATTTCTGGGATAACAAGGTCAATCTGTATCTCGTTGTCTCCCGGATGCCGGCCTGCATGCGTCGGCACAGCATGGGTACCGGCACGCCGGCAACCCGGGTTGAAATTTACCAAGTGCCGTCCGGCGCCTTCATTATCAAGGCAGGCAAGCGCCTTTACGCCACCGAGACGCAGACCTGTGAAAGCTTTGCCAAGATGGATGCCGAGCCGGTTGAGGGGATGGGGAAGCTGATGGGCACTTTCCGTCTCAAGAAAGGCGAGCTGGTCTTCGTCAAGGCGGAGGGCGACGAGGCCGCCGCTGGCGAGTGAGCGAGGCTACGCTTTTCGCGTCGCCGCTTTCCGCACCGTCGCTCTTCGTTTCGCCCCTGTTTGTTTCACCCCTCTTCGCGCCGCTAAGGCACTGGCTTGACCAGTTACCGCCTAGCCCGGATAGCGCTGCCCTGAATGCGCTGGCCGAGCGCTTCCCCGTTCATGGCGAACACGGCCAGCGCATCCGCTTTGTGCCGCCGCAGGCGGATGGCCTGGTCTACGAATGCCGTATTTGGGAAACCGGCGAAGTCGAAACCCGGCCGGACAACTGGCATGATTTCTTCAACGCGCTGGTCTGGCTGACCTTCACCCAAACCAAAATTGCCGTCAGCGCCAGTCACGTGAAGGCAATGACGCCTGCTGGCGAGGCGCGTGGCACGATACGCGACGCACTGACCCATTTCGACGAGTGCGGCATTGTCGTGCTATCGAGCCAGCCGGATTTGCTTGAATTGCTGTGTGGTTTTGAATGGAAAAAGCTGTTCGTTGAACGTCGTGCCGAGGTGAAAAACGCGATGCGTTTCGTTATTTTCGGCCACGCCACCTACGAACAATTGCTCCAGCCATTTCGCGGTTTGACGGCCAAGGCCGTGCTTTACGACGTGAGTGAGTACTGGCTCACCTTGCCACTTGCCGATCAGCTTGCTGCGGTCGACGCGCGTCTGGCGGCAGATTTGGCCAGCGGCCGCTATCAGCGACCGCGTGACTTTCAGCCACTGCCTTTGTTGGGGATTCCTGGCGTAACGCCGGAGAACGAAGACCCGGCTTATTACGATGATACTTACCAGTTTCGCCCGGGTCGATCTGCGGGAAAAACTAAGGGTAGATGACCTCGGGCCGAAAAAGTCTGCACCAGGCAGGTCTTCTCGATCCACTCAGTCTTCCATGCCAGATAGGCGCCTCGGCCAAACTGAGGCAGTGTTACCAGCTATCGTGGGCGGGCGGAATCCATCACCGATGTGCGGACTCAACCTACCCCGTTCCTGACTCAGTAACGGCGACGTTGCGGCGGTGGGCTGCCGGTGCCACGTGTTTCGATATGACGGAAGGTGATACGGCCCTTGCTCAGATCGTAGGGCGAGAGTTCCAGCGTCACTTTGTCGCCAACCAGGATACGGATGTGGTTCTTCTTCATCTTGCCTGAGGTGTAGGCAATCAGTTCGTGACCGTTTTCCAGCGTAACGCGGAAGCGGGTATCGGGAAGCACGTCATTTACGACGCCTTGCATTTCCAGTAGTTCTTCTTTTGCCAAGGATATTTCTCCTATCAATAAATCGGGGTTTAAGCGGTTGTATTTGAGCGTCCGACGTTAGGCGTTGTTCACCGTAGCGTCGGTCGACAGTGCTTCCTTCCGGTGGCGGGGCAGTTCCCACGGCCGGCCGGCTTCGGTGATGGCGCTGACGGTAATGACCGGCGGCGGTGAGGTCACGCTGCCAAAAATGGTCGCGTAAGAAACGTCGGCCGCATCGCGCCCGGTGCCCATGCGGACGAATCCCATCGGGATGGCCGTGCCGGAAGGGTCGAACAGATACCAGCGATTATCGAGAAAGACTTCGACATAAGCGTGGAAATCGGTCGGGCCGAGCGCCGGGTCGGCGCCGTAATCGATGCCGGTGGTGAAGCGCGCCGGGATGCTCAGGGCGCGACAGATGGCAATCATCAAATGGGCAAAGTCACGGCAGACGCCGACGCGGTCGGTCAGGGTGTCGATCGCCGAGGTATTCGAGTTGCTAGTATTCGAGCGGAAGGCGACTTGCTGGCGAACCCAGGTTTGCACCGCTTCGACGCGGCGATAGCCCTTGGGCAGGTGGCCGAATTCCTTCATGGCGAGCAGGCCGAGACGGTCGGACTGGCAATAGCGGCTCGGGTAAATGTAGGTCAGGGCGGAAAGCGGCAGTTTGCCGATCGGCGTTTCGCCGATGCTGTCCGGGTCGGCCACATAGTGGTCGATATCGAGCGTTGCGGCGTAGGTGACATGGAGCGGGCCCTGGTCAACGCTCAGGCGCAGATAGCGGGCGTAGGTGACCGGGCTGGTCTGGATCGTCGACAGCACAGGCTGGCTGATCTGCAGTTGCTCGCTAACTACCAATTGGCTGGCAGTTTGGGCGGCGTGGATGTTGAAAACAAAATCGGCGCCGGGGCAAAGAAGTTCGTAATGAAGGTCAATCGCAAACTGGATGCGAACCATGTATTCCCTAAATTGATGCGGCCTGCTCGCCGGGTAACGCCCGGGCGTGTTAAGACCCCTGATAAAACGGTGCTATGCGACGGAAATGTTGAGTTCAGCGTGCTGGCAGTTCGCGGAGCGACAGCGCAACCAGGAAGAAAAGCATTTACGCGGGCAAAACGATTAATTTGCGGCCTTGCGGCGCAACCTTGCCATATTACGCGGCACTACCCGAAGCGGCAAGGTAAATCAAGGGAAATTCGCCCCCGCGCCGAATGGCGGTGCGGGGGCGCGGGCCGGCTTAGGCCGCCTGCTGGCCTTCTTCAGCAATTTGCTTGAAACCGACCCGATTGATCCCGCTGATCAAGGCCTTGAGCGAGGCGGTGACGATATTGCCGTCGATGCCGACGCCGTAACGTTCGCCGCTGTCTTTGCCGGCGACTTCCATGAAGGCGCAGGCCTGAGCGTTGCCATCTTCGCCAATCGGCACCATTGAACGTTCTTCGTAGCTGCGCACCTGGATGGCGATACCGGCGCTTTGGAGAGCGTGCACCGCGGCATTGATCGGGCCGTTACCCTCGCCGGTAAGGATGTGCGGCGTGCCGTCGATATCGACGGTGAGGCGGATGCACTGGGCGCTACCATGTTCGTAGAGGTGATGTTCGCGGTAACGCACCGGTGCGGTCGACTCAAGATAAGTGGCCGAAAAGAGACGCCAGATGTCGCTGGCCGTGACTTCGCCGCCGTGAGCGTCGGTGTGCTGCTGGACGACGCCGGAAAACTCGACCTGAAGACGGCGCGGCATGACGATGCTGTGCTCGGTTTCCATGAGATAGGCGATGCCGCCCTTGCCCGACTGGCTATTGACGCGGATCACCGAGTCATAGCTGCGACCGAGGTCGGCCGGGTCGATCGGGAGGTAGGGAACTGACCATGACTCGACTGCCTCTTGAGCAGTAAACCCCTTCTTGATGGCGTCCTGGTGGGAGCCGGAGAAGGCCGTGAAGACGAGATCCCCAACGTACGGGTGGCGCGGGTGGATGGGGAGCTGGGTGCAGTGTTCGAAAGTGCGGGCGACGGCGTTGATGTCGGAAAAATCGAGGCCGGGATTGACGCCTTGCGTGTACATGTTGAGGGCGACGGTGACGAGATCGACGTTGCCGGTGCGTTCGCCGTTGCCGAAAAGGCAGCCCTCGACGCGATCGGCGCCGGCCATGAGGCCGAGTTCGGCGGCGGCGACTGCCGTGCCGCGGTCGTTGTGCGGGTGAAGGCTGATGATGACGCTGTCGCGGCGGGCGAGGTGGCGGTGCATCCACTCGATCTGGTCGGCGTAGATGTTAGGGGTGGCGATTTCGACGGTGGTCGGGAGGTTGAGGATGACCTTGCGCTGCGGCGTGGCGCCCCAGGCGGCAGTGACGGCATCGCAGACTTCGAGGGCGAAATCGAGTTCGGTAGCGGTGAAGAGTTCCGGGCTGTATTCGAGGGTGATTTCGGTTTCCGGCATGGCTTCGGCTTCCGCCCGGATGAGCTTGACGGCATCGACGGCCATGGCGACGACCTCGGCCTTGCTCATGCCGAAGACGTTGTCGCGGAAGCTCTTGCAGGTGGCGTTATAGACGTGGACGATGGCTTTTTTTGCCCCCTTGAGCGATTCGAAGGTGCGGCGGATGAGATGCTCGCGGGCCTGGGTGAGGACTTCGATCGTGACATCGTCCGGAATGTGGCCGCCTTCGATGAGGCCGCGCACGAAGCCGAATTCGGTTTCCGAGGCGGACGGAAAGGCGACCTCGATTTCCTTGAAGCCGATGGCGCAGAGCGTTTTGAACATGCGCATCTTCTTTTCGGCATTCATCGGCTCGAAAAGCGACTGGTTGCCGTCACGAAGGTCGGTGCTCATCCAGATTGGCGGCTTTTCGATGATGCGGTTCGGCCAGTTGCGGTCGACGAGTTTTACTGGGGGAAAAGCGTGGTACTTGGTGTTGGGCGTTTGCAACATGATGGTGGCTCCTTGGGGGCGGGATGCATTGATTGGATGAATGCAATTTTAGGGAAAAGCGGCCGGCAGGTGCTTGCGTTGTTTGTCTTAATTTGGCGTTATGCCGCAATAAAATTGCGCGATAACTAGAATTTAAGGCTTAATATTTCTCCATTAAAAAATTATAGGAAATATCATGCAATTGGACCGCTATGACCGGCAGATTCTCGAACTGCTGCAGCAGGATGGCCGGATCAGCAATCAGGATCTGGCCGACCGCATCGGCTTGTCACCGTCGCCCTGCCTGCGTCGGGTACGGACGCTGGAGGAAGCAGGCTTGATTACCGGCTATCGCGCCATGCTCGATGCCAAAAAACTGGGGTTATCGCTGATGGCGCTGATCGGTATTTCGATGGACCAGCACACGCCGGAACGCTTCGCCAATCTGGAGGCGAGCATCGCCGAAATTCCGGAAATCCTCGAATGCCTGCTGATCACCGGGCAGCAGTCGGATTACCAGTTGAAAGTGGTAGTCAGGGACATGGATGCCTACCAGGATTTGTTGCTCAACAAGATTACCCGCATCCAGGGCGTCACCGGGGTGCACACCAGTTTCGTGCTGCGCCGGGTGGTTGACCGCAGCAATCTGCCGATATGAAGCGGTGCTAACTACGCCCAGCGCTCGCTCAATGCCTCGGCCTGCTGCAAGACCAGAGCAATGGCCTTTTCCTGCTGATCCGGCGGGTACTTGTATTTGCGCAGGATGCGCTTGACCATCAGCCGTAGCTGGGCGCGCACGCTTTCCCGCGACGACCAATCGACCGTGATGTTTTTACGCAGACTCTCAGTCAGTTCATGGGCGATTTTCTTGAGAATTTCGTCGGATAGTTCGCGCACCGCAGATTCATTGTCGACTAGCGCGTCGTAAAACAGGATTTCATCCTCGCTCAGCCCGAGTTCATCGCCACGCGTTGCCGCTGCCTTGAACTTCTTCGCCATCTCGATCAGTTCTTCAATGACCTGGGCGGTTTCAATCGCCCGGTTCTGATAGCGCTTGATCACATTGGCGAGCAGTTCGGAGAACTTCCGTTCCTGCACCACGTTGCTGGCGAACTTGCTCTTGATCTCACCTTCCAGCAGCCGTTCCAGCAACTCCACCGCCAGATTCTTCTCGGGCAGGTTGCGAACCTCAGCGAGGAAGGCATCGTCGAGAATGCCGATGTTTGGCTTTTCGAGCCCGACCGCATTGAAGACATCGACGACATCTTCGGAAACCACCGCCGAGCCGATGATCTGGCGGATTGCCAGTTCGCGTTCCTCGTTCGTTTTCTTCTTTTTACTGATCTCCGGCTTGGTCAGCATCACCTTCACCGCCTGGAAGAAAGCCACTTCCTCACGCACGGCCTTGGCTTCGTCCAAAGTGCAGCACAGGGTAAATGCCTTGCTCATCGCCAATGCCGTGTCGGCAAAGCGTTTCTTGCCGTCTTTCAGCCCCAACACATGGTTGGCAGCCCCGGCCAGTCGTTTGTGGCTGGCGGTCAGGAAGTCACTGTAGTCGTAGCCATGCAGTTGGCCGCGCAGGATGTCGAGCTTCTCGGCCAGCACCGCGTAAGCTTCGGCGGCATCAACGGTAGGCCGGCCCCGCCCCTTGCTGTTGGTGTATTCCTTCAAGGCGCTACGTAACTCGTTGGCGATGCCGATGTAGTCGACCACCAGACCGCCTTGTTTGTCCTTGAACACCCGATTGACCCGGGCGATGGCCTGCATCAGGCTGTGGCCCTTCATTGGCTTGTCGACGTAGAGCGTATGCACACAGGGCGCATCAAAGCCGGTTAGCCACATATCGCGCACGATCACCAAGCGCAGCGGATCAGCCGGGTCTTTGAAACGTTTTTCCAATCGCTTTTTGGTCTGGCCGTTGTAAATATGGGCTTGCAGCAAGGCTTTGTCGCTGGCCGAGCCGGTCATCACAATCTTGATCGCGCCTTTTTCCGGGTGGGCGTCATGCCAGTCCGGGCGTAGCTTGACGATCTCGTTATAGAGATGGACGCAAATCTCCCGGCTCATGGCGACGAGCATCGCCTTGCCGGTTTGGGCTTTATTGCGTTCCGCAAAGTGAGCGACCAGATCAGCCGCCATGCTGGCGATGCGCGGTTCAGCGCCGACCACCTTTTCCAGCGAGGCCCATTTGCTTTTCAGCTTGGCCTGCTGATCTTCTTCCTCATCCTCGGCCAGCTCATCCACCTCGTCGTCGATCAGCGGCAAGTCTTCTTGCTTGAGTGACAGCTTGGCGAGGCGCGATTCAAAGTAAATGGCGACCGTCGCACCATCTTCCTTGGCCTGCTGCATGTCGTAGACGTGGATGTAATCGCCGAAGACGGCGCGGGTGTCGCGGTCTTCCGATGAAACCGGGGTGCCGGTGAAGGCGACGAAAGTGGCGTTGGGCAGGGCATCTCGTAGATGCTGGGCGTAGCCGACTTGGTAGAACATGCTCGGTTCGGCCGCTTGCAGCACCGTGCTGTCGTTGGCGGAAACTGCTGCGGTCGACAGCGGTTTTCGGCCCATTTTCAGCTTGGCCTCAAAGCCATATTGCGTTCGGTGCGCCTCGTCGGCGATGACGACAATATTGCTGCGCTCGGACAATACCGGGAACGTATCCTCATCCTCGCCCGGCATGAATTTCTGGATCGTGGCAAACACGATGCCGCCGGATGGCCGGTTGCCCAGCTTGGCACGCAAGTCTTGCCGGGTGCCGGCCTGCACTGGCTGCTCGCGCAACAAATCCTGCGCCAGCGAGAACACCCCGAACAACTGTCCGTCCAGATCATTTCGGTCGGTGATGACGACGATGGTCGGGTTTTCCATCGCCGTCTCCTGCATCACCCGCGCCGCAAAGCAGGTCATCGTGATGCTTTTGCCGCTGCCCTGCGTGTGCCAGACGACGCCGCCCTTGTGCCGAATTTTCGTATCTGCGCCGGGGCGCGAAGCCGTTACCACTTGATTGATCGCCGCCCGCACCGCATGGAACTGGTGATAGCCGGCAATCTTCTTGACCAGCGTGCCGTCATCCTCAAACAGCACGAAGTAGCGCAGGTAATCGAGCAGGTAGGCGGGCGCCAGGACGCCACGAATCAGCGTTTCCAACTCGTTGAACTGGCCCAGCGGGTCGAGCGCCACGCCATCAATCGTCCGCCACTGCATGAAGCGTTCGCTATTGCTGGAAAGCGACCCCAGCCGCGCCTCGCTGCCATCCGAAATAACCAGCAATTCGTTGTACTGGAACACATCGGGAATTTGTTCCTTGTAGGTCTGAATCTGGTCGTAGGCTTTCCAGATGTCAGCCTTTTCATCAGCCGGGTTTTTCAACTCCAGCAGTACCAACGGCAGGCCATTGACGAACAGGATGATGTCGGGGCGGCGGGTGTGCGCATGTGTGTTGCTATGGCCCTTGATCGAAAACTGATTAACTGCCAGCCAGCGATTCTTGGCCGGATTGCTCCAGTCAATCAAGCGCACGAAATCGCCCCGCGTATCGCCATCTTTCTGGTATTCAACCGGCACACCGCCCACCAACAGTTTGTGAAAGTAGCTATTTGCCGAAAGCAGGGGGGGGATGCCGAGATCAAGCACCTGCTTGAGCGCATCCTCCTTGGCGGCGGTCGGGATGTCTGGGTTCAGGCGGTGAATCGCTTCGCGCAAGCGGAACGGCAGCAGAACCTGCTGGTAATCGGCGCGTTCAGGACTCTCGCCATCCGGGGCAATGTTCGGGCCAAATAGCGTCTCATAGCCAGCCTCGGCCAGCCAGCCAAGGGTTTCTTGTTCCAGTTGGTCTTCGGTCATCGTTGCTTTCATACCTTGATCAAATCGACATGTCACAAAAACATGTTTAAAAAAACAATAAATTTGAACATGTTTTGCGAATGTGTCGAATCAATCAAGCTTTCTGTTGGCAGCGCAACATTTTTTCTGTAAAAATTTCCAGGCGATTCCATCGGGATGGAAGTCTCAGTCTTTCAGGTTGAGATAGATTTTCCCGGTCATCCACTCCTCATCGCATTCGGCGAGCAGCGCGGAG
>Ga0209480_10003081_pt1 | contig 11037 bp, 6 predicted proteins | sample JI61114C2DNA_FD_187501 | JGI IMG/M metagenome (GOLD analysis project Ga0209480, IMG submission 187501) | Wastewater effluent complex algal communities from Wisconsin, to seasonally profile nutrient transformation and Carbon sequestration -... | ecosystem: Engineered > WWTP > Effluent > Algae...
TGGGTTGGTGACGCTCTGGGCGTAACCATAACCGCCGAGCATCCAGAGATCGCCATCATCATCGAGCCAGTTCATGGCACCCTGGCGGGCACCGGGATTGTTCGCCTCCGCTCCCGTGCCCTTCGTGCCGAAGATGGCCACGGCATTGCGCGCCACCGGACCGGCCTGATGCTTCCATGCGGGCTGGCCGCTGGGGGTGAAGGGAGTCAGCACGAGGTCATTGCCACCCGCGCCCGACGTGTAGTCCACCTGGAAGTAATAGATTACACCGCCGAAGGACATGGCCACCACACCGCCATCCGGCAGATCATTGAAGTTGCCGATGATGCCCGCAGGCGCAGGCCCCTGGATGTCGATGAAGGTGTAGGGCGTGCCCACCACCGGCACGAAGCCGAGGTCGGTCTCGAAGTTCAGGCCGGTGGCCGTGAAGCTGCCATTGGGCGGGATGGTGACGATCTGGCTGCCCGCCCAGTTGCTGCCGATGAAGCGTGTGCCAGTGCCCGTGAGCGTGATGTCGAAGGGGTTTTCATCCGCGTCATCGCTGGCGATGTGCATCACGGCGGAGCGCGGGCCGGATTGCAAAGGCTTGAAGGTCACGACAAAGGTCGTCGTGCCCGTGGTGGCCGAAAGCGTGCTGAGGCCGGGCGCGGTGGTGACCGTGAAGTCACCCGGGTTCGCGCCATCAAAGGTGATACCCGTGAGGTTCAGCGCGCCACTGCCCGTGTTGTTCACCGTGAAGGTCTGCGTCAGGGTTTCTGCCACGTCCGTCGTGCCAAAGGCCTGGCTGCCTCCATCCGGGATGTTCGTCGAGAGAGAGTTCACAACGGCGATCTCGGGGACGGTAGTGGGGGCTGACACCCCCAAGGCACCCTGGATGAGCGGCCGGGTGAAGGTGGTGTAATCCGTGCTCGTCAGGAAAGAGGATTGGCTTACGAGCATCGCCATGTAGTGAAAAGTTCCTCCATTGGCATAGCTACGGATGCCAGCCACGCTGACACCCTCGCCATTCTGGCCATAGGTCGTCGTGTTGACGGTCGGTGCGATGCCCAGCATGTGGAAGGTGGCTAGGTTGTTCTGGAAAGTGTAGTTCGCGGGCAGTCCGGCAGACTGGGGGATGACGGCGGTTCTCGTCCAGGGGCCGTCCGTATGCCACCCTCCGCTGGTATCCGTCAGGTTAAAATACAGGGAAACCCAAGTGCGATACGGATCATAGTTTGAACCACCAGCAACGAGCAGGTGCCCCCCGGAATTCAGGAAGGAGGTATAGTCAAAGAAGGGCCCAAGAGTTCCATTAAAACCGTAAATGATAATGTCGCCAGCACCAAGGCCGTCCAAGGCAGGATCGATGGCAGAATTGCCGATTCGATTAATATAAGGTATGTTCAAATCCTCGAGCGCTTGCTGAAAAGCATCAGCCGAATTGCCACCGAGGACGACTTTCTGCTGCCTACCCGTCCCAGCCACATTGATCTCAAAGGGATTCTCATCCGCGTCATTGCTGGCGATCTCGACCACGGCGGTGCGGGCAGCGGCGGCGGTGGGGGAGAAGGTGACGGTGAAGGTCGTCGTGGCGTTCGGAACCAGGGTGGTGAGCATCCCGGCGGTGTTCACGGTGAAGTCACCGGGGTTCCCCGTCACCGCCTTCGTCACGGCGATGCCGGTGAGGTCCGCCGTGCCATCATTGCGGATGGTGAAGGTCTGCGCCGCACTACTGCTGCCCGTGTTCACACTGCCGAAGTCCTGGGTGCCCGTGTTGTCCGTGAGTTGCGGATCCGTCACCAGGCCATCAAAGACGGCGATCTCGGGGGCGGAGGGATCTACAAAGAAACCCAACTGTGGTGCCGTTAGCGCGGTATTGTGGATGCGCACGACGTCGATGGAGCCGGCCACGGCCTGATTACCACTGCGCGAGTAACGCGCGCCGATGGTCAGCCCTTGATTAAAAGTGGCTGGATTCTGTGTCAGAACCCCGGTGGTGGCGGTTGTGGTTTTCAAGACTCCGTCGATGTAGAGGCGCTGATTCGTGCCATCATAGGTGAAGGCGATGTGGTGCCAGGCATTCGTCGTGACCCCGGCAAAGGGGGCGGAAATCATCACCGGACTCAAGCCATCAGCCCAGGTATCCAGATTCCCACTGCTGTAGTCACCCAGTACTAAATATTGGTTCTGATAGAGGCTGAGGTAGTGGACATTACTGGTGTAGCTGGGGACATTGATCCAGCACTCCAAGGTGAAATTCGGGAGCGCATAATTGGGAATGTTCACCTGCGCCCAGTCCCCGCTGCCATCGAGCACCAAGCCGCCACCGACGACGCCGCTGCCCAAGGCCGCATTGCCAACCAAGGTCAGGTGGTTGCCGTTGCCGGAGGTGTCATTCGTATTCCCGTCAAACTTGTATTCGGCGACGACGCCTGCCATCAAGGGGGAGGCAAAACAGAGGGCCAGCAGCCCGACACTGATAAACCGCCGCCAGGTGGCTGAGATAGTACTTTGGAGCAGCTGCAAGTAGGAGCTTGTTTTCATAGGAGTGGGAGAGATGCGGGAGTCGGGAGAGAGCTGGAGAGGAGCGGGATGAGTCGGGAGCGGAGGATCTCAGGCACCGGTGAGGGTCCAGGTGTGCCACTCGCTCCAGTTGCCGAATTCCTCGCCTTTGTAGAGGTAGCGGGTGCGGGCTTTGATGACGGCGCTCTGGCCGGGGGCGGGCAGCCAGTTTAGGGTGTAGTGGGGTCGGAGGTCCATATCGGTCTTCAGACTGGCGGTTCCTAGGTCGAACGCAAGTTTCACGCCATCGAACTCTTTTTTAATCTTATCGGCGATGTGGGTGAAGACGCTCTTCAGGCAGCCGTGGAAAAGCTGGGGTTCACGCGCGGGGCGGAGAAAAAGCGATGTCAACCCGCCGAAATAGCCGCCCACCTTCCCAAAGTGGGCCGTCACCTCGAAAAGGTGGGCGGGGATATCGCCAAGGTGGGAGCCCACTTTTGAAAAGTGGGTGGGGATATTCCAAAGGTGGGCGGGGATATTGCCGAGGTGGGTGCCCACTTTCCCAGGGTGGCGGCCCAGTTTGCCGAGATCGACCCCGGTTTCCCCAAGATACGAGGCCAGGGGGAGCGGGTCGGGCTCCAGTCGGGCAGGGTCAGATGGCAGGGTGTGGTACATGGCATCGAGGGCGTCAAAGAGGGCGCGCACGACGCCTCCACAGGTGATGTACCGTTTTCGCTGGAGAAGGTTACGAAAAAACTTTGGGGAAAGTTTTTCCGGCCCCTTCTGCCTCTGGCTGGACGTGGGCATCTCGTCGGCTTACGCGCGGACGTGGATGGTCGTATTCGGCGGGAGGCTGCCGATGGTGGCGCTGAAGACGCCGAGGCCGGTGCCGTCGGCCACTGGATGATTCACCGTGGTCGGGTCCGCACTGAGGTCCCAGACGATGCCGCGATCTGTCACGGGAACGGCCCCTGATCGAGGCCTTTCCCGCGTTCATCATCACACGCCCCAACGAGCACGGTGTCTTCAGTTGCCGGCAAGGAGTTTTTCCCAAAGGGCATCGTTGACGAGAACTTTGGTGATAAACTCTTCGCTGCCTGCAACTGCATCCACCGCCGGTGGGGAGGTGACGGGAATCTCGATGCTGTAAATGACGCCCTTGCCCTGATTGTCGGTGGCTTTGACGGAGCCGCCGTAGTGATGCGTGAGGAAGAAGACGCCGAGGAGGTTGAGTCCGAACTGCTGACCTGCGGCATCGCGCGTAGTGAAGGGATCAAACACGGAGCGCAAGGAGTCTGCGGGCATGCCAGGGCCGTCGTCACTCAGCGTGAACTGGATGCGTACCGGGCTGCCTGCGACACTCAACGGGGCAGCTTTGAAGCGAATGGTGGAGCCTTGGGGCAGATTGACGAGTTCATCCTCAAGAAGAAGCTCGAAAAGTCGGGCAAACTTGGCAGGAGCGACGTGGAGCAGAGGAAGTCCGGCTGGCAGATCCGCCTCAATGGTGATGCGGCGCTCAGACATACGAGTCGAGAAGCCGGCAAGAACCTGCTGAATAATGGCCGAGGGATCGACCGGCGTTTCTGCTTGCACAGCACCCGCAGTAATACCGTCGAGATGACTGACAAGTTCACTGACATGGTGAGCGTGTTCGAGTACTTGGGCGTGGAAATCACGCCAGAATGCCGGATCACGGAGACGGTTGGTATCAAGCTCTTCGTAGCGAAGCTTGGCCGGAGTTTGGTGAAGGAAGGTGCGCACGGCATCCAGCGGATTGCGCAGATGCTGACTGAGACCGGCGGCGAGGACTCCGAGACTGATGATCCGATCCGTGACAATCATGTTTTGCACGACGGAAAGCTTTTCGAGCAAGAGTTCATCCCGCTCACGCTGGAGGAGGAAATATTCGAGAGCGCGCATGAGGGTGTTGCGCATGTCGTCGATCTGGATGGGTTTCGCTATGTAGCGGAAAATGTTGCCCTGGTTGACAGCATCCACCGTGACACCGAAGTCAGCATAGGCGGTGATCATCATGCGCACCATGCGTGGCCGGAGTTGGCGTGCACGCTCGAGCAGCTGGAGGCCTTTTTCACCCGGCATGCGCTGGTCCGTGAGCAGCACGCCGATTTCATCCCCCCGTTCCTGGATGAGTCGCATGCCCTCGGCTGCGCTGGAAGCGGTCAGAATGCGGAAATCATTGCCAAAGCTTTTTTGGAAATACTTCAGTGCCATTTCCTCGTCATCAACATAGAGGATGCAGTAGCGCTTGTAGTCGTGCATAGAAAATTAGAGAAAGGAGACTTCCTGACGGTTGGAACGATACGAAGAGGCGTCTGGTAAATCCAGGATAAATTCAGTGCCGACCCCTTCCTTGGAAAGAATGGTGACGACACCCTGATGGTCGGCAATAATCCGGTGGCAAATGGAAAGGCCCAGCCCCATGCCTTTGCCTACATCCTTGGTTGTGAAGAATGGGTCAAAGACTTTCTCCTGTGTTTCTTGATTCATGCCGATGCCGTTGTCCTTGATGGAAAGGATGATGCGCTCATCGAGCTGGCTGGCTCGAATGTGGATGGTGGGTTCATCTCCGATCCCGTATTTTTTCTCACTGGTGGCATCAATCGCATTCTGCATGAGATTCACGAGCACCTGGGTGATGTGCCCCTGATTGCCATGCACGATCAATCCTTCGGCAGTGTCGATGCAGAAACGGAAGCCGTCCTTCCTGTGGTGGGAGAAGAAACGAAGAACCGTTTCGATGAGGGGCTGCAATTCAAAGTCGGCATAGGCGATCTGGTCCGGGCGGGTAAAGCTGCGCAGATCAGCGATGATGGCGACGACGCGCTTCACGCCCGTCTCGATGTCTTCAAGAGTCTCGGCGAAATCTTCCCTCAGGGGCTCAGGAACACCCGTGAGATTGTTGCGCAGATGATACAAACCCTGTGTGGCAAAGTTGAGCGGGTTATTGATCTCATGGATGAGTCCTGCACTCATACGACCGAGAGCCGAGAGCTTTTCATGCTGAACAAGCATGGATTCAGCATCCTTAAGCTGCTCAAGAGTTGCCTCGAGACGCTTTTTTTGTTCAGCGAGCGCCCGCTGGTAGCGATGTGATTTGGCGAGATTCATGAGGCGCACACGCACCTCAGTGAGTGAGAAAGGCTTGCCAATAAAGTCCGTGGCACCCGCAAGCAGCGCCTCGATCTTGGTGCGTTCATCCGGGCGTGCGGTGAGAAGAACTACAGGAATGGAGCATGTGCTGGTGCGCTCACGCACTTCCCGGCAGACCTGCATGCCATCTTTGTAGGGCATCATGAGGTCGGAAAGAATAATGTCCGGCAGGTATTGATTGGCTTTGGCAACCGCATCATTTCCATCACAGGCCTCAATGACATCAAAGTCTTCAGAGAGCTGCGTTCGGAGATAGGTCATCATGTCCGGCTCATCCTCTGCGATTAGGAGCGTGGCGGCTTTCCTGCCGTCTCTACGAGGGCTGAGTTGGGGCAATTTTGTGAGCTGCGAACGACGTGGAGAATCTGTCAGTGAAGTTGAAAATTCGGCACGACGGTAGAGGTCAACGATCCACTCTCCCGTGCTCGGTTCCCCATCATCGTTAACACGGACCTTTTGAGTGGTTGGCGGACCTTTCACGATCTCGTAGGGCAGATGAACGGAAAAGGTGCTGCCTTTCGCCACCTTGCTCTCGACACTAACGGTGCCGCCATGTAGTTCCACGATCTCTTTGACCAGAGCGAGCCCGATGCCCATGCCCTGAAATCGGCGCTGAGAAGAAGCATCCGCCTGCCAGAAGCGGCTGAAAAGGTGTGTCAAATTTTCCTCAGAGATGCCGACACCTGAATCCTTCACCTGAATGCATATCTGTTCTTCATCACGGAAAGCACTGAAGCTGATCCTGCCACCGGCCGGAGTGAATTTGAGGGCATTGAAGAGCAAGTTCAGACAGACTCGCTCGAGCTTTTCGACATCTGCCATAAGCGGCTGAATGTCCTCTGCGCAGGATGTCTGGATGGTGATGCGCTTGTCTTGGGCCAGGGCAAGACAAGCCTTGCCCATACCGTGAATGAAGTCGGCGAGAATGACTGGGGCTTTTCTCAGCTCGACGTTCTGGGTTTCAAGACGAACAAGTTCGAGCAGCGTATTAATGAGCTTGAGCAGACGCATGGCATTCGCCTGCATGGTTCCCAGCATGTCTTGTCGTTCGGCGGAAGAAATGGCGTCGCCTTTGCTCAAAAGTGTCTCGACCGGAGCGATGAGAAGCGTCAGAGGCGTACGCAATTCATGACTGATATTGGCGAAGAAGCGACTCTTGGCCTCATCCAGTTCACGAAGCTTTTTATTGCTCAGCTCGAGCTGTTGATTGGCATCTTGAAGTTGATGATGCTTGGCATCCAGAGACTGACTGAGCTGAAACTCTGAAAAACGTGTGCGGACATGCAGCCAGCTCCCAATGACCACCATGACACCTGTTACAAAAATAAAATAGAGATTCGTGACAAAGATACCGCTGGCCAGACTGAGCGTGCCCCCCACACAAGCAAGTCCATAGGCTGCCAGGGTGATGGTGACGACGACAGTGCTCTCAGAGGCGGTCCAGCGCATGAGCAGAGCCGCACCTACCATGACGAGATTTAATCCTGCATAGTAGCTGGACTCAGCCCCACCGAGCTGGTGAATCATCCAGGCAATGGCCAGGATTGGCGGGGCGGCGACGAAAAATCCAAGGGCCTTGATCGTCTGAGGGTGCTGAACTCTGCCTAAAATGAGATAGATGCACCATAGAGCAAAAGCACTTAGCAGGCGAACGGGCAGAAATTTGAGAAACCAACTCCGATCCGGAAGAAGCAGCTCGAGTCCGCCTCCCAGAGGCATGAAGACCATGGCAACGAGACAGCAGACACGGTAGTTGACGCGTCGGATCGGTATCTCGTGCAGGAGAAACTGCTCCCATGAGACTGAACTGGAATCACGCAGTGGCATGGTCGGGTTTACGAACTTCCAAAAAGATGTTCACATGGGTGGGGTCGGCCCTCATGGTCACATTCTCAGGCGGTGCTGCCTCGGGTGCCAAGGCTAAAAACTGAGCTTCATCGCGATAGACAAGATGCCAGTCCATGACGCTTTCCATCCACTGGCGCGACGGATTTCCACTGTGAACATTCGTCGAGATCAGCAACCCGCCCGGAGCCAGGAGGGAATAAAAAATCTCCAGAAGACGGCGGCAGACACGATCTGACAAATAATCAAACAGGCCGGCACAATACACCACCGTATAACCTCCATTAATGCCAGCACGACTGCCTTCTTTGAGCACTTGCTGCACAGATTTCTTGACCATGTCCAGAACAGTTGCACGACCATGGGCCGCCTTTAGATTCTGGAGAGTGCGGGTCGTGAACTCCAAAGTTTCATCATTAAAATCCATGAGCGTGAAGTGCGCATGATCACTGAGAGGGTCCTGTGTGATGAAGCGCTGCACTTCCTGAGCCGGCCCGCAGCCGAGGTTCAAAAAGGTGGCTTTCCGCCCCTTCTCCACCTGTCTCTGGGTCTCCGTGCAAATATTTTCATGGAGATATGTAATGCGGTTACGGTGAGCAACGACTGTCGGTGATTCGAGGAAGGCGCGGTTGAGTACTTTGGCAAAGATGGTGCTGCCCTCATAAGGATCACGCAGCATCATGCTGACCATCTCGTAATCACCGGCATAACCCAGCGGCTTTTGATAAGTGCGATAGGTGAACGGCGAGCAAAGGACCAGAGGATGAAGCTGGCGCTTGATGTAGCTGCGGTGAACTCCAATGAGTTCAGGAGGGACGCGCGACGCCACCTCCTCAAAACGCATGAACAGCGGCCATAACGTGGGCAGTACAGGTGTCTCGATCTCCTCTATGGCATAAACCTCAGCCTGATGAAATTCATCTGCGGGCAATGAACGCAAACATAGTTCCACCTGCTCCATCCAGCGGCGCAAGTCGGAGAGGATGGTTTGGATGTCGGCAACGATCACTTTGAAGTCTGGCAACACCCGGAAGATGCGCTGGCTGTCCTGGAGAAATTCAGCCAACTCTGTGCGGATGCCCTGACGATGACGCAGCGGATTAAAAACATCCACATCACGCCAGCCGTCCTCTTCCAGGGCGGCCTCCAGAATGAGCATGATGCCCGCATTGACGAGATTGCTGATGACAGCCCTGCCTGCATACAGCGTTCGCTCATTCACATTGATCTGAAATTCGCTCAACACCTCCGAGAGCTGGAGAATGCTGTAGGGGTTGTACACTTCAAAAACGGCGACATGGCGTGTGAGGCGGAGCAGTGTGCCGCGCACTTCCGCCCCCTGACTGTTCCGGCAGTAGATGATACTCAACCGGTCACCGGTGAGCGCACTGCCGGACGCAGTTTGTGGGACGATTTCTAATGCCATATTTATGCGAGTTTCATCGCAGTTCCCCATGATCTACAAGTCAGGAGAACTGTTTGACTCAAAAAAATGAACGCCGCCTGGAATCAATGGCCGCACACGACCTTATTCCGCCCATCAGAACAGATGGGTGAAGCTCAGATTAAGCACGTGCCACTGATGCCGATAGGTGCCGTTAAAGGCTGGATTATTCGCCCCCCTTACAGACCGGTCCGGGTTAAAAATAAAGCCATAGGTGGCGTCTATGCGATTACGCTTTCCTCTCCACCCAAGTCCCAGGCTGAAGATGTGCCGGTCATACGCCGGGATCGCCGGAGTGTAGGTGCTGTCGGGCATGGAGTTCTCTGAAAAGAGGTAACCAGCTCTCATGCACCAGGCTTCATTGAATTTGTAGGTAACTCCGGTTCCCAGGTCGATGGAGTTCTTCCATTTCAGAGGGATGGAATTCTGGGGAAGGGCCGGATTGCTGCTGCGCAGGGGAATGTCATCATGCGAGTTGTTGGCGCTCCATTTGAAGTCAAAGCCGAGTGTAAGCCTGTCGGTAAGATCGATGCCGTAACCAAGTGCCAGTGAACCTGGGAATGTCATGTCTGTCTCAAAGTCACTACGAGTCGTGGCACCAGCGAGAATCTGGAAATCGCCCTCCATCTCGAGGCGCAATGGCAGGCGTCCGATAAGTGCGAGACGTTGACGTGGTGTGATTTTCCAAAGCAGGCTGCTGTAGCCGCTGATGCCCCAGCCCTGCGCGTCGAAGCGGAGTTCTCCATCAATGCCGGGAGCGAGTGGGAAGAGTTGGTTGATGCGCAGATCACCGTACATGAAATCAAGCCCGACACCGATGCTCACTGAGTCTGTTATGCGGAAGGCGACCGCAGGCGTGATGCTGTGAGTGATGAGACTGGACTCATAGGGCACGAAGTAGCGGAGAGGACTGCTTTTCGAATACTCGGAGCCGAGCCCATAGGGTGTGCTGATGCCAATGCCGAAAGCCAGATCACGACTGGCGGGAAAAACGGCATAAACACTCGCTGGATACACCCAGGGAGAGTCATTGTGCAACGACACGCCAGCGCTGGACTCAAGACCGATGTCAGAGCGCCATAGACCGGCATTCAGTTGAATGGAGGCCTGCTCGGCGTCCACCATGGAAGCCGGCGCCACGCGGGCTGTGGTGGCGTCTTGAAGATTGGCGAAGCGCCCCCCAGCGATGCCGAGTGCCTCGGCAGAATCAGGAATGAGTGACAGCGACTCAGCTCCATGGCTGCTGGTGGAAGCCAGCGAGAGCAGGGCAAAACTGAGCAGGCAGAGTCTTTGAGCGTGGGTTTTCATGCGAAGGTTGGATGAGTGGTTGAGAAGGATGGGAGCGCGGGAACGGAAACAGTCTGAGTAGGAGTGGATGTCTCCAAAGCTCGGGCGATGACATTGAGCAGATCGAGAACGTCGAAGGGTTTTGTGATGTAATTTACTCCCACGATGAGTGTTTCCATCTCATGCATCAAGCTTGGCTGAAAGCCGCTCATGTATATCACGGGAAGCGCTGGCGCACTGGCGCGGAGATGACGCACGAGATCAAACCCGGTGAGTCCATCCGGCAGATAGACATCAGCGATCACGAGATCGATCTCCTGCCCATGTTCCTGCCAGAGTGTCCAGGCCTCCAGGGCGCTCTGTGCTTTAAGGACGCGGTGGCCCTGAGTGCTGAGCATGTAGCCGAGGATGTCGCAGATAGAGCGCTCGTCATCAATGACCATGAAGGTCAACTGCTTGCCTGAACCAGCGGTGACGGTGCGCGCTGTCATGAGGCGCTGCACCGCATCCTGTGGCTGCTTCGGATCTGCCTCAGGCAGGAAGAGCGACTGAACATAGGTGGCTCCACGCGTCTCGAAGTTCAGGCAGCCTCCGAGACTCTCCGCCAGTCTCATGGCAGACGACAGACGTTCACGCTCCTGCTTTTCAGCAGCAGCGGTGTCAGCCCCCTCAGGCAGATTGTGGGAGAGTTCGACGAGCATGTATTTGCCCGCGCTCCCAGCCTTCTCTTTGGAAGTGATCATGATACTCAGATGCCCGCCACGCGGGACCTGCTCCTGAGCGCGGATCACCATGAGATTCAGCAACCG
>Ga0209480_10003083_pt1 | contig 11034 bp, 6 predicted proteins | sample JI61114C2DNA_FD_187501 | JGI IMG/M metagenome (GOLD analysis project Ga0209480, IMG submission 187501) | Wastewater effluent complex algal communities from Wisconsin, to seasonally profile nutrient transformation and Carbon sequestration -... | ecosystem: Engineered > WWTP > Effluent > Algae...
TTTTTTGCAACTTCTAAGAAACTTCTGTATTGCTCAATGTCCATCATAATATCCATTGCACTAAAGTTTTGGTCACTTGCTTTCCATGAGCTGTAATACGTTAACAATTCTTGTTGTTTTTTAACCAATTTTGAAAGCATGTTTCGAGCTTTTTCTTTTTGACCTACTTCGTAATATCCAGCGGCAAAAGGCTCTAATAGCGAATAATATTCAAAATATTCTAAAGGCATTTTTGCCATAGCTAAATCAATTACTTTTTCAGCTTTTTCATTTTTGCCTTCATTGATTAATGTTTGCATCAATCGTGCTAAATTAGTTCGATACGAAATACTATTTTTACGTGTTTCTGGATCGTGATAGATGTTTGGGCTTTCACTATTTCCCCAATCCCATTTCATTACAATATCATACATTTTATCAGAATCGATATACCCCATTTCCATAGGATTTGGATCTTCAACAGGGGTTTTAACAGGAACTAATTTAAAGCACATTCCGTCTAATTGTAAGTAATCTTTCATCCAAATGTAATCGTCTTCACCAAAACTTCCGCCTGTAAAATAGATTGGTCGTTTCCAGTTGTTTTGATTCACAATGTCTAACATCATTAAACGATTTTTGTACAATGCTTTGTCTTTGATTGTAAATTCAATTTGTGGTACTATCGAATCGTAGAATTTTTGGCTAACCACTTTGTTTTTAATAATGGTATTTTTGTCAATAGGAAGTATCACTTTTTTTGAAGGGAAATAATTCACTTTATTACCACTATCTAATGTTATTTTGGCTCTTTCATCGTCTAAAGCGATAAATTTAAGCATTTCATCAAGTAATAAAGGATCTTCTGTGCGCTCAACATATAAACTGTAATCTCTGTTACTTCCTTTGTATTGTTCTCTATTGAACGAACTTGGAATAGGAGCAGAATCGTGTGTTTTCATCTTCATTTGGTCAATATACCAATCGGTCATGAATAAACTTGTGTTTACAATTCTAATATCAGTTCTGTAACCTTCAATTTCTTGCATATACCACAATGGGAATGTGTCGTTATCACCAATGGTGAATAATATTGCATTTTGTTCGCACGAATCTAAATACGCTTTTGCCATAGCAAGTGCTGTATATTTATCTGAACGGTCATGGTCGTCCCAGTTTTCTTTTGCCATTAAAACAGGCGAAGCTAACAAGCAAACCACTAATACAACCGGAATGGCAACTTTAGGTGCCAAATATTGTTTAATCCAATCGAATATTACGTAAATTCCGAAAGCAATCCACATGGCAAATACATAAAAAGAACCTACTAAGGCATAATCACGTTCTCTTGGTTCAAATGGTCTTTCGTTTAAGTATATTTTTAGCGCTAATCCCGTAAATAAGAAAAGGACTAACAAAACATAGAAACTTTTAATATCGCGTTTTGCATGAAAAACCAATCCGATTAAAGCTAAAATGAAAGGTATTCCGAAGTAAATATTTCGTGCTTTATTATTTGCAATATCTGAAGGAAGATTTTTTTGAGAACCAATAAAAAATTCGTCAATAACATCAATTCCTGTAATCCAATTTCCTTTTAAATCTTCATATTTTCCTTGTTCATCGTTTTGTCTTCCCACAAAATTCCAAAGTAAATAGCGCATGTACATATAACCAAATTGATATTGAAACATGAATTTCATGTTTGTAGCAAAACTAGGTTTATCAACAATTAAATACTCACCATACGTTTTTAAGAATTTATCATAACCTTTTAAATCAACTTCGCCAGTTGCATAGGCTTTTCTAAAATCGGTTACTATTTGAACTAATTCATCTTCATGAGAATATTCTGGATTAATTCTAAATTCCAGAGGTTCGCCAAATGTCATGTAATTTACATTGTGCTCATTGCTCCACATTCTTGGCAGCAACGCTTTGTGTGCATCATCTGTATTTTGAGTAGCGTTTTTAAAGTTATTTGTAATGATGTATTTTCCGGTTTTATAATCACGCTCATAATTTGGTTTGCCATCTAAATAAGGTGTTTCTGGATCTAAACCCGCATAAGTATCAGAAAATTGTGGGCCATAAAATAATTTTTGTTCACCATATTGTTCTCTGTTGTAATATGCTAAAACTTCAGCGGCATCTGATGGTTTATTTTCGTTAATTGGTGTGTTTGCATTGGCACGAATAGGTAACATTAACCAAGTTGAAAATCCAATTAAGATAAAAAGTGTTGCTAAAATTAAAGTATTGTAAAAAACGTGACCTTTCTTTTTGGTGTAATTTAATCCAAAGTAAAAAGCGGCAATAATTAATAAAAAAGCAAATATGGTCCCAGAATTAAATGGCATACCTAAACTGTTAACCATGAATATTTCAGTTTTTCCAAAGAAAGCCAAAGTGTATGGAAGTAATAATTTGAAGATAAAAAGTAAAATTGCAATAATAACAACATTTGCTATCAGGAAACTTTTTACCGTAACGGTTTTATATTTTTTAAAGAAATAAAGAAATCCAATTGCAGGAAAAGCCAAAAGAGCCATAAAGTGAACTCCAAAAGATAATCCAATTACCAATGAAATGATCAATAACCATTTGTTCCCACGAGGTGTTTCAAATTCTTGTTCCCAGCGTAATCCTAACCAAAATAACAAAGCAATTAAAAAAGTAGCCATTGCATATACTTCAGCTTCTACAGCATTATACCAAAAACTATCTGAAAATGTAAATGTTAATGAAGCAATAAAAGCGCTCCCTAAAATCATTATATTTTGATTTTTTGAAATTTCTTTTGCTGTGCTAACCACTTTTTTAAGAATCATGGTTAATGACCAAAACAGAAAAAGCACTGTAAAAGCACTCGAAAAAACCGAAAGATAGTTTACCATCAATGCAATTTTATCTGGACTAAATGCAAACATTGCAAAAAATGCCCCTAACATTTGAAATAATGGCGCTCCAGGTGGATGTCCAACTTCTAAATTGGCTGATGTTGCTATATATTCACCACAGTCCCAAAAGCTTAATGTTGGCTCAACAGTTAATGAATAAGTAATTAATGCAATTGCAAAAGCGGTCCAGCCTAAAATGGTGTTCCATTTTTTAAAATTGAATGAAGTCATAAAAAAATTGGTTTCTGAATTTCAACTACAAAGAAACTATTTTTTTGTTTACATAAAATGTTAAATTAATTTTTTAATATTTTTTTTAGAAAAATTTGCAGAATAAAAAATATGCATTACATTTGCACTCGCAATCGAAAAGGTTGTTAGGTATTGGCCCATGGTGTAATGGTAACACTCCGGTTTTTGGTACCGTCATTCAAGGTTCGAGTCCTTGTGGGCCAACAAAACTCCGCTTAGAAATAAGTGGAGTTTTTTTATTTCACTATGTGATTGATTTGTAGATTTATACAAATAAAAAAAGACCTCTATAATTGAGGTCTTTTTTTATAATATATAAAAATGGGAGTTATATTTTAAATGTAATAACTGGTCTTTTTGCATGATTTACTAAGTCTTCGCTAATACTTCCATTAAAGAAGTGTGATAGGCCTTTTCTTCCATGAGTACTCATTCCAATTAAATCTGCATCAATACTTTTTGCAAAATGTAAGATTCCTTTTTCAACATTTACATCATTATAAATGTGTGAAGTTATGTTAGTTGTTTCAGTTCCAGCAAGAAAATCATTCATGGTTTGTTGAGCCACTTTAGTTGATTTAAAATTGTTAGGAGTGTTGATGTTTACTAAATGTAAATGTGCTCCAAATCCTTGTGCAAAAGAAAATGCTTTTTCGAAAGGTTTTTTAGCTTCATCAGAAAAGTCAGAAGCAAAAACAAATTTACTTGCACTGAATTTTTCTTCTTCTCTTTTAATTACTAAAACTGGAGCCTCAGAGTTTCTAACTACTTTTTCAGTGTTAGAGCCAATAAACATCTCTTGGAATCCACTTGCGCCATGTGAACCCATGACAATTAAATCAATATCGTGTGATTTAGCATATTTTACAATACCATCAAAAGCCATTTCAAATTGAATAATTTTTGAAATTTTAACCCCATTAAGAAAGTCAGATTCCATTAAAGAGTCTAATTTATTGATAGCGGCATTTTTAAAAAGCATCAATTCAGGTATTTCGTGAGCTGTAGAAATTGCGTCATTTCCAGAAGTTGGCAATTCTAACATGTGAACTAAAAAAATTTCACCGTCATTTTTTTTAGCAATTTGCGCAGCTACCTTTAAAGCATATTCGGCATGTTTAGAAAAGTCGGTTGGTACTAAAATTCGTTTCATAAGTTTGTTTTAGGTTATTTTTAATGCGTAAATAAATTACACTATAAAATTACAAAAAATATCCAAACTAACAATGTTTTTTTTAATTGAAAATAATTTGTATATTTGCAGTGTTATTAAAGGACAGGATTATGAGGCACGCTGAGCGTGCCTCTTTTTATAAAAAATATGGCGTTTAAGAATAAGGTTCAGGAATTGTTAGATGGCGCTTTAATAGAGCGTTCACATCTTTTTTTAATTGATTTGTCTATCAATGATGCTAATAAAATAAGCATTGTTTTAGATGGTGATAATGGTGTAAGCTTGCAAGATTGTATCGATGTAAGTAGAGCAGTTGAAGCAGATTTAGATAGAGAAGAACAAGATTTTTCTTTAGAAGTAGCTTCGGCAGGATTATCAAGTCCGTTGAAATTTGTAAGACAATACAAAAAAAATTTAGGTAGAAATTTAAAAGTAAAAACAATTTCATCAGAAGAAATCGAAGCAAAATTAACTGCGGTAGATGATGAAAAAATTACTTTAGAATGGCAAGCTAGAGAGCCAAAAAAAATAGGTAAGGGTAAAGAAACAGTGGATAAAAAACTAGAATTACCTTACGAAAGTATTAAAGAAGCAATTGTTATAGTATCATTTTAAAATAAAGAGTTGACATGGAAAATATTGCATTAATTGAATCGTTTTCGGAATTTAAAGACGACAAACTCATTGATAGAGTTACCCTAATGGCAATTTTAGAAGATGTGTTTAGAAATGCATTAAAAAAGAAATATGGTTCAGATGATAACTTCGATATTATCATAAATCCTGATAAAGGAGATATGGAAATTTGGAGAAATCGTGTTGTAGTAGAAGATGGTGAGGTAGAAGATGAAAATTCTGAAATTTCTTTATCTGAAGCAAGAAAAATTGAGCCAGATTTTGAAGTTGGTGAAGATGTTTCTGAAGAAGTAAAATTATTCCAATTAGGAAGAAGAGCTATTTTGGCATTACGTCAAAACTTAATTTCTAAAATCCATGAACACGATAATACAAATCTTTACAAGCAATTTAAAGATTTAATTGGTGATATTTATACAGCAGAAGTGCATCATGTTCGTCCAAAAGCTGTAATTTTGATGGATGATGAAGGAAACGAAATAGTTTTGCCAAAAGAAAAACAAATTCCAAATGATTATTTCAAAAAAGGAGATAATGTAAGAGGAGTTATTGAAAACGTGGAATTGAAAGGCAATAAGCCTCAAATTATAATGTCAAGAACTGCTCCAGATTTTCTTGAAAAATTATTTGAACAAGAAATTCCAGAAGTATTCGATGGCTTAATTACCATCAAAAAAGTAGTTCGTATTCCAGGTGAAAAAGCAAAAGTGGCAGTAGATTCTTATGATGATAGAATTGATCCAGTTGGAGCATGTGTAGGAATGAAAGGTTCTCGTATTCATGGAATTGTTCGCGAATTAGGTAACGAAAACATTGACGTTATCAATTTTACAACAAATCCTCAGTTATACATTACAAGAGCATTAAGCCCTGCAAAAGTATCTTCAGTTAAAATAGACGAAGAAGCTAAAACTGCCGAAGTGTTCTTAAAAATTGAAGAAGTTTCAAAAGCAATCGGAAGAGGTGGAAATAACATTAAATTAGCAAGTTTATTAACAGGTTACGAAATAGATGTAATTCGTGAAGGTGCTACAGAAGAAGAAGATGATGTTGAATTAAGAGAATTTTCAGATGAAATCGATGGATGGATTATCGAGGAGTTTGAAAAAATTGGTTTAGACACAGCAAGAAGTGTTCTTAAGCAAGATGTTGCTGATTTAGTTAGAAGAACTGATCTTGAAGAAGAAACGATTATGGATGTTATGAACATACTAAAAACGGAATTAGAAGGATAACCTAATAATTTAAACAACACACAACAAAGAAGAATTTTAAAAAGATTATATGTCTGAAGAAAGAGTAATAAGAATAAACAAGATTTTAAGGGAGTTAAATATTTCTCTTGATAGAGCTGTGGATTTTCTTAAAGAAAAGGGTCATGAAATTGAGTCAAGTCCAAACGCTAAAATATCACAAGAGGAATATAAAGTCTTATGCGGTCAATTTTCTGCTGACAAAGGGAATAAGGTTGCCTCTCTTGAAGTAAGTGAAGAAAAAAGAAAAGAGAAAGAGGCGCTTAAACGTGAACTTGAAAAAGAACAAGAAGCTAAACGTTTGCAGGAAGAAGAACGTCAAAGACAAGAAGTTATTAAAGCTAAAGCTGTTGTAACTGCCCCAAAAGCAGTTGGAAAAATAGAATTAGACCCTAAAAAACAAAATGTTATTTCTGAAGCTCCTGTTTCTGAACAAAAAGAAGTTGCACCTCAAACACCAGAGGTAAAAACTACTCCTGAAGTAAAAATTTCAGAAGAAGTAAAAGAACATAAAGAGGAAAAACAAGCGCCTAAGAAAGTTGAAATTGTTAAACCAGTCATCGAACCAGTTTCAGAAACAACAGAAGAAGGCGAAGTTAAAATTGAAACACAATATCAAAAACTTTCTGGAGCTACTTTTACAGGTCAAAAAATTGATTTATCTCAATTTGATAAACCAAAAAAGAAAAAAGAAGATCCTAAAAAAGATATCAAAAAACCAGGAACTCCTCAAGCACAAAATGCTGGTGGATCAAATGCAGCAAACAATAAAAACAAACGTAAAAGAATCATCAAACCTGGGACTCCGGGTGCTCCTGGAACTAACAACCAAGGTGGTGGCCCTAAAAAAGAGTTTGTAAAAGGTGGCGCAGCTGGTGGCGGATTTAATAAAGGTAAAAAACCAATTATTCAAAAGGTAGAGCCTTCTGAAGAGGATGTTAAAAACCAAATTAAAGAAACATTAGAAAGACTTCAAGGTAAGGGGAATAAATCAAAATCTTCGAAATATCGTAGAGATAAGAGAGATTCTCACCGTCAACGTGTTGATGATGAATTGCAAGCGCAAGAAGAAGGAAGCAAAACATTAAAAGTAACCGAATTTGTTACTGTTGGTGAAATTGCATCTTTAATGGATGTGCCAATTACAAAAGTAATCGGAACATGTATGTCGCTTGGAATTATGGTTACTATGAACCAGCGTTTAGATGCGGAAACATTATCTATTGTAGCAGATGAATTTGGATTTGAAGTAGAATTTATTACTACTGATATTGAAGAAGCTGCAGAAGTTATTCAAGATAATCCAGAAGATTTAGTTCACAGAGCACCAATTGTTACTGTAATGGGGCACGTTGACCACGGTAAAACATCGTTACTAGATTACATTCGTAAAGCAAACGTTATTGCGGGTGAATCAGGAGGAATTACACAACATATTGGAGCTTATGGGGTAATTTTAGAGGGTGGAGAAAAAATCACATTCTTAGATACACCGGGTCACGAGGCGTTTACCGCGATGCGTGCACGTGGAGCTCAAGTAACCGATATTGCTATTATTGTAGTAGCTGCCGATGATGATATCATGCCTCAAACAAAAGAAGCAATCAGTCATGCTCAAGCAGCAGGTGTTCCAATGATTTTTGCCATTAATAAAGTGGATAAGCCAAATGCAAATCCTGAAAAAATTAAAGAGCAATTAGCAGGAATGAATCTTTTAGTTGAAGATTGGGGTGGAAAATATCAATCACACGATATTTCAGCTAAATTTGGTCAAGGAGTGCCAGAATTATTAGAAAAAGTATTATTAGAAGCAGAAGTTTTAGAACTTACTGCTAATCCAAATAAACCTGCACTTGGAACAGTTGTGGAAGCACAATTAGATAAAGGTAGAGGTTATGTGTCAACAATTTTAGTACAAGCAGGAACACTTCGTATTGGAGATTATGTTTTAGCTGGAAAAAATCATGGTAAAATTAGAGCCATGTTTGACGAAAGAGGAAATCAAGTCAAAGTTGCGGGTCCATCAACTCCAGTATCAGTATTAGGTTTAGATGGTGCACCAACAGCAGGTGATAAATTTAATGTTTACGAAGATGAAAGAGAAGCAAAACAAATTGCAGCAAAACGTACGCAATTACAACGCGAGCAATCTGTTCGTACACAAAAACACATTACACTTGCCGAAATTGGTCGTCGTATCGCATTAGGACAATTTAAAGAATTGAACATTATCCTTAAAGGAGATGTGGATGGTTCTGTTGAAGCATTGGCAGATTCATTCTCTAAATTATCTACAGAAGAAATTCAAATTAACATTATACATAAAGGTGTTGGAGCAATTACCGAATCTGACGTATTGTTAGCTTCAGCTTCTGATGCAATTATTATCGGATTTAACGTTCGTCCGCAAGGAAATGCAAAACAATTAGCAGACAAAGAAGAAATTGACATCCGTAACTATTCAATTATTTACGATGCAATTGATGACTTAAGAGATGCTATGGAAGGAATGTTGTCTCCAGAAATGAAAGAAGAAATCACCGGAACGGCAGAAATTAGAGAAATTTTCAAAGTAACTAAAGTAGGTTCTATAGCAGGATGTATGGTTACTGATGGTAAAATATTTAGAAACTCTAAAATCCGTTTAATCAGAGAAGGTGTTGTAATCTATACTGGTGAATTAGCTACTTTAAAACGTTTCAAAGATGATGTTAAAGAAGTTTCTAAAGGATACGATTGTGGTATGCAGATTAAAAACTACAATGATATTAAAGAGTACGATTTAATCGAAGCTTTCCAAGAAGTCGAAGTAAAGAAAAAATTGAAGTAATTAATAGTTTCAATCATAAAAAAAGCCTTGCAATTGCAAGGCTTTTTTTATGTCTAAAATTTATTGTTTTGAAGGTTTGATAAGTAAAGCAGTCGGATATTTTTTTTTAATTTCTAACATCGCTTTTTCTACTTCTAGTCGAGTTTCAAAGTTTCCAACCCAAACTTTAAAGTTCGGATTTGTATACACTATAGTGCCATCAATTTCTTTAAATTCCCTTCTAAATTCTTGCAATTTCTTTTTCGAATCGTCACTATTCCCATAAAATATTTGAATTTTATACGATTCATTTGTAGAAATATTTTGATTAATTTTTCTTTTTTCTTTTAATAATTGCTCTATTTTCAAATCTTGAGAAAGTGTTGTTCTTCCTTCTTGTGAATAGCTATTAATGCCATATAGAGTACATACTAATAAGAAAAACAATGACTTATGTTTGGTTAAATTTCTCATTTTGAATTTATTTTAATACAAAAATACAATTTATGTTTATATGCGATAGAAATAAAATTATTTAGAATAAGTATAAATTATGTTTTAAGATAAAATTAAGGTTTTAATAATAGTTCTAATATTGTATTTTTGTCGGAGTTTTGAAAAAATAACGTGTTGTTTTTGGTAAGTAATACTAAAATCATACCAAAAATTAGTCGATAATCATTTTAAATATGAAAAAGGTGGGTAACCATAAATCGTTTTCAAAGATTTTCTTCAGTTTAGCATTCGTGCTACTAACTTCTTTATCAGCATTTTCTCAAGATGCTGCAAAAGGTAAAGAGCTTTTTAATACCAATTGTGCTGCTTGTCACAAATTAGATGCAAAGTCTACGGGTCCTGCACTTCGTGGAGTTGAAGCTAAGTACGACAAAGAATGGCTGTACAAGTGGGTTAAAAACAGTGGAGATTTAATCAAGTCAGGAGATGCACAAGCAGTAAAAGTGTTTGAAGAGAACAACAAAGTTCCAATGACTGCATTTCCACAATTGTCAAATGAAGATATTGACAATATTTTAGCTTATACTTCTGAGCCAGCTCCTGCTGCTCCTGCAGTTGTGCCTGGTGCTCCTGTAGCGGGTGAGGCAACTGCTGATTCTGGTGTTTCTAATAATGTAATATTAGGAGTGCTTACATTAGTAATGGCAATGTTAATTGTTATGTTGTTCTTAGTGTACAACATGTTGACTAAAATTGCTGATGCTAAAGGATTAGAGGTAGTGCAAAAAAATCGTTCATTAATGAATGTTTTCAGAGCGTTTGCTAAAAATCAATTCTTAGTATTAGTTTCTGCAATCTTGTTATTGTTGGTTTCTGCTTATTTTGCATACGGATGGATGATGCAAATTGGTGTAGACCAAGGATATGAGCCAGTGCAACCAATTCACTATTCACACAGAATTCATGCTGGTGAAAATGGAATTGACTGTAAATACTGTCACTCTGCTGCAAGAGTGGGAAAACATTCTAACATTCCTTCGTTAAATGTGTGTATGAACTGTCATAAAAACATTAGTGAGGTAGCTGAAACTACTGCAACTGAAGAGCATTCAAAAGCATTTTACGATGGTGAAATTGCTAAATTGTATGATGCAGTTGGATGGGATAAGTCATTACAAAAATATACAGGAAAAACTAAACCAGTTAAATGGGTTAGAATTCATAATTTACCAGATCACGTTTATTTCAATCACTCTCAACACGTAACTGTTGCAGGAGTTGAGTGTCAGACTTGTCACGGTCCAGTTGAAGAAATGGAAATCATGAAACAACATGCTCCATTAACAATGGGATGGTGTATTAACTGCCACAGAGAAACAAATGTGAAAGTAGAAGATAATGCTTACTACAAAAAAATCCATGAAGAACTTTCTAAAAAATACGGAGTATCTCAGTTAACTGCGGCTCAAATGGGAGGTTTAGAATGTGGTAAATGTCACTATTAATAAAATAATTTAAGAAGCTAATATACTATACAATGGCATCAAACAAAAAATACTGGAAAAGTGTTGAAGA
>Ga0209480_10003091_pt1 | contig 11009 bp, 7 predicted proteins | sample JI61114C2DNA_FD_187501 | JGI IMG/M metagenome (GOLD analysis project Ga0209480, IMG submission 187501) | Wastewater effluent complex algal communities from Wisconsin, to seasonally profile nutrient transformation and Carbon sequestration -... | ecosystem: Engineered > WWTP > Effluent > Algae...
TTTTTGTCAGTAAAAATAATTAGTAATTTTATTCAAAGGTATAAATATTGTATTTAATTTACTGAAAATCAAAACATAAATAAAATTTGAATAGCTATTTCAATCATGATAGTTCAAAGTGTATGCCATAAAAAATCCCGAAGAGTTAGTTCGGGATTTGATATGATTTTTGAAAGTCGATTAAAAAAGTGTGTAATCTACTAAAATTGATTCATAGATTATACCAGAATCTGTACTAACTGATTTTATTGGTCCAACATTTTTTGCATACCACGCTTCTGTTTCAACTGTTGCAGCAGGCATTCCAGATATAGAAGCGTTTTGAACTAATTTTACTTTAATCACATTTGTATAAGTTTCTCCATCAACAACTTCAGTAACATTTTTGGCTAAAATTGTACCTGTATAATTTGTTGTCATGGTAATAGAAGGTATTCCAGTCATTGTTGTTGTTTGCGTAAAAGTTCCGCTCCAAGTTTGCCCAACATCTAAATTATCTTTTAAAACAATATATTCAAAACCTGATTGAGTACCTGAAAAACCTCCTGCATCAAAAGTAAATTCATCTACTTTATATTTATAGTTTCCACCGTTTTTATTTAGCCAAGTTGTAGCTGTACCTGAAGCTGTTGTACCAGTTCCTGATTGAGGTGCAAATTTATAATAGGTTTGGCCATTAAAAGTTCCTGTTGCAATAATTTTTATTGGATCTAATGGAAGGCCATCTCTTTCCATATTCCATACATTATTTATTGCAGTTGGCCAATAATCTCCTGATGAAGTTCCGCCGTCTCCATCAGCATCTCCACCATCATCTGTAAAACTTAATGCAGGATCAATTGGTTCAACATCACAAGAAATGGTTGTAAATGCTACTGATAAAATAAGAATCGTAAAAATTGATTTTATGGTTTTCATACTTGTGTAAATTTTAATTTTTCAAATATAATAAGTAATTTTAATTTTTTGGCACTCTGAGCAATAAAAGTAATCCCACAACAAAAAATAAAATTAGAAATAAGATTGCATTTTGGATTTTACCCGTAATATCAGCAATAAATCCATACGTGAACATTCCAATTACAATTCCAATTTTTTCTGAAACATCATAAAAACTAAAAAAAGAGGTGGTATCTGTAGTTTCAGCTGGAATAAATTTTGAATACGTTGAACGTGATAATGATTGAATGCCGCCCATAACTAATCCCACAAAAAAGGCTGCTATGTAAAAATCTGTTGGTGTAATTACAAAATAAGCATAAATACAAATTAGAATCCATAAGAAATTTAATAGAATTAGCACTTTAATATTTCCATATTTTGAAACTAATTTTGAAGTTAACAAAGCACCAAAAATGGCTACAATTTGAATTACTAATATACTAATAATCAATCCAATAGTTCTATAATCATCACTTCCCCATTGCACTTCTTTTTCTCCAAAATAGGCAGCAATAATCATAATAGTTTGCACTGCCATACTATACACAAAAAAGGCTGACAAATAGCGTTTTAAAGGATTAATTTGCTTGATTTGTTTCCACACTTTTAGTAACTCTCTAAATCCATTTAAAATTATATTTTTGTGTAATTTGTTTCCGTTTTTAGTATCTGGAAGGTATTTATAGGTATATTGGCTAAAACCCATCCACCAAATTCCGACTAAAACGAATGAAATTTTCATCATTTGAAGTTCATATCCTTTTATAAATAGTACCAAAACTAAACATATTAGTAACAAAATAACACTTCCTGCATAGCCTAAACTATATCCTTTTGCACTAATTTTATCTTGTTGTCCTATATGAGCGATATCTGGCAAATAGGAGTTATAAAACACTAAACTTCCCCAATATCCTATTAAGGCTAATAAATAAACAACCAAACTTAAAATTAAATTATCCAATGAAAAAAAATACAAACTCATACACGAAATAGAACCAATGTAGCAGAATAATTTCAGGAAAAACTTTTTGTTTCCTAAATAATCGGCAATTCCAGAAAGTAAGGGCGAAATAATGGCAATTAATAGAAATCCAATTGCGGTTACATAAGGAATTAAGGCTTCGCTTCGTATTAAAAAACCGAATAATTGAATTTCTTCAACACCTTTTGATCTAAATATTGCACCATAATAGATTGGAAAAATTGTTGAAGCAATTACTAATGTATAAACAGAATTTGCCCAATCATAAAATGCCCAAGCGTTGAGTAACTTGGAACTTCCTTTTTCTAAATTTACCATAAATAAAAAATCCCAACTTAATAATTGTTGGGATTCAAATATAGTATTTTTATTTGACTATTTGAAAGTGACTCCAAATTTAGCAGCTTCGGCTTTTGCTTGAGGAACTAATGCGGTCAATTCTTTAATTCTGGTTTCATTACTTGGATGTGTACTCAAAATTTCTGGTGTATTACCATTTGAAAGAGCCGACATTCTTTCCCAAACTTTTACAGCATTAATAGGATCATAACCTGCAATTGCCATAAGTGTTAAGCCTATCATATCCGCTTCACTTTCATGAGAACGACTAAAAGGAAGCATTCCACCAACTTGAGAACCAACACCATAAGCCTGCATTACTAACTCTTGCGTTTTAGCATCTTTCTTTCCTACAGCAACTTGAGCGCCAACAGCTCCTAATTGTTGCAATAATCCTGCACTCATTCGTTGTTGACCATGATTTGCTAAGGCGTGAGCCACTTCATGACCCATAACAGCTGCAATGCCTGCATCGTCTTTGCAAACGGGTAAAATTCCTGTATAAAATACAATTTTTCCTCCTGGCATGCACCAAGCATTTAATTCTTTACTGTCCACTAATTTGTATTCCCATTCATAACCATCTAAATAGTTTGCATGACCATTTGCAGTCAAATAGCGTTCGGCTGCAGTTTTAATTTTCATGCCAATGGTTTCAATACGTTTGGCATCGGTTGTTCCTTTTATCACTTTATTTTCAGACAAAAACTGATTGTATTGTTGAAATGATGATGGAAAAATTTGGCTATTAGGCACAAAAGCCATCGTACTTTTTCCTGTAAATGGATTTTTTGCACAAGAAAAAATTAGGGCTATAATTACAGTACTTACTAAAGTATATTTTATTTTCATTTTTATTTATTATATGCTTTAATTATCCTCAAATACTTTTTTAATTTCAAAATTTAACTCTGGAAATAGAGGGCTTTTCATTTGTTGATCTTCTATAAAGGGTTTTAAACCAATATATTTACCATTTTGAAGTGTATAGACAAATATTGAATTTTCTGCAGGTTCTACAATCCAATACTCTTTTACACCGTTTTCTTCATATAAATCAAATTTTATGCCCATTTCTTTTTTAGAATTACCTGGCGATAAAATTTCAACTACCAAATCTGGTGAACCTATACAACCTTTGTCATCGAGTTTAGAAGTATCACAAATTACACAAATATCAGGTTGAACTACAGAAAAAACTTTATTATTATCCGTACTTTTTTTGAAATTAATTAAACGAACATCAAATGGAGCAACATATAATCCACAATTTTTATGTTCAAAATAGCGGTCTAGAAATCTCGTTAATCTCAACGAAAAAACTTGATGCTTTCTACTTGGTGCTGGACTCATTTTGAAGATTTTACCTTTTATAAGTTCCACTCTTTCAGAAAATTGCCATAATAAATAATCGGCATACGTATAACTTCCGTTTAAATCTAATTGATCTATATTTGTTATTATTTTGCCCATCAGATATTTTCTTTATTTTAAATAATTCAACAAATTTACACTTTTTTTAGTAGAAAAAACTAAATTCAATATTCAATTAAAGACCAATGAAATGAATTTCTGTAAAATCTTTATCTACAAAAAAATCATTTTTGAAGTTTATTTCTATAGTATCAAAATTTACTTTTTCATTGTCAATTTGAATTTCTTTAATATCAAATGGAACTCCATTTAAATTGATTTTAATTTTTTGATTTTTGGTTTCAAATGAACCTTCTTTGTGTTGTGTGATAAACAACTCGTTTTCTTTGCCATTTAAAGTAAACGTTTTGTAGCTATATCTGCCTTTATTATAATCATAACCATCTTGTGCATCTTCATAAACGAATGATTTTTCTTTTCCTAATTTATAATAAACATCCAAAGAAAGTTCAGGATTTTCTAATTCGCCAACAAATTGTTGCACTGGATATTTTGGAATAATTGCGCCTTCTTTTACAAAAATTGGAATTTGATCAAAATCTGTTGCTACCCATAATTCTCTTTTGCCTTTAACTTTTTCATTTGTCCAAAAATTATACCAGTTTCCTTCGGGTAAATACATTCTTCTTCCAAGTGCATTTGGTTCAAGAATTGGGCACACTAATATTTGATTTCCAAAAATGAATTCGTCCGTTCTATAATGTGTTTGAATATCGTCTTGAGCATAATATACTAAAGGTTTTAGCATTGGAACACCATCATTTACATATTGCCAAAACATAGTATATAAATAAGGTAAAAGTTGGTATCTCAGTTCTACAAATTTTCGAGTAATATCTATTACTTCTTCACCAAAACTCCAAGGTTCTTGCTCGCCATGATGCCCCGATGAATGTGTTCTACAAAACGGATGAAAAACGCCTAATTGAATCCAACGAGCATATAATTCTGCCGAAGGTTGTTCTGCAAATCCACCAATATCTGAACCTGTGAAGCCCATTCCAGAGATAGACATGCGTTGCATTTGAATATTTGCAATCCATAAATGTTCCCATGAAGCAATATTATCTCCTGTCCATGAACTTGTATATCTTTGTGCTCCAGAATAAGCCGAACGTGTAATTACAAATGGTCTTTTTGGATAAGCAAAACGTTTTACACCTTCATAAGTGGCACGAGCCATTTGCGTTCCATAAACGTTGTGGGCTTTTCTGTGGCTGCAATTGTTTCCGTCATAATTATGTCTAACATCTAATGGAAAAGTTTTTGTTGGCACTTCCATTACTGCAGGTTCGTTCATGTCATTCCAAACGCCTTTTACACCAACTTCAGCAACTAATTCTTTGAATAATCCAGCCCACCATTCTCTAACTTCAGGATTGGTAAAATCTGGAAAATTACATTCGCCTGGCCAAACTTTACCTTTCATATAAGGTCCATCGGCACGTTTGCAGAAATAATCTTTGTCTAATGCTTCTTTGTAAACCGAATATTCTTTGTCAATTTTTATACCTGGGTCAATAATTACAATAGTTTTAAATCCTTCTTTAGCCAATTCGGTGACCATTTTTTTAGGTTCTGGAAAATATTCTTTGCTCCAAGTAAAACATCGGAAACCTTCCATATAATCAATATCTAAATAAATAGCGTCGCAAGGAATTTGCAATTCTCTAAATTTACCTGCAATTTCTTTTACTTTAGTGTCTGGATAATAACTCCATTTGCATTGATGATAGCCCAAAGTCCATAAAGGTGGAAGCTCGGGTTTTCCAGTTAAATGGGTGTATGTTGTTACTACATCACTCATTTTAGGCCCATAAATAAAATAATAATTCATTTCGCCGCCATCTGCCCAAAAACTAGTTACACCTTTTCGTTCATGCGTAAAATCGAAGAAAGAACGAAAAGTGTTGTCAAAGAAAATGCCATAAGCTTTGTTTGAATGTAAACCTATATAAAAAGGCACAACTTTATACAATGGTTCTTGATCTTTTTGAAAAGCATATTGATCGGTTGCCCAATTTTCGAGTCGTTTTCCTTTTAAATTTAGATGTGACGCTTTATCGCCTAATCCATAATAACTTTCGCCATCAATTGAAGTTTTACTCATTTTTACGATGTTTCCACCATATTCATAGCATTCTTCCCAATGAAAACCCATTTCATCTTCTAGAATTACATCACCATTTAATTCATAAATTCCAACTCTTGCGTCGTGTTTTTGAATTATTACATATACTTTTGAAGTTGTAATTCGATAACACTCTTTTTCTTCTGTGAGTTCTAAAGCATTATAACCGTGCGATTGTGTTTTATCAATAGCGTAAGAAAAATCGTTGCTAAAATATCCTTTTGCTGTATATCTAAAACGAATTAAACTATCTCTAAGTATAGTGACTCTTAAAATTACATTATTTTCTGTTGTGAAATCTATGGAGTCAACTTCATGTTTGTAAGAAATTATTTTTGAAGGAAATAAATCTCCTTTGAATTCTAGTTCGGTATTGATAATCATAGTTTAATTTTTTGTAAAGTGCCAAAAATACAAAGATGTTAACTAATTTTAGTCATAAAATAAAATAGTTTTTAACTACAACGTTTTCGATTCTTAATATCTTATGAATAGTTAGAAAAACAACATTATTGCAACTTAAAAACACAGGTTGCCAATGGAGAAAGCATTATTGATGCTGAGATTTTTTTTCCGTTCCAAGGCATTTTTTCGGGTTTTATTGGATTGGAATTAGATTGTCCACTTCCACCATAGTTTATATTATCTGAATTAAAGATTTCAATAAGTGTTTTTTCGGCTGGAATTCCAATTCTATAATTATGATGCACAACTGGTGTCATGTTGCAAACGACAATTAGATTGTTTTCTTCATTTTCACCTTTTCTAATATAAGATAAAACTGAATTTTGACTATCATCAAAAGAAATCCATTCAAAACCTTCGGTAGAAAACTGCTTTTCATATAAAGCAGGATTATTTTTATAGAGATTATTCAAATCTGTGATGCATTTTTTTATGCCGCTATGATAGTTATATTGTAGCAAATGCCAATCTAAACTCAATTCAAAATTCCATTCTGAAGATTGTCCAAATTCGCCACCCATAAATAATAATTTTGCACCAGGATGCGTGAACATATAACTATAAAGCAATCTCAAATTTGCAAATTTTTGCCATTCATCTCCAGGCATTTTACCTAAAATTGATTTTTTACCATACACTACTTCATCATGTGAAAGTGGCAACATAAAATTTTCAGTAAATGCATAAGTCATTGAAAAAGTGATGTCGTTTTGATGGTATTTTCGATAGACACTTTCTTTAGCAAAATAGTGTAACGTATCGTGCATCCAGCCCATCATCCATTTCATTCCGAAACCTAAACCGCCTAAAAATGTGGGTCTAGAAACCATTGGAAAACTAGTGCTTTCCTCGGCAATTGTTTGCACATCTGGATAATTTGAATATACCGCTTCATTAAAATCTTTTAAGAAACTTATGGTGTCTAAATTTTCTCTTCCGCCAAAAATATTGGGTTCCCACTCGCCTTCTTTTCTTGAGTAATCTAAATAAAGCATTGAGGCTACAGCGTCAACTCTAAGTCCATCTGCATGATAATTTTGCAACCAAAAAAGCGCATTACTAATCAAAAACGACCGTACTTCATTGCGACCATAATTGAAAATTAAGCTTTTCCAATCTGGATGATAGCCTTTTCTTAAATCGGGATGTTCGTATAAATTAGAGCCATCAAAAAAGCCTAATCCGTGTGCATCTGAAGGAAAATGCGATGGCACCCAATCTAAAATTACACCAATTCCAGCTTGATGCAATTTGTCCACCAAAAGCATGAAATCTTGCGGTTTTCCAAAACGAGATGTTGGTGCAAAATAACCCACCAATTGATAACCCCAAGAAGGATCATAAGGATATTCCATAATTGGCATGAATTCAACATGTGTGAAACCCGTTTCTTTTACATAATCGACTAATTGTTCGGCTAATTCTACATAAGTTAAGAATTTGCCATCAGCATTTCTACGCCAAGAACCAAGATGTACTTCATAAACAGAATGCGGCTTGTCTAGTGCATTTTTATCTTTTCGAGTTTGCATCCAATCTTTATCTTTCCATTTGTAGTCTAAATCCCAAATTATGGAAGCTGTATGGGGTGGTTTTTCACAATATAAAGCAAATGGATCTGCTTTTTCGGTAATTAAATCATTATTATTAGATTGAATTTTGTATTTGTAAGATGTTCCTTTTTCTACATTAGGAATAAAACCTTCCCAAATTCCTGATGCGTCCCAGCGTACATTGAGTTGGTGCGTGCCTTGCAACCAAAAATTAAAATCGCCCACCACAGAAACTGATTTTGCTGTTGGCGCCCAAACGGCAAAATATACGCCTTTTACACCATTGACTTCTGTGAGATGAGCGCCAAGTTTTTCATATAATCTAAAGTGTTTTCCTGCTTTGAATAAATCGATATCAAAATCTGTGAAAAGTGAATGTGGTTGTACTTGGTTCATGTTGTTTTTTTCATTTTGAGAAACGAATCAATATCGTTTCCTTATTATTACTCTTATTTTTGAACACAGATTTTAGAAATTTTGAAAATTTAAAAAATTGTGTTTTATATTCTATTTTCTTCTCAATACAAATCCTATCTAGCCCTGACGGGAGTGTTATCCTTTTTTAAACCTCAAAGGTTTTAGAAACCTTTGAGGTTTGAAAAAGATATAACGGACGGCAGGAACATGGAATCCAAAAATGCCCGAGCCATTCGCTTCTGATTTTTAATATATTCATTATCAATCTAATATCCCATAATGGTTTGAATGCCACGCAACGGAATTACTGCCCATCGAGGACGAGAATTGAGTTCGTAGCCCAACTCGTAAACGGCTTTTTCTAAAATGCAATATTTGAGTAGAAAATTAATTTCGTGATTGTAGCCAATATTGAGGTTTCCAGATTGTGCTTTTTCAACATAAGTTTCTAAGAATGTACCTACTAGATATTTGAAAAGTAGTTCACCAGCCTTGAATAATTCGTCTTGTGAATAGCCATATTTATCTGGATTATTGAAAATTGTGGCATAAATGGCATAATGAAACGAGCGAAACATGCCTGCAACATCTTTTAGTGGTGGCTGTTTTACTTTTCTATCACGAATGGTGCTTTCTGGTTCGCCTTCAAAGTCTAAAATATAAAAATCATCGCCATTAACTAAAACTTGTCCCAAATGATAATCACCATGAATTCTGATGCGTTCTGATTTCATTTTTGTCCAATCAAAATCTACGAAATGTTTCCGAATTAGTTTTTTATTTTCTAGAAATTGATGTGCTAAATCTAATGCCATTCCGTCTAATTTATGCAAACTATTTTCAATGATATTAAGGCGATTTTGAAATTGATATAACAATCTGTTTTTAAGCCAAACGGTATAATCACCGTTGTAAGTTGTTGGTGTAAAAGCAGTTTCGTGAATATCGCTACCAAGAGCAATGTGCATTTCGGCAGTTCGAAGTGCTAAAGTTTGAATGCGTAAAAACAAACTTAATCCAACCCAATCAATAATTTCGGGTGGAATTTCATTGATTTTCAATCGTTTGAACAAAGCCACATCTGGAAGCTTGCTGATGTTGATTTTTTTACGTTTTAAATTATCAAATACACCGTCAATTTCATGCAACATATAGTTCCAAGCATCACCTTGATTGGGTACTAATTCTTGCATCAAACCGAGTGTAATATTTCCTTCGGGCAAAGCTAAATTGATACTTCCTGTGTATGCTGGCGTGTTTTCAAAGTGCATTCTTTCAGTTAAAAAACGACTAATTTCATAATCTGGATTAGTACTAACATAAATGCGTCTGAAAATTTTTAAGACAAAAGCATCATTATAAATTATGGAAGTATTGCTTTGTTCAACGCCCATGAATTTTGAGGAAATATACTTTTTGTCCACTAAATTTGTTCCTTTATGAAAAACAAGTTTAAATTCTTCATTATGTTTAGTTTGTGCGATATTTTCAAACAATAATCTTCTAAAATCTTCTTGATGAAGTGCATCGACCAAATAACCTTCTATATTTCCAAATTTTGCTGGAGCAATAATTGTATTTGTGTCCAATTCATCGGTTGTCATGAAAGCAATCGGCATGAAATAATGTTGAAAAAAAGCTTCTTTAAAGTTAACTTCCAATAAAACACCATAATAGGTATTTTTATCAGACGCAATTTTAAAAGAGTCAACCACTTCAATATATTTTAAAGTACTTGCTTTTCCGCCATACCATCTTTTGTTTATAATATAATTTTCTAAAATGTCTGATGCAAATATTTTAATGAATTCGGCATCATTTATGGCGTTTTTCCATTCAGATTTAAAAACAAATGGGACCGTAAAATTATCTTGGTTTTGGTTTTTCATAAGTAACATTTTATAAACTATATTTTTGCTTCAAAATTTTTAAAATTTTATTTCTATTATTTTTGAATTTTGAATAAATGAAAAGGTAATGTAGGATGTAATTCAACAAAATTCCACTCTTTATCCCAAATGTATGAATTTCCTGTTATTAAATCAATAACCGTTATGGGTTGACCATGATTAATTTTTAATGCTTCTAAAGGAAGTTTTACCATTGCTTGCTTTGAATAATAGGCATCTAAACTTACTATCATTAAAGTTTCATTTTCGTGTGCATCATCAAATTTGTAATAGGCAATAATTTGATCATTATCTGTGTCGCAAAAATGAATATTATTAGTTTGCTGTAGCGAAGATTGTTCTTTTCTAATTTGATTAATTTTAGCAATCAAGAGTGTAATTTTATTTTCTTTTTCCCAATCCCAATGTCTTATTTGGTATTTTTCACTATCGTTATATTCTTCTTTTCCTGGAATTGCATCGGAAACCATATATTCAAAAACAGGTCCGTAAATTCCGACAGAAGAACTTAGCGTTGCAGCCAAGAAATATTTTTGCAAATGTGTACTTTCATTAGCACCTTGCAATGGAAAAGGATTAATATCGGGTGTATTAGGCCAAAAATTAGGTCTAAAATATTCTTTTTGTTCAGATTGAGTCAATTCTGTTAAATATTCTTGCAACTCTGCTTTAGAATTTCGCCAAGTAAAATAGGTATAAGATTGCGTAAAACCTTGCTTTGCCAGCTGATTCATGATTTTTGGACGTGTAAATGCTTCAGCTAAAAATAAGACATCAGGATGTTTCTTCTTAACTTCTGCAATTAGCCAACCCCAAAAATAAAAGGGTTTTGT
>Ga0209480_10003094_pt1 | contig 10994 bp, 10 predicted proteins | sample JI61114C2DNA_FD_187501 | JGI IMG/M metagenome (GOLD analysis project Ga0209480, IMG submission 187501) | Wastewater effluent complex algal communities from Wisconsin, to seasonally profile nutrient transformation and Carbon sequestration -... | ecosystem: Engineered > WWTP > Effluent > Algae...
TTTCCCCACAAGACAAGCGGGTTGCCACTGCCGTCCAATGCCAGGCGAGGGTGAAGGTTGTCGTTTGATGAGGGAGCGACATTCACTGCTGTGCCCCAAACGATTTCAACCTGGGCGTTCGCGAGGATGTTGATTCCAAGAAATAAGAAAACAATATATAATTTCATGTAAGTCTTTTTTTTTTAAGCGTTCAATTCTTATTTTTTATAATTACTTTCTCTTGAGTATTGGCAACAACTATGTAAGCCGCGATATACTTCATCCGGCGCACGAACCTTTTCCATATCGTGCCCGGAATCTGCAATGGCTCTCATAATATCGTCAAGGGAAATTTTTTCTGGTTTAAAAGCAACAGTGATCATGGACGTTTTCAAATCCCAATCAGCGTTCACAACCCCTTTGAGGTCAGTCGCATTTTCAATTCGTGTTTTGCACATTTCACAATTGCCCCAGACCTTGAAACTTACTTCTTCGATAGCGCTTTGCGAATGTGTGAATGAGGCCATCAAAATGCCGGTAATCAGGACGAACAAAATATAAACTGGTTTCATGAATGTGTTTTTTAAGATTACATTTTTATAAATCGAACCGATTGTGTGTAGCCATCTTTGCTGATCTGCAGAAAATAGACACCCACTGTCAGTGCGTTAAGTTGAAGTGAATGAAATGAGGCATTACTTGTCTGTACCTCCATAAGATCACCCGTCACATTTCTGATTTGATATTGAACATTTTGACGCACCGGATTGGCGATGGTCAAAACATCATGTGCCGGGTTAGGATAAATAGAAAAGGTATTTTCCTGCGTGGTTGAAGTTATGCCAACCTCGCCCGCGCTGAAGTACCATGTACACAGAAACCCGTTTTCATGTTGACCTTCAACATAAACATAAATTTGGACCATACCGCTTCCTTCGGAATTGGGGGTAAGGTTCAACCCGAGGAAACCGGATTCTCCCGGAGGCACAGGGTTTGGCATCGTAAATCCGGCAGGTATGCCGACATAACAAATACCATTGTCGCAAATCGAATATTCCCAACCTGAAGGCACGTCCACAAGGACACTTTCCCAGGTAAGCTCGATCGTTTCGTCTGAATTGTTGAGCTGATAGATATAGTTTGTCGTGTAAATATTTATCGGCACATCTTCAATCCATAATGTATCATTCGGTTCAGGCGTAAGTGTTTGTCCAAAGGCGAACCCATTTGAAATACATAACCAGATGAATAAAGCAACTTTTCTTTTCATGTGATTTATTTATTCTTTGCGTTCATAGTGACAGCCTTCATGCAAATTCTCATAAGCGCTATCGCTACTCTTATACATGTCGTTATCATATCCGGCCTCAGCGATTTTTTTCTTAATGTCGGTGATCGTGATGGCAGTGCTGTCATAACTCACGCTCATGATTTTCGTATCCTTATTCCAATTCGCAGCAACAACGCCCCTGACATCCACAGCTTCTTCTATGGTCTTCTTGCACATATTACAATTGCCGAATACTTTGAATTCACTCTTCTTGTTGAAAGTTGCATTCGTACAGGAGGCTATTGTGCAAACCAATGATATGATGACAGAGTATGTTTTTATTCTCATCATTGAATAATTATTTTTTGTATAAACACGCCATGCGCTGTGCTCATTTCAACGATATACATACCTGCCGATACATCAGAAACAGATAGCTGAAAATTCTTCTGCTGGTTCTGCAGCGACCAGGACTTGATTACATGCCCTGCGAGGTCACGAATGGATATGAATGTCAACGGCTCATCTGCAGAAGAAACACTCATTGTCCTATCTCCCGAAACAGGGTTTGGAGACAGCCGGATGTTGTTCGTTACAAGATCAGGAACCGAGTTCGGATCGACTACTATAAATGATCCCATCATGCCTTCATCTTCATGATGCAAGAGGTGACAGTGATACATATAAGGAACAACGGGATCAGCGAAAGTTTCAAACTTTGTTATGAATGAAACAGATTGCATAGGCATCACCAGCACAACATCTTTCCAGCCCTGCTGATCCGGGGGTGGCCCTTCGCCATTCATATCGGTGATATAGAATTGCACATCATGGATATGAAACGGATGTGCGACCAGTGTTTGATTGGTAATCGTCCACCTCTCAATATCATTCAACTGACAGATGTTATTCACCAAATCCATATTAAACTGCACGCCGTCGATACCGAAAGGCCCCTCAACCAAAATTTCCGGACCTTCCATTTGTGGTGTTAATGCGATTGTCCTTTCAACATCTATATCGCCAATTGACCACGGTGTGATATCTACCAATGAAGAGGGAATAGTCGTAACTGGATCAGGTGTTGGCGATATGACCGTCAATTGCAGAAGGGTGAAGTCCAATCCATTCAGAGGATTGTCGCTGTACTCTGGAATTTCCGCAGATCCATCTCCCACTATAGCCGCCCCAATGATGCCGGTGGGCAGTTCGGAGCCATAACTGATCAGGGAAAATGAATCGCCCTCTAAATCACTTAAGTTGATAAGAATTTCGCTGCGCTCACCCGGTGACAGCCTTAAGCGGTTCGTCTCATATGGACTTTCCTTCAGCCCTCCATCGGTTGCAATCTGGTGAAAGGTCATATCATTCGAAAATCCTACGAAGAAGGTTCTATTTGAAGAACCATTGAGAAGCCTGAAGCGAACTACCTGGGCGGGTAAATCAAGCATGGCATTGATTGTGGCATTGACCATCACCGTCGTATCGCTTTGAGACGCGATCTGAATTTGATGCAGAATATCAAAACTTTTCGTTTGCAGGATCAAGGGAAAATCATCCACCCCGTATGTACGCGGTAATGCTAGAGCCTCTTCTTCTGCGTCGCGAACCAGTATCAAACCCGCAAGACCTTTAGAGACCTGCAGGTCAGTTTTGTGCTCTCCATGGGGATGATACCAAAAAGTACCGGCCTTATTTTTAATTTCGAATTGTGGTGACCATGTAGTTTCCTCTTCAATGATCTGGTGCGGACCACCATCATCCATGGCAGGTACATGCAAGCCGTGCCAATGCATTGTGGTGCTGGTCGTCAGATTATTGGTAACATTAAAAGTCACCACATCGCCCTTGTTGACACTCAACGTTGGCGCAAGAATATTTCCATTCACACCATATGTTGGTGTATTGATACCGGAAAAAAATTGTGTCGTTCCGCTTTGCACCTGTAGATCGAAGTCTGTTCCCTCCAGCATAGGCGGAATGAAAAGCGCATTTTGTGCGACAACCTGGAGCACCAGAAACACAAAAAGTACTATAGAAGCAAATGATCTTAGCATAGCTTGAATTACTTAGCGACTCACACTTATTCTTTGCGTAATAACATTTGTTCCTGCGGTTAATTTGATGATATAGACACCGTTTGAAATGCCGGCGGCGTCGATCTGAACGCTTTGTTCCTTTCCAGAATATTTGACATTTTGTGAATTCAACACAGCCTGTCCGGTCAATGAACAAACTTCAATTGTCAGATCGGATGCAACATCATTTTGAACCTGCAGATTGATCTGTTGTGTCGCTGAATTATAGAATGCATTCATAGCTAAGACTGAAGCAACCTCTTTCTCTACAGCCAAAGGATTTGCGGCAAAGAATTCTGTGACCAGCTCATAAATATCATCGGCATCTCCGGATGAATATCCGACTTCTGCAAAAATCACTTCATGGGAGGCACCACCAACAACGACTACTGTGGGCATTCCGAATCCACCGTAATAGGCCACTTGTGCCGCTCCGTTGGTAAAAGGGGTGGAGTTAAAGCCGTGTGTATCCACCCAGCCTGAAACGAGATCACAATTGTAAGTGTTGTTGTATCCGAAATGATACCATTTTACATGTCCGGGATATTCTTCAAGTAGCATGTCGTATGTGTCCATTAGCGCATTTCCTGCAGTTACACAAGGAGTACAATTGTTCATGAAGAATTCAAGGATGACAACATTGTTTTCCTCGAGTTCTGCAAAAAGATGGTGCGGGTTACCGTTGCAGTCATCTTGTGTGAAATCCATTGCTACGTCCTGGGCGGATGCCAGCAGTCCGATTAAGCATGCAAAAAAGATTGTGTAGATTTTTTTCATTGTATTGTTGAATTAAGTAATGTGTAATTGTAAATAGGAAAACAGGGCATGAATGGTTCACGCTCTTAATAAAAGCACCTCAAATTCAAAGGCGAATAACCCTATTGCTCAGATAAAGATCCGAATGGACCGCAAAGGGAGGGGGATCGTAGTTTGGCCATGTCTGCCCAAGACAGTTTTTTACAATGCAATATTCCGCTTCAGGAAATGTGGGCATTATAACAACGCATAAAGGAAGTATTACCTCAAGCTTTGTGGAAGTTTCCTGTGTATTATCCTGCTGAAAAATAATGCTGATGTCTTTGCAACAATTTTTCTCTATACCCGTGCCTTTATGATCGCAGCATTTTGTAGCTTCCGAATTCAGCGCCCAGTCAACTAACTTGCCACAGCAGAAATGAAAATTAAGAACTGCCCCGCAATTCAGCAGAAGATAAAAGGCTGCAAATGATATGAGCAGGTAGCGGCGCATATACGCAAAGCTAAGCCATTGTAGCTATCGAAACCGTAGTTGTATTGGTATTCTTTGATTCCCATACATGTTAGTGCCGTTTTTGTTGGAATGAAGAATTATAACTAAGATCTACTATGGCTGTTGTGGAGGGTTTCTCTTCTCAAAATTCTGTTAATTGCATGCTGATCATTCGGACGTATGCGCGCGAGGGTCAAAACATTCCCACATGAGATACATATTGACATCCCGCCGGATATTTTTTTTGAAACTATTGTTTTCAGGAATGCATGGATTTCGTTCCTATATCCAACATGTTATACGGAAAATTTTTTTTGCTTCCGCCAAGTTCCATACTTCGCTCAGTTCGATTCCCGGACTAAATATCAAGTCTCACATATCAGGATACGAGTCTTCTTCGAAACGTGCAAAACAGAAAATGCTGTTTAGTGTTGAATGGTGTTGTGTGGTCTTCCGTAACACATTTGATTTTTTCAAATCCTTCCTCAAGTGTGTTGGATAGTGTTTCTTCGCTGTATTGTTTTATGTCTAGTCCGCTGCATTTGTTAGGACCATTATCACTAAAAGTTCCGATGGTGATAAAGCCATCTACTCTAACGGCCTGTTTGGCAATTGAGAGATATTGTTGAATTTGTGATTCTGTGGTAAGGAAATGGAAGGCAGCCCTATCGTGCCAAAAGTCATAGTTTTCTGAAGGAATAAAATCATTTATATCAATGACAATCCAATTTACTTTGTGAGCATGTTCGCCAAGACGTTTTTTTGCACGTTCTAATGCAACTTCACTGATGTCAAGTACAGTCAGGTTTTCAAAACCTTCTGCTAAGAGATAGTCGACCAGTTTGCTATCACCGCCTCCTATGTCAATGATGGAGGCAGATTTATCGAGATGTGCGCTTTTTACAAATTCGAGTGACGTGGTTGGTTTGTCTTGTGTCCAACTGACCTGATCAGACGTTTTGGTAGAATAGATGTTATTCCAGTGATTGATACTATCCATAAAAGAGCTTCTAAATGAGGCTGCACAAATGTATCAGCGTTTTGTGATTTTGTCAGCGCTTTAAAACTTGATTTCGTGCAGCAATTGTTGCATCCGTCTTGGTGGTGTTGCCAGAAGTATCTCGCGCTTTTCGAATACATTTATGAAAGAATAAATGAGATGTCTATTCTTTGGTCATTACATCAATCAAAAAGAGGCGAATCATTTCTGTTCTCCAGTGACCAAAAGGATCAACTTATCAACATTTTCGAGGCAGTTTGGCTTGTCTCATATATTGCAGAAAAGACTTTTAGCGCTGAATGGAACAAGAATTGAAAAAATTTAGAGATCGCCTTAGAATCTCGATAATATTGTACGTATTCTCCGAGAGGCTAGATACTTCGCAATCGGATAGAGCTGCGCAATTTTCAACCGAGATAAAACTTCAGGCATTGGATTTTTTAGTTCGTTATCCAGATTTCTTTTCTATGGAACTTCTAGATCTAATACAAAGTGGAGAACGCAAGGATTTAGACAACATTAAACAAATAATCCGCACCGTATTCGTTTCCCGAGAACCAGAGATAAGGGTGGAAGAAATGGAAAAGTTCTTTCATGGCGCTTACGAGAGCATCGACGATCTTATCTCTTACCTCGTAAGTGTTAATTTTCTCAAGTACGAAAGCAAAACTCGGTCAGACGGACGCGAGTTTGAAAAGCAATATTATTTGACAGAGTTTGGAATAAAAAAAATAGAGGCGTCAATAAATATCATTGAGTCGGCAACATGGTATGCAGATCGATGTCAGACTATCAAGAAATATTTCAGCAACTTCTCAGGAAGTGACCTAAAGCGCAGACAGTACCGCTACACAGAAGAATATGCTAACATTCCTTATCGAGGTAAAATTAAGCAATTGCAAGAAAAAGTACATGATACATATTATAAAATATTCAATGAAGTATTAGCATGAGCAATGAATTAGACTATAAAAATTTTATCTCCGCAGTTCACAAGAAATTTGAATCCTCTATTGAAGAAAATGACCTTAAAGAACTACTCTCGTTAGAAGAAGACTACAATAAGGACAGCCCAGCTTCAGTGGGTAAATCCTTAATTCTAACAGAAGTATACTTCCGAGGCATTAAAGTGAATGATACAGATTTCGAATATCGGCGCCCGTTAAAAAGTGGCGTGAACGTCTGGATCGCGGACAATGGCAAGGGTAAATCAACTCTCTTCAAAGTCATCAAGTATGCCATCACTGGTGTGAACAGTATTAAAAAAGATGTTAGGAAGTGGATTCAAGAAATAATGCTTGAGTTTGAAATCTCCGGTGCCAAATACACCATCCGTATAGACAAACATGAACGCATTTCAAGCGGCACTTTATATGGTATGAGTCTTGAGGAATATAGAAATCAACTCGAAAACGGGAAAATTGATGGGACTGAAAAAAATATATTTCACTTCAGAGGGGATGAATCACTGGAATCGCAAATGCAAACCTTTTTCTTCAATCATTTCTCTTATTATACCCTGAAATATGCGCAAAAGAGCTCAAAACGCGATGACCTGACTTTGGCAACTGCAAGTCTAAGCTGGTCGACATATTTTAAAGCCGTTTACCTAGAATCAAGCGATCACGGTAATTTGTATTTCAGCCAAGAAAAGTATCACGATCAAGGAAAGAAAATCCTTGGTATGATACTTGGTCTGAAATTGACTTATCCAATTAATAGGTTGACCTTGCTTATGCATCGTCAAGAAGAAGAACTTGGCAAATTAAAAATTGTAACTGCAAACAAGGATCGAGACAGTGGACGATTTAAAGCATCACTAGAAAAGGAATTGGCCGAAATAGAAACAGCACTGAATCAGTTAACCGATACTGGAAATATTCCTGCAACCCACGACCTAATTGAGGAACGCATTAAAATAAATAATGAGATTCAAATCACTTATGCAGAACAGCAACGACTATGGAACATTAAAAGGGACTTAGAGCAACAACGACAGCAACGACAAGTAATGACTAGTAACTTCGAAGACGATAGAAAAGTGGTCGAAAGCGAAATAAAACAAGGTACGAAGCGTGTTCATGCGCTAAAGGTTTCTCAAGATGCAAGAAAATTTTTTACCAACTTAGAAATTAGAACATGTCCCAATTGCGAAACAGCTGTTACACAGGAAAAAATTGCAATAGAATCCCAAGATCATAATTGCCGACTATGTGGCACTGTTCCTCAAACAGAAACGATCAACGATGACACAATAGATAGTCATATCCAAGAAATTGAAACTCAAATCAGCGAATATAAAAACAAGAAGACGAAATTAGACTCAACGGTTGCAGTTGAAAACCAAAAACTAATAGAAATTCAAAACCGATTATCATCGGTTAACAATGAAATCATAGCTATAACCAATGTGGACAATAAAAAGAACAGATTGTTAGAGATAGAACAAGAACTAGGTTCTATAGAAAAGCGGTCACGGGAAATTCAACAAATACTGCAAATCAGAGATCAACTTATGCAGGGCAAAGCGGTCGCAACCTACAGACTTGCGGAAATCAATAATCAACCGGAAGCTCGTCCTACAATTGAAGTCGACACAGTAATTCTAAAAAAGGACATATTCTCTTATGCAATTGAGATTCTGAAGCACCAACGCCAGAAACTAAATGAAGAACTTTTGAATAAACTAAAAGGATTAATACTAAAAGAAATTCAAGCATTTGGGTTAAGGAACATTTCTAGTGTTGACATCAATGAGAACTTTGACCTGTTGTTTGTCCAAAATGGCGAACAAATGCAATTCGATGATCTTACCGAAAGTGAACGATTAAGGACAAAAATTGCCTTTTACTTGTCACTTATACAACTAGACATCGAGTATCAACTCGGTCGCCATACTCGCTTCCTGATAATTGACTCACCTGGGAACGAAGAGTTGAGTAGAGTTAATCTGGCTGGTCTATCGGATATTTTCAAGGAAATCGAACGGCGTTTCGAGAACCAATTGCAAATATTTATCGGTACTGCGCTTCGGGAATTTGAGGATGTCAGTTTGCCAAGTAAAACGCATCTCGTGCCCGCCGAAGAAGCACTTTTCTAGATCATGGAAACACCTTTTGCTGAATTAAGTGAATTTCATCAGACCCTTTATGTCGATAAGCTTCCGAACAGAATAAATCACCCTTGGCAAAATCCAAGCGAACTAGAGGATAGCATCGGTAACTTATTGCATAGTGCCAAGAATAATTACATTAAACGTACTATCCTCAAATTTCTGATCGAGTGCGCATTGACAGACCAGTTGAATAACGACTATTTTGCTCTTGCAATTTTTGCGAGAGTCCTTAAGGAAGAAACTGACCCGCTTTTAATTAATTCTGCGATTCGCTTTGAAGCGCTTCTAACGCGAGGAAATGATACTTCCTTTGTAAACACTCTTAATTCATTATCCAACGATGGGAACGGAGATATTTCAAGTGAAGCATTTTACTGGCTAGGAATGTTTGAATTCAGGAAGCTCCATTCGAGTGACCTCAAAAGGACTATTGAGGTTTTTGATGCCGCAGAAAAGTTCTTCACAGGAAGTTATAAATCTACAGAAAATAGAGTGGATGCTCTCTTCTACCTTCTTTTAATCAGGTATCTGAGAGCTGTTACCGTTAAGGATTACGCGTTAGCACAGGAAAAAATTGACGCGCTGACAATTTTGCTTTTTGATCGCTTGTTATTTAATTTGGATGATAGTAGAAATGAAAAGGACATCATTACGCAGGAGGTATTGTTGCTGTATCACGAAAGTTTCTGCAAATTGAATCTGGTTGATCAATGGCTCGACTTCCAAAAAGAATTCTCCATCTTGCAAAAACTCAACGAGAGCATTGAAAAGATAGCAGCCTTAAATTCTACTGAGAATGTGGTTTATCAAAATTTTATTCACTCCATGCTTGAGCAAGTATCGAATGGAGTTAATGCAAATTCATTAGATAAACAAGGATCAAGAATAGAGCAATTGCGGAATACACCCGGCTTAAATGGTTTCATGGACAAACTGTCGCGGCTTGTTGAAGCGAATCTTTCAAATCAAAGAAATCCAGAACTCATGGGATTGCTTCATGAAATTCAATCTGATCCCGTAAAAGCAAATTGCGAATATGACAGGCTAGTTCAAGTAACAGATCTCGGTGCATTGCTTGTAGAATTAAGAGATATGGTGAAAAAGAATCCCGATCAAAGAATCCGGGAATTCATTGCGCAATCTCCACAAGGTGAGGACGTTTATAAGCATATCCAAAATGAGATTAAGACTCATTTACCAAACTTCCCCCCGGACAAGTTGAGTATTTTTATGTTGATTCTGGAAGAGGTTATTAGGTATTCTCATAGAACATTGGTGGGGTCATCAAAAGCCGATTTTCTTTTTTTGTACGCGGCCTCTGAAGGCGGTAAGGGATTGGATGCTATGGAAGGAGATCTTCAAGATAACATGTTTGAATATCTCAAGCGCGGCCGATTGGCATTTGGCCTTGAGCATGAAAAGGCAAAATTCACAGATGGAGGAAGGGTAGACATTGTTTTTCATCAAGACGCTGCAACTTTCCCTATTGAAATCAAAAGGTCATTTGAATTTCCAACTGATGACGACATAAAAACTAAATATATTGCACAAGCCCAGACCTATGCAGCAGGATATGATCAGTTAGGCATATGCGCAATTCTTGATCTTTCTCATAAAGGAACTCAACCAACCATAAATTTTAAAGATTGGTTCGGATTTCATCATATCCAATCCACCGTGATGAATTTGAGACATCCTGACTACGTAGTCTCAGTTATCATCCCTGGTAACAAAACCTTACCTAGCTCGAAGAGCCTCTATTCAAAAAAGCCTTATAAACGAGAAAATTCCTAAGAGCGCGGGCATGTTGTCCGAAAAAGCACATCCTTAACTCAAACCAAGTCTCAGTTTGTTACCAAATTTATTTGAATGAACCCGAATAAACTTGTATTTCGCATTGTATTCTAGAAATTATTATCTGTTTCTGCCTTATCAATGGAATACATCTGCATCATTCTAAATTAATTTGCATTCATACACATTAATTCCTGTTCAGAGCCTAAAAAATTGAATGATTCAGTCCCCACTGCTAATAGATATGCATTAATTTATATTGACACCAATGAGGATGATTTTCTGACCGAATTCAACTACCAGATAAAAAGTTCAGTGAAATAAAACACAAAAATGTCACCCGATTTTGTTGGGATTTTATAGACAAGCGAAGTGTTAGGCGAATCAGACATGAATCGCCAACATGTAATTGGAAACAAGACAACTTAATTGATCCTTGCGTACTTCTTCCTGGCAAGTCTCATTGAGAAATACTCGAGAGTGAAAACACCGGAAACTTCATTCTCACA
>Ga0209480_10003095_pt1 | contig 10989 bp, 8 predicted proteins | sample JI61114C2DNA_FD_187501 | JGI IMG/M metagenome (GOLD analysis project Ga0209480, IMG submission 187501) | Wastewater effluent complex algal communities from Wisconsin, to seasonally profile nutrient transformation and Carbon sequestration -... | ecosystem: Engineered > WWTP > Effluent > Algae...
AACGACGTGAAGGCGGGCCAAGGGTACGGCGACGGCTACGGCTACTACACCAAGTAGTTCTGGCCAGGCATGCTGAAGTCCGAAGGGTTCCAACGCTATCTGCGCAACACCTCGTGGTTGTTCGTTGACCGCGTGGTGCGGCTCGCGGCCGTGCTGGTCTCCAGCATCTTCATCACCCGTTACCTCGGTCCCTCGCTCTTCGGGGAACTGAACTACGCGAGCGCCTTCGTCGGCATCTTCCTCACCCTCACCTCCATGGGGCTGGACGATATCGTCGCGCGCGATCTCGTGCGCGACCCCGATAAACGCGACCGCATTCTCGGTACAGCGGCCTTCATCAAACTGGGCGGGGCCGCGCTGCTGTTCGTCATCGTCGGTGGACTGGCTTTGATGAAAGGCATGGACGGCCTCTTGCTGGGCATGGTCATGCTGATCGGTGGCGCGGAATTCCTCAAACCCGTCACCGTGTGCGAGCCGTATTTCCACTCACAGGTGAAGGGGCGCATCGTGGCACAGGTCAACATCGTGCAGGCACTGCTGAGCGCCGCGTTCAAGATCGGGATCGTCCTGCTCGTGCCGAAGCCGACCGACGGTACGAATGACCTGGCGCTGATCCTCTTCTCCTGCGCCTACTTCGTAGAGATGGGTACGCTTGGCGCCGGTTACCTCGTGGCCTACCGCAATTACGGTGCGCGCTGGCGTGACTGGCGCTTCGACCGGGTGATCTGCGTGCAGTTGCTCAAGCAATCATGGCCGCTGGTGGTCTTCGGGCTCGCCCTCTACGTGCAGGCCAAAGTGGACCAGGTACTGATCGGCGACCTGCTCCGCGACAAGTTGGGCGAAGCAGGGGCCAACGCCGAAGTGGGCCAGTACAGCGTGGCCTTGAAAATGATCGAATCGCTCGGCTTCCTCCCCAGCATCGTGGTAGCCTCCCTCGCCCCGGCCATCACCCGGGCCAGGCTGGAGAACCAAGAGCTCTACGTCACACGGATCGTGAACCAGTACCGCCTGATGTTCGTGATGTTCCTGGTCACCGCCGTTCCGCTGTACTTCCTCGCCCAACCGTTCATGGTGCTTTTCTTCGGGGAGGAATACAGACCTGCCGGCTATCTGTTGTCCCTTTTCGCGATCCGCCTTTTCTTCACCAACATGGGCGTGGCCAAGATGAGCTTCATCACCAACGAGAGCCTGTTCCGTTATTCGCTGGTGATGAGCGTGGTGGGCGCCGTGTGCAACATCCTGCTCAACTGGTGGCTCATTCCACTGTATGAGGCCAAAGGCGCCATCTGGGCGATGATCATCTCGTTCTTCATCAGCAATTTCCTTCTCGATCTCTTCTACAAGGAAGCCCGTCCCAATCTCCGCTACACCATCCACGCCATTACGTCCTTCTGGCACGTACGCTACGCGCGCTGAACATGACGGACCAACAGACATACGGCCCGGAATTCAAGTGGCGCATCGACGCGGACCACGGCCCCGGCCCCGGTCTGGCCGACAGGAACCTCGTTCCGCTGACGCCCCACTGTTTCAACGACTTCGATTGCCCGGTTTGCGGAACGCCCAAGCCGGAAGCACGGAGGAACTTGTTCATCGGCATCCAGGTGCTGGGGGACTACCGTTGCGCCAAGTGCGGCAGCGAATACCTGCGAGATCTCCCTGTCGGTTTCCAGGTCGATCTGCAACTGGCCTTCGAGGAGAAGTCGAAGAGGATCCTGCACCCGAACGCGGAGCCGTGGATCACCTATCCGGAGTACACGGCACCCACGACCTTCGACTTCCCGATCGAACGCAAGGTCTTCAAGGAGCACACGAAGGTGATCGTGCTCAACCTGCTCGACCACCTGTACGGCCACGTACTGCTGAAGCTCTACAACGCCCAGCACTATCTGGACCATTACAAGGGATACGGACTGGTGCTGCTGATCCCGAAAATGTTCGAGTGGCTCATTCCCGAGGGCGTGGCCGAAGCCTGGGTGGTGGACCAAAAGCTCTCGCAAGCACGTGCGTGGCATCCGTGCATCGACCGCTTCGTGCAAGCGCAGCTTCCTCGCTACGCGGAAGTGCAGCTCGCACGCGCTTGGGGCCATCCTGATTTCGCCGATATCGACTTCGAGCGCTTCACCGGCATCGCACCGTTCAAGCTCACCGAGTTCACCTCACGGCCACCGCACATCACGTTCGTCGCCCGCACCGACCGGTTATGGTTCGCCACGCCCTTCGGGAAGTTCTGCTACCGCGCATTGGGAGGACTGGGTTTGAGGAAGAGCCTTGGCCAGTGGTTCGTTCAGCGCCAATCCGCGCTGATCCGCAGCAGCATGCGGCGCATCAAGCGTGAAGTTCCGAACGTGACCTTCACTGTCGTCGGCCTCGCGCCTTCGGGCGGATTTGACGGCTTGGCGGAAGACCTCCGCACCACGCGTATGGACAAGGACACCGAACTGACGTGGTGCCGTACCTACGCGAAAAGCCACATCGTTGTGGGCGTGCATGGGAGCAACATGCTGCTCCCCACCGCGCATGCCGCCGGGCTCATCGAGATCCTTCCCAACGACCGCTTGGGCAACCTCGCCCAGGATGTGAGTATCCGCTACCGCAACCGGATGCAGCTCTTCCTGTACCGGTTCGTCGATGAATTCGCCCCGCCGGGCAAGATCGCATCGCACGCGGTCAGCATCCTCCGCCACTTTACGCTCTACTATCGGAACAACCAGGTCAATTCGTTCACCAACGCTCCGAGGCCCTCTTCCGCCAAGGCTAACGCCGACAACGCATGAGCTCCAACGAAAGCTACATCAACCACACCGCGGTCCTCTTCATCGGCTTCAAGCGCTATGAGGAATCGAAAGCGGTGATCGAGGCCATCCGCGCCGCGCGCCCGCCACGCTTCTATTTCGCCTGCGACGGGGCCCGCCCTGATCGCGAAGGCGAAGCCGAAGACGTCGAGAAGGTGCGCTCCCTGGTGGAACTGGTCGATTGGCCCTGCGAGTTCAAGACCCGGTTCAGCGAGCAGAACCAGAGCGTTCGTTTCGGGCCGCCCGCCGCGATCGACTGGTTCTTCGAGCACGAAGAGGAAGGGATCATCCTGGAGGATGATTGCCTGCCCGTCCCCACCTGGTTCCGGTTCGCCCAAGAGATGCTGGAACACTACCGGCATGATGAGCGCATCTGGACGATCGTGGGCAACAACCTCATGACCGAGTGGGAGAACGCGAACGACGACAGCTACTACTTCAGCGCGCACGGTTACGGTGCATACTGGGGCTGGGCAGCATGGCGGCGCATGTGGAAGAAGTACGACCTGAACATGAAAGAGTGGCCGGCCTTGCGCGACAGCGGCCTGCTGGACGGACACTTCCTCAGCAACGGTGAGCGCGACGAGGCCTACGGACTGCTCGAAGCCAGCTGGAACGGCAAGATCCATTCGTGGGATTTCCAGCTCGACTACGGACGGTGGATGCACGGCATGCTCAACGTGATCCCCACCGTGAACCTGATCCGCAACATCGGCTTCGGTGACGCCAGCACGCACACGGGCAACGACATCGACCCACGCAACAAAGAGGATGTCGGAGAGATGCGCTTCCCCCTCGTTCATCCACGTTTCACCATCGTGGACAACCGCCGCGACCTGGCGTACTTCGAGAAGTACATCGAGCCCAGCCCGCTGCGCAAGTTCAAGAACATGGTGAAGAGCATCCTGCCGGACAAGCTCGACAAGGCCGTTACGCCCTTCCTCGGCGACCTGCAACGCAAGCTCGGATTGCATTGAGAGAGGTGCGCCTGCGGCGGGCGGAAGAACAACCACGGATGCTCACGGATATCCACGGATGAGAGAACAAGGACACCGACCGGCTTTGCGCGGAACGGTATCCGTGTCCATCCGTGTCCATCCGTGGCCTGAAACAGCATCCCGCCCGTGATCTCCAAGACCAAATTGGTGAACACCCTGTACACGCTGGGGTTCCCCATCTATGGCCTGGGCACGTACGTGATGTTCCAGTCCGGCGGCAAGTGGACGAGCGGCCTCTTCCTCACCACCGTACCGTTCCTGCTCATCCTCTTCTTCTACCTGATCGATGTGCTGTACCGGCAGGGCTTCACCCCGGTGATCAACCGGAACTTCTGGTTGTGCTGCGCGGCGCTCGTTTCGATCATCGCCTCGCTGTTCCTGGGGTTGCACTACCACAGTCCTGTACTGAAGCCCGCGAACGCCGCCGTGATGGGCATCCAGTTCTCCGTGCCTTTCCTCGCCGCCGTGGTGGTGCAGGTGTACAACAAGGCGCGTGACGATTTCGACTGGACGACCATGATCCTGCGGGGCCTGCTGCTGCTGGAGGCGGTGAACGTCTTGGGCATGGGTGCCGGCCTGCACAACAAGATGCACAGCTTCGAAGGCCGCGCCAGCTTCCCCTTCGTGCTCGGCATCTACGAGGCCGCGCACCTGCTGGCGGTGATTAACCTGATGCTGTTGTTCTACCTGAACGACTTCCAGCGCAACCCGCTGCGCTTCTTCGGCGTGCTCCTGCTCTTCCTCTTCAACATGGCCATCATCATGAGCGTGAACAGCCGCCTGTCGTTCATGATCTTCTTCCTCCTCGTGGTGCTCTTCCTCACCAAGGGGATCAAGGCGGCCAAGGGCCTCTTCACCATCTCCCTGCTCACCATGCCGCTCATGATGAGCTTCGGCCTGCTCATCTACGCCATCCTGTCCCTGCCCTTCTTCGTGGCCATCCTCTCACGCGTGGACAAAAAGGACGTGACCACCTTCAACGGCCGCACGTACATCTGGGAGAGCGCATTCGACTGGGCGGCGAACGGCGGACCTAACCTGATCTTCGGCAACGGGTACAACGGCCAGTACCGCTTGCGCATGCTGGACCATGTGGCGAAAATGTGGGGTGAGAGTGACAGCTACAACCTGCACATGCACAGCGCATGGCTGGAGATCTTCGTGAACCAGGGCATCGTGGGCGTCGCGCTCATGTACATGGTCTATTGGCAGGTGTTCAAGAACTACCGCGTGGAGTACCAGAAACGCACCGCCATGGCACCCCTCTTCGCCGCCGTCTGTTACCTGATGTTCGACTGGCAGATCGACATCTCAGGCTACAGCTACTACCTCGGCTGGATGCTCCTCTTCGCCCTGATGGCACCGCTGTGCATCAAGGTTTCCGCTGTCACCGGCAAACGAAAAGCCCTTGACGGGTCATGGCTGAACTGACCTCGACGTTCTCCGGCGGCCGAAGAGCACGCGGCCTGTCTCCCGCGCCGGGCCAAGAGCCGCTGGTAAGCATCGTTACCGTCGTGTGGAACGGCGCCGCCACGCTGGAACGCACCATCCAGAGCGTGCTCGCACAATCGCACCCGCGCATCGAGTACATCATCCTGGACGGCGGCAGCACCGATGGCACGCTGGACATCATCCGGAAGTACGAAGACCGCATCGACTTCTGGCAGAGCGCCAAGGACAAGGGCATCTACGACGCGATGAACAAAGGCATCGCCCTCTGCACCGGTGAATGGGTCGGGCTGATCAACGCGGACGATTGGTACCCGGAGAACGCCGTGGCGCTGGCTATGGAAGCTGCAAAGGGAAAGGGCTATATCAACGTCGTACACGGCGACATCCTGATCCACTACCCGAACGGCACGAGCAAGGTGAAACACCCCAAGCCGAACGGCTTCCTCTTGAAGCATTGGGAGATGGTGCTGAACCATCCAAGCTTCTTCGTGCGCCGGTCGTTCTATGATGGCCGCCCGTTCAACACCGCTTTTCGTGTGGGCGGCGACCATCACTGGACCTTGCGCGCATGGCTGGAGAACAGCGCCATGTTCCTGCAAGTACACGCCGTGCTCGCGCACTTCAGCGTCGGTGGTGCCAGCGCGACCATACCGCTGAGCAAAGGGTTGAAGGAAGGAGATGCCATCAGCCGCGACCTGGGCCTGGGCCTGGGCCACCGCTTGATGAGCCGCTTGGTGAAGGTCGCGCTGTACATCCCCGCACAAGGCAAGCTCTGGTTCAACCAGTTCGTGGCACCTTTGACCGGAAAGCGATGAACGTGGCTGCGCAACAAGGAACCGCAGATGGACGCAGATGTGTTGCAATACCATCTGTGTCCATCGGCGTTTATCCGTATTCATCTGTGGTCAAACCCAATAGCCGCCGAAGGCGGATCCCCGTATAGTGGCCAGCCCCTTCAACATCTTCCAGGACTTCCGCGCCAACCGCAACAACCCCAAGGGGCTGCTGGTGATGACGCTTTTCCGCATCGCACACCTGCTGCGGCTGAACATAATCTCCTTCATCATCGGCATTCCCTATTTCATCTTCTACCGCGTATTCGTGGAGTGGTTCCTGTGTATCGAACTGCCGTGGAAGACGCGTGTGGGACCCGGCTTCCGCATCGATCATGGCCAAGCGCTCATCATCAATGATGGCACCGTGTTCGGCAGCGGCTGCACCGTGCGCAACAGCACCACCATCGGCAACAAGAAACTGAAGGACGGCACCTACAGCCGCGCACCCATCTTCGGGGACCGCGTGGACGTCGGGGCCAACGCTGTGATCATCGGGCCGATCACCATCGGGGATGATTGTGCGATCGGAGCGGGGGCGGTGGTGCTGAGGGATGTGCCGACGAGGCATGTTGCGGTTGGGAACCCGGCGAGGATGATCGCGCGGGGCTGACGGGTCACCCTGAAAAAAAGATCCGAGGCGTGAACCTCGGACCTTCCTCTCTTGGAACGGGTGATCTCTCAGTCGACCACTACGCGCTCCACCGGGCAATCGGAACACAACATCCTCAATGCGTACACGCCCTTCTCCAACGCATCAGGAACATCCATCCCCAGGGCACCCGTGGGAAGGATGACGCTGGCCGCCACTTGGCCGCTCGCGCTGATGAAGGAGACCGGTCCGGAAACCGGTGCGTGGAAATTCAAGCGGCCACCGGACTTCACCGGATTGGGGAACACGTTTGTGCGGTCGTTGCGTGATACGCCCTCTTCCACGGCGGTGCTGAGCCCGCAGAGGTCATCCTCTTCGCGCACCAGCACTTTGGACTTGAACGCTTGGAGCGTGATGCTGCCGGAGTAGTACTGGCCGTTCACATCGCTCCAGCAACCCTCCAGGTCGAAGGTCTGGTCCGTGAACTGGTCGTTGATGAGGACGATCTGCGCTTCGAGCGGGTCGTTCGCCTGCACTTGCACCTTGTGCAGGCTCGCGTTGTCCGCGTAGTACATCGGCTCGGTCCATTGGTTGACCAGCAACAGCTTGGCCTGTTCCGCGCTGGGCGACCGGAAGTAGATGCTGCGGTCACGGCGTTCAGGACCGAACGGCAAGCGGAGTTCGAACAGTGTATAGGGGTTCTGCGATTGGGATTCGCCCTTGATCCCGGCCATGAGGTACCCTTCGGCGTTGCTCTGCAGGGAAAGGTCCAACCGGTACCAGTCGTTCTGGCCGTTCTGTACCGTGAACCAACCCGGGCTGCGGACCGAGCAACTGTTGTACACCGAATTGTTCGGCAGATCCACCTTCATGCAGCCATTGTCCAACTGCGATGCGTTGTGCGTGACCAGCGCGTTGTTGGGCCACACGGTTGAGGCCCAATCGGTCACGTTGCTGGCGAAATCGCCGCTGGGGATCAGTTCACCGGACAACTCGGACACGGTGGTCCACTCGCTCAAGCGCAACGGGCTGCGCGTGGTTCCGGCCTCTTCGCCTTTCGCCTGCTGCCAATGCTCCAGGCTCCACCACGACTGCCCCGCCTGGAAGCTGAAGTGGAAGATGCCCATTTCGTTGTACGGGTTGAAGTACCGGTTGTTGGTGTAGGTGCCGAAGTCCGTGGAGAGCGGGCTGTAGCAGTTGTAGAAGCGGAGCGCGATCTGGTCCTTGGTGATACCGTAGATGGTGTTGCCGGAGTACACATCGTCATAGTTCGCCACATGGTACGGGTACACTGCGGCCGGGCCGTTGCTGTTCGAGAAGTCGCTGATGGACATCCCGATGCCGCAATTGAAGATCACGTTGTCCCTGATCTCGTAGCCGTGCGTGTTCATGTTGTGGTCCACGTTGATGCCCACGCCGGTGAGGTTGGCCACCGTGTTGCGGCGCACGATGACGTTCTCGTTGCTCAAGGTGCCGAAGTAGATACCGAGACCGAGTTCCTGGTAGTGGGGCATGATGGTGGAGGAGCCGTCCAGGTTGCACACGGCATCGTACATGATGTTGTCCTGGATGATCATGCCGTCCGTGTTGTCGAAGGCGATCGCCCCGCCGTCGTTCAGCGTGGTGAGGTAGTGGTGGATGATGTTCTTCTCGATCAGGTGGTTGGCGTCCGCCGCGATCGCGATGTATCCGATGTTCTCAAAGCGGTTGTTGCGGATGATGTTGTCCACCCCGATGCCGCGGATCCCGAAGTAGCCCCAACCGCTTTCGCCCTCACCTGCGATCGTGGCGATGTCCTCCAGGTCATTGTGCTCGAAGATCGAGTTGTGATCGATCATCAGGCAGCCGGTGGCCAAGGTGCGGCGGATCGAGTTGTGCGAGAACAGGTTGTGGTGCCCGTAGCTGCGGATGCCGTGGTACACGTCCTCCATGGTACAGTTCTGCACGGTGACATAGCTGGCATCATCCACGCGCACACCGGCGTTCCGCTGGTGGCGGAAGGTGAGGTGCTCGGCCAACATGTGGTGGCGGCCCGGGTAGCACCAGATGCCCGCCCATGAAGTGCAGGCCTCCACCAGGATGTTGTTCGGGTCGACATTGTTCGGAGCCTGCAGGTACAGGTACCCGCTCGCGGCCTCGTAGAACCACTCGTTCGGCGCGTCCAACAGGTCTAAGCGCTTTTCCAGGTAGAAGCCCCAATCGTCCGTGCCCATGTTCCCGTTGATGGGCTGGTACTGGAAGGTGAGCGTGCCGTTGCTGAAGCCCGTTACCCGGAGAGTGTCGATGCTGCTGGCCGTATTGCGCAGTACGCACCGGGTTCCTGTCCAGAAGCCGTTCGGTTCGGTGAGGCTGCTGCTGTGCATGGTGGTACCACTGCCCTGGTCGTTCCGGTACCAGCCGCTGTTCGGCGTGCGTGCCAGGATGGAGCGCGTACCGCCTACATACACTTGGTCCACTTGTGTTCCCACTTGGGCCTTCCACACATTGCCGCTGTGCTGCACCCAGTTCGTTACTATGCGCGAACCATCGATAATGGGATCCGCACCGCTTCCGTAAGCGCCATAGGTTATCGGCGCTGATGCGGAGCCCGAAGTGCCCCAGATGATCTCCCCGCGGAAATGCCCACCGCGCTGGAAGAGGATCTGGTCACCGGGCTGGATGCTGTAGGTGCTCTGGTTCACCCGGTCGATGGTCTGCCAGGGCGTGCTCTGCGAAGTGCCGTTGTTGCTATCGCTCCCCGTGGGCGAGACGTAGTAGGTGGTCGCCTGGACCGACACGCCCACCATGGCGAGTGAGATCAGCGTACCCGAGCGGGCCGTCCATTGGCGAAGGGTATTGAATAGCCGCATCCGTTCGTTGGTTTTGGGGCGTTCAACCCCACCTCGTCAAGTGCTGTTCGGATTATTCGACCAATCCCTTGATCCGTGCCGATGAAGCGCCTCATCACGCCGTGGGAGCGACTGAGCGCCTGAACGGGGAGGTACATTCGCGGCCTCGGATAGCCATCATCCCCGCCAAGGGAACCCCGACACGCTTTGACGCGTACCAAGACGCCCCATGCTGCCCAGCACCCGAACGCTCTATTACCTGAACAAAGCCCGAAGCGGCTTCTGCAGGGTCTTCCCGAACGTCCCCAAGTTCGGTTTCAGTTATGGCCTTGCCGAAGTGCGGGGCCAAGCCGGTTCTGACCGCATCAAACAGGAATTGCTGGCGAACAAGCCGAGCATGATCTGCCGGTTCGGCAGTACCGAGCTCAACTCACTGATCGGTTATCTCGGGCATAAAGCCGACTACCGTCCCTCGCTGTGCAATCACTACCGCTTCATCACCGGGGGGATCCCCAGCTACGGCTACGATCCCGAGTACGTGGAGAACATGTACAAGCTCAGCGGTTTTTTCCCGCCGGACATTGACCTGTCCGTGAAGTTCGCGGAGCGCATGCTGGAAGACATGAAGCAGGTGGACATCCTGGGTTCTTGGCGCCGCGAAGAACTCTGGTTCTCCAAAGAGCTCGGCCATGCGCTGAAGGTGGAACTGCCCGATCTGGAGCCCTTCCTCGCCCCGAACCCATGGAGCGAGGTGCTGGAAGGAAAGACCGTGCTCGTGGTGCATCCGTTCGAGCGCACCATACTCAACCAGTTCGAACACCGCGAGAAGCTCTTCAAGGACCCGCGCGTACTTCCGCCCTTCGAGTTGAAGACCATCCGCGCGGTGCAGACCGTGGCCGGCAATCCGACCTCCTTCAAGAACTGGTTCGAAGCGTTGAAATACATGGAGGACCGCATGAGCGAGATGACGTGGGATGTGGCCATCATCGGCTGCGGAGCCTATGGCTTCCCGCTCGCCGCGCACGCCAAGCGCATGGGACGCAAGGCCGTGCATATCGGGGGGGCCACGCAACTGCTGTTCGGTATCATGGGCGCACGCTGGGAGAACCACCCGTTGCGCAACGAATACTGGGTGCGCCCGAGCGACAACGAACGGCCCGAGCATGCCAGCGTTGTGGAAGGGGCTTGCTATTGGTAGATCGTTCGCAAGACGTCTTCCGGTCCTATCGATCCGTTCAGCACGCAGATAGATTCGCTTCCGTGGCAACCGCTCCAGTGCGCGTACTCGTTGTCGGGCAAACGCCCCCGCCCTTCGGTGGGCAGGCGGTGATGATCGAAGCGCTGCTGAAGGGCACCTACACCAAGGTCCGGCTCTTCCATGTGCGCTTGGCGTTCTCCGAAGACATGGAAAGCGTGGGCAAGTTCGCCGTGCGAAAATTGTGGATCCTGTTCACCACCATCGTTCGCATCTGGATCGCCCGCTTCCGCTAT
>Ga0209480_10003096_pt1 | contig 10988 bp, 11 predicted proteins | sample JI61114C2DNA_FD_187501 | JGI IMG/M metagenome (GOLD analysis project Ga0209480, IMG submission 187501) | Wastewater effluent complex algal communities from Wisconsin, to seasonally profile nutrient transformation and Carbon sequestration -... | ecosystem: Engineered > WWTP > Effluent > Algae...
CGCGCTTCTTCTTCCATTGTCGCCTGAACGCCGCCCCAGGCGACGAAATCGGCCTGTTCGACCAATGCCAATATGTGCACGGCGCCGTCGGTCTTTGCCGCACGGCGCGAAGCAAAACGTAAGGCCAGCCTGGCTTCTTCCGTTTCGTCTATAACAACCAGATAAGTCCGCATGTGCTCCCCCAGACCGGTCTCTTATGGTCCGGCCATTATGAATTCGTATAGCCTGCGCGATATTTGCAGCCTTGGCAACCTTATCGCGCTTGACGCTGGGGAAAGCTTGGCTATTCGATGAACGGAAATCTTGTCCCAGAAAAGGCCTTTAGGATGCCCATCGAACTCAAAATGCCCGCGTTGTCCCCGACCATGGAGGAGGGCACGCTCGCAAAGTGGCTGGTGAAGGAGGGGGATAGCGTGTCTTCCGGCGATTTACTCGCCGAGATCGAGACCGACAAGGCCACCATGGAATTTGAAGCCGTGGATGAAGGGGTTATCACCAAATTGCTCGTTGCCGAGGGTACGGATGGCGTAAAAGTGGGCACGGTGATCGCCATGATCGCCGGCGAAGATGACGACGCGGCCCCCGCGCCCAAGGCAGCGCCCGCCGCGCCAAAGGTCGAAGCCGCCGCACCACCGCCTCCTCCGCCTCCAGCAGCCGTTCCGGTAACAGCAGCACCTGCACCGGTGGCGTCATCGAGCGACGAACGCGTCAAGGCCAGCCCGCTCGCCCGCCGCATCGCCGCCGAAAGGTCGGTTGACCTGTCACAGCTTTCCGGCACCGGCCCCAATGGCCGTATCGTCAAACATGATGTCGAGGCCGCCATGGGTGGCGCACCGGCTGCGCCCGCAACCGCTTCGGCAGCTCCACAAGCGGCAGCTGCGCCTAAACCGGCTCCTGTCGCGGCAATTGAAACCGATATCCCGCACGAGGTCGTCAAACTCAGCAATATGCGCAAGACCATTGCGCGTCGCCTGACCGAGAGCAAACAGCAGGTTCCGCACATCTACCTGACGGTCGATGTCCGGCTCGACGCCTTGCTGAAGCTGCGTTCCGAACTGAATGCCAGCCTTGAAAGCCGCGGTGTGAAGCTTTCGGTCAACGATATGCTGGTCAAGGCACTGGCCCTGTCGCTGATTCAGGTTCCCAAATGCAATGTCAGCTTCGCCGGGGACACCATGCTGCAATATAGCCGCGCCGATATCAGCGTTGCCGTGTCGGTGCCCACAGGCCTGATCACGCCCATCGTGAAGGGCGCGGATGGCAAGACGCTGTCGGCCATCTCGACCGAAATCGGCGAACTGGCGGGCAGGGCGAAGGAAGGCAAGTTGCAGCCCCATGAATTTCAGGGTGGCACGGCCTCCATCTCCAACATGGGCATGATGGGCATCAAGCAATTCGAAGCTGTCATCAACCCGCCACAGGGCATGATCCTAGCCATAGGTGCAGGTGAAAAGCGCCCCTATATCGTCGATGACGCCCTCGCGATCGCTACGGTCATGAGCGCAACCGGCTCGTTCGACCACCGCGCTATCGACGGTGCGGATGGGGCTGAATTGATGAAGGTGTTCAAGGAATTGGTAGAGAAGCCATTGGGGCTAGTTGCCTGATCGGACCGTCGAATAGCGACGGAATTCGTTCGAAATCTGGAGTAAATCTGTGAGCAATTACGACCTTATCGTCCTCGGTTCCGGCCCCGGCGGCTATGTGGCCGCTATCCGTGCCGCACAGCTTGGTCTGAAGACAGCGATTGTCGAGCGTGAAAATCTGGGCGGGATTTGTCTCAATTGGGGATGCATTCCCACCAAGGCATTGCTGCGGTCGGCGGAAATCTACCATTATATGCAGCATGCGGGTGATTATGGCCTGACGGCGGCGAATATCAGCGCGGATATCGATGCGGTTGTGAAGCGTTCGCGCGGTGTAGCCAAGCAACTCAATCAGGGCGTCACGCATCTGATGAAAAAGAACAAGATTACCGTCCATATGGGCGACGGCAAACTGACCGCGCCGGGTAAGCTGAGCGTGACCAAAGACGGCAAGGTGGAAGAACTCACCGCCAAGAATATCATCATCGCCACCGGTGCACGCGCACGCGACTTGCCCTTTGCGCCTGCCGACGGAAAGCGCATCTGGACCTATCGCCATGCTATGGTGCCGCCGGAAATGCCGAAGAAGCTGCTGGTTATAGGTTCCGGCGCCATCGGCATCGAATTTGCGAGCTTCTATAATGACATGGGCGCCGAGGTGACCGTTGTCGAAATGATGGACCGCATTGTTCCCGTTGAAGACGCCGATGTCTCAACTTTCCTTGAAAAGTCTCTGAAAAAGCAGGGAATGACGATCATGACCGGTGCAGGTGTCGAAAGCCTGAAGGCGACGGCTACCGGCGTGTCTGCCGCGATCAAGGGCAAGGACGGCGCGATCGTGAATGGCGAATACTCACATTGTATCGTCGCCATCGGCATTGTCCCCAATACCGAGAATATTGGTCTCGAAACGCTGGGCATCACAACCACCAAGGGGCATATCGATACCGATCCCATGTGCCGCACCAATGTTCCCGGCGTCTGGGCGATCGGCGATGTGACCGCGCCGCCTTGGTTGGCGCATAAGGCCAGCCATGAAGGCGTTATCGCCGTCGAAGCCATTGCCGGAGGGCATCCGCATGCCATGGACCCGAAAAACATCCCGGGCTGCACCTATTGCCACCCGCAGATTGCCAGCGTTGGCTTGACCGAAGCCAAGGCCAAGGAAGCCGGCTATGACGTGAAGGTCGGCAACTTCCCCTTCATCGGCAATGGCAAAGCCATCGCGCTGGGTGAAGCAGAGGGCTTCATCAAGACCGTTTTCGACGCCAAGACCGGCGAATTGCTGGGGGCTCACATGGTCGGCGCGGAAGTGACCGAGCTGATCCAGGGCTATACCATCGGCAAAACAGCTGAACTGGTCGAAGCCGACTTCATGCACACCGTCTTCCCCCATCCGACCTTGAGCGAGATGATGCACGAAAGCGTGCTGGGGGCCTATGGCAAGATGTTGCATATGTGATGGCCAAGGGCACGCAGGATTTCACGCACGATCCACGCAATGAGCGGATTCTGATCAACGTCAACGGCGTGCTTACTCCGCGTGCGGAGGCCGTTGTCTCGGTATTCGACAGTGGTTTCATGCTCGGCGATGGCGTGTGGGAAGGTATCCGCGTCTACAAGGGGCGGATGGCATTTCTGAAAGAGCATCTCGACCGGCTTTGGGAAGGGGCAAAGGCGATCGCGATGGATATCGGGATCAGCCGTTATGAAATGATCCAACGCCTTGAGGCTACGGTTGCGGCAAATGCCATGGACGCGTGCCATATTCGCCTGATGGTCACACGCGGCGTCCGTTCCACACCCTATCAGGACCCGCGCGTCGTGGTCAGCCCGGCCACCATCGTCATCATTGCCGAGCATAAAGAACCCCATGCCGAAGTCATCGAGAAGGGCATCAGCCTGTTCACCGTACACGTTCGTCGGGGCGATCCTGCGGTTCAGGACCCGAAGCTGAATTCCCACAGCAAGTTGAACTGCATCACCGCCTGCATCCAGGCGACCGAGGCGGGTGCGAATGAAGGCTTGATGCTCGATCCGCACGGTTTTGTCGCCACCTGCAATTCGACGCATTTCTTCATCGTGCGAAAAGGCGAAGTCTGGACCTCCACCGGTGATTATTGCCTTGGCGGAATCACGCGTGGCAACGTCATCAAAATCTGCCGAGAGCAGGGCATTCCGGTGTTCGAAAAGAATTTCTCGCTTACCGAAGTCTATAGCGCCGAGGAAGCCTTTGTGACCGGAACATTTGCCGGGGTTTGTCCTGTACATACAATCGACGGCCGCAATATAAGCGAGAGCAGGGGCCCGATGGTCGAACGGCTGCAGTCGCTTTATAAAGCGCTGGTGGAACGGGACATCGCCGGATGAGTGTCCGTATTGCGATGTGGTCCGGCCCGCGCAATATTTCCACCGCAATGATGCGCAGTTTTTCCGCGCGCAGTGACTGCCATGTCACGGACGAGCCCTTTTATGGCGCCTATCTGAAGACCACGGGCGAACCGCATGCCATGGCGGCCGAGATCATGTCGGATATGGATGTCGACTGGCAATCCGTTGCCGCCACCATGCGCGGACCAATTCCCGATGGAAAGACGCTTTGGTACCAGAAACATATGTCGCACCATATGGAAGGGCCGATCAGCGTTGATGATTTTCCGGACCATAGCCATGTATTTCTTGTACGCGACCCCGACCTGATGGTCGCGAGTTACCGGCAGAAGAATGATCTTCGGGATGCCAAGCAGTTGGGTTTTGAGCGTCTGGTCGAATATCATGGTCGTGTATCCGAAAAGATGGGCCGCCCGGCTCCGGTCGTTGACAGCAACCGCTTGCTTGCCAACCCCGAGCGCGGGTTGCACGCTTTGTGTCAGGCGATTGGCATCGTCTGGGACCCTGCAATGCTGAGTTGGCAAAAGGGGCCGCATCCCTCCGACGGTATCTGGGCGTCACACTGGTATAATGCTGTCTGGAACAGCACCGGCTTTGGAAAGCCCACAGCGCCGTCGGAATTGACCATGCTCGAACAGCAAATCGCCGATGAGTGCCGCCCGCATTATGATGCTCTGACGCGGTATTGTATAAACGAGAAATTCTTCTGATAAGGTGTGCTGGATGAAGGAATTACGCATATCATTTCCAGAGCCGTGCGGCGAGAAATGGGAAGACATGCCCGTAAGCGGGTGCAATCGACATTGCGCAAGTTGTGACAACATCATTTACGACCTATCGCAAATGGCGTTTGACGACGTGGAAACACTTTTGACCGTGAAGCCTGATGTATGCGTCCGCGCCGCCGTCGACGTCAATGGTAGCGTCCGGCTCAAGGAAAAATTTGGAAAGAAAAGCGGAAAAATGGTCGTCGCGATGGGTGCATCGCTGGGACTTATGCTGGCGGCCGCGCCTGCGGCCGCAAGTCCGGCTGGCTCCCGAGGAACGATCAGCGGCAAGTTCGAGGGCTATTTTGCGGACGGATGGGTGACCGCCACCGATGCTCAAGGCAAAGAATATCGAACCAAAGTGTCGCGCTACGGTCATTACAAATTCAAGAAATTGCCGGACGGCATCTATGTTTTGCGATTTGACACCGACTGTGGCTTGCCATGGGTGAGCGAACCTGTGGTAGTACAAATGGGTTCGAAGTCCAAACTGCCATCTGTTTTTCCAGACGACAGCGACTGTATAATCATCGGCTCAATGAAGCTGGACCAAAATGCCGGCTGACAAAAGCATCGCCTTTAGGTTGGCGATAACATCTTGCATTTTCTCAATTCTGGTCGTTGCCCTCGGCTACGCAGTTAACGCAGGTTATTTCCGATCGTTCGATCTCGCCATTTCCCACGCGCTAAATATGCAGCGTGGCGTTACACCGGAATGGCTGATCCTTTTCATGCAGGGCGTCAGCTGGATTGGCGGCGGGGTGCAGCGTTATGTCATTGTGACGATCCTGACTTTGGCCCTGTGGCGCTGGTGGGGATGGGGCGCGGCGCTGGCTATGGGGCTTACAACCTTGGTTTCGGCCTTTACGTCTGACGTCATGAAGGCATTTTTTGGTCGCGTGCGTCCGGATTTGGTGCCGCAACTGGATATCATCCACAGCCCTGCCTTTCCCAGTGGCCATTCGAACAACGCCGCCGTGGTCTACATCCTGTTTATCATGCTCGTACCCCAGGCGCGCCATCCCCTATGGCAGGTGGCAGCGGCCATCATGATCGTCCTCACCGGTGTGTCGCGTATCATGCTGGGTGTCCATTGGCCTACCGATGTACTGGGTGGCTGGATGCTCGGCGCGTCCTTTGCCATGGCGGCGGCTGCGGTCATTGCGTATCGCCAGCACCAGCGCACGGCCCATTTCCCGTCGGTCCTCTCGCCTTAATCGGCGGCATCGCGTTTTTCTCTGTCCAGCAGGCTGGCTTTTTGCCATCGTGAAGCAATTGGGATTCTATAGGATATCGAACATGAAAAAGACGGGGAACTTCGGGAAAAACGCGCGCATTTTGGCTCTTTGTGGCGCCGCACTTTTTGCAACGGCAGCGCATGCGCAAAACACAGTGATCACCGCGGACAAGATGGTCGATGTGCTGACCGGCAAGGTCATCGAGTTTCCAGCCATTTTCGTGGGCGAAGACGGCCGTATTACCAGCATAGCCGACGCGCGCACCGTGCGGTGGGGCAGCGATGTCAAACACATCAACTTGTCTGGCAAGACCCTGCTTCCCGGATTGATCGACATGCATGTCCATCTGGACGGGCCTGCCGATATTGGCGGCTATCGCGGACTGGAGTTTACCGACAGCTTTTGGGGCATGACGGCGGTGGGCAATGCGAATGCCATGTTAAAGGCTGGCTTTACCACCGTGCGCAATGTGGGGTCCGGCAATCGCAATGATATCGGTCTGAAGCAGGCGATTGAAAACGGCTATGCGACTGGACCACGTATCGTTCCGGCGGGCTATGCGCTGGGTGCGACCGGCGGGCATTGCGACTCGACCTTCCTGCCGCCCAGCCTTGAAAAGGCCGAAAAGGAAGAAGGCATTGCCGACAGCCTGGATGAACTGCGCTATCAGGTCCGGCGTCAGCGCAAATATGGCGCGGAAGTCATCAAGGTATGTGCGACGGGCGGCGTATTTTCCCGGAACACAGAGCCAGGGCAACAGCAGCTTTCCGAAAGCGAACTGCGCGTGATCGCCGATGAGGCGCATCAATGGGGTCTGCGCGTCGCAGCGCACGCTCATGGTGGCGATGGCATTAAAGCGGCTGTCAAGGCGGGGATCGATACCATCGAGCATGCCAGCCTTGTCGATGATGAAGGCATCAAGCTTGCGGCAGCGCGGGTCCGTCCCGTCTGGTTCTCTATGGATATCTACAACACGGAATATACCCAGTCCGAAGGCGCGAAGAATGGCGTGCTCGAAGATAATCTCAGAAAAGATCGCGAAGTTGCTCAAATACAACGCGATAATTTCCGTAAAGCGCACAAGGCAGGGGTCAAGATGGTCTTCGGGTCCGACGCCGGCGTGATGCCGCATGGCGAGATCGGCAAGCAATTCCGCGTCATGGTCGAATATGGCATGACCCCGTTGGAAGCTATCCAGGCCGCGACCCGCAACGGCGCGCAGGCGCTTGGCCGGGAAAAGGATGTGGGCGCCATTGCGGTGGGCCGCTTTGCCGACATCATCGCGGTCGATGGCGATCCCTTGACCAATGTGCGCGAACTTGAGTCGGTCGACGCCGTTGTAAAAAGTGGCAAACTGATCGATTAAATTGCACACATTCAGCTTACCTGCAGCGATGTAAGTGCATTGATTGCAGGGCGGCGATTGTGGTAATCATGCGGGGCAAGGTTCACAGAACCGCAATGGAAATGTAGCTGGGGGTTACGAATATGTTGACTTTGGTCGCAGCAACAATGCTGAGCATGGCCGCCATGAAGGCCGATCCGATGGACAACGCCCGCAAGGCGTTCAACAATTGCATGATCGAAACGCATAATAAGGGCATCACCGAGAAAATGTCGCCGAGCAGCTTTACCAAGGCTGCGGATGAAGCGTGCATGACCGAACGTACGGTGTACCGCGATATCCTTATCAAGTCCGAGCGTTCCTATGGCTCAAGCCAGAAGGATGCGGAGAAATTCGCGAGCGAGGAAGTCCAGATGATCGTCGACTCGGTGGTCAGCAGCTTCAACGAAAATGTCGAAAACGGCGCCAAACTGACGCCGGAGAAATAAGGGAAAGGGCGGCTGCTATTCCGCCCGTTTCGCTTCACTCCGAATGACCGGTTAGGCATATATGCTTGCCGGTCACAGTCGGGGCCCTTTAGATGCCATGCTAAAGATAAATTAATGTCGTGCGATTAATTCGTCGCGCGATGGTGGATTGGTATGAAAAATTTCGGGATACATATGACGATGGCCTGTCGGAAGCATCGATAGGGAATATCAGCGCAAAGTTCCTTGCCCCCGATGTTCCCGGTGAACGCTTGGAAATGGGGCCAGATACCGATCCCAAAACCGGAACAACATTGATCAAATTCCGGGCACGCTGGTTTTTGGTTCCCATCATTTTATGGTTGCTCGCCTATATCTCGGCAGCATTTCCATATATCGGAACCTATGCATATAACAAAGGACATGGTGAGATTACCTATGCCCTGCAAACCCCAAGCCCACGCGTCATGCCGTTATTCAAGGGGCAGGTTGCCTTCATCGATTATAAGCTGGATTCAAACCCGAATAAGGAAAGCAGAGTATATCTCGACATCAAACCCTGGCCGGGTTTTGCACCATCCAAGAATAGACTGGTTATTACGGGGAAGACTGAAGGTCGCCTCGCGGTTCCAATTACCGAGACAGATCTTTATCAGTTCACATTTTCATCGGCTTCTTCAACAAAAAATGCGGAAATATATTATTCTGCCACATGGGGCGCGCGTTGACCCTTAATGCTGAGAGCAGTTTAGACGAGCCGAAGTTTTGGAATAATTTGGCGGACAGGGTGGGATTCGAACCCACGGTAAGCTTACACCTACGACGGTTTTCAAGACCGTTGCCTTAAACCACTCGGCCACCTGTCCGCGAAGAAATTGCCCCTAGCCAGCAATGCCTGCGCTGGCAAGTGCTTCGCGCGTTCCTCCGTACCGAGGTCGGTTTCCTCATGGATCCAGTGGCGGAACGCCTGCCAAATGCGGCAAAGCGTATCGGATTGTGACGCAAAGCAATTCCCATATCCTCCGCACTATGGCACACTGACGTCAAGACGGCTCACAGGGGATAGATTTTGGTCACGCGTAAGATTCTGTATTCATTGGGCATCTGCGTGATTGCCTTTCAGGTACCGCAAAGCTCCGAAGCACAAGAGACGATCATGCCGTCGCAGCCTGCGATTGCAATGGAAACAGGCTTTCGCGCCTATCTTGCCGAAGTCCGCCAAAAGGCGCTTGCAGATGGTGTTACCGCAGCAACGCTGGACAGGGTGCTACCCTCGATCAGCTATAATGAACGGGTGGTCAGGCTCGATCGCGCACAACCGGAAGGGCCATCGGACGCGCCTATCCCCAATTTCGCCCCCTATAAGGCCCGCCATGTCGATACATCGCGGATAACACGGGGTCGCGCCAAATATACCGAGTTGCGTCCCTTGCTGGGCAAGATCGAGGCCGAAACCGGCGTTCCTGAAGAAATGATGATTGCCATTTACGGGCATGAAACAAATTACGGCACCGTCACAGGCAATTACAACGCACCCGAAGCGCTCGCATCGCTCGCCTATGAAGGTCGCCGCCGTGCCTTGTTCGAAGCAGAACTGATCGCTGTCCTGAAGATGATCGACCGTGGCGTTCCCCAATATGCCATCACCGGAAGCTGGGCGGGGGCGTTGGGCAAGCCCCAGTTTTTGCCATCTGTCTACCTCCGGTTGGCGCGCGATGGAGATGGGGACGGTTATGCCGATATCTGGAAAAGCGAAGTCGATGCGATGACCTCCATCGCCAATTACTTCGTCAATGCCGGTTGGCGTCGTGGTGAAGAATGGGGGTTTGCGGTCAATGTCCCGGCAGCCCTTGATCGCCGTGCGATTCAATCCCGCATGACTGCCCCGCGCTGCCCAAGAGTATTTGCCCGCCATAGCCAGTGGAAAACAATCGCCGAGTGGCGCCAGCTTGGCGTCGTGCCGCAGCGCGGATATTGGCCAAAAGACACTATGCTCGCCACATTAATCGAGCCCGACGGGCAGGGGCAGACCGGATATTTACTCGGTGGCAACTACCGTGTGATATTGGACTATAATTGTTCCAATTTTTACGCGCTTTCCGTGGGGTTATTAGCTGATGAGGTTCGCAACTGAGACATTTGGCGCAGTCGCAAGTCTGGCTTTGCTCACCGCCTGCGGTGCGGGAGGAGGCGAACGTCCAACGTCCGCAATTGGCTCGACCGCCGTGGCACCCGAAACCGTTGTGGATGGTCCGGCTGTGCTGGGTGCGCCCTATACCGAGTCTGGCGTAACCTATACCCCGCAAGACAACCCGCTTTATGACGAGGTTGGCTACGCAGGGATCGTGGATGCCGATCGCTTCGGCAAATCCACTGTCACAGGCGAAATCTATAGCGCGGCCAGCATTTCTGCTGCCCATCGGACATTGCCTGTTCCAAGCTATGTCGAAGTAACGGCGCTTGACAGCGGACGCACGATATTGGTGCGCGTGAACGACCGTGGTCCGGTACCGAAAGACAATGTGGTCCAAATCTCTGAAGGCGCAGCCCAGCAACTGGGCCTGACCGGAACCGCTACCACTGCTGTACGCGTGCGCCGCGTCAATCCGCCCGAACAGGAAAAGGCCGTGTTGCGCATCGGCGCGCGCGCCACTGAACGTATTGAGACGCCGGAGCAGTTGCTCAAGGTTTTACGCACGAAAATCGCCAAACCGCCGCAACTGGCTGTAGAGATTGCTGAACCCGCGAAGCCAGTGGAGGTTGTGGCGAAACCGGAGGTTAAGGCAAAGGACGTAAAAGCCAAGGCACCGGTTGCTGTAAAAGCGGCACCTGTTGCCAAGAAGGCGCCCGAAGTCGCGAAGCCGAAGCCGGTGTCCCCCGTTGCAGGATCCTATTTCGTTCAGGTCGCAGCTTTTTCGTCCCGCGCCCGCGCCGATGCGTTGGCCCAAAAGCTGGGCGGTATCGTTTCAGCTCAATCGAGTTCCGGCCTGTTTCGTGTGCGGATTGGGCCATTACCGACCAAGGCCGAAGCAGACCAGAAACTGGCTGCGGTCCAGAAGAATGGCCACCCTACTGCGCGGATTTATCGCGAATAATTTACTAGCCGACCCTATGTCTCGCGCTCTATGAGGGGCTCTGGCGTCACTTTAATCGCTGCTGTTCTGTTCCATGAAGCACTGGTAATCGCCCGTGCA
>Ga0209480_10003097_pt1 | contig 10986 bp, 8 predicted proteins | sample JI61114C2DNA_FD_187501 | JGI IMG/M metagenome (GOLD analysis project Ga0209480, IMG submission 187501) | Wastewater effluent complex algal communities from Wisconsin, to seasonally profile nutrient transformation and Carbon sequestration -... | ecosystem: Engineered > WWTP > Effluent > Algae...
TGGTGCGCACCGCCGATGATAGGGCCGTCCAGTTCGCGTTGCCAGAGGACCTTGCCTGTGCAGGAGACCAGATGCGCACGGAATTTCTTGTCCTGCACGAGCACCTGCTTGGTGCGGCTCAAGTGGTCCGTGAGCAGGAAGGGCCCCGCGATGATCGGTGCGCCGACGGACACGCTCCATTTGCCTTCCGTACCGGCCACCATGCCGGGACTTGCCGAAACCACCTGTCCCGAGCCGACCATGCAGGCGGTAAGCTGATAGCGGCCCGGTGTATCAGCGACCAACTGCAGCAGGCAAGAGCCGATGCTGCTCCAACCGGCCGCGTGCTCATCGGCTGTCGCTGTGCCCTTGGCTTTCATCCCCGGTCGCAATGCGGTGATCCCCGCGGCGCCATCGCACCACCACGTGTAGCCAGCCTCCGAAGCGTACCGCTGGAAGATCGGTCCCGTGCGCACGTCCTGTTGGAAGGAGCTGCCATCCGTCCATGCATCGATGGCTTCGCGCATGGCACCAACGCTTTCACTGAACACGACACGGTCGCCGAGCAAGCACCACCACGGCCGTTCGAAGCGCTCGAAGGGTGCGCCCCACACCGCTGCCAGCGCTGAAGTATCCGATGTGTGCGTGATGCGTACGTCTCGGTACGCGAGCGTATCACAGCCGCGACAGCGCGCGGAAAGCGCCTCCTTTGCACGGGGCGGATCCTCCGTAGTGACCACGGCCCATGAGCGATCACTGCTGTCAGCCGTTGTGCCTGCCGTGGCGATACCCAACGCACCGTAGACCCACGCACCGTAGGCGTCGAACAGGTCGGACGGCGTGTCCACCGCTTGCGCATGGTACCGGGCCGGGTCGCTGATGTGGACTTGCCATAGCGAAGTGAGGTGCGTTGGCAGCACACGGCCCATGTTCGCCGTGCCGATCTCCTGCTCCTGCGAGGCGCGAAGCAGACGTGGCGGGGACGGAGTGAAAAGCAGTCCGCTGAGCAAGGTCGCTTCCGGGCGCGCGCGGAGGTCGAGCGCGGTCCAGCCCTCGAGCTCATCCAGTGCGCTCATCGCTTCGGGCTTCAGCCAGGTGTTCAACAGCCGTTGTGCGCGGCCCAGGTGAACGAGCAGGTGGGCATCGCTGCCTTCGCCCAAGGAGTTGCGCGCGGCCGACAGCAGGCTGTCCGTCGCAGAAGGACGCGCATCAAGGCGAGCCACCGCATCCGTGAGGTCTTGTGAAGAGGTGCTCACCAACAGCATCCCGTTCTCCACCGTGCATTCCAGCGCGGGCAACGAGGATGTCGCGGCGATCACCGATCGCCCCGTGCCCAGGTCCGGCAGCAAGGTCTTGAGGCCTTCGATGGCGCGCTTGTCAGCGAAGGACCAGCACAGCGTGAGGTTGAACCCGCTCTCCGCCGCCGTGATCACGATCACCATCGTGGATGATCCAGCAAGGGAGGCCTTTCCTTCCTGTCCGTCGAACCGCCCGCGCAACGAGACCATGATCGAATCCACGGCCCTGCAGCTCGGATAGCCGGACCAGCCGTTCCATGCTTGGGACGTGCTCTTGAAGCGCTCCCATGTGCTCAGGGGCGAAGGCACCTCGATGATCGCCGCCGCGTTCGCAGGGATGATGCGCCACGGATCGCTGCGTTCATGGCGCTCACGGCTCCAGCCCCAGAGCCACCAAGCGATACCGCCGAGGATGGACAGCAGCAGGAGGGATACGACGATGCGGCGCATGGAGGTCAAATGTGTGTCGCCCATGTGCCGTGTGGGCGTCTTCCGGCACCTTGTTCCCCACGCGGCACTGTGGATCAACGTGGTTCCGTCAGCTCCGCGACCCGTCACAGCATCTTTGCGGGTACATGCGCAACTTCCTCCTTCCCCTGATCGCCATTGTGGCGCTTGTTCCCCCAACTCTTTCCCATGCCCAGAGCCGAAAGCCTTTGTTCCCCGGCGCTGAGTTCTTGGACACCTGCGTGGTGGAACTCCCGCTCACTTACGCGAAGAAGGACAAGGAGCGCTATACACAGGCCGCGCGCTTCTTGGAAGGCGAGGAACTCATCTATGCGGTGCTCGACAAGAAGACGAAGAAGGTGAACTGCACGCGCGTGTTCGTGGTGGTGGAGTTGAGCAAGGACAGCACGGACGTGGTGTACATCGAAACAGCCGACCAACACATGCAAATGGACGGGCTCAAGCAGGCCTGGTTCCCGAAGTTCAAAGCATCGAGCGAACGGTTCTACTCAGCTGAGTGTTTCGACAAACAGTTGACCGCGCACCCGGAATTGAAAGAGCGCATCGTGGAGGCACCAGCAGAAGCGCCGAAGTAGGGCGGGTTTGCACCGACGGTTACGCCGTGCTCGTTTCTGCCAGCAGCGTGAAGCTCATGCGATGATGCCCCGTCGGGCCGTGCTCCGCGATCGCCGCACGATGCTCCACGGTCGGGTAACCCTTGTTCACTGCCCAATTGAAATGCGGATGTTCGGCGTGCATGGCGCGCATCAGTTCATCGCGGTGGGTCTTGGCCAGCACGCTGGCGGCGGCGATGCTGCGGAACTTGCCGTCGCCTTGGATGATGCAGCTGTGCGTGATGCCGAAGTAGGGCGTGAAGCGGTTCCCATCGATCAGCAGCAGCTCAGGTCGGGTGAGCAGGGCGTCAATGGCCCGGTGCATGGCCAGGAAGGACGCGTGCAGGATGTTGATGCGGTCGATCTCTTCCACCGTGGCGTGCGCGACGCTCCACGCGATGGCGTGCTTCTCGATCAGCGGACGGAGCTTTTCGCGTTGCGCTTCCGTAAGCTGCTTCGAGTCGTTCAGGCCCGGAAGACGCACCTTCTCAGGAAGGATGACCGCAGCCGCAACGACCGGTCCAGCCAGACAGCCGCGCCCGGCCTCGTCGCATCCGGCTTCCAGCAAGCCGCGTGTATGGAAGGCGGCCAACTTCATCGCGCGGTTTTTTCGTTCATCATCCGTTCGATGCTCGCCCACAGTCCTTCCGCTGTGCGGTCCCAGGTGTAGCGTTGCGCGCGTTCGATGCCTGCCGCGATCATTCGTGCGCGCAGGGCTTCATCCTGCACCACCGTCCGCATGGCGCGCGCGATGTCCTCCACGTCGAAGGGCTCGCAGTACACGGCCGCCTCGCCCGCGACTTCCGGCAAGCTGGTAGCATTGGCGGCGATCACCGGCACCCCGCATTTCATCGCTTCCGCAACAGGGATCCCGAAGCCTTCGAAGTAGCTGGCGTACACCAAGGCTGTGGCAGCCCCGAGCGCGAGCCGCAATTCAGCTTGTCCCAATCGCCCGGCGAAGACCACGCGGTCCTTGTGCTTCATGGCGGAGTGAACCTGCTCCATCTGCGCATCCTTGAACATGCGCTCGCCGACGATCAGCAGGTTGATCGCCTGATCCTCTTCCGCCAAGCGATCAAAGGCCGCGAAGGTGTTCGCCAGGTTCTTCCGGCGGTGCATCGCTCCAACGCAAACCAGATAATTTGCGCCGTTCGTGAAGCGATCCCGCGCTGTGCGCTTCTCGCCCTCATTCAACGGGGTGAAGACATCGCCGACGCCGTTGTGGACCACATCCACGCGATCGGCGGCGATGCCATAGCGCGAAACAATGTCCTGCTTGCTGTACCCGCTGACCGTGGCGATGCGCGCGGCCTTCTTCGCGAAACGCGGGAACCAGGTGCGGTAGTAGCGGCTGTACGCGGCAGGCAGGTCGTCCGGGTAGTGCTCGAAGTTGAGATCGTGCATCACCGCGAGCTGCGGGATATCCGTAAGCGTGCTGAGGAATCCGTCCGGTGAGACGAAGACATCGGCCTTGTGCCTGCGCAGCGCGCGCGGCAGCATGTACTCGAACCAGAAGCGGTAGAGCAGTGGATGCCGCGTTGGCGGTGGGAGTACCACAGGCTCTATGTTCTCCGCATAGATGAAGCGCTTGTCGAACGTGCGATCGAAGAGGAAAATGAACCGGTGCTCGGGATGCGCCTTCACGATCCGCTTCAACGATTCGTGGGTGAACCAGCCGATGCCTTCGAGCTTGCCCGGAAGCAGGAGACGGGTGTTGACAGCGATCCGCACGGTGCGAAGAAAGCACCTGAGGCATGGCCGTGTGCCATCGGTTTTGAGCTGCGGGCCACGAGCCTGTGCCAACAAGCTCGTGGCTCGCAGCTCGCGGCCCGAGGCCATATCCCGTTTCTTCGCACCGTGCGCCGCGTATTCGTGACCAACCTCGCCCTGGTGCTGGTGCTGAACCTGCTGGTGAAGCCCTTCTACATCCTGGGCATCGATGCGGCGGTGCAGGGGCGGGCGGGCACCGAGGCCTATGGCGGCTATGCGGCCCTGCTCAGCCTGAGCTTCCTGCTGAACATCCTGCTCGATGTGGGCATCACCAACTGGAACACCCGGCATGTGGCGCAGAACACCGGCACGATGCACGCGCAATTCAACGGGGTGATCGTGGTGCGGGCGCTGCTGGTGGTGCTGTATGCGGTGGTGATGGCCATAGCCGCTCTCGTGCTGGGCTACCGCGGTGGTGAACTGGAGCTGCTGGCGGTGCTCGTGCTGAACCAGGCGCTGGTGGCTTCGATCCTCTACCTGCGCAGCAACATCGCCGGAGCGCAGAAGTTCGCGCAGGACAGTATGCTCTCGGTGCTGGACCGGGTGCTGCTCATCGGCATTTGCGCGTGGTTGCTCTGGGGTCGTGGGCAGGACGCGCCGTTCCCGATCATCTGGTTCGCCTACGCGCAGACCGCCGCCTACGCCATCACCGCCTTGGTGGCCCTTTCCGTCGTGGTGAAGCATGTCGGGTTCCCGAAGCCGCGCTGGGATCCGCTCTTCATTCGTGAGGTATTGCGACAATGCGCTCCGTACGCGCTGCTGGTGCTGCTGATGACCTTCTACTACCGAACGGATACCGTGATGCTCGAACGCCTTCTGCCCGATGGCAAGCTCCACGCGGGCATCTATGCGCAAGGTTTCCGGTTCTTCGAGGCCTTCAACATGCTCGGCTTCCTGTTGGCGGGGCTGTTGTTGCCCATGTTCAGTCGTATGCTCAAGCACGGGGAGGATATCGCTCCGCTCTCAGGCCTTGCGGTCAGACTGGTGATCGCGGGTACCGTGGCCGTGGCCGTGATCGGGTCGTTCTACGCCAAGCCGGTCATGGACCTGCGCTACCACGAGCACACCGTGGATTCCGCTCCTGCCTTCGCCGTGCTGATCTGGAGTTTCGTGGCGGTGTGCGTCACCTACGTCTTCGGTACGCTCCTCACGGCGAGCGGCGATCTCAGGACCCTGAACCGGATGGCAGCGGGCGGCATGGTGCTCAACATCATCCTGAACCTGGTGTTCATTCCCCGATACCAAGCCGTGGGAGCCGCATGGGCTGGGCTCATCACGCAGGGGCTGATGGCCATCGTGCAAGCGGTGATCGCCGCGCGAAGGTTCCACTTGCGCCCTTCACCACGGCAAGTCGGGGCGGTCCTCGGGTACGCGGGGGCGCTCATCGCTTTGGCCTGGCTGGCGAAAGCGCGCGACCTGTCGCTGCCGTTGGCGGCGGTCGTCCTGTCCATGGCCGCGGTGGGCATGGCCGCCGTGGCCGGGCTGCTTCCCTTGTCAGGACTGCGTTCTCTGCTGATCGAGCGCAGGACATACTGAACCCGTTCCCGGGCCGTTTGATGGCCTCCGGCACAACCCGCACGGTATAGGGTCGTCGGGTATCTTCGCCGTCCTTTTTCCACCACCTGATGACAGACGAACAGCGCGCCGGTTCAGGGAGTTCCATCGATCTGGTGGTCTTCCTTTGGAAGCAGCGCAGGCTCTTGATCGGCATCACCCTCTTGGGCGCGATCGCCGGTGTGGTCGCTTCCTATGTGATCACCGAGAAATTCCGGGGCGAAGTGATCCTGTACCCCGCCATCAGCAACAGCGCCAGCCGATCGCTGCTGAACGAGCAGAGCGGTTCGCGGGACGACATCCTCGCCCTCGGGGATGAGGAGGACGCGCAGCAGCTGATGCAGATGCTGCAGAGCGATGAGATCCGCGATCGGACCACGGCGAAGTTCGACCTGATGACCCACTACCGCATCGATCCGGAAGGCGAGCACAAGCGGGCGGAGCTGCGCGAGGTGTATGAGGACCATGTCACTTTCGAGTTCACCAAGTTCGGCAGCGTGCGCATCGATGTGATGGACGAGGATCCCCAACGCGCCGCGGACATGGCCAACTTCATAGCCAGTGAAGTGGACAGCGTCTGGAACGCGATGCAGATGGAGCGCGCATCCATCGGCGTGCGGCTGGTGGAGAGCAAGTTGACGGAGGCCGAGAACAATGTCACTTGGCTCAACGACAGCTTGGGACGCATCCGTGCAGCGGGCGTGCAGGACTACCACACCCAGAGCGAACGCTTCAACGAGTACATGGGCGCTGCCATCGTGAAAGGGGATGAGCGTGCCATACGCTTGTTCGACGAGAAGTTCAAGGTGCTCGCGCAGTACGGCGGGGCCTACCTCACGCTCCAGAGCCAACTCGACAATGAGCTCTGGCGTCTCAACCAACTGCGCACCAAGCTTACCCAGGCGCGGGCCGACATGGAAAGCGAACTGCCCCACAAGTTCATCGTGAACAAAGCCCTGCCGGCCGACAAGAAGGCCTACCCGATCCGCTGGCTCATTACGGCCATCAGCACCGCCAGCGCCTTCCTGCTCGCGCTCCTGTTCATCCTGGTGCGGGAGAACCTCTCCAAACTCCGCCCTGCCCATGGATGAGCGCCTCTCTTTCCAGCGCTTCTTCGACACCATTGCCCGCCACTGGAAGCTCTTCGCCGGGGTAGCCCTTGCTGCCGTGGCGATCAGTGCGGTGTTCAGCAGCTCGATGTTCATCAAACCGCGGTTCCGTTCCTCGGCGATCGTGTACCCGGTGAACCTGTCGAGCTATTCGATCGAATCCACTTCGGACCAGCTGCTGCAACTCCTGGAAAGCAACAGCATCCGCGACAGCCTGATCCGTATCCACCGGCTCGCCGAGCACTATGACATCGATGTCTCGGCAGCGCCGGGCCAGTTCTATCTCTTCAACGAGTACCGGGACCATGTGACGATCAGCAAGACGCGCTACGAGAGCGTGCAGATCGAGATCGAGGACGAGGATCCCGCCATCGCCCAAGCCATGGTGCGCGACCTGCTCGATCAAGGCGATCAGCTCGCACGCCGCCTCCAGCGCGAGAAGAGCGATGAGGTGCTGCGCATCACCCGCCGGGAGATGGACATCGCACGCGGCAAACTGGACAGCGTGGAGGCCCGCCTCGATACCCTGCGGCGGAGCACGGGGCTGCTCAACTACCAGGCCCAGACCGAAGAAGTCACGCGCGGTTATATGCGGTTGCTGGGCAGCGGCAGCGCTGCGGGCAAGGAGGAAGCGCGCAAGTTGTTGGTGGCCCTCGGCGAGCGCGGCGGGGAGTTCCATACCCTCACTGAGCTGGCCAATTCCTACCGTAACCTGTACATCGAGAAGCAGGCTGCGTACGAGAAGACCGTTACGGACCTGAGCAAGGAGCTCACCTACACGAACACCGTGGTGTATCCGGAATTGCCGGACAAGAAGGTCTATCCCGTGCGCTGGGTGATCGTGCTGGTGAGCGTGGCCTCGGCCTGCTTCCTGTGCCTGGTGCTCATCATGCTGCGTGAACGCCGCACGGAATACCCCACTCCGTAGCCCATGGTCGCGAGCGTGCTGAAGGAACGCTGGATCGCCGTGGCGTGCACGGTGTTCGTGCTCCTGAACGCGCTCCTCATGATGAAGGAGATCTACTGGCTCAATCTCCTGCCCGCTGCACTGTTGATCGGATGGGCCATGGTGACCCATGTGGACCGGGTGCTGCTCTTCATCGTCTTCGCAACGCCACTGTCCTTGAACATGGAACAGTTGGAGCTCGGGGGTATCGGCGTAGCCCTCCCCACCGAACCGCTGATGGTCTGCATCATGCTGCTCTTCTTGCTGAAGGCCGGCCTGGAGCGCAATGTGCTGGATCCGCGCGTATGGCGACACCCGGTAACCATCGTGATCATCGTGCAATTGGTGTGGATGGCCTTCTGCATCATTCCCAGCAGCATGCCGCTGGTGAGCGTGAAGTACATCGCGGCGCGCCTCTGGTTCGTGTGTACCATGTACTTCATGGCCACGCGCCTGTTCACCGACCCGCGCAACATGCACCGCTTCGCATGGCTTTACATGGCGGGCCTCACCATCGTGATCTGCTACACCCTCATCCGCCACGCCGGCTTCCACTTCGAGCACGATCCCGCTCACTGGGTGATGGAGCCATTCTTCAAGGACCACACCAGCTATGGGGCCATCATCGCGTTCTTCCTCCCTTTCGCCGTCACGGCCATCAGCCTGCCTGGGTCATCAGCCATCCGGCGCGGTGTCGCCGTGGCCTTCCTCGTGATCCTGCTGTTGGGCATGGTGTTCTCCTACACCCGTGCCGCGTGGGTAGGTGTAGTGGCCGCGTTGGGCGTGATGATGGTGATGCGGCTGCGCGTACCCGGTTGGATCGTGCTGGGTGTCGCGCTGCTGGCCGGTGGTGTCTACCTCGTGAACCGTGATCAGATCACCATCGCTCTGGAGCGCAACCGCCAAGAGAGCAGTGACGACCTGGCCAAGCACGTGAGCTCCATCGGAAACATCAGTTCGGACGCCAGCAACCTGGAGCGCATCAATCGTTGGAACTCGGCCTTGCGCATGTTCGAGGCACGGCCTTGGACAGGCTGGGGACCCGGTACCTATATGTTCCAGTACGCCCCTTTCCAGGCCGCTGCTGACCGCACCATCATCAGTACCAATTTCGCCACAGGCGGAAACGCGCACAGTGAGTTCCTCGGCCCTCTGGCCGAACAGGGAATGCCCGGGATGCTCATCGTCGTCGCCCTCATCGCCGTGACCATGTGGACCGCGATCCGGCTCTGGTTGCGCATGCCTGCAGGCTTGGACAAGCAGATGGTGGGCGCGGCGCTCTTCGGGCTCACCACCTACTACGTGCACGGAACGCTGAACAACTTTCTCGATCTGGACAAGGCCAGCGTGCCCTTCTGGGGCTTTACCGCGATGCTGGTGGTGATGGACCTGAAGTATCCCGCTAGGGGAAAGAGGATCGCTTGACGGATACGTTTGGTTGTCCGTTGTCGGTTGTCAGGCGGCCGACGCTGCCCACGATATCGGCTGCACCCAGCCCGACAACCGACAACTGACAACGGGTACTCCGCCTTCAGGCGAACCTGCACGTCAGCAATGCGATGTCGTCCAAGTAGGGGAGTCCCGATCGGTGCGCTTCGAAATTCCCGATAAGCGCTTCGTTCACGGCTTGGGGCCCGGCACCGGAGAACTGCCGCAGCGCGCGGTCCAACGGGGCCGTTTCGAATGCCGCGCCATAGATGTCCTCCTGTTCGATCAATCCATCGGTATAGCTCATCAGCATCCCGCCGTCCACCTGCGCTTCCCCCGTCTTCACGAAAGGAAGGTCCGGCAACATGCCCAAGGCGATGCTGCCGTCCTTCAGTTCGGTCATGACGTCCCGCCGCCATAGCAACGGTGCGTTGTGGCCGGCGTTCACGTAGCGCAAAAGACCGGTGCGCGTGTCCACCACACCGATGAACAGGGTGATGAAGCGCTCGCCGCGAGCACGGTCCATGACCAGCTTGTTCAGTTCGCGCATCAAGGTGTCCAGCTGCTCATAACCGAGCATGAGCATCGCGCGGAGCGTCGCCTGGAAGTTGGACATGAGCAGCGCCGCCGCCATCCCTTTTCCGCTGACGTCGGCGACGCAGAGCATCAGCTCGTGATCATTGATCCGCACCAGGTCGTAGTAATCGCCGCCTACTTGGCGGTGGGGCAGGTACCATGCGGAGGCCTGCACCGCATCGTCGTTCGGCAGGTCGCGCGGGATGAGCATCGTCTGCATCTCCGCCGCCAGTTCCAGCTCGCGCTTATCGCGTTCCTGTTGCAAGGCCAACTTCCCCAAGCGCTTGTTCTCCAGCGCCACCGCGATCAGGTTGGTAAGCGTTTGGATGAAGTTCATGTGCTTCACCGCAGGGCTCACGCGCCGCTCTTCCTCGTCGATGTCGCCGATGAGCAGCAAGGCCAATGGCTTGTCCATGTGGAAGACCGGCACGGCGATGTCAAAGCCGGCGATCAGCGCTTCTTCGCTGCTGCCCACGAACTGGATGTCCTTGTACACCTCGGTCAGGGGCCGCACATCCACTTGCATCTGCACTTCGTCCGCTCCGTAAGCGTGCGCGCAACGCCACCCGTTCCCGTGCTCGAAGAGCATGAGCCGGGTGATGCCCAACTCCTCCCGCATGATGCTCCCGTACAGCTTCAGCAATTCCTCGCGTTGCAGGTTGCTGTTGATGGCCTTGGTCACATCCAACAACGCGCGCAACTGGAACTCTTTCAAGTTCAAGCGCTCCGTGATCCGGTCCAGTCGCGTCATCTCACATGCCCAACTTCTTGCCGATCTCCGGTAGGCGTGCGGTCCACGCGATCTCCCGCAACTTCTGTTTGGCTTCGCTCGCGGGCGAACCGAGGTAGCTCTTGCCACCTTCCACGCTGCTCATCAGACCGCTCTGGCCCAGGATCGTTGCTCCCTTGCCGACGGTGACCTTGCTCGGGATGCCCACTTGGCCCCACAGGGTGACGCCCTCTTCGATCACCACCGCCCCCGCGATCGCCACATGCGCGCAGACCAGGCAATGCGCACCGATCAACGTGTCATGGCCCACCTGCACGTGGTTGTCCATTTTCGTTCCCTTGCCGATGCGCGTGTCGGCGCTCACACCACGGTCGATGGTGCAGAGCGCGCCGATCTCCACATCGTCCTCGATCACCACGCTGCCGCATGGGATCATCTTGTCGTAGCCGCCGGGCCGCTTTTTGAAGTAGAAGGGATCGGCACCCAGCACCGCGTTGGCGTGGATGGTGACCCGATCGCCGATGGTCGCCGGGCC
>Ga0209480_10003099_pt1 | contig 10984 bp, 9 predicted proteins | sample JI61114C2DNA_FD_187501 | JGI IMG/M metagenome (GOLD analysis project Ga0209480, IMG submission 187501) | Wastewater effluent complex algal communities from Wisconsin, to seasonally profile nutrient transformation and Carbon sequestration -... | ecosystem: Engineered > WWTP > Effluent > Algae...
GGATGTTCTTCTCCTCGAGATCCGTGAAGAACAGGTAGCGTAGCCCGTTCGTGATGATCGCTATTGGCACCGACGGCGTCGCGTTGAAATAGCGCGCGAGCTGGCCGCTGTGCATGTTCGGCTCGCAGTCGACAGCCTTGCACTCGATGAAGATGACCGGGACGTTATCCCGGCGAATCGCGTAGTCGACCTTCTCGGACGGCCCTCCGGGCCGCTTCTTCGCGAAGTCAGCGATGTACTCCGGCTGCAGCTCGGTCGGGTCGTGTACGTCGTACCCGAGCAAGCTCAGGAACGGCACGATCAGCGCCTGCTTGGTGGATTCCTCGCCGCGGATATGCGGCTGGCGCCGCCGGACCTGCTCGACGAGACGCTGTAGCTGCTCGAGAAAACTGTTCACGTCACTCTCTCCGAAGTCAGGAGCCTACGTCTCGCATGACGACGTCGTCAAACTTGACAGCGTTCTGCGGCGCCGAAATCCGTTCGTCCGGGCGAAAATCGCCCGGAGTCGAGCGCGTCGATCCGTAAATCACGCGGAGAGCGCGTATCCGCTCACAACCCCAGCGCTCTCGACTCAAGGTATGACCTATCGCTCATGCTGCTCACAAAGCCGTCAGAAGACCGAACATCCATCACATCACGGCAATCGTTATCCAATAGATTCTAACATCTTCGCCAATGACGCCGCGAGATTCGGCGCCACGCTACCACGCGCCTCCAAGCCCCGCGCCGTAGCGACGACCCGAGCCACCGATTCACGGCACCTGCTCGCCCCGGTGCCAGCGACGGGTCTCGAGCACCGCGCCGTCCGGGGCGTAGATCGTCCACACGCCCTCGCGGCGGTGATCCACGAATTGCCCGCGCTCGATCGGCCCGCCCTTCTCATAATAAAACGTGTGCTCGCCGTCCGCGACCTCGTCGTGAACGTAGCGGGTCTCCGTGAACACCTGCCCGTTCGCGTACCAGCGCGTCGTCATCCCGTGGCGCTTGCCGGCGATATAGTGCATCTCCTGCTCGAGCTTGCCGTTGGTGTGCCAGTCCCGCCACACGCCCTCGGGCTTGCCGTCGACGTAGTGGTGCAGGCTGCGGCGCTCGCCGCTCGGGTGCCAGTGCTCCCAGGTGCCCGCCTCGCTGCCATTCGCGTATTGCCCGCGGATGCTGATGCGACCGTGCTCGTCCCACGCGGCGAAGGGCCCGTGTCGGCGCCCGTCGGGGTGAGCGCACCATTGCTCGTAGCCGCTCGCCCGGTCCTCCGGCAGGCGCTCGGCCTGCTCGGTGCCGGTCGGACAGTCCAGGGGGCGCGGCGCGACGAACACCCCCACGCGCGGCTCGCCGCGCCCCTCCCCGATCAGGATCATGGGCCGCACCACCGGCGCGTCGCCGGGCTGCGGCTGCGCCGACGGCCAGCCCGCGACCGGCACAATGATCGGCCGATTCGGCCGGTCCGAGGCGACTCGCACGATCGGCCTGTCCGCAGGGACAGCAGCGCGCGACGCCTCACCCGACCCGCGCGCCATCGGCCACGAGGGCTCGCGGACGCGGATCGTGGTGGCGGGCGCAGGCGCGAGCGCGAGCGCGACGAGGGCGAGCAGGGCGGCGTGCATGGCACCCTCAACGCCACGCCCGCCGCCCGCCTTACGAGCATTCGCCGCGCGCCGGCGATCCGCCGCGGTGAGGTCCACGGCGCCCAAATACCGCCACCCACGCCGTGCAAATCGTTCTTTTGCCCGAAACCGAGCGCTTGACGCGCTGGCGACGATCCTGGACCCTGCTGCGCGGACCCGAACCAGGAGAACACAGATGGCTACGCAGCAGCTCGCAGGAACCAAGACCCACCAGCACCTCAAAGACGCCTTCGCGGGCGAGTCGCAGGCCAACCGCCGCTACCTGTACTTCGCCAAGGTGGCCGACGTCGAGGGCCGCCCGGACGTGGCGGGTCTGTTCAAGGACACCGCGGACGGCGAGACCGGGCACGCGCACGGCCACCTCGACTACCTCAAGGCCGCGGGCGATCCCGCGACGGGCCTGCCGATCGGCGACACCGAGAAGAACCTCAAGAGCGCCGTCGCCGGCGAGACCCACGAGTACGAGACGATGTACCCGGGCATGGCGCGGGACGCCCGCGACGAGGGCTTCAACGACATCGCCGAGTGGTTCGAGACCCTCGCCAAGGCCGAGAAGTCGCACGCGGGCCGCTTTAAGAAGGCGCTCGACAGCCTCGACTTCTGACCGTCGACCGTCGACCACGGCGCGGCGCCCCTTCGGAGGCGCCGCGTCCATGCCCTCGCCCCCATCGCTGCGGCAGGAGAGACCCTCGTGAGCGTGATCCCCCGGACCCCGTCGGCGCCGCCGGCCACCAGCCCGCACGACGACCGCTACTACGAGCCGCAGGACCTGGCGGCCGAGATGCGTCGCGCGTTCCAGATCTGCCACGAGTGCCGCATGTGCGTGAACTACTGCGGCTCGTTCCCGGAGATGTTCCGGCGCATCGACGCCGCGATCGAGGGCGGCCAGGCCGAGGGCGCCGAGACGATCGGCGACGCCGACGTTCGGGCGGTCGCCGACCAGTGCTGGCAATGCAAGCTCTGTTACATCAAGTGCCCCTATACGGCGGACGAGGGCGCCCACGAGCTGCTCGACTTCCCGCGCCTGATGGCCCGTGAACGGGCCGTGCGCGCCCGCCGGGAGGGCATCCCGGTGGTCGACCGCCTGCTCGGCGAGCCCCAGCGGATCGGCAAGGTCGGCTCCGGCGCCATGGCCCCGCTCGCCAACCTCGTCACCCGCAGCCAGCTGCTGCGCAAGATCCAGGAGAAGGTCACCGGCATCTCCGCCCAGTTCAACCTGCCGCCGATGGCCCGCCAGACCTTCAGCGCCTGGCTCCGCGGGCGCGAGGCCCTGGCCGGCGCGGGCGAGCGCGGCGAGGTCGTGCTGTTCGCCACCTGCTACGGCGAATACAACACCCCCGAGGTCGCGCGCGCGGCCGTGCTCGTGCTCGAGCATAACGGCTACAAGGTCCGCTATCCGGGCACCGGCGACGATCGCCGCGACGACGCCCTCACCTGCTGCGGCCTGCCGAACATCGACGGCGGCGACGTGGCCGCGGCGGCCAAGAAGATCGCCCACAACGTCGCGCTGCTGCTCCCCCACGTCCGCGCCGGCCGCAAGGTCGTCGTGCCCGGGCCCTCCTGCGGCATGATGATCAAGAAGGAATGGCCCGGCTACGTCGACACCGCCGAGGTGCAGGAGGTCGCCGACGCCACGGTCGACCTCATGCAGTTCCTGGTCGGCCTCGGGCGCGAGAAGACGCTCAAGCGCGAGTTCCCGGGCAAGCTCGGCAAGGTCGCCTATCACGCCGCCTGCCACCTGCGCGCCCAGAAGATCGGCTTCCCCGGCATGCGCGTGCTCAACGTCGTGCCGGACACCGAGGTGCGGATGGTCGAGGCCTGCTCGGCCGTCGACGGCACCTGGGGCATGAAGGCCGAGCATTACGAGACCGGCTTGAAGTACGCGCAAAAGCTGGTCCAGGGGATCCGCGACGCCGAGCCCGACGTGGTCGTCAGCGACTGCACATTGTCGGGCCTGCGGATCGCCAAGGAGAACCAGGTCCGCGTGCTCCACCCGGTGGAGGCGCTGGCGCGGGCCTATGGCCTGATCCCCGCCGAGCCCGCCGCGCCCTAGTCAGAGGAAGCCGTCCATGCGACCCATCGAACGAAGCGAGATCCTGCCGATCGGCGACTACGAGGCGGTCCGGCCGCACTTTCGCGCCCGCGTGGTCGAGGCGAAGCGGCCGCGGCGCGTCGCCCTCGGCGAGCACCTGTCGGCGCTGTTCGAGAATCGTGACAGCGTGCTGCTGCAGATCCAGGAGATGCTGCGCACCGAGCGGATCACCGGCGAGCCGGCGATCCTGCACGAGATCACGACCTACAACGATCTGGTCCCGGGCGCCCGCCAGCTCAGCCTCACCATCTTCGTCCAGATCCCCGACAAGGCGCTGCGCGATCGCCTGCTGGTCGAGCTCGCCGGCCTCGAGGACACATTCTCGGTGATCGTGAACGACCAGCGCTTCCCGCTCCGCGGCCCGCGACCCGACGGCTTCGTCGAGGGCCGCACCACCGCCGTTCATTACCTCAAGGCCGACCTCACGCCCGCCGCCGCCGCCGCGATCGCCCGCGGCGACGCGAACGCGGCCCTGATCGTCGAGCACCCCCACCTGCGAGCCCGCGCCGAGCTCGGCCGCGCGACCCTCGCCAGCCTCGCCGAGGACCTCGCCGAGGACCTCGCCGAGGACCTCGCCGAGGACCTCGCGCGATGAAGGATCAGGTCACCGCTCGACGGTGATCGATATATAGCGCCGAACGCCGTGACGCAGGAGCGCGGTCGGTGCCGAGCCCGCGCCGCCCTTGCCAGATCGGGCGACCGCATCCACGGTGCACGGGTAGATGTCGATGTCGGCAGCGGACCGCCGTGCGCGCTGCTGGAGGCCTACCCATGTCACTCGTGCGCAGTGTCCCTGTCCTCACCCTCGCCGCGCTCGGCACCCTCGCCTGCGCCGATGGCGGCGATCCGAACGACTCCGGCGCGCACGGCCTCACCGTGGCCGCCTCGATCACGCAGGTCAGCGACGGCGTCAGCGCCGGGGCGGGTGAGACCGGCCCGCCGCCCGAGGACGGCGACAGCAGCGGCGCGCACGACGTCGGCGGGGTGCTCAGCGTCGACACCGGCGCGGACACCGGTGACGACCCGGCCGAGGCCTGCGTCGAGCTCGCCGAGGTCGCTATGAAGCAGCAGCCCGCCGACATCGTGTTCGTGATCGACAACTCCGGGAGCATGCAGGTCGAGGCCGCCAGCGTGAAGGACAACATGAACGACTTCTCGTCCGCGATCATCGACAGCGGCGTCGACGTGCACGTGGTCCTGATCTCGGCGACCAGCGGCGCCAACGGGATGTGCATCGACCCGCCGCTCGGCAGCGGGGGCTGCCCCGTCGCCGACAGCAAGCCCCCGACCTTCCTCCACATCGACCACAAGGTCGGCAGCACCAACGCCCTGCAGAAGCTCCTCGACTACCACGACGAATGGAGGGGCCAGATGCGGCCCGACGCCAGGAAGCACCTGGTGGTCGTCTCCGACGACGACAGCGAGCTGGACGCCGCGGCCTTCGACGCCGCGTTCAAGGCGCTCGATCCGACGTACGAGGATTATCGCTTCCACGCGATCGTCGGCGAGAACGACGCCAGCGACGCCAAGTGGTGCGCGAGCGAGCCGGTCTGCTGCGACCTCACGGCGGCGGCCGGCACGGTCTACCTCGAGCTGATCGAGGAGACCGACGGGGTCCACGGCGACCTGTGCAAGCAGGACTTCGCGCCCGTGTTCGACACCCTCTCCGCCGCGGTGATCCAGAACTCGGGCCTCGCCTGCGAGTGGGCGATCCCCACGCCGATGGGCGACGTGGTCATCGACCTGGACGCGGTCGACGTCGAGTTCGACGACGGCATGGGCGTGGTGCTCGCTATCGGCGAGGTCACCACGATGGCGGCCTGCGCCGAGGCGAGCGACGGCTGGTACTACGACGCGCCCGACCAGCCGGGCAAGCTCCTGCTCTGTCCGCAGACCTGCGACAAGATCCAGCTCGCGCCCAAGGGCAGCACGCGCGTCAAGTTCGGGTGCAAGCCGCTGATCCCGCAATAGCTGCCGAATGAACGCCGTCTTCGGGCGCAAAAAAACCTGGCCGATGGGCCAGGTCATTTCGCAAGTCCGGCGTCCCCACGAGTGCGGGGGGAGCGCCGAATAATCGTGCTCAGCGCGGGGCGCCGGGCTTGACCACGATCTCGACGCGGCGGTTGTTGGCCCGGTTCTCGGCGGTCCTGTTGTCGGCGATCGGACGGTCGGGGCCGTGGCCCGAGGACGTGATCCGATCGGAGGCGATGCCGTGCGAGACCAGGTACTCGCGCACCGAATTGGCGCGATTCACCGAGAGCTCCTGGTTCGCGCCCGCCTTGCCCTGCGAGTCCGTGTGACCCTCGACCACGTAGGTCGCGTCCGGGTCACCCTTGAGCAGCGCCTCGGCGACCTGGCTCAGCTTGGCCTGCGCCGCCGGCAGCAGCGCGAACTTGTTGCTGGCGAACAGCACGCTGCCGCTCAGCGTGATCACCGTGCCGCGGTCCTCCTGCTTGACGGAGGCGAGGCGCGCGAGGTCGGCGGTCGCCAGGGCGGCGCGCGCCTCGGCGTCGGCACGACGCTTGCGCTCGGCCGCCAATTCCTGCTCGGTCGCCGCGCCAGCGGTCTTCTGGGCGCTCAGGGCGTCGCGGGTGTCCGCGAGCGCGGCCTTGGTCCGGGCGGCGTCCGCGTCCTTGAGCTGCGCCGTCTCCTGACCGTCGGCGTGGATGCCCTTCCTGAGCATCTCGGTGCGGGCCAGCGTCACGGCGAGCTCCGACTTGCGCTGGGCGATGTAGGCCTGGTCACGCACGAGGACGGTGTCACCGTCCTTCTTGAACGCCTTCTCGGCGCGGCCGAGCGACTCCATGGCGACGTGCAGCTCGGCGGGGGTGTGCACCTTCGCGGGGCCGTCGGCGGCGGTGGCGTAGGCGGTGCGAGCGTTGACCAGCTCGTTCGGAGCGGTGTGGGCACAGGCGAACAGGAGGGCGACGGCGGAGCCGAAGAGGATGGGCTTGATGAGTGTCACTTGGTCACCTCCAGAGTCTTCGCGGCATCGACGCCCTGCTGGGCCTTGTCGGCCTCGCCACGGGCGCTGTTCTCGCGGGTCAGGGCGATCGCCAGCTCGGCGTCGTTGGCGGCGCGCAGCGCCATGAAATGGGCCTCCTCGTTGTCGCCCTCGGCCATCAGCGCCTTGGCCTTGGTGAGCTCCTCCTGGGCGAGCTGCACGTGCAGCGCGGCCTTGGGCACGTTGCTGGCGCCGATCTCCTCCGCGCCGCGCACGGATGCGAGCGAGTTGGCCAGCGTGTCGTTGGGCGGGGGGAATGACGCGCACGCCGCAGTTGCGAGCGCGATACCTAGAATCGTGACAATTCGCTTGGACATAAAACTCCGGCCCCCGAAAGGATGACCCAGCGCGCCGTGCCGGCCGCCGCATCCATCTCCGTGGGCGGCTCAGCTATGGGAGCGGTCCATGGCCTTTGCAAACCAGGCAAAGCGAACCACGGCAAATGCACACCTCATGAATCGAGGGTCCGCGAGCGCGGACAGCGAGCGAGGCGTGACCACCCGTGCTTCGACTCACGGGCGACCGCGGGCCGCGAGCGCAGCATGCTCGCGCCCGTCACGGCTCCTCGACCCGCTCGAGCCGCAGCGCCAGGGTCGTCACGGCCTCGACGTCGCCGGAGAGCTGCAGATAGTAGCGACCCGCGGGGAGCCACCGGCGCACGGGCTCGTCGCGGGGCCTGAGCGCCAGCTCGCGCTCGTGTTCGCAGCCGCCGCAGCTCCCGAGCCTGGCGACGGCCCCCTGCTCGTCGCTGGCGAGGCTGACCGCGAAGAGCCCGGCGTTCGCGACCTCGACCGTGGATACGGCCCGGGCGGTGGCGTCGGCGAAGGGGCCGACGACGTCATCGTCGCCGCAGGCGAGCGCGCGGCGCAGCAGCAGCGAGTCGCCGTCCCACGCGATCGGCGAGGCGCCGCATTCGACGAGCTTGAAGCGAACGCGGTCCGCCAGGCACCCGCGCCCCTCGGCGTCGAATGCCACGATCGTCTCGGTCAGCGACTCGCCGAATTGCTCGGCGTGGGCGGCCTCGATCACCGGCAGCGAGTCCTCGCGGGTGATCATCGCGTAGAATTCGATGTACGCATCGAGCCCGTGGCGCTCGATCAGGTACCGGGTGAACTTGCCGGCGAGCAGGTAATATGTCCACTCGAGCGGCTCGCCGCGCGCGAGGATCTCCTGAATGTCGCTCCCGTTCGACTGCGCCCAGCTGCCGTATTCCGGCGTGTCGGGCGCGAAGGCGACCGCCGCCCCGACCGCGTAGAATGACGGCGGCGACCCGAGCGAGGCGAGGACGAGGCGGGCCAGCTCGTAATCGAGGGGCGCCACCGCGGAGAGCACCGTCGCCGCCTTCGTGCAGCTGGTGCCCCATCCGGGGCACTTCGACCCGTACAAGAATTCCAGCTCCGAGAACCAGATGAAGGCGAAGTTCTTGCCCGGGAGCGCGACCCCGAGGTGCTCCGCCAAGGTTGCGACGAAGTGGTCCATGTGCCCGACGATGTCGCCGCAGGCCTCGAGCGCCGGATCGACGACCAGCGTGACGTGCTGGCCCTCGTGCACCTCGTCCGCCCAGGACCCGCAGGCGAGCGCGGCGGCGAGGCCCAGCGCGGCGCAGCGGCGCAGCGGCGTCATCACCGGCCCCCCCCGGCGGTGAGCAGGATGGCGCCCTGATCCCCGGTCACGACCCACGCCGACTCGTCGCGGGTGAGCTGCACACGGACGATGGCGTCGCCCTCCGCGGCGAGCGGCCAGGGCACGCTCGCCTCGTCGGGGCTGTCCGGTCGGATCACGTGCAGCGCGGGGGCGTACCGGGCGAGCAGGACCACCTCGGCCCGAGCGTCGCCGTCGAGATCCTCGACCAGCGGCGGCCCACGCGTGAACGACTCGATCGCCACCGGGTGGTGAGAGACGGCGAGCATGCCCCCCTCGCCGTCGCCGCGGGCGATCGTCAGCGTGCGTTCGCCGAAGTGGACGAGGTCGGTCGCGCCGTCGCCATCGGCATCACCGAGGCCGATGTTGTCGAGGTCGACCCAGGCCGCGAGCGGCCACGTGCGCGGCGCCTCGAAGCCGTCGCCGACGCTGCGCAGCACCTCGACGCCGCCGCTGCTCCCGGCCTCGCGCCGCAGCAGCAGGTCGTCGCGGCCGTCGCCGTCGATGTCCGCGGCGCGAGACTCGTCCAGCGCCGCGAACATCGCGGCGTCGAGCGCGAGCGTGCGCGTGATCGTCGTGCCCTCGGCGCCGAGCCCCACGAGCCGCGGCGACTCACCGGCGATGAACAGATCGTCGCGGCCGTCGCCGTCGAAGTCACCGATCGTCGTGAAGCCCGAGGCGAGCGGCCCGAGCACCACCAGCTCCCCCTCCCGCAGCGACCACACCACCGTCGAGGAGTCATCGAGCCCGACCTGCTTGATCCGCGCGAGCAGCTCCCGCCCCGGTCGGCCGTCGAGCTCGATGGTGCCGAGCTCGACGACGTAGCCGCCGGTGAGCGGCATGGCGAGGCTTCGCATGCCCTGATAGCCGCCCTCGCCGTCCGCGAGCGCGAGCGCGAGCGTGCGTACGTCGTGCGTGAACAGGTCGTCGAGGCCGTCGCCGTCGAGGTCCGCGGCCAGCACCGGCAACACGAACTGACCCGCGAGCCGCGCCTCGAACAGCGCGGGGCCGGCCACGACCTCGCGCAGCGTGGCCCCGTGCGGGCTGCCGGACCACTGGAGGAGCTGCTGCCCTTGGCACGCGGTGACGGTCTGCTCGAGGTCGGGCGCGTCGGCGAAGGCCCCGGCCGTCAGCCAGCCGAGGGCGTCGGCGCGGAGCACCTCGACGGCGTTGCGCCGCGCGTCGTCGATGCGCCGCTCGATCACGAGCTCGAGCTCGCCGTCCGCGTCGAGGTCGCAGGGGGTGAGCCGCTCGCAGGGGGTCGACGCGATCGCCACGGGCGGGTCGGTCGTCCCGTCCGGGTGGGCATACGCGACCTCGACGCCGTAGCCGCTGCACGCGATCAGATCGGGCTGCGCGTCGCCGTTGAGATCGGCGGCCACGAATACCTCGCCATGCCCGATCCACACCCGCGATTCGAGCGGCGTCGGCGCGTCCAGGGGGCCGAGCACCGACCACACGTCCCACCCGCCCATCACCCACAGGTCCTCGCCGCCGACGCCGTCGATCTGGGCCGCGACGACGGACTCGATCGGCTCGCCCTCGAGCAGGCGCGGGCCGATCGTCAGCGCGCCCGGCTCGCGCGTCACGAGCACCAGCGCGTCGTGGGCGTCCTCGCCCGCGAGCCGGACGGTCACCGCCAGGTCGGCCCAGCCGTCGTCGTCCAGGTCCGCCGCGACGATGTCGAGGATCGGCTCGTCCAGCGCCACCGTAGCGACCTCGGCGAGGCCCTCTCCTGGGACATATGTGAGCACGCCGAGCGGCGACGGCGTGCCGAAGGTCGCGCTCTGCCACCATACGAGGTCCGCGCCGCCGTCGGCCCGCGGCAGCGGCCGCAGCCCGTGGGGCGGGCCTGGCAGCGGATATCGCGTGAGCTCCACATACTGCGAACCCGCCCCCGCGAACACGACCAGCGCCGGCTGCGACGGGTCCTCCACGACCAGCTCGGGGATATCGTCGCCGTCGAGGTCGAGCACGGCGACTTGGCCCGTGGCTCCGGCCGCGGGCGCCATCCAGCGCGGCTGGGCGCGAAAGCCGGCGATATCCTTCGCCATCGCCACCTTCTCGTGGAGATACACCAGCTCCTCGCTCCCACCGGCCGCGAAGTCGCCGACGACGAGGTCCTGCACCGGGCCCGCCGCGACCGCCTCGATGCGCGCGACACCCGTGAATGGATCGATCAGCGTCACGCCGTGACCATCGCCCCGGATGACGCCGAGCTCCGGCCCCGCCGGGCCGCGCCGCGCGAACACCCGCCGCGACGTCTCCGCGAGCGGCCAGGTGTATTCGTCATGCCACCCGCCCGCGCCGTCGCCGAGGCCGACCCATAATGTGCGATCGAGGGTATCGAGCGCCGCGAGGTCGTCGTCGCCGTCCTCGTCGATATCCGCGGTCGCGAGGCTCGCCGGGAATCCGGCGGCCCAGGCCGTGCCCGCGCGCTCGAGCCCGACGCTCGGCGAAAATTCGAAGCGCGCCACCTCGCCGAGCACGGGGATCGCGGCCGCGAGCTGGGGCCCGCCGTCGCCGCGAAATCGGCCCGTGACCAGCGCGATCGCCTCGCCGCCGAGCTCCACGTAGCGCGGTGTCGACGGCCCGGCGGCGGCGCCCATCTACAGGTGCAGCCGA
>Ga0209480_10003102_pt1 | contig 10982 bp, 7 predicted proteins | sample JI61114C2DNA_FD_187501 | JGI IMG/M metagenome (GOLD analysis project Ga0209480, IMG submission 187501) | Wastewater effluent complex algal communities from Wisconsin, to seasonally profile nutrient transformation and Carbon sequestration -... | ecosystem: Engineered > WWTP > Effluent > Algae...
GACAGCAGCAGAAATTTATGTTTCGAGAGCATCATGCACACCCTAAATATTCATTCCCGCGAGCATAGGCGGCCAGGAATTAATTCGCAACAAAAAAGAAGCCCGGCCAAGGCCGGGCTTCGTTCAGCTTAAGAACAGTTCAGAATTGGGTTGGGACGGATCATTACTGATCTGTCCCCCCCTAAGAACCGTGCATGCGACTTTCACCGCACACGGCTCAAGCCCGCGCCGAGGGCTTAACAACTGTCAAACCAGCGCTATGTAATTGGACGTGGCACATTGGATGTAGCAGGACTCGGTTGCTTTGGGCATGAGACCCTCCCGCAACGCGGTGCACAATATGATGATCGTGCCATCCCGTTTCCTCTGTGATAGGCCCATGGCAAAGAGCACAACAACCATCTTGAGACAAATAGAGAGACGCCCATTCCGTCCGGTGTGACCGCGAACGCATCATGCGATCGTTCCGTCGGGACTCACCATACATCTCGTATGCGGGATCAAACGGGTTGTAACCCCCTTTGATTTTTACATGTCGGATGATGGCGGTGTCGCTCAGTCGATAGAGCGACAGATCTGATCTCTTTGAGTCTTTATCTGGCTTGATCACCGAAAAATTCCAGTGACGATTACCTGATGAGTGAAAATAGCGATCCTTCACCCATTTCAGGCCTTTATTGTTGTGTCTGCGTCGCGCCCAGCACCATATGGCTCTAAAAATCAGCCAGTCCAGTTTGCTGAACGTTTCTTTTGCAACCGCGATACTGTGGTACTGCGCCCAACCCCGAAGGATTGGATTCAGCTCTTTGATGAGTTCAACTTGCCTACTCATCCTGTTGGCCTTGATGGTGTTTTTCACTTTGCGATAGAACGCATTTACGTTCTTGGCACTCGGTTTATGGAGGTACTTCCCTTTGTATTTACGGAAGTTCCAGCCAAGGAATTCAAATCCTGTTTCGATATGCGTGATGCGTGTTTTCTCGATTGATAATTCGAGACCTCGAATAGCCAAAAATTTCTCTACCCAAGGCCGCACGTACACGTCCAAGATTTCTTTACTTGCGCCAGTGATAACAAAATCATCCGCATAACGAATGACATTCACTTTTGCCTGTTGTTCCTTGGTGTAACCCAAAGTCGCGTAAAGATACGACTTGAGTTCGCGTTCCAAACCAGTCAGAGCCATATTCGCCAATGTCGGCGATATGATTCCACCTTGTGGGGTGCCCTCCGTTGTAGATATGTATTCTTCCTTGAATACAACGCCCGCCTTAAGCCAGCTCTTCAGGATGACCTTGTCCATAGGAACACTGTCGACCAGCCAGGAGTGATCAATATGATCGAAACACCCCTTAATATCTGCTTCCAATACCCATTGAGGTGAATATTTTTTAGCAAGACATATGAAGAGTTGAGCTGATGCATCCGCCGTGGATCGATTACGCCTAAAGCCAAAGCTATTCGGCTCACCAATGGTTTCTGCAACGGGTTCAAGTGCGAGTAGATGCAAGGCTTGCATCGCCCTGTCTTTCATCGTCGGAATACCCAACGGTCTCTCTTTCCCATTTGCTTTAGGAATGAAAACCCGTCGTAACGGTAGCGGCTTATACCCTCGCCGCTGGAGACTTGAAACTGCCGCCCAGCGTGATTCAGGTGTTTTCCACAGCACGCGATCGACGCCAGCCGTTCGCTTGCCCTGATTTTCAGTCACTCGTCTCACCGCCGAAACCTTGGCGGTAAAAGAGCGGGTTAGCATCCGTTGCAAAGATTTTACTCTGCGCCAGTTACCTTCCTGTGTTGCCTTCGTGATTCTAATTTGCATACCCCGAACGCACCGCGAAACATGATGCCAATTAATGGCCATCCAGTCTGTTGGCATGTTGGAGGGCGCAGATCCAATAGGAAAATTGGATTCTTCCATGCTGCTCTCCTAGTGATTAACCGTAGAAACGCAGCTACCCCGAGGGGACTGCATCCCCAGAGGATTGATTGATGAATTGAAACGATTCACTTGCAGGTTTCGTCAAGTCGACTCACGACCACGAACCAGACGGAAGTTGGCACGCTCTCGCGTTAGCTTGATCTTTCAAAGCCTATATCAGCCATTACAGCTGACCCATTCGCTTTATCCGTCATCTCATACCCCGGCGGCCATCAGTGTTCCTTGCGGTTCACCTGCCCAAAGGGCGGCCGAATGGGTTTACCACGTTCCCGCCGAGACACATGCCCGAGTTAGGGTCTGCCTTTTCGCCGGTGAGCTGTTTAGCGACGTGCCCAGAAACTAAAGCTGGACAACTGCTCACGTACCTTTTGGTGGATGCCTAACAGTAGCTTTGGCACCATCGTTCTAACGACGTTTATCAGCAATTCTCATATAGATACCCATATCGGGCAGCCTAGCTCCCAAACCCCATTGCTACTTGGAGTCATTAGACAAACACCTCACGGTGCGTCATACCTAAAATCAGGGGGATTCATTGTCAAAAGAGCTTCGCACAACGCCGTTACCAGCACTGCACGTCTTTCTAGGCTACCAACTGGTCGCACAGTGGGCTCAATCTCGATTTGTAAAAATCGACAGAGCAATGTCTCGGCGAGCTCTCTCGTGAGGGCTGCCTAACAAAATATATTCATAAAAAAAAATCTTGCAATTCATCGTTGCGATGAAGCAAGGAATGAACCAAAGGAATAGCGGCCACCCTCATGATTCTGCATTGCGCAGAACCCGAGGGTATGCCCCTCGGGCTCCATATTTCGCTTTTAACTCTATCCCACCGTGGGTGGGATAGAGGCACATCAGTTGTAACTATGTGTGAGGGAGAAGGCCCTCGTCCTTTAGCAGCACGTCACGATTGCTCGTGTCGCACTTAGTTTTGAACGTTCAGCTCGGTGCGACGGTTACGTGCGCGACCTTCTTTCGTGGTGTTGACGTCGATTGGCTTGGCTTCGCCGAAACCATTCGGACCAACCAAACGTGCAGCATCAACGCCTTTGCCGGTCAGGTAGTTGTACACGACTTGTGCACGACGTTGTGACAGACCTTGGTTGTACTCTTCGGTACCGACCGAGTCAGTATGACCAGCAACTTCAACTTTCAGTTGTGGGTACTTGTTCAGGATGTCGGCAGCTTCGTCGAGGATCACGACAGCGTCAGGACGCAGGGTGTCTTTGTCGAAATCGAAGTTCACGCCTTTCAGATCAATCGTCAAAGGCACTGGGCAGCCGTCAGGACCGATGGCTTGGCCAGCTTGTGAATTAGGGCAACGATCGTTGCAGTTGTTCACGCCGTCGCCGTCGTCGTCTTTCGTGGAGCAATCTTCAGCTGGCGGAGCGACTGGTGTGTCGACCACAGGAGCTGGCAGGTTGCCGAGAGCGAACAACAAGGAAGCACTTGCGTACAGGTCGTTGTAATGGCCGTCGTTGAAGTCGTCATTGAAGTCAAAACGCATACCGGCTTCGATGCGAACGTCTACGCGCTCATTTACGTCTGCTTGCAGACCTGCGCCCAGCTTGACCAGCAAGTTGGAGCCGCCGTCAAAACCGTTGTAGGTGCTCTTTTGTGCGCCGATACCGCCAGCGAGGTAGGGCCACCAGTTACGGCCTTCCTTGATGAAGTGGTAACGACCGGTAACCGACAAACCGGTGAGATCCCAGCTTGCGTTTGGCAGCGGATCGATATCGGTGTTGGTGCGATCAAGGTCAACGTCGACCGAAACGTTAGGGGAAACCATTTTGCCGACGCCAATGCCGTAAATGCCGCCATTGCTGGTGTTACGGGTGTCGTCCGTGTTCACTACGCCAGCAGTAGCCGAAATGTACCAACGGTCATCAAAGTCTTGAGCCATTGCCGAATGAGCCATTGACATGGCACCAAGCATGGCGCAAAACAGGATTTTCTTCTTCATAAAATGCTCCAAATTCACTAGTTAAGACAAAAATTAAGTTTGCTTGCAGAACAGTTCAGAGCCCGCTAACAAATAGGAAATCAACGTTCCTGTATCCGGCACGTTAACGTGAACATAACAAATTTAACAACAAAAGCCAAGCATTAACACTTAAACCACAAATAAATCGAGGAAGCGGTGAACCGGGGTACTTTCGAACTTCGAAGTGTCCTGGGTCAAGGCCAGAATCTGTTTTACCTGATGTGCCGAAAGGTGCCCGCCGATTGCGTCTTCGAACTTTTTCAGCAATACGGGGATACCCTCTCCGCGGCGTTCGCGATGCCCGATCGGGTAGTCGATCGAGACCTTTTCGGTGCTGGTGCCGTCCTTGAAGAAAACCTGCACCGAATTGCCGATATAGCGCTTTTCGATATCGAAGTAATCTTCGGTGAACTGCTTGTTTTCCTTGACCACCATTTTCTCGCGAAGCGCATCAATGCGCGGATCGGCAGCGACGGCATCGGTGTAGTCGTCCGCTGTCAGTCGGCCAAAGATCAGAGGCACGGCAACCATGTACTGCAGGCAATGGTCGCGATCGGCATAGTTCGCTAGGGGGCCGGTTTTGTCGATGATTCTGACGCCCGCCTCCTGGGTCTCCATCTCGATGCGTTCAATCTGGTCGAGCTTGCCAGCTACCTGCGAATGTAGCTGCATGGCACATTCCACCGCGGTTTGTGCATGGAACTCGGCCGGAAAACTGATCTTGAACAAGACGTTTTCCATCACGTAGGCGCCGAATGGGCGCTCGAACTGGAACTGGTTGCCTTTGAACATGACATCGGCAAAACCCCAGGTCTTGGCGGTGACCGCACTCGGATAGCCGACACATCCTTTGACCGCATTCAATGCGTGCGTAACCGCACGACGACAGGCGTCACCGGCAGCCCAGCTTTTACGAGGGCCCGCGTTAGGTGCATGGCGATAGGTCCGCAGTGCACCGCCATCAATCCAGCTATGGCTAACCGCGTTGATGATTTCTTCCTTGCCGCCGCCCAGCATGTGGGTCGTCACGGCAGTCGAAGCGAGTCGCACAAGGATCACGTGATCCAGGCCAACGCGGTTGAAGCTGTTTTTCAGGGCATAACCGCCCTGGATTTCATGCGCCTTGATCGCGGCGGAAAGCACATCGCGAATCAGGACCGGTTTGCCGCCTTCGCGCTCGGCCTTGCGGCTTTGATAATCGGCAACCGCAAGAATGGCGCCGAGGTTGTCCGAAGGGTGACCCCATTCGGCCGCCAGCCAGGTGTCATTGAAATCCAGCCAGCGAACTTGTACGCCAATATTGTAAGCAGCCTGCACGGGGTCCAGCTCGAACGAAGTCCCGGGAACGCGTGCGCCACCTGCCAGCGTGGCGCCCGGCACGAGTGGGCCGAGATGCTTGGTGCATTCTGGGTGCTTCATCGCCAGCATTGAACAACCGAGGGAATCCAGCAACATATAGCGCGCGGTGGTAAAGGCTTCCGGGGAATCGATGCGGTAATCGGTAACGTAATTGGCGATGTCCACCATGCTTTGATCGGGATCGGGGCGTTTGGCGGAGCGAATATCGTGATGGCTCATGGGTTGGGTTCCGGCGCTGGGTCAAAGAAGCGTATTTTGCCAGATTTCATGAATGTGTACTTGAGCTAATGTGACTTTCAAGGCATCGTGGCAACTTTAATTCTGCGTAATCCCGATGAACGTCAAATACCCGCATTTGTTTGCACCACTCGACCTTGGCCATTGCACTCTGCCCAACCGAATCCTGATGGGATCCATGCATACGGGGCTTGAGGATAAAAGCCGCGATTTTCCGAAATTGGCGGCCTACTTCCGGGAACGCGCAGAGGGCGGCGTTGGCTTGATGGTCACCGGCGGAATTTCGCCCAATATTGTCGGCTGGCTGAAACCTTTCGGCGGGAAGCTCAGCTGGTCCTGGGAAATTCACAAACATCGCATCGTCACCAAGGCCGTGCATGAGGCGAAGGGCAAAATCTGCATGCAGATTTTGCATGCCGGTCGCTACGGCTACCATCCTTTTTCTGTTTCCGCTTCCGGCATTCAAGCCCCGATTAATCCTTTCAAACCGCGCAGCCTCGGCAACTGGGGTGTCGAGCGCCAAATCAATGCTTTCGTGAACTGTGCAAAATTGGCGCGTGAGGCCGGTTACGACGGCGTCGAGATCATGGGCTCCGAAGGTTACCTGATCAATCAATTCTTGAGCCCGCGCACCAACAAGCGTGAAGACCAATGGGGCGGCAGTGCGGAAAATCGCATGCGCTTTGCAGTTGAAATCGTCAGGCGCACGCGCGAAGCCGTCGGCAAGGACTTCATCATTATCTATCGGCTGTCGATGCTCGAATTGGTCGATGAAGGCTCGGCCTGGGATGAAATCCTCGCCCAGGCAAAGGCCATTGAAAAGGCCGGCGCCACGATTATCAATACCGGCATCGGCTGGCATGAGTCGCGCGTTCCCACTATCGCAACCTCTGTACCACGCGCTGCATTCAGTGGCGTCACCGCAAAATTGAAACCGCATGTCGGCCTGCCCTTGATTGCCACCAACCGAATCAATATGCCGGACATTGCCGAAAACATTCTTGCCACCGGGCAAGCCGACATGGTGTCGATGGCGCGGCCTTTATTGGCGGATTCGCAATGGGCCGTGAAAGCTCGCGAAGGCCGCAGCGATGAAATCAACACCTGCATCGCCTGCAATCAGGCCTGTCTGGATCACGCGTTCGAAAACAAGATAGCCAGCTGCCTGGTCAATCCGCGCGCATGCGCCGAGACCGAATTGAATTACACCAAAACGGATTCGCCAAAACGCATTGCCGTTGTCGGCGCAGGCCCCGCAGGTCTGGCCTGCGCCACGGTCGCCGCGCAACGCGGACACCAGGTCACCCTGTTCGATGCCAGCCCGAAAATCGGCGGCCAATTTAATCTGGCGAAAAAAATTCCGGGCAAGGAAGAATTTTACGAAACACTTCGTTATTTCGGACGGCAACTCGAGTTGCATAAAGTCGAGCAACGGCTCGGTATTCGTGTTGAAGCGGAAGCACTCAAGGATTTCGATGAAGTGGTACTCGCGACGGGGATTACACCACGCAAGATCAGTTTCCCCGGCATTGATCACGCCAAGATCTGCAGCTATATCGACGTGCTGACTGGCAAAGTGATTCCCGGCAAAAAAGTCGCTGTCATCGGTGCCGGCGGTATTGGTTTCGATATCAGCGAATACCTGATACACGACGGTGAGTCCTCTACCCTGCACAAGGATCGCTGGATGCAGGAATGGGGCGTTAACGCGGATTTCAGTGGTCGCGGCGGACTTGCACGACCAAAACCGGAGGCACCCGCTCGCGAAGTCTGGTTGCTGCAAAGAACCGAAGGAAAAATCGGCGCCAAACTCGGCAAGACCACCGGCTGGATCCATCGCAGCACCTTGAAGGCCAAGGGCGTGAAAATGCTTGGCGGCATTACCTATCTTGGCGTGGACGACACTGGTTTTCGAATCCAGATCAAGGGCGTCGAGCAGACTTTACCCGTGGATACCGTGGTGATATGTGCCGGCCAGGAACCACTTCGTACTCTGGTTGAGCCGCTGCAGGCGCTGGGCAAAACGCCTCACCTTATTGGAGGTGCCGATGTGGCCGCGGAGCTGGACGCGAAACGTGCGATTAGCCAGGGCAGTCGCCTGGCTGCCGGCTTTTGAAACTCCAATCATCGAAGGACGACCAATGAAACACTTGATTACCGCACTGCTCGTCCTCGGCTCGCAGATCGCCATTGCCAAAGAACCGGCAAATATCCTGGAAATTGAAACGCCGCTCGAACAAAGAAAGCACAGCCTGAGCGAAGCCGAAGTCAAAGAGATGAACGAGGTCGCCACCCTGATTCGAAACAATGATCATGCCGGCGCCCTGGCAAAGCTGAAACCGGCTTTGAGCCGATGCGAGAAACGGGACGAGGGCTCGGGCAAAAAAAGTCTGTACTTCGACACGATGGAGGAATTCCTCGAATATTCCTTGAGTGCCGAAAATAAATCCACGAGCATCCAATGGGTTGCCGATTCATGCCCGCGTGCCTATAACCATGCTGCTTTTCTGTACGTGGCGGCCGCCGACAAAGACAATGCCTTCAAGTACCTGGATCTTGCGATAGCTTCGGCCCCTTACTGGGCAGAGCCGCACAATGAACGCGGCTATTTTCTCGGCAAGCTGAAAGACTATAAATCCGCCATTGCGGCCTACGAAAAAGCCATCGAACTGGCGAATGCCCACGAAAACTCGGCTAGCATCAAGCCTCTTTCCTTGCGAGGCCTCGGTTTTATCCTGACCGAAATGGGCGAACTGCAACGCGCGAAGCAAGCCTATCTGGATTCCCTGGTTTTGGATCCCGGCAACAAGCTGGCCGAAAACGAACTGGAATACATCCACCAGCTGGAAACGAGAAAGTAAGAGCCGACTCCAGCCAGAGGGCTTGCTCAGAATCGCGCAGAAGGCCAAATCCGCCGTGTGATCGGCCTGATTTCACAAAAATTAACGATAAACCTATCCACAGGCTTGATGGAAAAAAAGCCTGTGAAACCGGTCGCTTAGCCGAGCTTTGGAGTATTCACTCCAGCAAAATCAAGCACTTGAACGTTTTATTCACAAAACTCGGGGCTGATTTCCGTATGATTCGCCCCGAACCGGCCCGGCAGACATTCATGTTGTCGGGTTTGCTCCAAACTCGAAACGAGGGTGGCGCGAAACGAACGCTTCAATGATTCAAGTTCGTCCACCCTAAATGCGAGGCTCAAGCCACCGACACCGATTCACTGAAAGAATCGGTGCTACTGCGAAAGCGGTTGGGTGAATTGCGGCGCGCCGATTTGAGGCACGAGTATGAAGTTATCTTTTTTGATGTGGTTGTCCAGCCTGCTGCCCCAACCCGTGGCAGACCCCTTGTGCTTGGCAACAACGGTATATCTGGAATCGCGCGACCAGTCCGAGCTCGGACAACGCGCGGTAGCTGAAGTGGCATTGCGTCGTCGCGAAGATGGTCGCTGGGGTGATTCGGTTTGCGAGGTTGTCACCGCACCGAAACAGTTTGCCCCGACAATCGTTGGACCTGGCGTGCGGATCAAGTCGCTCGATTCCTGGCAGAAAGCAGTGAATGTTGCGTTCGCTTCGCAAAAGGACTGGAAACAGCCCGCAGGTAAACGCAATGAAGTCGTTCCCGGTGCAAGCCATTTTGCAGCACGCAGTCTGGCTAACCCTACCTGGAGCAGCTATCCGGAAGTGGCCAAGATTGGTGACCACACGTTTTACAAGGTTGATCGCCTGAAACGATAAGCCTTCGGTTGTAGCGCTGTATGCCGTCCTCGTCGGTATGCATCAGCGATACGAGAACCCGCTCAGGTAACTGGGCGGGTTTTTTATTGTCCTGTTAAAGAAGCTAGCGGCGCCAGAACCGTTCCATTTCCAGAAACGTGAACGAGGCCGACCAGGTAATCATCACGAAGCCGGTCAGCGCCTCCGTGCCTGCCAGGAACCGGATGGGTCCGACCGGCGCAAGATCGCCGAAACCTACCGTGGTATAGGTCATCGCCGAAAGATAAATGGAGTCAAGAAAACTGGTGGAAGCGCTAGATACCACATGCCCCGTTTCGGGCCACAGCAGCAATGCCCAGTAGCCCAATCCGAACAGCCATATTTCGATCACGTGTAAAAACAGCACCGCAAAAATGCCGTATAGCACTTTGCGGCGCGGCTGATGATCGTGCCGTTTCCCAAGGCCCCTTACCAAAAAGCTCAAACCTTCGTAATGCACCATGACGCAAAGACACACGACGATACCGGTAGCCAATACCACAAGTCCGTTGGCATACCAGTTGTCGTACATCAGCGTTTATCGATGCTCACGTATTCGCGATCTTCCGGCCCGGTGTAATTCGCGCTCGGGCGAATGATCTTGCCGTCCTGACGCTGCTCGATCACGTGCGCGCTCCAGCCCGAGGTGCGGGCAATGACGAACAGCGGTGTGAACATCGCGGTCGGGATTCCCATCATGTGATAAGCAGATGCACTGTACCAATCGAGATTCGGGAACATCTTCTTCAAATCCATCATCAGGTTTTCGATGCGTTCGCTGACGTCGAACAGGGTTTGATTACCGCCCTGCTTGCACAGCTCACGCGAGATTTCCTTGATGATCGGATTGCGCGGATCGCCGATCGTGTAAACAGGATGGCCGAAACCGATCACGATTTCCTTGCGTTCGACGCGGGCGCGGATATCGGCTTCGGCTTCGTCGGCGGTACCGTAACGGGCGATGATTTCCATCGCCACTTCATTCGCGCCGCCGTGTTTCGGACCGCGCAATGCACCGATGCCGCCGGTGATGCAGGAAAAAATATCCGAGCCGGTGCCGGCAATCACGCGACAGGCAAAAGTGCTGGCGTTGAATTCATGCTCGGCGTACAAGACCAGAGAGCGGTCCAGCGAACGCGCATGCAATTCACTGGCGGGCTCGCCGTGCAGCAGGTGCAGAAAATGGGCGGCGATGGAATCGTCGTCGGTTTCGCAATCAATGCGACGGCCGTTGCGGGTGAAATGCCACCAGTAAAGCAGCATCGAACCAAAACTCGCCATCAGGCGATCAGCGATATCACGTGCTTCATTGTCAGGATGCGTATCGCGCTCTGGCAAAACCGTACCCAGCACGGAACAACCGGTGCGCAATACGTCCATCGGATGCGCGCTGGCGGGAATCAACTCCAGCGCTTCGGCTACCAGAACCGGTAAACCGCGTAAACGCTTCAATTTTGTTTTGTAGGCAGCGAGTTGCGATGCCGTCGGCAATGCACCATGTACCAACAAGTGTGCGACTTCTTCAAAACTCGATTTTGTCGCCAGATCATGAATATCGTAACCGCGATAATGCAGATCGTTACCGCTGCGGCCCACGGTGCAAAGCGCGGTGTTACCGGCTGCAGTGCCGCTGAGAGCAACGGATTTTTTTGCCTTGGGGAGAACTTGTTCTGAGGGGATATTCATATATTTTCTCAACGGA
>Ga0209480_10003104_pt1 | contig 10979 bp, 9 predicted proteins | sample JI61114C2DNA_FD_187501 | JGI IMG/M metagenome (GOLD analysis project Ga0209480, IMG submission 187501) | Wastewater effluent complex algal communities from Wisconsin, to seasonally profile nutrient transformation and Carbon sequestration -... | ecosystem: Engineered > WWTP > Effluent > Algae...
CGTCGGCAAGTGTCTGCAGAGCGACCCGGACGACCGCTACCCGTCGGTGCTGGAACTGGAGAAGGACCTGCGCCGTTGGCTCAACGACCAACCAGTCGAAGCGCGTCCCACGTCGCGGATGTACCGGATGCGTAAGTTCGTGCGCCGGCATCGGGTTGGAGTCGCGCTGGCCAGCGTGATGACGTTGGCGTTGCTGGCGACGACCACCGCCGCCGTCATTGGTTTTGTGCGCGCCGAAGATGCACGTGCGGAAGCGGAGATGGCCGCCGATTTTCAGGTCAAACAGATGCGGTCCATCGACCCGGCCGCGATGGGGCTCAGCTTGCGCAGCGCATTGATCGAGGCGGTGCAGAAACAAGGTCCCGGGCGCGGAAGCGATCCGGCGACTGCTGCGCAGCGCAAGCAGCAACAGGAGACCCTGCTCAAAGACGTGAACATGACCGATCTGGCGCTGAGCCAGTTGGATACCCATTCATTCCAACCGGCATTGGCCGCGATCAAGAACGACTTCGGCGATTCTCCGTTGCTGCAGGCGCGGCTGTGGCAAACCATGGCCGACACTCTGGAGAAGCTCGGCGACATCAAGGCGGCAGTCGAGCCGCAACAGTTGGCGCTGGAACAACGTCGCCAGTTGCTGGGTGCGGACCACCCATTGACGCTTATTTCGTTGCGTGATTATGGGGACCTGCGTTCGTCGATGGGACAGTACAAAGAGGGCGAAGCCGATCTGCGCGCGGCGACGACAGGGTTGCGGCGCGTGTTGGGCAGCGACCATCCGGACACATTGCGATCGATGATGATGACCGGCTTTTGCCTGATGTACCAAGGCAAACATGACTTGGCACAACCGCTGTTTCGGGAAGTGTATGGGCGTCGTCGCCGAACGCAAGGCGACGATCATCCGGATACGCTGGCATCGCTGCGCGATTTGGCGCTTGTATTGGTGAATTTAGGAAAATTCAAGGAAGCATTGCCGTATGCAGAGGCATCCGTGGAGGGGTTTCGGCGACTTCAGGGCAGTGCGCCGGCAAATCGCGACGGCAATGCACTCAACGCAAAAGATACGCTGTCTGCGGTGTATCTTGAACTGGGTCGGTACGCCGAGTCCGAAGCGCTCTCGCGTGAGGCGGCCGAAGCAGGCCGTCAGTTGTTGGGCGACAACCATCCGCACAGCGTGGTACTGACCCACAATTTGGCAACTGCGCTCGAGAATCAGGGGCGGTTTGCAGAAGCTGAAGTTTACTTGCGGCAGGCGCTGGAAGGCCGACGCGCAGCTGTCGGCGATGCGCATCAGGATGTCCTCTACATCCAGGCCGATCTTGCAAATACATTGGCGAAGCAGGGAAAACGAGACGAAGCTGAACTGATGTTGCGCAAGGTCGTCGCCGACCATCAGCGGCTGTTTGGTAAAGACGATATCAAAACGAAAAATTTAGCCTACGACCTGGCGCTCTTATTACTCGATCAAGATAAGTTTAACGAGGCCGAAGCATTGATCGTTCCGGTGCTGGCAGTATGGCGCCGTACTTTCGGAAAAGAAGACCCCCATACCCTGCAGGCGATGAGTCGCTTGGCCAGTGCAATGAGGAGAAAGGGCGATATCAGCGGCGCCAAAGCATTGCTCCAGGATGCACGGACAATGCAGCGCCGGACATTGGGCGACCAGAATATCGACACCTTGTGGTCCATCGGTGAGCTGGCCGCAGTAGCGCGTGCGGAAGGCAATCTCGAGCAGGCCGAAACCTTGTTGCGCGAGGCCCTTGCCGGTTATCGCCAAGTGCGCGGCGACAAACATGCCGATACGTTGGACACCATCGAAGCACTGATCGATGTCTTACGCGAACGCGGTGCGCTGGACGAAGCTGCAGCATTGGCGTTGGAGTTGAAAAAATCCAGGCAGCGCGCAGCCATGGTTAAAACGTGAGCGGATTGGCATCGATCTGCAGCGACCGATATCGCAGGCGATTCGCGCAATCCATGACCGGCGATCGTATGCGGAGTCTTGTCGCGCATGAAATCCCGGCACCGTCTTGCGCAATCGAAAGTGGCGGTTGAACCGTTCGCAGGCTTTGGTCGGATCAGCAGCGGTTGTGTCCGCATCGCACGCAGGGGTCAGGCTCGCGTCTCTCGAAGCGAACCCGACCCTGTTTGATGACCCCGTTCGATGCGATCGCCAGTGCGGGGCGACTCATCCGCCCCGCACGGCGCATTCGGTTGAAGATTACAGACCAGTCTGGGCCCTGAGAAAGTTGCGCACCAACAAGTTGGACACGCGGGTGTAGACGCCGTACTTGTTCGGAAGCGCGCAGCCGCTGCCCCAGCTGACGATGCCGGTCAGCACGCTGCCCTGGGCCAGCGGGCCACCGGAGTCGTCCTGGCAGGCGTCGCGGCCGCCAGCGTCGAAACCGGCGCACATCATGCGCAGGGTGATCAGGCCATTGTAGGAGTTGGCGTCGTTGCAATTGACGCGGTTGACCAGCGGCACCGTCGCCTTGCGCAGGTTGATCGGGAAGCTGCCGCCTTGGCTCAGCGCACCCCAACCGGTGACGAGCAGGTTGGTGCCGTCCGCCGGATGGGCGTTTGCCAGCGAAGCGAAGGGAATGCCGCTGGTCGAGGAGGACAGCGTCCACACTGCGACGTCGTAGTCGTAGGTGTTGCGGTTCCAGTTCGGGTGGATCGCGATCCGGGTGACGTTGCGGCGCACGCCGGTGCCATCGAGATTGCGGGTGCCGGTCAGCACCTGGACCTGACCGGCGGTGACGAAGTCACTGCAATGCGCGGCGGTGACGATCATGTTGGCCTTGACCAGGGTGCCGCCGCAGATGAAGGCGTCGAAGTTGTTGGCGATGCTGCGGTTGAGCAATGCAACCTGGAACGGGTTGTCGGCCGAACCGGCGACGGTGCCACCGACGATCCTGGTCTGGAACGGCGGCTTCTGCTCGGCTTCGGCCAGCGTGTCGATGCCGGCCTGCAGGTTGCGCTCGGCGACGCGCAATTGGACGTATTCGCGCATCCAGTTGCCGCGCGCGTCGATGGATAGGTTCTTGATCGGTGAACTCTGCGCCGAAGCCACCGGCGCATAGGCGGCAAGCCCGCCGGCAAGCATCAGCACAACGGACGACAGGCCAAGTTTGATTGTTGCGTTCATATCTCAATACTCCTTGTTGATTGTGGATATGACGAAAGCGGAAACGAGATTTGCAAGACGAGGCTCGCAGTAGCGCTTGACCACGTAGACCCCGATCTCTTCGCTCGGTTAACGATTGAATCGATACGCCCTGCGATCAGGGTCAGGTTCACCTCTCTCGAAATGAACCTGCCCCCGGTTGATGCGATCAGCGGTACGGGGCGGACGTATCCGCCCCGTATTGCGCGTTCAGTACTGCCAGGTCGAAACCGCGCCAGTTGAAGTGGCGATGCCGACATGTCCACCAGCAGAAGCGAAGAGAAAACGCCCGCTGGCGCGGGATCTGAAAAACGTCGTCCCGGTGGCGGTCCTCTGCCACTGATGGGTCCAGAGCGTGGGATCGCAAAACCTGATGTTCAACCCCTGCGGGCTCGACGCGCTGGCCAAGCATCGGCCCGTAGCGACATTCTTAATCAAAATATAGCCACCAGCGAGCGGTACCTGAGTCCATATCTGCTTAGCGTCGCCAGCGTTGCAAGTCTGGGTGAAGGCATAGTGACGCGTATCGCCGTAGTCGACGTACGTCAGGCAGCGACCGGGGACACCTACGCTCCTGATCTGTGACGTCTGCGCGGAGGCAGCCGGCGCATAGGCAGAGAGCGCACCGGCAACCATCAGCAGAACGGAGGACAGGCCCAAACGGATTGTTGCGTTCATATTCAATACTCCTTCATTGATTGTGGATAGTGCGAGAGAGGAAGCGTTGCTGATGGCGCGGGACTCGCCGCGACGACTGATCGATGGCGTTTGGTCACGGAGAACCCGCTCCCTTTGCTCGGCTTCCGTTTGAATCGGCACGCCCGCAATTCAAATAGAACGGTGGGCGTAGCGGTGTTACGTATCACCGCAGAAACGTCGGATACCCGACGACTCGAAGCATCTGCGCTTCAAGTCGGAAGACGAGGCGGACCGGGATCCGCCTCGTCGGTTGGACGATCGTTGATCGTCAATTGCTTACGATGTAGCCAAGGGCTCGGAGGGATGAATCCAAAGTTTCAAGTCGTGATTTGCCCATGGTTTGATTAGCGAAGCTCTTTGAGCCCAGATGGTGCAACCCCTATCGTTCCCCATGCTTTGCAGCAAAACCGGCACTCCCGCCACAACGTCTCCGAACCTGCAGTAGAGCCTCGTTGTCCTTCGATCAAGGCCGAGAGCTCGCCTCATCTCACTGACGTAGGCCGCATTGCCGACACGCGCTGAGTTGAAGGTTTCCAGCGTCGGTTTTTTGCCGCGGATGAAGAATGCGTGTGTCTGAGCCATGCCGCCCCCCAGGCTGTGGCCCGTGATGACTCGTTGGGTGCAATTCACACGGTTGACACGAGCAGAATAATTGCCGTATCTCTGCAAATAGCCTAGCCCGATCATCATTGTCGAGCCAGCGGCCACAGCCGCAGGGGCTCCGATCTGGCTCTCAAGGTTTCGGAGCCAGTCACCGCCCCAGCCCGTAAGAGTGCTGCCTTTCCAGGCGATAATGCAGCGGACGACACCGCCGGTGCTGTTGGCCCAGACTTTCACGACATCCAGATTCACCTGCACGTGGTAGTAACGGCCGTCAGGGGCGGTTCTATCGAGTGGGCGGGCCATATAGGCATCCCAGGCGAACGACGCGTAGTTCGCCGGAGCGCTCGTTGCTGCGGCCGACACACTGGCGCTTTTACTTCGCCACAGATTTTCGGCCAGAGCTTTTCCCTCCGATGTGTCCAGATAGTCTTTGCCTACTTCGACCGCAGCCTGTGACTGCGTGAGGTCGGTTGCAACGGCACGGCCTTTGTTCCAACCGACGCGAACCGCCACATTCTGCAATCCAGCGGTGTTGATGCTCGGAAAGTGCCCCGTGAGAAAGGCGTGCAAGCGCTGCACGTCCCATGAGCTGCTTTCCGCCATCACCGGCCAGTTCAGGTCCTTGGCGAGCTTGAGGGCGGCATGCGTCTCCTTCGTGTTCCAGTTGGGGTTGTCGACATCGATGTAGACGATCGCGTGATCGACATTCTTCGGCAGCGTGGCGAAGCTGTAACGCGGTGTCTTGCCGTCGAAAATCTCCATGCCGAGATCGCCGACCGTCCCGGTCAACGATACGACGGGGGTGCGCTGATCCTGGGCAACGGGCGCGGCTTTGACCGTGCCGGAACCGCCCGCACTTGGCGCCGCCTGGCCATTGGCTACCGACGCCAGAACGGTTGCCGCGATGGTTGCCGCCAGAAGGGCGGGCTTGATCGAACCCTGATGCTTGTTCATGACAATTCTCCTTCGATAGTGGTGTGGATATTCCATTGCGACTGCCCCGCCCCTTCCGGTCGCCACCTCTGAATTCCGAATCGGCTTCGCCCTGTTTCGACCTTTGCATCTGGACGTGATTGAAACCGTTGGGTGGTGTCCGGCGGATTGCGTCCGCAGTGCCGTTCTAGCACTCGCCACGTATCGATCAACCCGGCAGCGGGCGGAATGGAGATTAATTGACGATATGAAAGAAAGAAGAGATATGCAGATGGCGCAAGCGCTTAGTTTGTTAGCGAAAAAAAACGAAAAATTGAGAAAAATTGATATTTCGACGCACTCAATTAAGACGACTGCGCAGTTTCTGGGCCACGTTGCATAGGCATCACCGCCCACGGGCCAGCTTCACGTCCGACAAAGTGAAGCTGGCCCTGTTCGGGTGCGCCATCACTGTGATCTGCCCCAATGTGCGGCTTCGTCTGCATCGGTGCCGGCGCTTGGCTCGGCCGAGCCACAACCTGTTTGATCTCACCGGCGGCGTCGGGCGACTCAGGGTGATTTGTGATGACAATGACGTCGGTTCGCATGCGTCTTGGCTCCGCATGCCAGACTGTCCAAGCCGGTTCGTGTAGAAGGCGGTACGGGGTACGACCTGTCTGTTTCCCGAGTCGCTTCAACCTTCATGCATCGGACTCGGACGCATGCAGCGCCGTCGCAAAGACGACCGCATCGATCGCCAAGGGACGCGGCTCACGCGGCAAGTTTCCAGCCCGGCGCCCGACACGGTGTGGGTTGCGGACATCACCTTCGTGCCGACCCGCACGGGTTGGTTGCATCTGGCGGCCGTACTCGACCTGCACACGCGACAGATCGTGGGTTGGGCGATGGGCGAGCGCGCGGATCAGAGGTTGGCCAGAGCCGCGCTGCGAATGGCAGTCGAATGTCGCAGACCAGCGTCTGTCGCGATCCACCACAGCGACCAGGGAAGCCAGTACACCAGCGGCGCTTATCAGGCCGAGCTCAAGGCCGCCGGTCTGCAGCCGAGCATGAGCCGCAAGGGAATGCCGTACGACAATGCGGTGAAGGAAAGCGTCTTCAGCTCACTCAAGCGGGAACTCACGCACCACGAATGTTTTGCGGACCTCGATGAAGCTCGATACAAGCTCTTCGACTATGTCGAGGTCTTCTACAACCGCCAAAGGCTGCACAGCAGCCTCGGCTATCGGACGCCAGTTGAATAGGATCGACTGGCGAGTGCTTAATTAACCTGTCCGAGAAGCCGGGGGTAGCTCAGGTTCACCTCTCACGAAATGAACTTGCCCCCGGTTGATGCGATCGGCGGTACGGGGCGGACGTATCCGCCCCGCACGGCGCATTCAGTACTGCCAGGTCTGAACCGAGCCAGTTGAAACACTGATGCCGACCCCGCCACCGGCTAAAGCGAACAGATAACGGCCGCTGGCGCGGGATTTGAAAAACGTCGTTCCGGTGGCGGTCCTCTGCCACTGATGGGTCCAGAGAGCGGGATCGCAAGACCTGATGTTCAACCCCTGCGCAGTTTGGGCGCTGGCCAAGCATCGGCCCGTAGCGACATTCTTAAGCAAGAAATAGCCACCACCGACCGGTACCTGAGTCCATATCTGCTTAGCGTCGCCAGCGTTGCAAGTCGCGTTGCGGGCATAGTGAGATGTACCGCCTAAGTCGACGTACGTCAGACAGCGACCGGTGATCCCTACGTTTCTGATCTGTGAAGTCTGCGCGAAGGCCGCCGGCGCATAGGCCGAGAGCCCGCCGGCAACCATCAGCAGAACGGAGGACAGGCCCAAACGGATTGTTGCGTTCATATTCAATACTCCTTGATTGATTGTGGATAGTGCGAGAGAGAAAGCGTTGCTTATGGAGCGGTACTCGCCGCGACGATCGATCGATAGCGCTTGATCGCGGAGGACCAATCCCTTTGTTCGGTTTCCGATTGAATCGGTACGCCCTGCTATTCAAAGAGAATTGTGGGCGCGCCGATATTGCGTCTTACCGCAGAAACGTCTGATGCTTGATCGTTAGAAGTGCCATGGCCTGCGACGGAAGATGCACGTGGGCGCTGGTCGTTCAATCCTCGACGTCAAACAGAAGTGCGTATGAAGTCGGGAGACGAGGCGGACCGGGGCCCGCCTCGTCGGTTGGACGATCGTTGATCGTCAATCGCAGAATCAGCGACTGGGCCGAACTACTTAATCCAAATCTTCAAATCGTGATTTCTCCAGGGGAAAAGAGTCGAAAGCCTATGACTCCAGTGGTTGCAGCCTCTATCTGTCCCAAAGCTCTCCAGTCCAAACGGCACTTTCGCCACCGGGTCTCCCCACCTGCAGTTGAGCCTCACGGTCCTTCTGTCAGTCTCGAGAGTGACCCTCATCTGTTTGGCCCAGAGGGAGTTGCCGACACGCGCGGAGTTGTAGGTTTCCACGTTCGGGCGTTTGAGGCGGATGAAGTATGCGTGTGTCTGGGCCATACCGCCTCCCAGGCTGTGGCCCGTGATGAGGATTTGCTGGCAGTTAAATTGGTTAGCACGATCTTTGTACTTGTTGTATCTCGCCATGTAGCCTTTTCCGATCTTTAACGGCGATCCTGTCGCCACAGGTTCCGCCTTTCCGATCTGGCTCTCGAGGTTTCGCAGCCAGTCACCGCCCCAGCCCGAAAGAGTGCTGCCTTTCCAGGCAACAATGCATTTGGGGCGTTGTCCCACTGGGGCAAACGTGGCCCAGACTTTCAGGACATCTAGATTCACCTGCAAGAAGTAGCGTAGGTTGTCAGGACCACGTCTGTCGTATGGGTCTTTCAAATAGGCATCCCAGGCGAATATCGCGTAGTTTGTCGGAGTCACACCTGTCGGAAACTGCGGCCCCGCTCGGCTTGAGATACCGGGGCTTCCGTTTCGCCACAGGCTTTCGGCTAGAGCGATCCCCTCCGATGTGTCCAGATAATCTTTGCCCACTTCGACCGCAGCGTCTGACTGCGTGGTGTCGGTTGCAACGGCACGGCCTTTGTTCCAACCGACTCGAACCGCCACATTCTGCAATCCAGCGGTGTTGATGCTCGGAAAGTGCCCTTTGAGGAAAGCGTGCAAGCGCGGCACGTCCCATGAGCTGCTTTCCGCCATCACCGGCCAGTTCAGGTCCTTGGCGAGCTTGAGTGCGGCATGCGTCTCCTTCGTGTTCCAGTTGGGGCTGTCGACATCGATGTAGACGATCGCGTGATCGACATTCTTCGGCAGTGTGGCAATGCTGTAACGCGGTGTCTTGCCGTCGAAAATCTCCATACCGAGATCGCCGACCGTCTCGCTCAGCGTCACGACGGGGGTACGCTGATCCTGGGCGACGGGCGCGGCTTTGACCGTGCCGGAAGCGCCCGCACTTGGCGCCGTCTGGCCATTGGCCGCCGACGCCAGAACGGTTGCCGCGATGGTTGCCGCCAGAAGGGCGGGCTTGATCGAACACTGATGCTTGTTCATGACAATTCTCCTTCGATAGTGATGTGGATGTTCCATTGCGACAGCCCCGCCCCTTCCGGTCGCCACCTCTGAATTCCGAATCGGCTTCGCCCTGTTTCGACCTTTGCATCTCGACGTGGTTGAAACCGCTTGAAGCCGTTGGTGGTGTCCGGCGGATTGCGTCCGCAGTGCCGTTCTAGCACCGGCGAGGCATCGGTCAACCCTGTCGTGGGCGGAACCAAGAGAAACCAAGAGAAGATGAGAACGAATCGATCGATACACAACATAACCGCTTGTTTTTCATGAAAGCAGGTGCCCAAAAAAGAGAAAAAAACAATATTCCGTTGACCCTGTGCAGGGCTTGTGCGCGGCTTTTGGGCCACGTTGCATAGGCATCACCGCCCACGGGCCAGCTTCACGTCCGACAAAGTGAAGCTGGCCCTGTTCGGGTGTGCCATCACTGTGATCCGACACGATTGATGGCTTCGTTTGCATCGGTGCCGGCGCTTGGCTCGGCCGAGCCACAACCTGTTTGATCTCACCGGCGGCATTCGGCGATTCATTGCGGTTTGTGATGACAATCACGTCGGTTCCCATGCGTCTTGGCTCCGCACTCCAGACTGTCCAAGCCGGTTCGTGTAGAGGGCGGTACGGGGTACGACCTGTCTGTTCACCGAGTCGCTTCAACCTTCATGCATCGGACTAGGACGCATGCAGCGCCGTTGGAAAAACGACCGCATCGATCGCCAAGGGACGCGGCTCACGCGGCAAGGGCAATCGATCGATACCGCGTGCAGGGTGATGGATCGCGCGACAGATCCGATCGAGCAGCGCCATCGCGTGTTGGATCACGACGCATGCACGACGGCATCCGGGACAACCTGCGACATCCCAAGTGCTGGCGTTGGCAGTAGGGTCCATGCGTTGGAAAGCGTGCAACGACATCGGTAAAGTGCATCAGTGCAAGCAAGGCCGGGCAAGCCAAGGAGCGATGTCGCCATGAATGAAACCGCCAGCATCGAAGATCGCTACATGGATCAGCCCTATGAACTTGCGGGTCGACTGATCGATCCGATTCTCGGGTCAGTGACCTACGCCGGTCAGCGCAACCCGCTCAGGCGCAAACACTTGGAAGTATTGGCCCAGATGGTTAGCGCCAAAGGTGCGATGGTCAGTCGCAAAGCGGTGATCGATCGGGTCTGGAACGGCAATGCGCTGATCGGCGACACCGGACTGACCGAAGCCGTCCACGCATTGCGGCGGGCGCTGCAGGATACCGATCCGGCCAAACCGCTGATCCGCACTATCCCGCGCCGCGGCTACCAGCTCACGGTCGAAGCGCGCTTGACCGACCGCAAAGCGACTGCGGCGTTTTCTGCAGGCTCGCCGGTTGTCGGCAAACCGGAGTGGCATCTATCGCGCCCGTTGGGCAGCAGTCCGGTCAGCGAGACTTGGCTTGCGCAGGCGAAGGACGGTCACGCGCAGCGCGTGTTTCGTTTTTGCCGCAGCGAGCAGCATCTGCGATTGCTGCAGCGCGAGACCACGGTCATGCGGTATCTGCGCGAAGCGCTGGCGGGCCGCAAGGACATCGCGACCATCCTCGATTGGCAGTTGGACGAGCCGCCGTATTTTCTTGAAATGGACTATGCGCGTCATGGCAGCCTGCCGCAGTGGGCGGCATCGCAAGGTGGGCTGCGTCGCATCGCGTTGGCGGAGCGCATGCGTTTGATCGGCGAAATTGCGGGTGCGCTTTCGGCGGTGCATGCGGCGGATGTCGTGCATCGCAATGTGAGCGCCGCGAGCATCTTCATCGACACCGATTACGACGACGGCCAAGGCCATGATCGGGTACACGCCAAGCTGGGTGAATTCGGATGGAGCGACCTGAGCGACCGGACCCGCCTCGATGCGCTGAAGATCACCAGTGCGGGGCTGACGCTGATCGGCGATGAAGGCGTTGGCGAGCAGTTGTATTTGGCGCCCGAATGCGTAGCAGGGCAGGCCGCGACCATCGCCAGCGATGTGTATGCGCTGGGCATTCTGCTGTTGCAGATGGTCGTCGGCGACCTGCAGCGCAACATCGATGCGGGTTGG
>Ga0209480_10003107_pt1 | contig 10975 bp, 10 predicted proteins | sample JI61114C2DNA_FD_187501 | JGI IMG/M metagenome (GOLD analysis project Ga0209480, IMG submission 187501) | Wastewater effluent complex algal communities from Wisconsin, to seasonally profile nutrient transformation and Carbon sequestration -... | ecosystem: Engineered > WWTP > Effluent > Algae...
TGATGATCCTGCCGGGCGAGGCCTATCTGGCCGAACAGTTCGCCGCAGCCGATCCCGGTGCAATCCGCACAGCGCGCGAGGCGCTGAAGGCCCGGCTTGGCGCGGGTCTCGAAGACCAATTGGTCGCGCTCCATGCCCGCGCCAGTGCCGTCCCTTATGATCTGTCCGCCACGTCCAAGGGCGCGCGCAAGATCAAGACGCAGGCGCTTGCGCTGCTCGCCGCTGGAGCGCCGTCGCTGGCCGCAGAGCTGGCCGCCACGCAGTTCGATGGCGCCACCAACATGACCGACCGGCAAGGCGCATTGATGGTGCTGTCCGGGCTCGACACCCCGCTCAGGGCTGAGAAGCTGGCGCAGTTCCATGCCCGCTTTGCCGGGAACGCGCTGGTGATCGACAAGTGGTTTTCGCTCCAGGCCGGATCGCTTCACCCAGCGGTGCTCGATCATGTCCGCGCGTTGGCGGAGCATCCTGACTTTACCCTCGCCAACCCCAACCGGGCCCGCGCGCTGTATATGGCGGCGGCGGTCAATCCCGGGGTGTTCCATCAGGCGGACGGGGCGGGCTACCGGCTGATCGCCGATCTTATCCTCGCGCTCGATCCGCTCAACGCCCAGACGGCGGCGCGGTTCGTCGCGCCGCTGGGGCGCTGGCGGCGGATCGAGCCGGGCCGGTCGGCTTTGATGCGAACCGAGCTGGGGCGGATTGTAGCTGCGCCGGGGCTGTCCAAGGATACGTTCGAGCAAGTGAGCAAGAGCCTTGGCTGAGGCGGTTCGAGTCCACCGCGCCGCTGAGCTTGAAGGGATCCCGCACGGCTTTCTCGGGCGGGTCGGCGGGGTTTCGGCCGGATTGGTCGCCGGGCTCAATCTCGGGCTGGGCACCGGAGATGATGCGGCCGCGGTGGCTGAAAACCGCGCCCGCGCAGTGGCCGCAGTGCTGCCAGGCGCGCGGCTGGTGACAGTCTATCAGGTCCACAGCGCAGATTGCGTTGTCGCAGGCGGCTGGAGCGATGATGCGCGCCCCCATGCCGATGCGCTGGTGACCGATCAGCCGGGACTGCTGCTCGGCGTGGTGACCGCCGATTGTGCGCCGGTGTTGCTGGCTGACCGGTCGGCGGGCGTGATCGGCGCGGCCCATGCCGGCTGGAAAGGCGCGGTCAGCGGGGTCACGGACAGCACGATCGTGGCAATGGAGGCACTCGGGGCGAAGCGCGGCAATATTGTCGCTGCAGTCGGCCCCTGTATCGCCCAGCCCAGCTATGAAGTGGATGCGGGCTTTTATCAGCGGTTTGTCGCGCAGGATCCCGGGAATGCCGCATACTTTGTTCCGGGGGTGCCAGATCATTGGCAGTTCGATCTGGAACGCTATGTGGCCGAGCGGCTCCAGCAGGCCGGAATCGGGGCGGTCGGGCGGCTTGGTCTGGACACCTATCCCGATGAAAATGCGTTCTTTTCGTTCCGCCGCGCCACCCATAGGGCGGAGCCGGACTATGGCCGCCAGATGTCGCTGATCGGGCTGGATTGAGCCAGTTGCAAGGCTCTCAACAGGTTCGGACATTTTCGCAGTTGGCAGGGCGCGGCTTCGAGTCTATCAGGCCCGCCAAATCGACCGGGCAAGCTGCACTTGCAGCGCGCGGGCGGTTGGCATAGGGGCTTCCTGAAGTCAGGATTTGAGGGGGTCGTTTCGGTCGGGTGCAAATGTACCTGCGGGGGCGGCCACAACAACAGGATCGGTTCGACCATGGCACATGATGCTGGCATCGACACTTCGGCCGCGCTGGGCGGCGATGGAGTGCGGCGGCGCGATTTCATCAATATCGCAGCGGTCAGCGCGGCTGGCGCTGGCGGCGCAGCGGTGCTTTACCCGCTCATCAGCCAGATGGCCCCTTCGGCCGACGTGCTGGCGCAAGGATCGACAGAGGTTGATATCAGCGCGGTGCAGCCCGGACAGGCGATCAAGGCGGTGTTCCGCAAGCAGCCGCTGTTTATCCGCAACCTGACTGCGGCGGAAATCGCTGCGGCGGGCGAAGTGAGTGTTGACGGCCTGCGCGATCCGCAGACGCTGAAAGAGCGGACCAAGGAAGGCCATGAAAACTGGCTGATCACGATGGGGGTCTGCACCCACCTCGGCTGCGTTCCCTCGGGCGCTGCAGCGGGTGAGGTGAAGGGTGAGTTCGGGGGCTATTTCTGCCCTTGCCACGGTTCGCACTACGATACCGCAGGCCGCATCCGTAAAGGCCCGGCTCCTAAGAACCTTGAGGTTCCGGAGTATGAATTCACCTCCGACACTGTCGTGAAGATCGGCTGAGGTAACAGACCATGAGCTTTCCCTGGGCAAACGAATACAAGCCGAGCAACCCCGCGATGGTGTGGTTGGACGAGAAGCTTCCGCTTCCGCGCCTCGTCTACAACGCGGTGGGCGGCGGCTATGAAGTGCCGCGCAACCTCAACTATTTCTGGAACTTCGGGTTCCTTGCGGGCCTGTGCCTGGTTATTCAGATCGTCACCGGGATCGTACTGGCGATGCATTACGGCGGCGACGCCCGGATTGCCTTCGATTCGACCGAGCACATCATGCGCGACGTCAACTGGGGTTGGCTGATGCGCTATAGCCACGCGAATGGCGCTTCGGCGTTCTTTGTGGTGGTCTATCTGCACATCTTCCGCGGGTTCTATTACGGCTCGTACAAGGCCCCGCGGGAAATGATCTGGCTGCTGGGCGTCGTGATCTTCCTGCTGATGATGGCCACCGCCTTTATGGGATACGTGTTGCCTTGGGGCCAGATGTCCTTCTGGGGCGCTCAGGTGATTACCGGGCTGTTCTCTGCCATTCCGCTGGTCGGCGATGCCTTCCGCGAATGGCTGCTGGGCGGCTTCTCGCCCGATAATGCCACGCTTAACCGGTTCTTCTCGCTGCACTTCCTGCTGCCGTTTGTGATCCTTGGCGTGGTTATCCTGCACGTCTGGGCGCTGCACATTCCCGGCTCGTCGAACCCCACTGGGGTCGAAGTGAAGGACAAGAGCGATACCGTACCGTTCTATCCCTACTACGTCGGCAAGGATGGCTGGACCGTCGCCTTGTTCATGGTCATTTTCAGCGCCTATGTCTTCTTCATGCCGAACGCGCTGGGCCACCCGGACAATTATATTCCGGCCAACCCGATGCAGACCCCGGCGCACATCGTTCCTGAATGGTACTACTGGCCGTTCTACGCGATCCTGCGGGCCTTCACGGTCGACTTTCTGATCGTCCCGGCCAAGCTGATGGGCGTGCTGGCGATGTTCTCGGCGATCCTCGTGTGGTTCTTCCTGCCTTGGCTGGATAAATCACCGGTTCGTTCGGCTGACTACCGCCCGATGTACCGCAAGTTCTTCTGGTTCGGTCTGATCCCGTCGATGGCGGTGCTGTTCTATTGTGGCGGCGCTCCGGCTGAAGAACCCTATGTGATGCTCAGCCAGCTCGCCACGCTGTACTACTTCGCCCACTTCCTGATCATCGTCCCGATCGTCTCGTCGATCGAGCGCCCCGATCCGCTGCCGTTTTCGATCACCGAGGCTGTCCTTGGTACCGATGACAAGGCCGCGCTGGGTGGCCAGGGCTGAACTCCTAGAGAGGGACTAGAGATACCATGATCCGCATCATCTCTCTCGCAGTCGGCGCGTTTTTCTCGCTGGCATTGCTTTTGGCTTTCGGGACCGGGCTGTATAACTACATCAGTGAACCGCCTGCGCCGACTGCTGAAAAGCTGTTCGTGAAGCACGATCTCAAGCCGCTTAAACTGGCCAGCGATGGTCCGTTCGGCAAGTTTGACGAAGCCCAGCTGCAGCGCGGTTTTGCTGTCTATCAGGGCGTTTGCGCATCGTGCCATGCGATCAAGCAGGTCGCTTATCGCGATCTTGAAAAGCTGGGCTACAACGAAGCTGAAGTGAAGGCGATCGCGGCCAAGGCGACGATTGCTGCCAAGGATCCGCTGACCGGCGAAGTCAAGGATCGCCCGGGCCTTCCGGCCGACAAGTTCCCGCCGGTGGTTTATGCCGGGGTTGGCAATCCGCCAGACCTGTCGCTGATCACCAAGGCTCGCCACGGCGGCGCTGCCTATGTCTATTCGCTGCTGACCGGCTATGAAGCCAGCCAGCCAGCCGAACTGGTCAAGAAGTTCCCGGATTCGAAGACCGGCGAAAACATGCACTACAACCCATACTTCGCGAACCTCAACATCGCGATGGCTCCGCCGCTCGCTTCGGACGACATGGTCACCTATTCGGATGGGACCAAGGCGACCAAGGACCAGATGGCGCAGGACGTCGCCGCCTTCCTGGTCTGGACGGCCGAGCCCGAGCTTGAAAAGCGTCACCAGACTGGTTTGGTCTGGCTACTGTTCATGGTCTTCGCGACCGTGCTGGGCTACATGTCCTACCGCAACATCTGGGCGGAGAAGAAGGGCCACTGAGGCTCGCACTCCGCTGATAGCGTTCAATGCGCCCCGGCCTCGGTTGAGTGCCGGGGCGTTTTGCTATGAGTGGGTTCACACGAAGACACGAAGATGCGGCGCTAACCGGCAAAGCCGCTTGGACAATCAGAGGTTGCGGTTTGCCATGGGCTCTCAAGTAGTCACTAGGCCTGTGCCATCCCGAACATCTTCGTGTCTTCGTGTGAAACCATTTCCCCAATCAATGAAAGAGGCGACCCTCTAACTGAGAGCCGCCCCTATCAATGCATTTAAAAGATCAGTCGTTGTCGGCCAGCAAAGTCCGGTAGCCGATCCCGCCCAAAACCCCGCCGATCATCGGCGCGAGCCAGAACAGCCACAACTGCTTCAGGGCCTCGCCACCCTCAACCAGCGCCGGGCCGGTGCTCCGCGCCGGATTGACCGATGTGTTGGTGATCGGAATCGAGATCAGGTGGATCAGGGTCAGCCCAAGACCGATTGCGATTGGCGCAGCGCCTGCGGGGGCCAGCTTGTGCGTGGACCCCATGATGATCATCAGGAAAGCAGCCGTCAGCAGTACTTCGGCCACGAAGGCAGCGCCCATGCTGAACTTGCCGGGTGAGGCGGCATCATATCCATTGCTGGCAAGCTTTCCGGCACCCAGTTCCCAACCCGGTTGACCCTTGAGTAGCCAATAGAGCACGAATGCCGCAATGATTGCGCCCACCACTTGTGCGACGATATAGGGCAGCACGTCTTTCTGCGGGAAGCGCCCACCAGCCCACAGGCCAACTGTGACGGCTGGATTGAAATGTCCGCCCGAAATATGCCCGACGGCATAGGCCATCGTCAGCACAGTCAGGCCAAAAGCCAGGCTGACCCCGGCAAAGCCGATCCCCAGCGCCGGAAAAGCCGCCGCGAATACAGCGCTGCCGCAGCCGCCGAATACCAACCAGAATGTTCCGAATGTTTCAGCCCAAAGGCTCTTTGTATCGGTCATCGTCCCCTCCTCTTCACGCCGTCCTTGCGGCTGGCAGAGAGGCTGCGCCTGCACTTCCCTAAGGTAAAGCTGAATTTATTGCTGGATGCGACCTGCGGATTGACCGCGCCGCAGGTCTGACGCATAGGGCGTCCGCAAGCCTTTTTGGCAATGCGGGTATAGCTTAGTGGTAAAGCACCAGCCTTCCAAGCTGGCTATGCGGGTTCGATTCCCGCTACCCGCTCCAGCCTTGCCTTCGTCGATGCCCGCCGATGGCTAGACAAATCCCGGAAATCTGCCATATTGAAGCCTCAATCGGGCCGCTGTTGTTCGCGCTTGTTCGCTAGCAATCAGCAGGATTGGGGGCCTTTTTAGGGGGCCTTTCGACAAAACGGCCCTTGGCGACGCAGAAAAGGCCCCCAACTATGGCGTTGACAGACATCACAATCCGCAATGCGAAACCTGGACCCAAGGACTACAAATTGGCTGATTCCGGGGGGCTATACGTTCTTGTCACACCTGCTGGGGGCAAACTCTGGCGGCTCAAATTCAGGGTCGATGGGAAAGAGCGCAAACTGACCCTTGGGCGCTATCCCGACACCGGCCTTGGGGAAGCGCGCAAGCGCCGGGACGCGGCCCGCGAACAGATTGCCCTTGGCAGCGACCCCGCCCGCGAAAAGCAGCGCAAGAAGATTCAGGCGCAACTTGCTGTCGAGAACACCTTCGCGGCAATCGCGGCTGAGTATTGTGCGAAAAGGAAGCGCGACGGGCAAAAGCCATGGGCACCGTCAACCGCCGTGCGCTGCGAGTTCCTGCTTTCCCGGCTCAACACGCAAATGGGCCGGTTGCCGATTGCTGAGATTGAGCCTGCCGACGTGCTGGCAGCGGTGCGCAAGATCGAAAGCAGGGGCAAGCTGGAGAGCGCACGGCGCACCTTGCAACTGGCCAGCGCGGTTTTTCGCTACGCCGTGGCCACGGCGCGACTGGGCTCTGACCCGACCCGCGATCTTAAGGGTGCGCTCACCTCGCCAACTGTCACGCACTACGGCGCACTCACCGATCCCAAACGCGTCGGCGAACTACTGCGCGCCATTGATGGCTATGACGGCAGCGGGATAACTAAGCTGGCATTGCAGATCGCCCCGCACGTTTTCGTTCGCCCCGGCGAACTGCGTCATGCCGAGTGGAGCGAGTTTGATCTGGACGCCGGAATCTGGGCGATCCCAGCCGGAAAGATGAAAATGCGCAAGCCGCACACGGTTCCGCTTTCGCTCCAGACGGTTGCATTCTTTCGGGAGATTCACGCAGCGACTGGGCCGTCCGGCTATGTGTTCCCGTCGGTCCGCACACGCGCCCGGCCCATGAGCGAAAACACCTTGAACGCAGCACTGCGACGGCTGGGCTATTCGAGCAGCGAAATGACGGCGCATGGCTTCCGGGCCACCGCGTCCACCCTGCTGAACGAAAGCGGTAAGTGGAATCCTGACGCCATCGAACGAGCATTGGCGCACGGTGAAAGTGACAAGGTCCGCGCTGCCTACCATCGCGGGACCCATTGGAACGAGCGGGTCGAAATGGCGCAATGGTGGAGTGATTACTTGGACACCTTGCGCAGCGGTGCAGAAATCATACCAATCCGATCACAAGGCGCGTCTGCATAAGCGTCGCGTTGTGAAGGCGGGGCTAGGACGGCCATCCGAACGCGCGAACTCCGACGCGCTGCCCTGCCCATTCATCGGGTCCGCTTTGGAGGGCGACGTGTTGGATGGATGATAAAGAAAATTCCGCCCACGCGGCGCTAGAGAGCATAAGCAAATGGCGTTGGATTTCAGGCGATCCAGACGGCAATACTTGGCCGATATACATGGACCTTGGCGAAGCAATCAACAGGCTCGCGATGGCAGGATATGTCCAGCCGCAAAGCATAGTCCTAAAACTGCTATGCCAAGGCGATCTGACTGGGCATGGTGATTTCAAATGGCGCAAATATCAGTTTGGGAGTTTTTTCCACCACGAAGAGCATGAAGCTTGTTTGGACAAGCGACAATGGCAAACGCTATCCGATTTAATCGATGAATACCAACGCGAGCTGGCTGAGGATGGGTGGCCATTCAACTCTGTGGATCTGGAGAAGCTCGGCATTGAAGATTGCCAAAAATACGAATGGTGCTTTTCGGACTGTCGTTTCTCTATCGCATATTGCCCGCCTGAAGCGCAGTTTCACGACAAAGACTATGTCGAGGAGTGGTTCTCTGCTTGGGATATTAAAATTCGTCCGGCTTGCCTAATTTGCGAAGACAATTCCAACATCCAGCCAGCGCCAGTGACCGAGACAAGCAGGGGCGGACGACCGCTTGCAGAATGGTGGCCAGACTTTGTTGCTGAACTGGTGGCGTATGTTGGTGAAGTCGGATTACCCCCCGGCGTAGGACACCAAGGCCAATCTGAGATTATCCGAGAAGTGTCGGAGCGAATGCAAGCCCGCGACAAAGGGGAACCTTCGCGCTCCCAGGTCCAAGAGACGGTAAACGCCGTTTTGCGCCGAATGCGCTCAGCCGGGAACTAACTCCAAACGGTTTCCGGCCAGCTCCGGCCCAATCCGGCTGCATTCGATCTGCCCAGATGTAGGCTCCAAGCAATCCCGCTCAAACACCGGCGGGCATGAATGGAGCAACGCAAATGGATCGCCTCGCATACTCAATCAACGACACCGCCCGCGCACTTAGCCTTGGGCGAACCTCGATCTATGCCATGATTGCCGATGGGCGGCTGGAGGCGTTCAAGCTTGGCCGTCGCACGCTGATCCGCGCGGAATCGATCCGGCGGCTGGTCGCTGGCGAGGCTTAGGGCCATGCCAGCGCGCCGCGCCAATCCGCAGCGAATCAAGCTGCACCGGAGCTACAGCGTTGCCGAGCTGGAAAAGCGGCTGGGCGTGCACAAGAACACCGTGCGCCTGTGGCAGCAAGCAGGGCTGAAGCCAATCGACGCCAGCCGCCCGGTGCTGTTTCAGGGCGCGGTGCTGAAGGCATTTCTGGCCAAGCGCAATGCCAGCCGCAAGCGGCCATGCCCGCCCGGAACGCTGTTCTGCTTCCGTTGCCGGGAGGCGCGCAGGCCTGCGAGCGGGGCGCTCGATTACATGGCTGCAACACCGCTATCCGGGCAACTGCGCGCGCAATGCGAGGCCTGCGGGGCCATGATGCACCAGCACATTCGCCGCGCCGATCTGGCCGCAAAAATGCCTGGCCTGCATATCCAAATCAGGGAGGCCGCTCCACGCATAGGTGGCAGCCCCTCCCCCTCCCCCAATTGTGACTCCGAAAGGAAGGTGACAAAGTGACCAAGCACAGTGCCGCGAACGAGCGGATCAAGCGCGAATATTTTGGCTATCTGGTGCAAGCCAAGGGCCGCGATGAAGCGACGATCGATGGCGTGGCCAAGTCGCTCGCCCGGTTTGAAGAATCAACGCGGGGCAAAGACTTCAAGCGGTTTCACCGAGAACAGGCGGTGGCTTTCAAGACGCGGCTGGGGGAAGCGGTCAATGGCCGAACCGGGGAGCGGCTGAGCAAGGCCACTATGCTTTCCACCCTGCGCGATCTGAAGGCATTCTTTTTCTGGCTGGCCCACCTGCCCGGCTTCAAATCACATATCCGCTATGACGACTGCGACTATTTCAGCCTGAGCGACAAGGACGTGGCGATTGCCCGCGCGACCCGCGACAAGCCGGTGCCGACGCTGGAACAGGTGCGCCGAGTGCTCGCCACCATGCCAGCCGCCACGGTGCTGGAGCGGCGCGACCGGGCCTTGATTGCCTTCGCGGCCATAACTGGCGCGCGGGTCAATGCGCTGGCGTCATTCCGGCTGGGCCACGTCGATCTGGAGGCTGGCAAGGTGATGCACGACGCGCGAACTGTGCGGACCAAGTTCGCCAAGACGTTCCCGACCTATTTCATGTTTGTCGGCGGCGGCGCGCTGGAAATTGTGCAAGACTGGCTTGGCGAGTTGACACGCGAACACCTTTGGGGACCAGCCGATCCGCTGTTCCCGGCAACCGAAATGGGGCTGGACGAAAACGGGGGCTTCATCGGCAAGGGATTGTCACGCCAAGGTTGGGGAACGAGCAATCCGGTGCGGGAAATCTTTAGGCGCGCATTCGAATCGGCTGGCCTGCCCTATTACAATCCGCATTCCTTCCGGGCGATGCTGGTGCGGCACGCCATGTCACTGAACCTGTCACAGCAGCAGATGAAGGCTTGGTCTCAGAACCTGGGCCATGCCGACGTGCTTACAACCTTTACCAGCTACGGCACCGTACCCGCGCACCTGCAAGGGGAACTGATCCGATCAGTCGGGGAAGTGCAAACGGGCGACGACTGGACCAAAGACGCGGACGTGCAAGCCATGCTGAAGGCGCTGGCCGCCAAGGCACAGCAATCCCGGCGCGGTTAGTTCCTTCAAGCCATTGGCGATTGCGCCCAGCCGCGATAGGAGAGGCCAGCGGAGGACGAACTTTGACTGATGAACAGAAGCGCAAGCTGGAGCAAAAGCTCTGGGATATTGCGAATACCCTGCGCGGCAAGATGGATGCGGACGAGTTTCGCGACTACATTTTGGGCTTCATCTTTTACAAATACCTGTCCGAAAAGATGCATCGCTACGCCAACCGCATTCTGGTGGAGGATGGCGTCGAATATCTCGACGTGCTCGAAGGCACTGAGGATGGCGACGCCATGCTGGCAGCGGTGCGCGAGGAATCGGTCGAGCAGCTTGGCTATTTCCTCAAGCCTTCCGAACTGTTCAGCGAGATCGCCAAGCGCGGCAACAGCAAGGGCCGCGATGGGGCCAGCAGCTTCATCCTCGACGATCTCCAGAAGATCCTGACCAGCATCGAACAGTCCACCATGGGCACCGACAGCGAGGACGATTTCGACAAGCTGTTCGAAGACCTTGACCTTGCCAGCACCAAGTTGGGCCGCACCGAAGCCGCCAAGAACGAGCTGATCGCCAAGGTGCTGGTGCATCTCGACGGGATCGATTTCGAGCTGGAAAAGGCTGACAGCGACGTGCTGGGCGATGCCTATGAATATCTCATCGGGCAGTTCGCCAGCGGCGCGGGGAAGAAGGCTGGGGAGTTCTATACCCCCAAAGAGGTCTCCACGATCCTCGCCCGGATCGTCACCACAGGCAAACAGCGTTTGAAATCGATCTACGATCCGACTTGCGGTTCGGGTTCGCTACTGCTGCGCGTGGCACGCGAGGTGGAGGAAGTGGGGCACTACTACGGGCAAGAGATGAACCGGACGACCTACAACCTCGCCCGGATGAACATGCTGCTCCACGATATCCATTATTCGCGGTTCGATCTGCGGCAGGAAGATACGCTTAGCCACCCTCAGCACGATTTGGATCAGCGGTTCGAAGCAGTCGTCGCCAATCCGCCGTTCAGCGCCAACTGGAGCGCGAACGACATCTTCCTGGCCGACGACCGGTTCAGCCAATACGGGCGGCTGGCCCCGTCATCAAAGGCCGATTTCGCGTTCGTCCAGCATATGCTGCACCACCTCGACGAAAAC
>Ga0209480_10003108_pt1 | contig 10972 bp, 16 predicted proteins | sample JI61114C2DNA_FD_187501 | JGI IMG/M metagenome (GOLD analysis project Ga0209480, IMG submission 187501) | Wastewater effluent complex algal communities from Wisconsin, to seasonally profile nutrient transformation and Carbon sequestration -... | ecosystem: Engineered > WWTP > Effluent > Algae...
AAGTTAACAGGCACAACGCATGAAGGAGTCGTATTGGTGCAGAGTTGGCAGGTGTAGTTGGTAGCTCCGTAGTATCCGCTCGGGCAGACCGTCAAGCAAGATCCGAGATAGTTGAACATTCCCAGACAGCTCAGACAGTTGGTCGAGGTACCCGAACATGTCAAACACATCGATGCACAGTTCGCGCAGATAATATTGTTGCTTGTTAAGTAAGTTCCACTTGGACAGGCATCATAGCATTGCCCGTTGTAGTTGTAGATGCGGGTGGGGCTGCATTGGAAGTAGCACATGCTATCGGATGCCAACACAGCACTCCCCTAGCAGGTCTGGCATGAAGTAGGAGATGTGCAAGTTGCACAGCTCTGTGGACAGTTCTCGCAGACCTTCGTGGTTGGTTAACCGTAGGTCTTGGCTGGGCAAGTCTGTGTACATACCAAACTAGCATTGTTCCCAAAATATCCTGATGGGCAGAGCATGGCTATGATACACGAGTCAGTTAGAGGATTCGCATAGACCAGCGGGCTGGAAAGACTGCAGGAAGAGTTGCAAACACCACTGAACAGCTTATATCCGGTTTTACAGGAAGTGCATTCTTCAAACGTTATACATTCTAAACATTCGTTGGGGCATAGCGAACAAGCGTTGCTGGTGAGGTTCTTAAAGTAGGGACTTGGACAGGTCAGTATACACTTATTGTTGACGTCGAAGGCGATGTATGGAGCTGGACATGCCTGCAGGCATTCATTGGTCAGGTCGTAGGCGTAGAGACGGGGAGCACTATTACAGTTTGTTACGCAACTCTGGGTTACAGTATCTGCGTATCTGTTGGTGGGGCAGTAGAGAACACACTTCCCCGAGGTTGGATCGCCAAAGAGGTCGGCTGAAGCAGGACATACACTGACACAAGTATGTGTTGTATTATCAGCATACAGGTCTGATACAATGTTGCAAGTCAAATACAAGCAGAGCTGGCTTGTGTTGTATGCATAGTAGTCGTTGGGGCAGAAGGTAACACATAGCTTGGCCAATGGATCCCCCCAACTGCCTGAGGGACATGTTGGAACACATGTCGCCGAGATCGGATCTCCGAAGCCAGTTTGGCAGACCTACTGGCACTGCCGGGTAGAGCTATGGGCGAATGTTGGAACGGGAGTATTTGGACAGGTTAGTACACATTACTTCGTCAGATCACTAGCGAAAGTTCCAGAGGTGCATAAGCCTGTGCATAAATTCGTGACGTTATCGGCGTAGGTTGATAAACCGATAGGACATTGAAGTACACAATTATGTGTGCTCGTATCCGCGTAGTAGATTGCCGTGGGGGTCACTGACGTATCGTTCGGGCATCCGTTACTGCAGATTCTCAGCTTATTGTAACGGAAGTAGCTGTTTGATGTGCAGGTCTGAACACATCTCATCACCAACGAATCAGCCCAAAGTTCTGGTTGAGCAGGACAATCGGCCACGCAGGTCAGAGTAGAAGGATCCGCGAAAGTGCCTCCAGTGCAATCAATCACACATACCTTAAGAAGAGAATCAGCGTAACCAGTGTTGCAGACCAGTACACAAGTCATAGTGAAATTATCAGCAAATGTAAAGGTAGGGCAGCTGTTTACGGCTACGCAGGTACGGGTTATAGAAGAGGCATATCCGGCCGAGCATGTCAACCCGCAAACGTGTAAATTCGAGTCAGCGAAGTAAGGAATCGGGCAGTTCTGCTCACATGTTCGAGTAATATTATACGCAAAGAGCACCGAACACGTCTGGCTACATACTCTTCCCTCCGAAAAGTACCCGACAGGGCAAAGTTGCACGCAGGTGTGAGTAGTCGGGTCAGCATAGTAAGTGGTCAAGTCTGTAGGGCTCTCGGAACATACTGTTACGCAGGTTCGTGTGGTATTATCAGCATAGTAGGAACCAGTACATCCAGTTTAGCATATCTTGGTAAGCGTGTTTGCGAATCTACCGAGGGGACAGAACAGCACACACTTCTTTGTAGTTGGATCGGCATAATAGCTACCAGGACACGTCGACACTCCACTTGCAAGATTAACTTTGCATGTCTGGTCGGGATCGTGAGCATATGCATTAGTCGGACAGGCATACACACACTTCCAATTCTGATCGTCAGCGTAGTAACCCTCTCGCGTAGAACAGTTTACCAAGCACAGATTAGTTTGGTTATCGGCGAAGGATGATGCACAGCCGGAGTCGCAAGTTCGTGTTGAATTTACACCAAAGGTGCCGTTTGGGCAAAGCTAGACGCATATACTGTTGGGAATGTCGGCGTAGTAATTCCATATTGCAGGGCAAACTGGAACGCACGTCTGAGTTTTATTGTCAGCATATCCAGTAGTGCAACGGGACACACATGACCAACTTGAGTTGTCGGCGTAATAGAATGGTTTAGTTGGGCAGACATCAACACATCGATAAGTGCTATTGTCTTTGTAAGGTGTTGCAGCAAATCCAGAACAGGCAGTTTGGCATGTACGGCTGGTGGTTTCCGCATAAGTTCCTCCAAGACAGTTTCTAACGCAGTCTCCACTTGTGTAGGCATAAAGATCAGGATTCGTTGGGCAAATGGCTACGCATTCCTGAGTTGCTGGATTTCTGTATTCCGTCGGTATACAATTTGTACGGCAAATCTTATTTGTAGTGTCAGCCCAGAGATTCTGACTGATCGGACAGACTGTTACGCATGTCTTTGTGAATGGGTCAGCATAGTATACGACCCCAGAAACTGATGGGCAAGCAGGCAGACACGTCTGTGTATCGTAGTCGCCATAAAGTTGGTTTCCTGAAGCATCTGTTGGGCATACTGGGTAGCAAATAGCGTTGTAGCCAAAGCTTAAGGGTTTGGTCGGGCATCTTGCAACACAGTACTGACTTACCGGATCAGAATATCCAGATGTGCAGGTTGATTGACAGGTCTTCGTGATATTCTCTGCATAAGTGGAACCAGGACATATTCGAACACATCTCATAGAAGAGCTGTCTCCAAATGTATCCTATGCACCGACTCCAGGACACACAGGTACACATCTTCGAGTGTAATTATCTGCGAATTCATCAACACAAAATGTAATACAGGTTCGGTTAGCGAGTTTTCCCCAATAACCCTCACTACAGAACTTAACACATCGGCCAGTCAGTAGATCAGAGAAGTAGTCGTCGGCAACGCTACAAGCAGTGGGTCCAACACACAAGTTTGTGGAGTTATCGCTGTAGTAGCCCGTAGGGCAAGACACCACACATTTCTTCAAGGCAGTGTCACCGTATAGCTCGGGGAAACTTGGGCAGACAGGAACGCAACGATATGTACTGGGATCTGCAAAGCCTGTGAGACAACCAGCAAGACACTCAAATGTCGAATCTTCCGCGTATGTGCCGTTGGGACATTTCTGAACGCATTCTGCTTTGGTAGATTCAGCATAAAGTTGTGGCACTGTGTTGGGTTGGCAAACATCTCGACACAATCTTGAAATGGGATCAGCAAAGCCGGTGTACGTCAGGCAGGATGTCACACACAGACGTTCAGTTCCGTTCTCACCGAATGTATAGCCAGCCGCAGGGCATGGGGATACACATGTTTTGCTCAATGAATCTCCATGTGTCGGTGTTGTGCATCTTCTTCTGCACAAGTAATCGGTGCTGTCTCCGAAATTCGTCCCAGTACATACAGTATTGCAGCTTGTTGTCAGAGGATCTCCATATGTCCCAGGTGAAGCCGAACAATCAGTTGTACACTTTCCAGTGGTGTTGTCTGCATAGCTACCCGAAGGGCAAGTGGGCACGCATTTCATTGTACTATTAGATCCGTAAGTTCCAATAGTACATGAAGTTTAGCAACGGCCTGTTTTAGAATCTCCATAAGTCTTGACTCCTGATCCGAGAGTAGGGCAGGTTGGAACACAAAGACGCGTGCTCGGGTCTGCAAACTAACCTGTTGGACAGTTGTAAACACACACGTGGTTGCTAGCGAAATAGTCTGGTTGTGTCGGGCATATTGGGACACACATATTCGTGGAATTATCAGCGTATGGATAGCTTGCCGATGAACATGTCGCAGCACAGACGTTGATCCCACTTGAGGGATCTGCGAAGGAATTGTTGCAGGAGAGGACACACTCTCTAGTTGGTGTATACGCGAAATATGGGGTCGTGCAATGCGTGACGCAAACTCTTCCGATTGGATAAGCAAAGTTGCTAGTAGGACATAGAGTTAAACAAAATCCACCTGTAGTATTCGAAAAGCCAAAGCTACGTGCTAAGGCAGGGCATGTTGACACACAGGCTCTTGTTGTGGGGTCTGCATAGCCACTTGCACAAGTAGCAAGACAAATCGGAGAAAGGCCTGCAGTTCCAGGTTTGGAGAACAGCCCATCGGAGCATTGAAGTAAGCAACGATTAACCCAAGGATCTGCCGAGTAGGTTAGGTTATTGCACGATGTCTCGCAGTTTCGGGTATGAGGATCTCCGTAGTATATTGTGGTTGAACCTGATACTGTGATGTTGGGACAAACTGACACACAAGTACCTGTGTTTGGATCACCGAAATACAAGAATGGTGAAAGTTGACAAGTCGCTACATAAGTCTTCGAAACTGGATCTCCGAATAGCCCTGTAACACTGATGCCTGCTAATTGGGTTGGAGTGTAGCAAATTCTATCAACAGTATAGCCATATTCACCAGCTACGCAGGAAGAAAGGCATGACCAACTATTCTTATCGCCCCACGATCCCACGGAACACTGAACTTCGCAGTTCAGAGTGATATTATCTGCGAACCGAGGATTGCAATTATTCTTGCAGACTTGAGTAACATCTCTAAAGTAGGTGGCAGGGCACACCGCAACACATTTATGAAGAGTTGACGATCCGTAGGTACTTTGAGAGCTTGTTGGGCAGAGTGGTGTGCAAGTCTGAGTATAATCATCGGCATAGTCGGGAGATGTGCAGCCAGTCACACAATTCGTGCCATCTGAATACGTGAAGGGTGGGCAAGTAGCTACACACAAGTTCCACACATTGGAGGCAGAAGTTGATGGTGTTGTACAAGGGTTAACACATTCGTTGACATCTCCGTATGTTCCTGTTGGGCAGACTCCTATACAATAGCGTGATGCGCTGTCGGCATAACCCTCACCACAAGTAAGCTAGCATGTTCGACTGCTATTTTGTGCAAACCTTGTAGCTCCACAGCTGGTTGGTCCAACACAGTTATTGCTTGCATTCGAGTAGTAACCGTCAGGGCAGTAATTTACACATCTTCCATTGTACTCAAACAGCGGAGAGCAGCCCGCAACACATAGTCTCGTAACAGTATTGGCAAAGCCAGAAGCACAGGAAAGAACGCAGTCGTTTGTAGAACTGTCGCCAAATGAATCAGGGTTGATAGGGCAAACATCCACGCAAATATTTTATGGCCAAATGGAACGGAATTGGCCAGCTGGGCAATCAGCAACACATTCGCGATTTACAGCGTTTTTGTAGGTTGAGCCAGTGCATGTTGCAACACACGTAAATGTAGTGGTTTCGCCGTAAAGAGGTGGTGAAGAAGGGCATTTGGCAACGCACCGGTTAGTCGATGAGTCGGCAAACGATTTCTGTAGTTGTGAGCAATGCAATACACACACCCTATGTGTTGTTTGGGCGTCACCATAGGTACCAGATGGGCAAACTTCAACGCAATTGTTGGTAAAATTGTCACCGAAGGTACCATGAAGTCCATAAGTCTCTGGGCAGGTTTCAACGCAGAGTCTTGTGGATACATCTGAGTATCGAATTCCTACAGGTTCATTTATGCCAGCTGATGCATTGACAACCGCCACAGTGACATTTGGACATCGATTAACACATAACTTAGTGGAGGAATCGCCAAAGAAGTTCATGCTTACTGGACAGGGTGATACGCATAGATGTGTGCTATCATCACCGAAGAGCCCAGATGGACAATCGAACGGAGTTACCTCACAATGTTGGTTGTTGTAGTTGCCATAGGTATAATTCTAGCAAACAGTGACACAAATCTGGCTTGTGATCTGTGAGAACCATACGGTACCGCTGATGGTTGGGCATAGTGTTAAGCAGCTTCTATTGAAGTTTTGATCGCCGTAAAGTCCGCTTGGACATTACGGTACACATCTGTTAGTCGAATTCAAGCCAAAGAGCACTGGAGATATTGGGCATGTTGTTACACAGATCGGTACTCCAGTAGAATCGTCGCCGTAAAAGCGTGTGTTAGTTGTATTCGGGCACTGTGTAACGCAAGTCCTCGTTGTATTATCAGCCCATTCTACGGCTGAGTTGGTGTATAAACATGACTCTACGCAGTGCCACGTATTGCTATCACCGAATAAGTAGGCAGGGACCGTCGGGCAATCAAGTGCCACCACGCAGGTTCGAGTAAGATCTTCAGCGTATCGGGTGCCAGTACAGGTGTATTCACACATATGTGTTAAGCTGTTGGCCCAGGTGAGGGGGGTTACACAATGAAGTAGGCAAGAACGAGTATCTGGATCGCCATAGCTGTCGTAGGCTCCAGGGCAGACCGAAACACACGTCCTCGTTCCAGTAAAATTATCAGCATAGGTTCCAGAGGTACAGAAGGTGGTGCAAAGATGAGTTGCATTATCGCCATAGCTGTCCATTACCGGAGGGGCGGTGCAGAGGCTGGTACACATATGAGTAGATGGATCTCCCCATTGTGCAGTTGCAGGGCAGCTTGAAGGATCTGGCCAGCACTTACGAGCAACCACATCTCCGAAATAGTTGTCAGGACAGACTTTCAAACATCTTCTCGTGGGTTCGTAAGAGTATGTGTCGTATGTGGCTGCTGCTGAGAGTTAGCCTGAAAATGGGCAGGTACCAATGCAAGTACGTGTGAAATCCTCCCCGTACAGGCTTGGAGTAGTTGGGCAGGTTGACATACATGTCATATTGCCGTCATAAGACCATTTCGGCGGCACACTGGGACACAGCCCAACACAAATTGCCAACCCCGAGGAAGCATCACCCCACGTGCTAGAATAGCACTATTGAAGGCATGTCCTCGTCGTATAGTATCCCCAAGTTTGGTTCCCATTCACCATTGGGCAGGAGAACACACAATCTAGCGTACTGTTGTCTCCAAAGTAGTTGATTGGGCATCCTGAACTGATCACACAGATCTTGGTATGGTGGTTGCGATAGTAGATTGTAGCACCTGACCAAGTGCAAGTTGCAATGCAATATCTGCGAGTGGACTGAGCGTCTGCAAAGCTTCCTACGTCAACGCACTTTGACAGGCAAGTTTGGGTGTTGTTGTTGCCGAATAGTGGCGGGGAGGCTGTTGAACTACAGGTTGATGTGCACAGCCTTGTCGAGGGATCTGCAAAGTATATCATTGGACTTGCTCCAGTGACATTTGGACAGGTTTTTACGCACATCCCCGATATGGAATCGCCATAAGTCACATTTAAGTAAGGACAAGGAGAAACGCAAAGATTAGTGGTATCGTCTCCAAAACCTGAAGGGCAGGTAGACGAAGTCCAACAGTAATTGTTCATACCGTAGGTGTTGGCTTTGCATCGAGTTACACACCTCCTATTCGTATCATCTTGTGCAAAGTAAATAGTTGGGCAGGTAGGTTTGCATTATCGGTTGCCAGTTTCGTCACCAAAGCTCCCTGAAGTGCAGATATACACACAAACTCGTCCTCTGGCATCGTTTGCATCACCGAACATCACCGGCTGTTCTGGACATTTAGTCACACAGATACCAGTGCCAGTGGTATTATCGCCGTAGGTCGGTGAAGGGCAATGCGTTACGCATGTATGGTTACTAGTTTCACTATAAGCGTAGGTTCCTAGTGTGCAGTTCAGCACGCATTGATGAAGCTGACTATCAGCGAAGTAGACCGTTCCAGGACATTGATCCACGCACTTCATGGTGGTATTATCAGCGAAGGGATACAAATCGCTGAAGTTACAGGTAGTCACACACTTATTGCCGCTACCAACATCAGCGTACGTGGCATTGGTGAAGCAGTTGGTAACACACAAGTGAATATCTTCGTCCGAGAAATAAAGTCCTGTGCAGGAAGTAGCACACATTCCATTGACATCGCCATAGGTGCCAGTTGGGCAGTAGGTTACACATTTCATGTGGGTTGTTCCAAGGGCGAATTGGCCTAGTGAACAGCTTCCACCATTCACACATGAACGTGTATTATTATCGGCGTACTGAGTACCACAGCCTGTGCTGGTTGTTACGCAAGTGTAATTAACAGTGGTGGCCCAGGTACCATATGGGCAGTCCAACAGACAAATTCTAGTGCCAGTGGTGAGTCCGAACCATCCTCCTGTGCAAGTGCCTCGGCAATAACGATCAGCAGAGTTGTTGTCTCCATAGGTTCCACTTGGGCATGTCTGCACGCAAGTCTTCGTCGAAGTATCTCCGAAATAGTTGGGGGATGGACATACTAGCACACATTTCCTGTAGCCAGTCGAAGTATCGAAGAAGTAGTTCCCATTGGAGCCCCAAGTGCAGGCGGTTGTGCAGAGATGAGTAAAGGGATCGGCGTATGTTCCGGTAGGACATACTTCAACACAGAAACTTGTGGTTGTGGTTGGGGTAGGTTGGAGGTAACCAAACAATGGTGGATCGGGAGTGTCAGGGCATGTTGGAATACACTTCATCGTTCTGAGATTGACAAATTAGTTGTTTGGACAGACAGAATAGCATGTCATATTGGTTGCCCAGCTGTATGGTTATGTGCTTGGACAGTTGGTCACACACTTTTGGTTGGTTCGGTCATGATAAACATCAAGGTTACCCCCATTCAGTGATATCGGAGTAGAGCATGTTGGTTTACATTGGTTGAGAGTATCATCGGCAAAGTACATATTCCAGCCAACGACTGTAGTCGGTGCTGTAGTTGGACAGTTCGTAACGCAGTTCCTTGTGGTTTCGTCCCCGTAGTACTGCGAAGGATAGCTTGGGCAGGGGTTAACACACAGATCGACAGTATTATCGGGATGCCGAAAGAAGTTGCCTGATGTTCCGTAACAACGGCACTAGCTGGCATACCCAGTCACACTCTGAGATCGTTTGGAATCAGCGCACGAATCACAGTTGTTCCATAAAGGACCACTGCAAGTCTTGCATGTTGCAGAGTAGCATAGGTTGAGGATTAGTACATATTATCTAATGCCCCAATACTACCCAGCATTATTTGAACCATCAGTCTTGAAGGTAACTCTTTTGTTTGTAGCAGAATGTCCAAGGGTCTGATCAATATTCACTGTCCAATAGTCTTGGCCAGCTGCACAGGTTCCATTGGAGATATCGCTGGGAATTGCTTTAGCATATTCCACTGCCGTCTCGGCTCCGTCAGCATTGTTTGTGAGGGACACCTTGATTTGAAAGGTAGGTTTTGCCGAAGAGCTTACCCAAAAGAATGCAGCTAGCACTCTGGTTTGGTAATGGCCAGGGAGTGTTGCATAGTTAGTGTAGATAGTGCCAGCAGCCTGAAGATACCCGTGGCCACCTATCAGCGAATAGATGTCACAGTTGCTGATAGATGTGCCAGCGGGAAACCAAGTACTCAGTAAGTTGAACCCAAGAAACTTGTAGGATGATTCGATAGTTGCGACAGTAGCGTTATTGGGCGGAGTGCAGGTGCTTTAGGAACTGTTGAGTGTAAACCCATCGGGACAGCTCACACAATTGTTAATGTTTGGTCCAAAGCATGATACGCAGGTGCTGTCACACTTGATGCAATAAGACAGCGACCCTTTCTGGTAGGCCGAGTAGCCGGTGTCGCACTTGCACGCTACGTTCAAGCAATGGCTTACTGGAGGAGGTATCTGTAACAGCATATGGAATGCATCCACTGCAGGTATAGTCGGATGTGCAAGTACACAGCTGGTTGCAGATGTATGCCATGCCGCCATGCCAGGTCAGCAGCAGCACGAGCAGTCCAAAAACTAACCTCATGAATATAATATAAGGTTAGTGGCTCAAACGAAGGCGTTGCTGCCGGTTGTTACCAACAGCCGAGACGATACAAGAATATTCGAGAAAGCAAAGAACTTGGAGGAGTACAAAAAGCCGAGCTGGCCGATATTGCTATTCATGTTTGGGATGATTTGAATGTCATTGATACGCAACACGATTAGAAGGGAAGCGATCATCGGTGGAGCTTGATGCTAATCTTTTTACTGGCTTTGCTGCGACTTCCCTCCAAACTGGCCTCAAAGCACGGTGTGGATACGTCCAGCTGTAACTGTGAGCATTAGCTGTCGGGTTTCGCGGTGTCCACTGTACTGTTTATGCGAAGGTGCTTATACCGCTTCTTGGTTGTCAGCTTCTTCTCATTGGTGCTGGTGGTCTCATCATCTGCCACTTCGAAGGTATGGTGCCTTGTGGATCCTTCAAGTTCCTTTTCATCGAGAGGACGACGTTCCTCCATATCGCACAAAATACGGGAAGGACAGTCACCGAAATCTGGTTCATCAGGGCTTTCGGCAAAATTCTGCTTGCTGCATTATCGAGAGTGGGTCTTGTTGCGGTGCCTTTCTGTAGCGATCAGCTTAGTCATCAGTTCTGAGTGTTCTTGTTCGTAGCGTCGCTTGATGTTTCCAATACTCTCCAAGAGTTGCCTTTCCTTCAGTCGCTGCTATTTCTTTTGTTGGTTATCGCTGACCTCTTTGACCCTCATATGACTTTAGTGGAGCTACAACTGTTTCCTCAATCGAGCAGAGAGGGACCTTTCCTTCACAAAGGATTTCTCAGTCAGCTTTTTGTCCAAAACAGCGGCGTCATTCATCTTATTCAGTTGTTTCTCCAGTTTGAGCAGCTGCTTTTAGAGCTTTGATTTTTCATTCTGTAGGGTGCTCGACCTTGCAGCCTCCTCGCTATACAACTTTCGGAGAGTGATGAGCTCTCCCTCCAGCCTACCATTTCTTTCGAGTATCTCCTCTTTCTC
>Ga0209480_10003109_pt1 | contig 10972 bp, 10 predicted proteins | sample JI61114C2DNA_FD_187501 | JGI IMG/M metagenome (GOLD analysis project Ga0209480, IMG submission 187501) | Wastewater effluent complex algal communities from Wisconsin, to seasonally profile nutrient transformation and Carbon sequestration -... | ecosystem: Engineered > WWTP > Effluent > Algae...
TTGGCTGTCGGTGGCGGTGATCGTGAAATTCCACGTTCCTCTGACTACGCTCTTGCCGTAAATTCTTCCTGTTTGCGAATCGAGACGTAAGCCGATCGGCAGATTTCCCGATGAAATTGTCCAAGTTATCGCGCCTGTGCCGCCGTTTGATTGCAGAGTTTGATCGTAAGATTTGGCGCGTCGGGCGTTTGGCAAATTTGTTGTCGTGATTTGCATGGGCGCAGTGCCGAATTCATATGCACCAAGGTCTAATTGGGCGTTTGTCGGACGCGGTTCGCTTGTTTGATGTTTGACGTATTGGCGCACGACGTTGTTTATCGGCAAAGCGTCTGCAAGCAAAGTCGTTCCGGCATTTATCGCGGCGGAATTTGAGGCGAGGCGAAAATCTTGCGCGGCTTCGTTGGTGAAATTCGGCGAAGTTCCCAAGATCGAACTTCCATTGTTGTTGATCGTGCCGTTCAAAGTCCCGTGCGTGTTGCGCCAACCTGTTTTTAGCCAGTTATTTGCGATCGTCAAAACGCCCGTGCTGTCAACAAGTGCGAGATTTGAGCCGTTTGCCGTGTTGTAAAAAATATTGTTTCGCGCATCGCAATTTTCGTCGTTTGATGAAAGCCGAAAAAGCGTCGTGTTGCCGCTGCGGGTTGAAACGATGGTGTTGTTGTAAAAATAAAGCGTGCCTTTGCGGTAATTCGGCTCGTTTCCGCTGTCGCCGCCGTAATGTGTGATCTGATTATTTCCTGCGCCGTCCGGTTCGATCAAAATGTTGCCGTAAACAAAGGTTTTACGATATTCGGGCGCGTTGCGAATCAATGCGCTGTCTTCGCCGTCAACTAAATCTAATTGCCGATTTCCGCCTTCGATCCAATTATAACGCACGACCAAACCTGCCGAACGATCTTTCAAAGCGTTGCCGATCGCGCCTGTTTTCGGTGCGCCGAAACGATTAAATTGAAATGTAATTCCGATCGCCGCCGTGTAATTATTGTGCTGAAACGCGCTTCCGACAATGCCGTTGTCGTAAATATAATTGCCTTCGACCAAAATATTACGCGAAGCAAGTTCTTCGCTCGAAGCCACAAAAAATCCGTTCGCGCTGTCGTGAAAAATGTTGTTGCGAATCGTGATGTTTTCGCCTTTTTCGACAAAAATCGAAGAAGCCGCGCTCGAATAAGTTTGCGTCGCGCCAACGTCGTCCGTAAATTGATAATTCGGATGCGCCGAACGAATGTCGAGGTTTTCGATCGTAATAAACTTCGGCGTTGTATCAGCCGGAATATTTGCGCTGCCGATTTTGATAACGCCGCGCTGTTCGCTCGGAAAATTTAAGTTCAAAGGCGTAACCGCGCCGTTTCCGTCGATTATCGGAAGCTCGCCGTTTTGATTCGGAACGCCGCGAACTGTTATCGGTTGTTCGGCAGTTCCTTGTCGGCAAATTACCCATTTTTCTTTGTAAGGCGTTGCCCGCCAATGAATTAAAACCGTGTCGCCGGCTTGCAAAGTCGCCCACGGAACTTGCGCGATCGATTGCAAAGTTTGATTCGGACCGACTTCATAAACGGCAGCGTTTATCGAAACGGCGGCGAAAAACAATGCCAAAAATACGGAAAAGAAAAAATGCTTCTTCATAAAATTAAAACCTGCTTCGGATTTATGAGGTGCGATGAGAAAGTTTTTTAAGTAGCTCAGATTCAATTTTATCACGCGGCAAACTATCAAGTCTATAAAATTATTTTCCGCTAAATGCCCAAAAATAAAGGAGAAAGACGAATCTCTCTCCTTAACGAATTTTGAATTTCAGTTCAATTTATTTATCTTTGCGATAAACACCGATTTTTTTCTGGACTAATTTTTCGACGTTCATCGGCACGCCTTCGGCGCGGGCTTCGCGGATAAATTCGGCGTTGATGTTGAAAATCCGCATTTTTACTAAATCTTCGATGTCGAGATCGTTAAAACCTTCGTTGCGGATTTCGATAATAAATTCGGGCGTGATCTTGAAAATACGCATTTTCACGAGCATTTCGAAAGGTTCGTTTTGAAAACCCATCTGCGCGACGTGGCGCACGAAGTCGGCATCAATTTTGAAAATACGCGCTTTGACCAAATCATCAAATGTCAGATTTTGAAAACCGCTGGCTTTCATTTCGCGGGCAAATTTGCCGTCAATTTTGAAAATCGCGCTTTTGAAAAGATCGCCGATGTCCAATTTACCGAAATCCGACGACAGCAAATCGTCCGCCAAAGCTGTTGTTACATTTAACATTGCGGCGGCAAAAAGACGATGTTCGACGTTTGATTCATCTTTTGCATTCTTTTCCAAAAAATCGAATCCGCGCGATTTCATTGCTTCGATATAGGTTTTGCTCGGCGTAAAACGATAAGTTCCGTTGCCTTTGCCGTTTGTAAATTTGCCTTCGCATTCGATATTTCCGGCTTCGCGCGCGATTGAAAATCTGACGCTCGAACCGGAATCGTTAATTTCACTTAAAGACAAACCTTGCAAATCTTTCAGATCGAAACTCGAACCCGAACGATTATTTCTGTCTTCTGATTTGCGTGAAAACGAAAGCTGAATTTGCTCTGCCGAATCTGATTTCAGCTCGGCATTCCAATTTCCGGTTACGACGTTTTGCGCGACGATGACGTAGTTTCCAATAACGATAACGATAAAAGCAAGCGTGATTTTGAATAAATTTTGAATGTTTTTTGACATAAAAGCTCCTGATTTTTTGAATTTTCGTATGAATTACAAAAGGAAAACACCAACGCGCCAAAGTTTGTGACAAAAAAAATTAGCGGAAGCCCGCGCGTGAGCAAGGGCGGATTCAGATGTTTGAATTTTTAAAAGCATAAACTATCAGTAAATTATTCCGCCCTTGCTCACGCGCGGGCTTCTGCATTGCAAAGTAATTTACAAAAAATCGAAAATTGAAACTTAATTCGTAAAATCAACGTTTTTATATTTGACTAAAATCGCGATTTGGTCAAAACTCGATATTATATGAGAAATGCGGTTTCGACACGCGAAGTTAGAGAAGCGATTTTAGATGCGACGGACGAGTTTTTATCGCGCAACGGTTATAAAAAAATGACGATCGACGATTTGGCGGCGGCGGTCGGCATCGGAAAAGGCAGTATTTATTTGCATTTTCGGAGTAAGGAAGAAGTCGTTTTATCGCACATTGACCGAATTATCGAGCGTTTGAAAAATGAATTGAGAAAAATCGCCGAACTCGAAATTTCCGCCGAAGATCGTTTGCGAAAGATGCTCGTTATGCGCGTTTTATTTCGTTTCGACAGCGTTCAGCATTACACGCAAAGTCTGAACGATCTGCTCGCGGCAATTCGTCCGAGTCTTTTGGCAAGACGCGAAAATTATTTTGCCGAAGAAGCGCAAATCTTCGCTTCGGTTATCGAAAAAGCGGAAGTTTTTGAAACGGACGACGCAATGAAAACAGCGCAAACTTTGCTTTTGGCGACAAATTCGCTGCTTCCGTATAGTTTGACGGCGCAAGAACTCGGCGAACGCAACGAAATCGAGGAAAAAACGCGGCAGATCGCGAATTTGCTTTTAAAAGGTTTAATTTCCCGCAATAAATAACAATTAATATGAGGAGTAATTATATGAAAAAATATACGTCTTTATTTCTTTCGATCGTCACGGTTTTTATTATCATCACGATCGGAAATATCGTCATTGTCGCGCAAAACGAACAAAATGATATGACGATCGATGCGAAAACACGCACGGAAGTTATCGATACGATCTTGCAAAATTTGAATGATTCTTACGTTTTCGCAGACGTTGCGAAAAAAATGGAGGAAGACGTTCGCAGTCGCTTGAAAAACAAGGAATACGATAATATTACGAGCGCGAAACAGTTTGCCGTAAAATTGACGGAAGACTTGCAATCGATCAGCAAAGACAAGCATTTGCGTGTTCGTTACTCGTTTGAAAAAATGCCTGTGCGCGAAAAACGCGAAAAGCCGACCGAACAGGAAGAAACTGAATATCGCAATTATTTGAAACGAATAAACTACGGATTTGAAAAAGTCGAGCGTTTGCAAGGCAACGTCGGCTATATTGATTTGCGCGGATTCTTCGGTCCCGAACTCGGCGCGGAAACGGTGGCGGCGGCGATGACTTTTGTTAATGGAACTGATGCGTTGATCTTCGATCTGCGAAACAACGGCGGCGGCGATCCTGAAATGGTCGCGTTAATTTGCTCGTATCTTTTCGGCGATAAACCTGTGCATTTGAACAATTTATTTTTCCGCGACGGAAATAGAACCGAAGAATTTTGGACAAAGCCGAATGTTTTGGGCAAAAAATACGGCGACAAAGACGTTTATGTTTTAACCAGCAACCGCACATTTTCGGGCGCGGAAGAATTTTCCAATAACCTGAAAGTGTTAAAACGCGCCACAATTGTCGGTGAAACGACCGGCGGCGGCGCAAATCCGGGCGGAGTTTTTCGCATCAACGATCATTTCGGCGTTTTCATTCCCGTCGGACGCGCCATAAATCCGATCACGAAAACGAATTGGGAAGGCACAGGCGTTTTGCCCGATGTTGCCGTCCCAAAAGATCAAGCCTTAAAAACCGCATATTTGCTGGCTTTGAACAAATCTTTCAACAATACGAAAGACGAAAATTTGAAAAAGAATTTAAAAGTTTTGATTGACCAACAACAAAAAGAGCTTGATGAAATAAGAGTTAAAAAATAATTGGAGCGCGGGCATCTCTGCCCGCCCCGCGCGTTCGAGTGTAACGAGAAAAGGCGCGTAAAAGCGCACATCAAATCAACTCGATTTCTCTGCGGAGTTTGCCGTTATTGCTTCGCTCGAACGGTGCGAGCAAGATGCCCACGCTCCGACTGTTACCTTTTCCAGTAATTTTTAATTTTCAAATCGAGCATCGGAAAGGCGACGTATTCACAGCTTCTGCCGGATTCGCGGATTTTTTGCACCATCGGGATTGCGGCATCGGCGTTGCGTGTGTGAACGACGATCGTTGCGGCGCGTTGGAGTTTCGGGTTTTCGTCCAAAAATTCGGCGATCGCGTAACCTGTGCGCGAATAATCGTTGTGTTCGTTGGTTTCGTAATGTTCGGGAAGCAGATCGTGATCGAGAAAAATTGCGTCGTAGGAATTTTTCTGCAAGAAAACTTTTGCTTCTTCAACCGTTTCGGCAAGATCGATTTCGTCGCCGACGAATCGTTTTTTAAACCAACGATGCCGCCGATGGTCATCATCAAGCACGAAAACCGAGATCGGTGTGCGGTCGGCTTTGAAATCAGCCAAACCGAGTTTTATCATCAAACTGCGTAATATACTCATAAAACCTTTTCGAAAGTAGATAATATAGCACACGAAAGAAAAGCTAAAAACGATAAATTTAATTTTTTTTCGCCGAATGTTAAATTTTTCTGAATTTTTAAGTCTTGTGTTTTCAGTAACTTCATTTTAATCAACTTTTAAATTTCGTAAAGTGCCGATGTTTACTGGGTTTTAAAAAGACGATAAAAACTTGAAATCTGAAATTTCGGTGCTATAATCCAAAATGCTTTATGATGTTTTCCGATAAAGTTCACTCGTAATATCAAGGTCAATAAGGTAAAATTAAGTTAATTTTAAGGATTAGATGCCACAAGAATCGGCTAAAATTCATTCGCTTTACGCTGTGCCGCAAGCATCGCAAGACGCGCCCGAAACAGATTTGTATTCGTCGTTTGAAGATGACGAAGAGATAGAAGTTTGTCCAAAATGTTACGGCGCGGGAATGGAAGTCGTGCCGGGAAAAGGTGCGCGTTTGTGCGAATGCCGCAAGCAAAAATCGCACACAAATCAGCTTGATAAAGCGCGAATTCCGAAACGTTACGAAAATTGCCATTTTCACAGCTATCGCGCATCGAATCCGACGCAGGAACGCGCAATGAAATTCGCTTCGACATTGACGATGCAATATCCGGCGGTTGAACGCGGTTTGCTGTTTATGGGAACTGTCGGAGTCGGCAAAACTCATCTCGCGGTTTCGATTCTCAAAGGTTTGACCGAACGCGGATTTAATTGTTTATTTTACGAATCAGGCTCGCTTTTGAAGGAAATTCAAAATTCTTACAACGTTCATACGCAAACTTCGGAGTTAAATGTTCTCGCGCCGATTCTCGATGCGGAAGTTTTGGTTTTGGACGAACTCGGAGCAACAAAACCGACCGAATGGGTGCGCGACACGATGGCGAATATCATCAACACGCGCTACAACGATAAAAAATTAACGATTTTTACGACTAATTATCTCGACGAAAGACGCAACGACAAAGACGAGGTTTTAGAAGACCGAATCGGCGTGCGGCTTCGTTCGCGCCTTTACGAAATGTGCCGCACAGTTCCGATGGCTGGCGAAGATTTTCGACGAAATTTCGATAAAGTTTCGCAAATGAAAAATCGATAAAAATACGAAAACGAGTCAGAACCGTCTGCGGTAGCGGACGGGTTGAAGTTAAACAATCAGAAAGTTTAGCTTTTACCCATCAACAACCGCAGACGGTTCTGACCTTTTTTAATTTGCTTTTATCGGTTTCGGTTTTTGATACGCGGTGTAAATTCTGTAGCCAAGCAAAAACGCCAACACGACCGCGAAAAGAAACGGATATTTCAAGTCGGATTTTACGATCATCCAAAAATGAATCACGCCGAGAATTGCGATCGGATAAGTCAATTTGTGAAGTTTTGACCAATTTTTTCCGCCGAGCCGTTTTATCATTCCGTTTGTAGAAGTTACTGCCAAAGGAATTAAAAGAAAAAATGCCAACATTCCGACAGCGATAAACGGGCGTTGCCAAACGTCGGTGGCGATTGCCGATAAATCAAAACTTTTGTCGAAAATGCTGTAAGTTATGAGATGCAAAAAACCGTAAAAGAAAGCGTAAAGTCCGAGCATTCGACGAAATTTTATCAAACTGTTCCAACCGAAATATTTGCGAAGCGGTGTTACGGCTAAAGTTACGAGCAAAAAAATCAAAGTCAAAACTCCGGTCGTCCGAAGAAAAAACTCGATCGGATTCGCGCCCAAATTTCCGCGAAAACCATCAAACGCCAAAAACGCCAACGGCACAAGTGCATTTGAGAAAAGTAAGATTTTATTGAATTTTATATCGTCCATTTCGGTTTTTGGTTTTCGCTAAAAATACTTTTTCAAATCCATTCCGTTGTAAAGATTTGCAACTTCGTCGGCGTAGCCATTGAACATTAAAGTGTCGCGTGAACTTAGTTCGCCGATGCGTCTTTCGGTGGCTTGCGACCAACGCGGATGCGCGACGGTTGGATTGACGTTTGAATAAAATCCGTATTCATTTCGTGCGGCGATGTTCCATGTTGTCGGCGGTTCGTCTTCGGTCAAAGTGATTTTGACGATCGATTTGATGCTTTTGAAACCGTATTTCCAAGGCACGATCAGGCGAATCGGTGCGCCGTTTTGATTCGGCATCTGTTTGCCGTAAAGTCCTGTTGCCAAAATAGTTAGCGGATGATTTGCTTCGTCGAGGCGCAAACCTTCGACATACGGCAGATCAATGCCGGCGGAAAATGCTGACTGCATTCCGTTTCTGCCCGAAGGCAATTTTACGTCAGGATTTTTCGAGCTTCCGCCGTCGTAAAATGTTCTGAACGCGACATATTTTGCGCTTCCGAGCGGCTGGACTGCATCGAGAATTTTTTTCAAAGGAAAACCGACCCAAGGAATGACCATCGACCAACCTTCGACGCATCGAAAGCGGTAAATTCTTTCTTCTTGTTCAAATTTCAAAAGGTCTTCGATGTCGAAAACTTTCGGTTTTTGCACCAATCCGCCGACTTCGACCGTCCACGGACGCGTTACAAAATCTTGCGCGGCGCGTGCAACCGAAGTTTTTCCAGTCGAAAATTCGTAGTAATTGTTGTAATTCGTAATTTCTTCAAACGTATTGAGTTTTTCTTCGATCGGCGCGTCCAACGATTTTTTGATGTTTTCAATTTCCGCTGTAACAACTTCCTTCGGCGGCGGTTCGTTGAAAAAACGATACGTCAAACCTGTGGCAAGCGTCGTTCCGGCAAAAACTCCGGCACGAATAAAATTGCGCCGACTCAAATAAGTGCTTTCGGGCGTTATTTCGCTTGATTTTATTTCGTTTGCCATACTTTATAATTCACCGACCGTCATAATTTATTCCAATTTTATGCAGTTTTTTCGCTTTTGCCGATATGTTTTTTGATCGATAACGAAATTGTCCGCGCCACGAGCAAATTGTCAGTTTCGGGCAAATCCGAGATAACAAAAATGCTGTAATTTCCGCTCTCGAAACACGCTATTTGCAAGCCGTCCGCTGTCTGACACGAAATTGCATCGCTGTTATTTGTCTCATCCGCGTTTTCTCGTTTTGTCATTAAAACCGAGACGACCTTTTTCTGAAATTCGACAACAACGTGCGCGAATCGTCTGCCGTTGATAAGGCAAAAATGCGCTTTGATAAATTTTACGTTATCGCCGAAACCTTCGCGCAGAGCTTCGATAACTGTCTTGTCAAAACCTTTGTTCGCCGTGCCGTAAAGTTTTGCGGCTTCGTCCAAAGAAATCGGTTTTTCCTTTAAATTATGCGTCAAAGCGCAATTTTTATGATCGTCAACCGCATCTTTTCGCGCTTCGACAAAATCGGCTCGCTGATAATTCAAAGAATTGTTCGGCAAATTTATATTCGTTTTATTCGTATCAACCGGATTCAAATTTACAGTATTTGTCTCTGGTTTTCGCCAAATCAATCCGAACGCGACGGCTAAAATCATTACTGCAAAAAGACTTGCAAAAACGGCTTTCGAGCCGAAAAAATTCCACGCATGGTTTTTTCCGAAGGTTTTTTGGCGCAGATCGGTTTTTAATTTATATGCAAATGCCGGATTAATTCGGCTGTGCAGCGAATTTTTAACCGCCGAACGCAAACTCGCGCGCAGTTCGCGCCGTGCGCCGAGTTCGCGGCGGCAATTCGCGCAATTTTCCAAGTGTTGCAAAACTTCGTGATTCGTTTCCACGAGAAGTTCGTTGCTCAAATAAGAATCGGCAATTTCCTTAAAATCTTTGCAGTTCATAAATCTTTACTTCCTGTTTGCTCCAAATTTTTGAATCGATAATTTTGGGCATATCCGACAAGTTCGACGCGGAGCATTTTGCGTCCGCGATGCAGACGCGACATCACTGTTCCAGCCGGAATTTGCAGCATTTCGGCAATTTCCCGATACGCAAATTCTTCGACATCCGCCAAAATCACGATCTCACGAAAACTTTGAGGAACGCGTTCGAGCGCGGCTAAAACTTCTTCGTCCGTTACTTTTTGCGGAATTTCCGGCTCGAATGCGACGGTTTCAGCGATCATTTCTTCAGTATCTTCAACGATTTTCATTCGTCCGAGTTTGCGTTTGCGATTACTGTTCAAGTGATACATAATCTGTGTCAGCCACGCGCGGCAATTCGTGCCGCGTTCGTATCGGTGAAACGATTTGAGAGCTTGCGCAAAAGTTTCCTGCGCCAAATCTTCGGCTTCTTCGCGGTCGCGCACGAGCCATCGCGCCGTGCGAAAAAGACCTTCGAGATGCGGCAGAGCTTCATTCTCGAAATCTTCCCAATTTTCTTTTTCCGTGCTTTTTCCGAAACCGAACATTTGTTATTTTGATTAAAGCGAAAGCGATAAACGCACGCTGTCTGCTTTCTAAATTTCATTTTGAAACAAGTTGCAAATGCTTCCTGTTTCGACGTTCTTATCTTTTATAACCGAAACGGTGCAATATATTTCAAAATTTAGATTTTATTGGTGATTTTTTTTTATATTTTTCGGGAAATCGGTTATAATTTGCGAAATAGTTTTACACAAACCTAATATATGCTAGCAATTAATGAAGTCCTACGCGGACGTTATCAAATCAAAAGCCAACTCGGACGCGGCGGAATGGGCGCGGTTTATGAGGCTTACGATAATGTTTTCGATACGACCGTTGCGCTCAAAGAAATTTTAATTGATTTGACCAAAGTTACCACGCCGAAACAACAACAGATGGTTCGCAGTGCGTTTGAACGCGAAGCGAAGATCTTGGCAATGGTCAAACACGAAGCGTTTCCGCACGTTCGTGATTATTTCGTCGAAACCGATCGTCAATATCTCGTGATGGAACTCGTTGACGGCGAAGACCTTGCGTCGCTTCTCGAACGCCGTCAAGGTGCTTTTCCGTTGGCAAATGTTTTGCATTGGACATCGCAATTACTCGACGCGCTCGATTATCTGCACGGACTTAATCCGCCCGTAATTCACCGCGATATTAAGCCGCAAAATTTGAAATTAACTTCGCGCGGCAAAATTAAATTGCTCGATTTCGGTATCGCTAAAGGCAAAGAATCTACGGCGGAAGCAACGATCACGAATCAAACTTTTGTTGCGGCAACGCTCAATTATTCGCCGCTCGAACAAATTTTGCGCGTTCTCGATCCGACATTTCAAGAAGTTATCACGCAACGCCACGATGAAAAATCAACTCGCGCAATGAGCCACACGGCTGATGCACGAAGCGATCTATATGCTTTGGGCGCAACGATTTACCATCTTTTAACGAACAAATTGCCGATCGATGCGCTCAAACGTGCGCTCGAACTTTGGGGCGGAAAACCCGATCCGCTCGATTATCCTTCGAATCTCAATCCCGAACTTCCGAATGAGATTTCCGATTGGATTCTCAAAGCCATGGCGATCGAGTATGAAAATCGTTTTCATACGGCGAACGAAATGCTGGCGGAGTTGCAGGTTGCGCTCGAAAGCGAACGAAACCGCGAAGAAGAATCGAAATTTGCCGGACAAAATGCCGAACAAGATCGCCGCCGCGCCGAACTTGCCGCCGAACAGCAAAAAATCGAACAAGAACGCCGCCGAATGGAAGAAGATCGACGGCGAATGGAA
>Ga0209480_10003111_pt1 | contig 10969 bp, 10 predicted proteins | sample JI61114C2DNA_FD_187501 | JGI IMG/M metagenome (GOLD analysis project Ga0209480, IMG submission 187501) | Wastewater effluent complex algal communities from Wisconsin, to seasonally profile nutrient transformation and Carbon sequestration -... | ecosystem: Engineered > WWTP > Effluent > Algae...
AAACATGTTTGGTCAAATGATGGAAAACGAACAATTCTCAATTAAGTTGGTGGAAGTAGAACCTAATTTTTCATTTGGTGAAATCAAGAAAATTGAAGGGAAGACGTTTTGTCTTATTGATCATAATAATGTGATGACAATGAAATTTAATGAGCCTATGGAAGATGCGGAATCTATGACAGATATTTTTAAATCGTCAATGAATGCTGAAAAAGTGACCTATGATAAAGCAACAAATACGTTTCGTATTGAAATGCGTTCAACCTTAATTGCTGTTGCTGACGAATTAACTAAAAAGCAATGGAAATTTTTGAATAAAGACAAGGACAATAAATTGTTTTCAATGATTTTTGATGAAAAAATTGTAAAAGCTTTAGCATTATAACATGAACGAAAATAACATCACCTATACCGAATTTTTCAACCAAGTTAGAGCTAGTATAGCTAATGGTACTTTTGCTAAATTAACGCTTGCCAAAACCGTTGGAAAACCTGAATTGCAAAACATTTACGTAAAAACCATCGTAGAAGACAATATCTTGAAATTGTCGATGACGTATAAAATTTACACAACCGAAAAGCAAGAATTAGTAAAAATCTGCAAATTAGACGATTTAGAAGCCGAGTTAATTCCGCACATCAACAACCCGTTTTTATCCGCTTTGTTATTTACTACAGAAGCCGATATTACCATGAAATTAAACAAAAAGCGCGTGGCAAGGATTGACGAACAAGCTCCAACATTCAAAAATGCTGATGCGAATTTGGTGGAGTTTTTAGGGAGGTAATTTGCAAATGAAATATTAAAAATGAACGAAAACATCATTTCCATTTTTAAAACTTTAACTGTGGATTTTTTCACAGCATTTGGATTGTATTCTTTTCTTTTTTTGATTTCATCAATTTTCATCAATAAAGCGACATTTTATAAATTTGATGAGGAAGCAAAGAAGTTTATATCTTTTGTAGGCTTCTTGTATATCATTATTTGGTTCTTAGGGATTTTTGTTTATTATATAGAAAGTAGTCCCGAAGAAAGAACTGGAATAATAAATAGAATGTTCGGGAAATATTGGTTTGGCATTTGGATTCAACCTTTATTTTGGTTCTTATTGTCTCAAATTTTCAGAATTAAGTTATTTTCTAAAAACATACTAATTCGAATATTTGCAAGTTTCTTTTTAATATTTTCTATTGAAAGATTGGTTATAATAAGTACTTCGTTACACAGAGATTACTTACCAAGTTCTTGGACAATGTATAGTGATTTAGGAATATATTCTTCTTTTTTTATACTTTCAATTTTATTGAAGATTTTGTTTTTTATGTTGTTTGTCTGGTTATTTACATTTATCGCAAACAAAATAAATCAACTAAGAAATAATAAATAACTATTCCCCATCAGGAAAAATCTTCCCAGGATTCAACACATTATTGGGGTCAAAAATGGCTTTGATGCGTTCCATTAATTCCAAATGCACTTTTGAAAACGCGATATCCATGTAGTTTTTTTGTACCAAGCCAATGCCGTGTTCACCTGATAACGTTCCTTTTAAATCAACCGTTAATTCAAAAATTTCACGAATCCCTTTTGGTACTTCGGTTTTCCAATTGTCATCGGTCATATTGCCTTTGATTATGTTTACGTGTAAATTACCATCGCCAGCATGTCCATAACAAACGGATTGGAAACCATATTTTAAACCAATTTCTTTGATACCTTTTAATAATTTTGGTAATTCATATCTTGGTACGACTGTATCTTCTTCTTTATAAATCGAATTTGCTTTTACCGCTTCCGCCACAGAACGACGCATTTTCCAAAGCGCATTTTTTTGTTCCTCAGTATCGGCAAATAATACTTCGTCGATTTCAAATTGTTCAACGACTGCCAAAATTTGTTCCGCTTCTTGCATTAAAATTTCTGGATAATTACCATCTACTTCAATCAACAAATGCGCCTGAACGTTGTCTTTTATATCCACATTCAAACCATCGACAAATTTCAATGTCCAATCAATGGCATCGCGTTCCATAAACTCCAAAGCACTTGGTACAATTCCGGCTCTAAAAATGGCTGAAACCGCTTCACACGCTTGCTCTGCTTTATAAAACGGAACCAAAAGTAAAACGTTATGTTTATTTTGAGGTAATAATTTCAATACAATTTTTGTCACGATTCCCAAAGTTCCTTCACTACCAACCATTAATTGCGTAAGGTTGTAACCCGTTGAATTTTTCAACGTATTAGCACCTGTCCAAATGATATCACCTGTTGGTAAAACTACTTCTAAATTTAGTACATAATCTTTGGTAACTCCATATTTCAAAGCTCTTGCTCCACCTGAATTCTCAGCAATGTTTCCACCAATATAACAACTTCCCATACTACTTGGATCTACGGGATAAAACAAGCCTTTTTCGGCAACAGCTTCACGTAAAACTTGAGTAATTACGCCAGGCTGAGTTGTAACTTGTAAATTTTGTTCATCAATTTCAATAATCTGATTGAATCGCTCCATTGAAATACCAATTCCACCATAAATAGATAAAGCGCCACCACTCAAACCGGTACGAGCACCAATTGGTGTTGTCGGAATTTTATATGTATTCGAAACTCTTAAAATTTGCGCAACTTCTTCAGTATTGGCAGGTTTTACCACTATATGAGGAGGAAAACTCAAATCTTCAGTTTCGTCGTGACCATAAGTTTTACGAGTAGCCTCATCAGTAAAAATATAAGCCGAACCTACAATGTTTTCAAGCGCAAGTACTATTTCTGGATTCATAGTGTAAAATTGAAGTGTAAAGATAATTAATTTTATGTTTTTTGGAACACAGATTTAACGGATTAGACGGATTTACACAGATTTTTTAACCGCAAACTTGTCATGCTGAAATCAAAGATTCAACGTAGTTAAAGCATCCCTTTTATGAACTTGTGTAAACAAATAACTCAACTTAAACTTATATGTTTAAAAAAACTTTGAGATACTTCGTGCAAAACTTTGAGATACTTCGTGTTACAAAACTACAAACTCAAAACCCAATACCAAAAAGCAATCGTCAGCAACGACAACGGAATTCCAATTCCAATCATCATGCTACTTAATTTCGGTTTTAATCCGTAATTGGAAGCTAAAATTGCTCCAGTTATCATTGGCGCCATTGCTGATTCCATAATTGAAACATCAATTTCTAATCCTTTTCCACCTAATACAATTTTGTATAGCAAAAAGAAAAAAGCTGGCATTAAAATTAATTTGAAAAGTAATCCTAAGGTTAAAAACGACCAATGTTTGCTTCGCGTATCAATTTTTAATTGTAATCCAACGGCGACCAAAGCGACTGGAGTTACCGTATTTCCAATTCTTAAAAAGGAGTTTTGCAACGCTTCTGGAAATTCTAATGTGAATATGGTACAGAAAAGAGCAATCGTAAAAGCAATAAAAGGCGGAAATTTTACAATTTTCAATAAGATTTCAGAGGTACTTAAATTTCCTCTTGAAAAACTAGCTGCGACTAAAATTCCTAGAGTGGTTACGACTACGAATGAACCAGGTTGGTCAACGATAATGGCGGTTTTTAATCCATCTGCACCATACAAAGCTTCGATAATTGGAAATCCTACAAAGGAAGTATTACTCAATCCACCTGTCAAAATCAAACAGCCAATTAATTTTTTCGACCATTTAAAATACGTTCCCAAAGTATAGAAAAACACAAATGATAATCCAAAACCTAACCACGCAATTCCTAACGGATAAAGTAAAGCCAATGAAATCGTAATTTTTGGAATATAATACAACGCCAAAGCCGGAAGCGAAACGTAAATCACGTATTGATTCAAACTTTGATACGCATTTTTAGGAAATTGCGGCACTTTTTGAAGCGCAACGCCTAAAATCAAACATAAAAATAAAAGAATGATGTTTTCCATTTCCTAAAATCAAGAATACAAAGGTAATTAAACCTTGAGATTTCGATGTTTTATATTCCTACATTTTTTGTATTTTTACACAAAGCAAAATTCCTTTTGAAAACACCAAATAAAAAATCGGCACTTTCAGAAATTCACGGCGTAGCACAACCTGAAACATTGAGTACGGTTGTGGCTACTCAAATTCAACAATTCCGAAGAAAACAACCTTCGGCAGAAGAATTAATTACTGGAATTTTAAAAGGAGATAAAACCGTTTTAAGTCGTGCCATAACTTTGGTTGAAAGCACAAATCCTGAACATTTAGCTAAAGCAAATGAAGTGATTAAAGGTTGTTTGCCACATGCTAATCATTCTGTTCGAATTGGAATAACCGGTGTTCCAGGTGTTGGAAAAAGTACGTTTATTGAAGCTTTTGGAAAATATTTAACTTCCATCGGAAAGAAAGTTGCTGTTTTAGCGGTTGATCCAAGTTCGTCCATCAGTCACGGTAGTATTTTGGGCGATAAAACCCGTATGGAAGAATTGGTAAAAGATGAAAATGCTTACATCCGACCAAGTGCTTCGGGTGATACGTTAGGAGGAGTTGCCAGAAAAACCCGTGAAACTATTATTTTATGTGAAGCATGTGGATTTGATACGATTATCATTGAAACCGTTGGAGTAGGGCAAAGCGAAACTGCCGTTCACAGTATGGTCGATTTCTTTTTGTTGTTGAAAATTTCAGGTGCTGGCGATGAATTACAAGGCATCAAACGTGGCATCATGGAAATGGCGGATACTATCGTAATCAATAAAGCGGATGGCGATAATATTGCAAAAGCGAAATTAGCCAAAACGGAGTTCAATAGAGCGTTGCATTTATTTCCAGCTAAATCTTCGGGTTGGATTCCGAAAGTCACAACATGTAGCGCTTATGAAAAAACAGGAATTGATTCAATTTGGGAAATTATTTCCGAGTATTTTGAATTGGTAAAATCTAATCACTATTTCGAAGAAAAGCGTCAAAATCAAAACCAATTTTGGATGATGGAAACCATAAACGAACAATTGAAATCACACTTTTACAATCATCCAAATGTCATTCAACTCTTAGAAGAAAATAAAAAAGCAGTACAAAACAATGAATTATCACCTTTTGCAGCGGCTATGAATTTGTTGGAACAGTATTTTAAAAAATAATAGTTGTACTAGTTATCGATTTTTATTGAAGCCCATAAAGTTGATAAGCTTGCAATCATTAAACCAAATGTTCCTAAATTCATTTCTTTTCCAGTAATAAGAGAATAAATAAAAATTCCAAAAATCAAAACAGTCATAAATATTAATAGATGATATGCAATTTTAGTTTGCATAAAAGACTTTTTATTAACAATTACACCTCCATCGAATTTTATTAACTTCTTTTTTACTGCTTTACAGAAATTAATAAATATTTCACTGTTACAAAAATTATCATTTGAACTATAATAAATTGACTTACCATTTTTAAGATTTAGTTTTAAGCCAGCACCTTTAATAAAATGTAGTTTAAAACTTTTTATATCGTTAAAATTTATCGTAGAATCATTAATTTTTAATTTATCATCAAATAATATAAAATTTGATTTTAGTACTATTTTTTTTCTTAAAAAGAAAAAAGAAATTACAGTTAGAAATAATGAAAAAATAACTGAAATTAATTTTGATAAAAATAACATCAAAAGAATTGTACTTGAAAAAAAAATGCAGAAAAGGAATAGAAAAAAAAGAAATATTGAAATTGGTCTAGTGTGTTCTACATCATAGAATTCTTTTTTCATAATTACTTTTTTGATGATAAAAATTAATTACTCCTGTTCGTAACGTTCAATTTCTCTATCATAGAATTCTCCAGCAATGGTAATTAAATGTTCCATTTCCGATTCTAATTCTTTTTCGTCTTCTTCTTCGATGTCTTCTAAAAATTCTACTTCGTCATCTTTTAAATTGATTACGAATCTTGGATATTCTAAATGGATTACGAAAATATCTTCTGGAAAATCGGTATTATCTCCGATTACAAATTTTGGTAAGGTCATGTTTTTTATATTTAATTGAGACAAGTCAATGACTTGTCTGTACGTTATTAATTTTTAATCAATTTTTTCGTTAAGTAATTAAAGCGAATATACAAAAATAATGCAGCAGCGGTTAATCCAGCTAAAAGTCCAATCCAAACGCCAACGGCTTTTAATTCGGTTTCTAATCCTAAGTAAATCGATATTGGAAAACCAATTACCCAATACGCTACAAACGTAATATACATCGGAATTTTAGCATCTTGCAAACCACGAAGTGCTCCTAAAACTACAACTTGTAAACCATCTGAGATTTGAAAAACAGCAGCAACTAATAGTAAATTAGCCGAAATTGCGATTACTTCTAAGTTTTCGGTTAGATTTTTTGCATCGTTGATATCTACGAAAATATAAGGTAAACTCGTGTGTAACAACACAAATAATAAGGCAAAAACCACTTCGATTATTATCGTTAATAAGAAAATGGATATCGCTACTTTTCGTAAGGTAACATAATCATTTAATCCTTTTTGATTTCCAATGCGAATCATAGCCGTAACACTCAATCCCATGGCAAACATAAAAGTCATCGAAGCCAAACTTAGTGCAATTTGATTTGCTGCCTGACTTGTAGTTCCAATCATGCCACATAACCAAATGGCTCCAGTGAACAAAGCCACTTCAAAGAACATTTGCATAGCAGAAGGCATCCCAATTTTAATAATTTTTTGGTTGACTTCTTTCTTGATTTCTTTAAGACTAAATCCTTTAAAATACGGATGGAATTTAGGTTTTAAATTCATCATGTAGTGCATAAAACCTAGCATCACAAAACGAGAAGCAATAGTTCCTACAGCTGCTCCAACGATTCCCCATTTTGGAAAAATCCAAATTCCGTAGATTAAAAAATAATTAAGTACCACATTGGTAATATTTCCAATAATAGTTGCCCACATCGAATATTTCGTTTCACTCAAACCGTCGGCAAACTGTTTGTACGCTTGGTACATAATTAACGGAATTAACGAAAAACCGACGATATCTAAATACGGTTTTGCCATTTCTACAACCGCTTCGGGTTGTCCCATGTAAGCAATAAGTGGTTTCGAAAAGAAAATCAAAGTAAATAATGCTACACCTAAAATCGTACACAAATACAATCCGTGATGAAACGCAGAACGACCTCCAGCTACATCATTTTTTCCATCTGATTCCGCTACTAAAGGCGTAATTGCAGTTGAAAATCCAATTCCTAATGACATTGCAATGAACACAAAACTGTTTCCTAATGACACAGCAGCTAACTCGGTTGGACCTAATTTTCCCACCATGATATTATCCACAATTCCCACAACGGTATGACCTAACATTCCTAAAATAATAGGGTAGGCAAGTTTTAAGTTATGTGAAAATTCTTTAGAGTAGTCGGAAAAAGTCATTTTGGCAATTTTGAGCAAAGGTAATAATTTGAAAAGGATTTCAAGAAAAAACCTGTCAGGATTCGAAATCGAGACAGGTTTAAAAAACATGTATTTTGCTTATTTTTTAATATTTGGATTTTGTGTATCACTTTCAATAAGTCCGTCTCGTAAACGAATGATTCGGTGTGCGTAAGCGGCAATGTCTTCTTCGTGAGTTACTAAGATTACCGTGTTTCCATTGGCGTGAATTTCGTTAAATAAATTCATAATTTCAACAGAAGTTTTACTGTCTAAGTTTCCAGTTGGCTCATCGGCTAAAATGATAGAAGGCTTGTTAACTAAAGCTCTCGCTACCGCCACACGCTGACGTTGACCACCTGAAAGTTGATTTGGTTTGTGATCCATTCTGTCGTTCAAACCTACTTGTGTTAATACTTCAGTAGCACGTTCAACGCGTTCTGATTTGGAATGACCTGCATAAACCATTGGTAAAGCTACATTATCCAATGCTGTTGTTCTTGGCATTAAGTTGAACGTTTGAAAAACGAATCCAATTTCTTTATTTCTAATTCCTGCCAATTCATCGTCTTGCATTTCACTAACGTGTTTTCCGTTCAAAATGTATGTTCCTGAAGTTGGTGTATCTAAACAACCTAAAATGTTCATCAAAGTTGATTTTCCAGAACCTGAAGGTCCCATCAACGCTACATATTCTCCTTTATTAATTTCTAAATCGATGCCTTTTAACACATACACGATTTCGTTTCCTAAAGGAAAATCTCTTTTGATATTGGTTATTTTAATTAACGGATTTGCCATAATGAAATTAGAATTTAGCCTCTCGACTTCGCTCGAGACGACAATATTATTGATGTAACACTATAATAAGTAGAAAAAGAAAGGATTTTGTTACAACTAAAAGCGAATTCTTTCAAACAAATGCGAACTTATGGTTTTATTCGGATTGATGATAAAATGTTCCTTTTTTTGTTCGGCTCTAAAAAAGACAATTCCCCATTGAAACGTATCAATTGTAACCGAAATTTTTGGATGATTTTTTATGATTTCCCAAGCTTCTTCCATGTCGGCTGACCAATGAATATCATCAAAAATCCAAACGGAATCATTTGAAATTGTTGGAAGTAAGGCTTCAAAATACTCTAAAGTTGCTTTTTTTGAGTGGTTGCCATCGAAATAGATTAGGTGATGGGTGATGGGTGAAGGGTGGATGGTTTTGAAATGGCTTGAAAATTCAGTGTTTATAAACTCAACATTTTGAAAATTTGAATTTTGTTCTTGTAATTGGACTTGAGCTTGATTTTGCGTATTCGGACAACCTTCTAAAGTAATGATTTTCGCATTTGAATTTCCTAACGAAAGAGCCGAAGTAGCTAATCCTAATGATGTACCAATTTCTAAAATACTTTTAGGTTGAAAATAGCGAACGATTCTAAAAAGCAATTCCGCATTTTTTGGAGTAATTCCAGCGGTTTGTGCAATTTTTGAAATTTCTCTTGTATTCGATTTAAAAACTCGTGAACCTGCACCAAAATCAGTAACTTCAATTGTGTTTTTATTTTCTAAAAGCGATTTTCTATACGATTTTAATACTTCGTATTCTTGATATTTTGTTGCATCATAAAAACATTTCGTAACCAAATCAAATACAAATGGCGAATGCACTCCATGTTCGTTTTTGGAGTGGAAAAGGAATTTTATGTAGGATTTAATAATGTGTTGCATTTATAGTTATTAGTGAAAAGTGAATAGTAATTAGTCTGGCTATTCACTAATTACTTTTTTTATTCCATTTTTGAACTCAACTCAAACCAACGTTCTTCCTTTTCTTCTAAAGACTGAATGATTTTTTGTAATTCGTTTGCTTTTGCTTCAATTTTATCATCAGCAACTTTTCCGTCGGCGAATTCTTGTTCGATTTGTTTTTTATTGTATTCTAAATCTTTTAATTCTTTTTCAATTTTATTGAATTCCTTCTGTTCGTTGAAATTCAAACCCGCTGAAGCAGTATTTTTTTCTTTCCAACTTACTTTTTCAGTACTAACCGAATTTAAATTTTTTGGTTCAGCCGAATCTTCATAACTTCTAAAATCCGAATAATTTCCTGGGAAATCTTCAATCTCACCTTCGCCTCTAAAAACGAATAAGTGATCTACAATTTTATCCATAAAATAACGGTCGTGACTTACTACTAACAAGCAGCCTGGAAAATCTAATAAGAAACTTTCCAATACATTTAACGTCACAATATCCAAGTCATTTGTAGGTTCATCCAGAATCAGGAAATTAGGATTTTGAATCAAAACCGTACATAAATACAAACGTTTCAATTCGCCACCACTTAATTTTTCTACAAAATCATATTGTTTTTTGGCATCAAATAAAAAGCGTTCCAATAATTGCGAAGCCGAAATAATTTTACCCTTCGTTAACGGAATGTATTCGCCATATTCTTTGATGATATCAATAACTTTTTGTCCCGGTTTTGGATTGATACCACTTTGTGTATAATATCCAATTTTGATTGTATCACCAATAATTACTTTACCCGAATCAGGTTGAATCGTTTGGGTTAAAATATTTAAAAAAGTCGATTTTCCTGTTCCGTTTTTACCAATAATTCCAATGCGTTCACCTCTTTGAAAAGAATAGCTAAAATCTTTTAAAATAGTTCTGTCAGGAAAGTCTTTATTCAATTTTACCATTTCGATAATCTTGCTTCCCATGCGTTCCATGTTGATTTCGAGCTCTACCACATTTTCTTTTCTTCGGCTTTCCGCTTTTTCTTTAATCACGTAAAAATCATCTTGACGCGATTTCGATTTAGTTGTTCTAGCTTTTGGTTGACGGCGCATCCAAGCTAATTCTTTTACGAATAAGTTTTGGGCTTTGTCGATACTCGCATTTTCAGAAGCCAAACGTTCTTCTTTTTTCTCTAAATAATATGAATAATTGCCTTTGTATTGGTATATTTTTCCGTTGTCTAATTCGATGATTTCATTACAAACACGTTCCAAAAAGAAACGGTCGTGCGTTACCATAAACAACGTGATGTTTTCTTTTGCAAAATAATCTTCTAACCATTCAATCATCTCTAAATCAAGGTGATTGGTTGGTTCGTCTAAAATTAATAAATCAGGTTTGCTAATCAAAATAATTGCTAACGACAAACGCTTTTTTTGTCCACCCGACATGTTTTTGACTTTCATTTTTAAGTCTTCCAACTTCAGTTTGAACAAAATTTGCTTGAATTGCGTTTCAAAATCCCAAGCATTGTGTCGGTCCATATCATCAAAAGCTCTTTGATACGCTTCTTCATCATTCGGATTTTCTAAAGCTTTTTCGTAGCGTTCAATTACTTTCAGAATTTCATTATCCGAAGCAAAAATATTTTCTTCAATAGTTAATTCGTCTTGCAAATTGTTGTTTTGCGACAAAAACGCCATGTTGATTTCTTTTCGAATCACTACTTGACCTGTATCAGGTTCATCTAAACCATTAATCATGTTCATAATGGTGGTTTTTCCCGAACCGTTTTTAGCGATAAAAGC
>Ga0209480_10003112_pt1 | contig 10968 bp, 9 predicted proteins | sample JI61114C2DNA_FD_187501 | JGI IMG/M metagenome (GOLD analysis project Ga0209480, IMG submission 187501) | Wastewater effluent complex algal communities from Wisconsin, to seasonally profile nutrient transformation and Carbon sequestration -... | ecosystem: Engineered > WWTP > Effluent > Algae...
GAGTTCTATAATGAAGAAAGATTACATCAGTCATTAAATTACAAAACGCCCTCAAGTATTTATTGCTTGAGAAATGTGGCATAAAATTAGAATAACTTTTTCAGGCCTAAAAAGGCCAAAAGTTATTTCCAATTTTAGCCGAGAAACGTAAAAAAAACTATCTTAGTTTAGTTGAATATTTTGTTTAAAAAAGGGGTTCAGCATAGTTATAATTCTCATTACAAGCTCTATAAGCCTTTTAGAAAAAAATTACGTTATAAAATAATATATTTAAAATATAAGTATAATTTAGATTATCGATAAAAATTTCAAAGCGATTGGCAAAATGACAACCGCATTTATAAGTTTTTTGTTTTTTAGAAGTTAGGTGATAAATTGTATTTTTTGTAGAAGTTATCTAACGCTTCTAATACTTCATCTTCTGTATCAACCACTTTAATTAAGTTCATGTCTTCTGGATTGGCATTTTTCATTTTGTCAATCATTACTGTTTTAATCCAATCTAATAAACCTGACCAAAATTCAGTACCTACTAAAATAATAGGGAATTTTCCAATTTTCTTAGTTTGAATCAACGTTACTGCTTCGAATAATTCGTCTAATGTTCCAAAACCTCCTGGCATAACCACGAAACCTTGTGAATATTTTACAAACATTACTTTTCTCACGAAGAAGTAATCAAAGTTTAAGTTTTTATCTTTATCGATATACGGATTAAAGTGTTGTTCAAAAGGCAATTCGATGTTTAAACCTACCGAAATTCCTCCTCCATAATGCGCTCCTTTGTTTCCTGCTTCCATAATTCCAGGACCACCACCTGTAATTACACCATAACCTGCTTTACTGATTTTGAATGCAATTTTTTCGGCTAATAAATAATTTTTATCTTCTGGTTTTGTTCTTGCTGAACCAAAAATAGACACACAAGGACCTATTCTCCCCATTGATTCATAACCATTTACAAACTCAGACATAATTTTAAAAATTGCCCAAGAATCGTTTGATCGTATTTCGTTCCAAGTCTTTTGCTTGAATTTTTCTTGAATTCTGTGATCGTCGTTTTCGTATTGATCTAATGCCATATTCGTTTCGTTTTAATTTTTTTAAAAAAAGCCTACTAAGATAATTCTTTTTTTAAAAACTGCGAGGTATAACTCTTTTTATTCTTTACAATTTCTTCGGGAGTTCCTTTTGCAATAATTTCTCCGCCACCTTTTCCACCTTCGTAACCAATATCAATTACATAATCGGCTAACTTTACGACATCTAAATTATGCTCGATAATTAGAACTGTATTTCCTTTTTCAACCAAAACATTAATTACATCCATTAAGACTCGTATATCTTCAAAATGCAATCCTGTTGTGGGTTCATCTAAAATATAGAAGGTGTTTCCTGTATCTTTTTTGGATAATTCGGTAGCTAATTTGATACGTTGTGCTTCACCACCTGAAAGAGTAGTGCTTTGCTGACCAAGAGTAATATAACCCAATCCAACATCTTGAATCGTTTTAACTTTTCGATAGATTTTCGGAATATTTTCAAAGAATTCCACTGCTTCATCTACTGTCATGCTCAACACATCTGAAATCGATTTTCCTTTGTAACGAATTTCTAATGTTTCTCTATTGAAACGTTTTCCCATACAAGTTTCGCATTCCACATACACATCTGGCAAAAAGCTCATTTCAATGGTTCTTACACCCGAACCTTCACAAGTTTCACAACGTCCGCCTTTTACATTAAAACTAAATCTTCCTGGTTTATAACCACGAATCATCGCTTCAGGTGTTTGCGTGTACAAACTTCTAATTTCTGAAAACACATCGGTGTAAGTTGCTGGATTAGAACGCGGTGTTCTTCCAATTGGACTTTGGTCGATGTCGATTACTTTATCGATATGTTCTAAACCTTCAATTTTTTTGTAAGGTTGTGGTTTTTTAACCGCATTGAAAAAATGTGCGTTTAATATCGGATACAAGGTTTCATTAATCAATGTCGATTTTCCACTTCCCGAAACACCAGTTACGCAAACTAATTTCCCTAACGGAATTTCAATCGAAACATTTTTTAAATTATTTCCAGTAGCACCTGATAATTTGATGGATTTTCCGTTGCCTTCTCTTCGAGTTTTTGGCACTTCAATCTTCATTTTACCGTTTAAATATTGTGCGGTAATCGTATCTTCTTTTAATAGTTCTTTCGGTGTTCCTTTACTGATGATTTGTCCTCCAAAACGACCTGCTTTTGGACCAATATCAATCACATAATCGGCACGTTCAATCATGTCTTTGTCGTGTTCTACTACAATTACTGAGTTTCCAATGTCTCGTAAACTTTCTAACGATTTTATTAATCGTTCGTTGTCTCTTTGGTGCAAACCAATACTTGGTTCATCTAAAATATACAAAACACCAACCAATTGCGAACCAATTTGCGTAGCCAATCGAATACGTTGTGCTTCACCACCAGAAAGCGATTTGGAACTTCTGTTAAGTGATAAATAATTCAAACCAACATCTAACAAAAATTGCAATCTCGCTGTAATTTCTTTAACAACCTCAACTGCTATAACTTTTTGTTTTTCAGATAAATGACTGTCTAAATCTGCAAACCATTCTGATAATTCGGCAATGTCCATTTGTACTAATTCGCCGATGTTTTTTCCGTTTAATTTGAAATATAATGATTCTTTTCTTAAACGTGTGCCTTCACAATCTGGACAATTATTTTCGTCCATAAATTCTTTTGCCCAGCGTTTAATGCTTGCCGAATCGGAATTATCGTATTGATTTTTAATGAAGTTTGAAATCCCTTCAAAATCGATTTTATAATCTTTAGTAATTCCCATAACCTTTGATACGACGGAGAATTTTTCGTTTCCTCCATGCAAAATCATATCCATTGCTTCCTGCGGAATGTCTTCAATGGCATCGGTTATTTTGAAATCATATTTTTGAGCAATAATTTCCAATTGCTTGAAAATCCAAGAATTTTTATATTCGCCCAAAGGTGCAAAACCACCATTTTTAATTGATGATTTCGGATTTGGAATAATTTTCTGCAAGTTGATTTCATTCACCGTTCCTAATCCATTACAACTAGAACAAGCTCCTTTTGGAGAATTGAATGAAAAATTATTTGGTTCAGGATTTGGATACGAAATTCCAGAAGTTGGACACATCAAATTACGACTGTAAAAGCGTACTTCTTGACTTTCTTGTTCAATCACTATTATGACATCATCTCCATGATACATTGCGGTTTTGATACTTTCCGATAAACGCTTGTCGGTATCTTTTTCGGTATCAATTGCCATTCTATCAATAACAATTTCAATATCGTGTGTTTTATATCGATCGACTTTCATGCCAAATTCTAAATCTTGAATTTGACCATTTACTCGAACTTTTAAGAAACCTAGCTTAGCTATTTGTTCAAATAATTCGCGATAATGACCTTTACGAGAACGAACAACTGGCGCTAAAATATTGATGCGTTTTCCATTAAAATCTTCTAAAATCAACTGTTTTATTTGGTCATCAGAATACGAAACCATTTTCTCGCCTGAGTTGTAGCTAAATGCATCTGCACTTCTTGCATACAACAAACGTAAGAAATCATATATTTCAGTAATTGTTCCAACGGTTGAACGAGGCGATTTACTTGTAGTTTTTTGTTCAATTGCAATCACTGGAGAAAGTCCGTCGATTTTATCCACATCGGGACGCTCTAATCCGCCAATAAATTGACGGGCATAAGCGGAAAACGTTTCAATATATCTTCGTTGTCCTTCGGCATATATAGTATCAAAAGCTAACGACGATTTTCCAGAACCTGAAAGTCCTGTAATCACAACCAATTTTTCACGTGGTATAGATACATCAATATTTTTAAGATTATGGGTTCTAGCACCAATAATTTCAATAGTTTCTTCAATAGTGTGTTCCATAATTTTTCGCAAAATGCAAAGATACTATTTTGTGAGTAGAATTTAAGAATATGATATTTATTTTAATTAATTTTTTTTTAATTTTGAATAATTAAAATGTAAAGTATGAAATTATTAGGGATAGGTTCAAGAATTAAACATCCAAAATTTGGAGTTGGAGTTGTGACTAATGTTACTTCAAGATTTTATTGGGTTACATTTGTAGAAAATGGATTAGAAACAATTGAATTAAACAGTGAATTTGAAGTTATTGAATCATTAGAAGATGAATTAGATTCAATAAGTTTTTTTGATGTAGAAAAAATGTTAAAAAAATTATTAGAAAAGTATAGTGATATTGGCCCAAAAGTTTCAATAGCAGATAAATGGAAAAATGGAAAAATTATATTAGAACCTAGTACACAAACGCAAAGTAAAGAAATTCCGATTGATACTTTTTTTAATAAAATTATTATGGTTAGAGATCGATTGCGTGTTATGGAACAAAAAATAAATTCAAGTAGTTTAGAACAAACTGAAAAAATAGAATTACAGCAATATATTACAAGATGCTATGGAAGTTTAACTACTTTTAATGTGTTATTTAAAAATCAAAGTGATTATTTTGTAGGAGAAAAAACTAAATAATTTTATACTAGGGGTTTTCATGTCTTTTTTCGCCAAGTTCAACTGAAATTAAATCAACTGAAGAATGAAGTAAAGATAAGTCTTAAAAAAAATCCCAAATTCATATATATTGAATTTGGTTTTTTTTAAACTACAACTTTCTTCTTTCTTTCTCTTTTTTAATTAACATTAATTCCCTGCTGGTTTGCCCAGCTACAGAAGTGTTTTCTTCGGCTCTTCTGATTAAATATGGCATCACTTCTCTAACAGGTCCAAATGGTAAATATTTGGCTACATTATATCCGTTTTCTGCTAAATTAAAACTAATATTATCGCTCATTCCTAATAACTGTCCAAAAAAGATTCTATTGTCATTTTTAGCAATTACTTTTTCGGCCATTAATTGCATTAACTTATATGAACTTTTTTCGTTGTGAGTTCCTGCAAAAAATGCCATTTTATCAATGTTTTCAATCATGTATAAAACCGCTGTATCATAATTAATATCTGTAGCTTCTTTAGAAACACAAATTGGTGATTTTAATCCACGTTCTGTCGCTCTCTCATTTTCCTTTTCCATATAAGCACCACGAACTAATTTCATTCCAATGTAAAAACCTTCCGATTTTGCTTGTTCGTGCAAACTTTTCAAATAGTCCAATCTGTCCCAACGATACATTTGTAACGTATTAAATACAATAGCTTTTTCTTTGTTGTATTTACGCATCATGTTAGCAACAATAGTATCAGCGGCATCTTGCATCCAACTTTCTTCAGCATCAATTAATAACAAAACGTCTTTCTCATGCGCTGTTTTACAAGCTAAATTAAAACGAGCAATTACTCTATTCCATTCTTGTTGTTCAGTTTCTGTTAAAACAGACTTCTCGCCAACTTTTTCATATAAATCTAAACGACCAAACCCCGTTGGTTTAAAAACAGCAAACGGTATAGCTTCGCGTTCTTTAGCAAATTCAATTGTTTTTAAAGTCATTTCTAAAGCAGCGTCAAATTGAGCTTCTTCTTCTTTTCCTTCTACAGAATAATCCAATACAGAAGAAACTCCTTTAGTAAACATATTATCCACCACTTTTAAGCAATCAATCTCATTTACACCACCACAAAAATGATCAAAAACGGTTGAACGAATCAATCCTTCAACAGGTAAATGGGCTTTAAGAGCGAAATTAGTAACGGCAGTTCCTATTTTTACAAGGGGTTGACTTGCTATTAATTTAAAAAGAAAATAGGCTCTTTTTAATTCGGTATCATTCTTTAAAGAAAAAGCAACTTGGGTATTGTCAAATATTTTAGTCATGGTGATTTTGGTAAAAAGCGACACAAATATACATCAGTTTTTACGAATTTTAAATAAAAAATGCCTTATTTTGCAATAAAATTCAAGCTTTTTACATGCAAACAATTACAGCCAACAATTATAGTGTTTACTTTGATTTAAAAGGATATGAAACTTTAGCAGAAATGCTGAACACATCACTCTATTCTAAAATTTTTATTTTAGTTGATGAAAATACTTCACAGTATTGTTTACCACATTTGTTAAACAATTTGGAAACTGAAGTCGAAATTGAAATCATCGAATTGGAAGTTGGTGAAATACACAAAAATATTACTACTTGTACAGAAGTCTGGGGCGCTTTGTCAGAATTAGGTGGCGATAGAAAAAGTATTCTAATTAATTTAGGTGGTGGTGTGATTTCTGATTTGGGTGGATTTGTTGCCTGCACATTTAAAAGAGGAATAGATTTTATCAATATTCCAACAACTTTACTTTCTATGGTTGATGCTTCAATTGGAGGAAAAAATGGTGTGGATTTAGGGAATTTAAAAAACCAAATTGGAATCATTCGAGAGCCTAAAACTGTGATTGTTGATACGCAATTTTTGAACACTTTACCTCAAAATGAAATGCGTTCAGGATTAGCCGAAATGCTGAAACACGGATTGATTTATGATAAAGAATATTGGGATAAATTTAAAAACTTAAAAGATTTAAGAACAGAAGATTTAAATCATTTAATTTATCAATCTATTCAAATAAAAAATACAATTGTATGTAAAGATTTAACCGAAAATGGAATTAGAAAATCATTGAATTTTGGTCACACTTTAGGTCATGCTATTGAAAGTTATTTTTTAGAAAATGACATCAAAACAAGCTTGCTTCATGGCGAAGCAATTGCGGTAGGAATGATATTAGAAAGCTTTATTTCAAGAGAAAAAGGATTAATAACAAACGAAGAATATCAGGAAATCAAATACATTATCAATGATATTTTTGAACGAGTTGAATTCTCACAAATCGATATCGAAAAAATCATTGAGCTGCTGATTTTTGATAAAAAAAATGAGTTTGGAAAAGTTCAATTCGCCTTGCTTGACGGAATTGGGAAAATTAAAATCAATCAAGAATTACATAATGAATTGATTTATAAGGCATTTGAAGATTATTCCCTGTGATTATTTTTTTATTTTTTCTTTATTTATTAGATATTTTATTTTTTAACTTTGCCCTAATGAAAGAAAATAAAAAACAATCAAATTTCAATAGAACACTCGATAATAGAAATGCTGATATTTCTATAATTGGGCGATTCTTTTTTTCTATTTTTAGTTTTCATATTATTGATTTGTTTGAAATATCAAAGGCTTTTAGTGAGAAGTTACTAATTCGCTTTGCCAATATTAGGGTTTGAAAAATGTGATTAAAAATCAATTACTAATTTTTTAATTTAATCCAAATTTTCAAAATGAACACAAAATATTACGACTTAATTAATCAAACTTTTTATTTTCCGCAAGAAGAATTTACTCTAAATAAAGATGAGCTTCAATTTCATGGTATTGATTTAATGAAATTGGTTGAAGAATACGGAACTCCATTGAAGTTTACTTATTTACCAAAAATCACTCAAAACATTAATCGTGCAAAAATGTGGTTTAGAAATGCCATGGAAAAACATGATTATGATGCAAAATATTTTTATTGCTATTGCACAAAAAGTTCTCATTTTGAGTTTATTTTAAATGAAGCTTTAAAAAATAATATTCACATTGAAACTTCTTCTGCTTTTGACATTAATATTGTAGAAACATTAATGAAAGAAGGTAAAATTAATAAAAACACCTTTATTGTTTGTAATGGTTTCAAACGCGATCAATATGTAACCAATATTGCACGTTTAATCAACAACGGACATAAAAATACCATTCCAGTAATTGATAATTTTGAAGAATTAGATTTATTACAAGAAGAAATTGACGGTAAATTTAAAATCGGAATTCGTATTGCTGCGGAAGAAGAACCAAAATTTGAGTTCTATACGTCTCGTTTAGGAATTGGTTATAAAGATATTGTTCCTTTTTATCGTAAACAAATTGCTGAAAATAAGAAAGTTGAGTTAAAAATGCTTCACTTTTTTATTAATGCTGGTATTCGTGATACTGCATATTATTGGAATGAATTACTAAAATGTATGAAAGTGTATATTGCTTTGAAAAAAGAATGTCCTTCATTAGATAGTTTGAATATTGGTGGTGGTTTTCCAATTAAAAATTCGTTAGCTTTTGAGTATGACTATCAATATATGGTAGACGAAATTTTAAACCAAATCAAAATTGCTTGTGACGAAGCAGAAGTTCCTGTTCCACATATTTTTACAGAATTTGGTTCGTTTACTGTTGGTGAAGCTGGTGGTGCGTTATATCAAGTTTTATACCAAAAGAAACAAAATGACCGTGAAAACTGGAACATGATTGATTCTTCTTTCATCACGACACTTCCTGACACTTGGGCAATCAATAAACGCTTTGTAATGATAGCCGTAAATCGATGGAATGATACTTACGAACGGGTATTATTAGGAGGATTGACCTGTGATGGCGACGATTATTACAATTCGGAACAACACATGAACGCTGTTTATTTACCAAAATACAATAAAGAAAAACCGCTTTATATTGGATTCTTTAATACAGGAGCATATCAAGAAACGATTGGAGGTTTTGGTGGATTAAGTCACTGTATTTTACCACAACCAAAACACATTTTAATTGATAAAGACAAAAACGGAATTATTGCTACCGAAGTTTTTTCGGAACAACAAAAAGCAGAAGACGTTTTAGAAATATTAGGTTACAACAAAAAAAAAGAATAATAAAATAAGAAATAATGAGCAAAGGACCAGTTAGTCAGTTTATAGAAAAACATTATCTTCACTTTAATTCTGCCGCTTTAGTAGATGCAGCAAAAGGTTATGAAGAACATTTATTAGACAACGGAAAAATGATGATTACTTTAGCAGGTGCTATGAGTACAGCTGAATTAGGAAAATCGTTAGCTGAAATGATTCGTCAAGATAAAGTACATATCATTTCTTGTACTGGAGCTAATTTAGAAGAGGATATCATGAACTTGGTAGCTCATAATTCATACAAAAGAGTTCCAAACTATAGAGATTTATCGCCACAAGAAGAATGGGATTTATTAGAGAACCATTACAATCGTGTTACGGATACTTGTATTCCAGAAGAAGAAGCTTTTAGAAGACTTCAATCGCATTTATTTGATATTTGGAATAATGCAGATTCTAAAGGAGAACGTTACTTTCCACATGAATTTATGTACCAAATGATTAATTCAGGTGTTTTAAGACAATACTATGAAATTGATCCAGCTGATTCTTGGATGGTTGCTGCTGCTGAAAAGAATTTACCAATTGTAGTTCCTGGATGGGAAGATAGTACAATGGGTAACATTTTTTCTTCTTACTGTATCAAAGGTGAATTCAAACCTACTACAATGAAAAGCGGAATTGAATACATGATGTGGTTAGCTGATTGGTATCCAAAAAATTGTGCAGGAAAAGGAATTGGTTTCTTCCAAATTGGTGGAGGAATTGCAGGAGATTTTCCAATTTGTGTAGTTCCAATGTTATATCAAGATATGGAAATGCATGATATACCATTTTGGAGTTATTTCTGTCAGATTTCTGATTCAACAACTAGTTATGGATCGTATTCTGGAGCAGTTCCTAATGAAAAAATCACTTGGGGTAAATTAGATATTCATACACCAAAATTTATCGTAGAGTCTGACGCTACGATAGTTGCTCCATTAATGTTTGCTTACATTTTAGGATGGTAAATAATTTAAAAAAATATTTCAAATTATTTGAAAATATAGTTTTTGGATAGTACATTTGGACAAAATACAAGATTAAAAGCTACCCGATGAAAAGAGTTATTGTTGATTACGCAAAATTAACAAATGAAATCTTAACCTTACTAGTTGAGAAATTTCCTGATGGATATGATGATTCAGACATTATACGTTTTAAGAACGCTAAAAATGAGGCGATTGAAGCTGTTGAAGTTCGTACAGCAGATACTATATTTTTAGTAAAAGTAAGCACCAAATTATCAGACAGAATTGAAAACTATGACGAAGATGATATCATCGATGAAGAAGTTGTAGTGGATAAAATTGTTGGTCTAAAAGAATTAGATATTGAAGATGAAGATGACGATGAAGAAGAAAACATTAGCGATTCAGATAATCCAGATGATTTAGAAGACGAAGATTAATACAAAATATGGAGCGGAGCTATTTTAAATAATATTCTTTTGATCTTAAATCAAAAATGTTCTATTATTAAGATATAAATATACAGTCTAATTAATTTTGTTATATTATTGTCTAGTTGATTATAAGTGATTAAATTATTAGAGGTGTAAATTTATGTACTTGTTTTAATCCTTTGTAATCCAATATTTTTATGATTCATCATTCTTATAATTAGGTTATTAAAAATACTTTGCTTGTGTATTGACCTGTTTAAACGATAACTATATTCGTCTAAATATCTTTCTATGTTTTGTTCGTAGATCCAAGAATATATACTTCTCAACCACGATTTTATTTGAATGAATTATAGTATTCATTTGAAAAAAATCAGAAGTATTACTCTTAATTTGTTCAATGTTGTATTCGTTCTTTAATGGTTTATACACCGACCATTTATCAGTTTTTATATTTGCATATGTTGAAATGTGGCTTTCAAAAATTTTACCAAGTTCACCAGAGGAATAGTTGTCAATTTTTTTAAAGTAAGCTCTTTTTACTCCGCCTTTGTAGCAGCTACTATCTTCTTTTTCTTACTATCATTACTTCTGCCTTGTTTTAAATCTTCTTTTCCTCCATATACAAATTCATCAACATAAACAGTTCCAACAATCGGATTTGACTCACTACTTTTCATGGCTAATCTCACTTTGTGCATAAACAGCCATGCGGTTGGTCGGCTTATAGAATAGCGTTTTGCTATTTGAGAAGAAGATAAACTTTTTGTGGTTGCACTCATCTCAAAAACAATCCCAAAAGCTTTTCG
>Ga0209480_10003117_pt1 | contig 10955 bp, 3 predicted proteins | sample JI61114C2DNA_FD_187501 | JGI IMG/M metagenome (GOLD analysis project Ga0209480, IMG submission 187501) | Wastewater effluent complex algal communities from Wisconsin, to seasonally profile nutrient transformation and Carbon sequestration -... | ecosystem: Engineered > WWTP > Effluent > Algae...
TTGGTGCCGGTTATACTGGAGGATCGATGTGTGTGAGAAGTGTTAATAGTTGCGGTATTTCGCTTGGGCAATCGTGTAAAACGGTTGCTTCAACATCGGTTCCGTCAAGTCCAGGAACTATTGCCGGCGCTTCGTCAGTTTGTCAAAATCAGTTAGGAGTTGTATATAGTATAACAGCAGTAGCGAACGCAACGTCCTACATCTGGACATTACCCGCAGGAGCTTCAGGTTCATCTACAACCAATTCAATTACGGTAAATTATGCTGCAGGATTCGCAGGGGGCAGTATTTGCGTAAGGGCATCAAATAGTTGCGGGCAAAGTTTAAATGTCTGCAAAGCAATAACGCTGTTAGCTATACCCGCGGTTCCAACGGCAATCTTAGGTGGCCAGTCGAACGCATGTCCGAGCACCACGAAGAGCTATAGTGTTAATCCTGTTGCAAATGCCACTTCATATACATGGACCGCACCAGCTAGTTCTACCATCATTTCCGGACAAGGCACAGCGAATATTACACTCTCATTTGCCAACAACTTTACAAGTGGTCAATTAAAAGTGAAGTCAGCGAATTGTGCTGGATCAAGTAGCAATAGACAAATGATGATTTACGGCAATCCCACAAGTCCGGGTACAATAACAGGCCCGATTACTGGTGTGTGCGCGGGATCAACCCAAACATATAGCGTTGTATCGAATGTTTCGGCAACAGGATATACATGGTCAATACCTGCCGGCGCCACAATAACAGGTCAAGGAACAAATAGTGTGAACGTCACATTCCCGGCGGCATTTGTAAGTGGTAATGTGAGCGTTGTGTGCACCAGTAGTTGCGGCACAAGTTCGTCGGTTTCGAAATCAGTAAGATCGATTCCCGTTAATCCAAGTTCGATTGTCGGATCAAGCTCTGTTTGCCCTTTTGCAAATGGTGTTGTATTCTCAACGTCTCCAGTGGCAGGTGCTACTTCTTATACCTGGACAGTTCCGGCAGGCTGCAACATAACAAACGGAGCGAACACAAATGTCATCACTGTTAGTTGGGGATTGGCGAGCGGACAAGTTAGAGTGAAAGCGAACAATGCATGTGGTTCATCAGGTCAAATTTCGAAGCAGGTCAACATTGTTTTTTGTGCTCCTGAAATGGATAGTGAAGAAGAAGAAACTAAAGGGCAAAGGCCAGCTACAGAATCTGAAATATTAGCAGGGGTTTCGCAAATCAGCGATCAGGAAATTTTGATTTATCCAAATCCCAATGCAGGTCAATTCTTCATTACAGCACCTGTTGATGGTCAGTATATTCTTTACAATGAGTTAGGACAAGTCATTTCTTCAATACTATTGAATCTGGCCAACGATAGAAAAGCGGAGATGGCAGATCTTCCTTCAGGATTGTACTTTTTGGTAAGTACAAATTCGGACATGCAAGTGAGGAAAAAGATTTTAGTGCGCAAAATCGATTAAACAATTTTAGCTTTTTAGGAAGCGCCCATTTGAGGTAGCCTCTCATTAAGTGTGTAAGTAGAAAATTTCTCTACTTACACACTTTTTGGGATGGTGTCGCCGTTTCGACAAAAGTTTTCTCACTTCTCACTTCTCACTTCTCACATCTCACATCTCACATCTATCCTCTCACTTCTATTCCCCATGCCTCACCACCACTTTTTCACTCTTCACGACCACGCCATCCAATTGCAAATGGAGCAAGTAGATGCCGGCAGGCAGTGAAGAGCTATCCATCATAAACGTATTGCCACTTTCACGAATAGTTGTGCAATAAATTTGTTTGCCTTGCATATCGTACAGATGCAATTCGCAGTCCTTTACATTTTTGGATTCGACAAACACATTGATAAATGCATCCGCTGGATTGGGGTAGATGCGCATGGCCGCTTGTTGCCCATCTTCGATGATACCCACTGCACAGCCAGGCACCAGACAACCGAGGCTATCGAGTTTGAGCGCCCATACATCTTGAGACAATTCACCCTCGGACTCTAAAAATCCGGTAAGTAAAAAACCATTGTCACTGGTGTGAACCACATCACTCAAATACCCCCAATTGCCTTCAGTTTGCTGGTATTTGCGATACCATAGTTGATTGCCATCGGCATCAATGCGACAGATATACCCATACAACGACCACGAAGAACGATCGCCGCCACAAAGAATAAAGCCACCATCAGGCATTTGTTTGATCGCAAAGACTGCACAATCTGGACCGTATTCGCCATAGGTTTGTGTCCACGCATATGTTCCATTAGTGTTCATTTTGGTGACTTGTGATGCATCTTCAAATTGTTCTGCATTTTTATCTTGCCCACCGAAAATATATTTTCCATCAGCAGTATTGCCAACCATTGCATAATAATTATTAAACTCATCTCCTTGAAACTTTCGCCAGATTTGATTGCCTTCATTGTCCGTTTTGATGATCATGTGATTCCAATTGAATGGTGCCAAACTCGCTCCACCAAGTAAAAATCCACCTGTAGGAATTTCTACTGCACTGACAAGAATCAAGTCAGTAGTAGTTGTTGGCAAATAGTCTTTACGCCACAACAAATTACCATCATTGTCGTATTTCAAAAGCAAACCTGCCCCAGGTGTCGTGTCAGTATTAGATTGACCACATGCAAGAACACCGTCCTCCACTTTCAGCGCAGCATATAGGTATATATCTTCAGTGGGTGATTGATAAATGCGCGTCCAAATCGTATCGCCTGATAAATTGTACATGAGGGTTGCACTTTGAACCACATCATAAGGCGGCGTGTAATAATTTCCGCACGAAACGAAGCCACTATCGAATTGATCCACTCCCCCATAGTAGCCGATATACAAACTCGTAGAATCATCAAAAACACTCTTTTCTAATGTGATTTCTCCCTCTGCATCTGTAAAAATACAGCCACTTTTTACCAGCTTTAATGTATCCAAATAAGAAGCGAAAAAAACATAACCTTCGTTTACTTCAAAGCAGTTTCTTCCATCTGCATAAATACTATTGGTCCAATTCAGCCTCTTATTAAATGTTTGAGTAAAACTTGCAAGTGAGATCAAACAAGCTATAATTATTGACGTGCATTTCATTTGATCAATGTTGGATTGTGAGTTTTTCGGTTCCGACGAGCATATGATCAATTTGAAGTTGCACTATATAGAGTCCATCTTCCAATTTTGTAGTATTCAATTCATACAATCCTTTGGCAGAAATCAAACTCGATTGGGCCACGAGTTTACCAGTGATGTCAATGAGTATGAGTTCAACATTAGCCGCTTCTGGACTATAAGGAAACTGAATCCAACACTGTCCATTTGCAGGATTGGGTTGGATTTGAAATGTCATCGCAGAGTTTTGAATACTGGATATGCGCTGAGATCTTAAACTTGGAATTTCAGTATTGATATTCATTGGATATTCTGTTTCGGTTAATCTTCGATGAAGGGCTCTGGCTTGTGTTGTTCCGCATGTGTATTCATCAGCAGACAAAGTGACTAAATCTGACATTTGCAAAAGTGAAAGGTTCGGAAAAGTTTGTGCTTGTCGAGCTTCCAGAATTGTTTCCAGGACTTGATAGTATTCTTTTTGTGGGCTGGTCTTGATACAATAATTCAACACATTGCCAGACGACGCGAAAGCTCCTTTACTTTGAAGAAATGCGGCTTGTAGGTATTTGTCTAAATGAACTTCACTTTCATTCAAGAACTGAAGAACCGGTGTCATCACATCAATATTTTCGTCTTCTTCGAACAACACATAATGACGAAGGAATTGAGAGCGAAGTTCGTTGGCCTCTTGAGCCAGGGTTGCAAGATCCGACTCGAATATTTCTTTGTCACGCATGCCCTCATATTGGCCATTTTCCACCATGTTTTTGAAATTTTGAGGCATGTTAGAGTTTTTGACCATTCTCAAAACAGTGCTGCCTAATGGTGAAGCATGAAGCAAAACTTGTGTCAAATGCCACGGATTCATGGCTGGTTGGCGCTCAATGCACCTCGCCCATATTTGATCTGAAATATTTGGTGAAAATTCGAGTAGCTCGTTCCGTATTTCGGCTGATTCACTTGCTGGATTTTCGATTAAATTTTTTAGAGCCAAAGGATCACCGCCATCCAACACTCCGTGAAATACATTCTGTGTATTTATAAATGCTGATTTTTTGACAGCATGATCTTGTTTAATGATCTGTGGGTTCGTGATAATAGGACTTACAAGCTGCACAGGGCATGTGGAATTCTCGTCAAAAGATCCGAAAACCAATAATGGATTCGTTTCATTCTCATCGCTACAAATCGGCTTTAGAATTGCGCTTTGTGAATCTTGTAGATAATAATAATGTGTCAAAGGACTTGCACCCATACCTGCATCCCAATGTTCGTAATCATAGTCGCAGTCCGAATCATAGAAAAGATTGCCGGCAACGCCATTACCCAAATAGCTTCCTTGGGTCTTCTGCACACTTGCCCCTGCGAAAAGATTAAAATCTTTTTGACAGTCATTTCCGAGTTGACCAAATTTGTTACAGCGGAATTCGAGGCCGAATGACTCCTGCGGATTATTGGCGTCTTCCACTTGATTAATTCCTTCAACATTGCACGCAATGTCGAGTCCTTCAAACCAATTGCGATAAATTTGATTACTCGATGTTTCGTGAATTTCGCTTGGGTTGAGTCCATTGAGTGCTGTATTCTGCAATGCAATACCTATTGTGGGCGGGCCTGTACCAGCGGATGTGTCATAAAAGTGATTTTCTTGTACATGAAAGGCGGTAGTATTGTCCAAATTGATTCCGACTGGTTCTTCTCCATCACTATTGTCATCTAAATCGTTAATGTAAAAATCACAGTTTCGAATGATAGGACCCAACAACGCTCCTTCAGAACGAATGCCGCAGTAATTGTTTGTAAAAGTCGCATCACGCACATCGAATGTACTTGTGAAGTCATAGCACAAAGAAAGGACTCCGTGTTCTAGATTTTCGAAGGAACTCTGAATAGGGTTGGGACAAGCAGTGGTCTCACAATAGTTTTTTACAGTAAAAATGGCATTGAAGGCTTGAATACCGTCGCCGCGTTTGTATTGACTATCAAAAAAAGGATCAGTTCCGACTGCGTAGTTGGCCATACGGCAACCTAGAATTTTTATTTTGTATGTGCCATTCATGATAATGCCGGCTTTTGGCTCAGGCTGAAAACCGAGGGTTGACAAATCCAACACACGTGTTGTTTCGAAATCACAATTATAGAAATAACTATGGTTGGGAATAGGCCAATGTTGCGGATGTGTTGAATGTGCAATGTACTCGAAAAATTCGGCACCCACATAACAGTTTCGAAATGTAAAGTCTTTTGCTTTCACAATACCACCAGTTTTATCCAAATCTGTTACACAATGACCGTTTCCATCTAATTCCAGTCCAGCCAACAAAACGCCATTGTGCATGTTTTCAATCAGCCCCTGATTCTTCAATTCACAAAGTCCCTGATTGGATTCCGGACTTTGATCTTCATCAGGATTTCCCTCCACTACAATCCCTTGCGCCAATACCCCAATACAACTGTTGCTGATCAAACCGCCGTCTACAACTAAATGGCCACCAACTTTGACGATAATCGCTTTGTCAGGCTTTAAGTACACGTGCCCTTTGATGGTGAGAGTAGCGCCATCTTCTACAATAATATTGTTTTGATATGAATGTGTTTCGTAAGTATCGATGGTATAATCAAAGTCAAATACCATGTCATCTTCAATTTCGGGTAGTTCTACCTTCCAAATACCGCGACCATAAGTAGTGATCATGAGAGAATTCTCACAAGGATCTATATCCATGGAAGTTACTATACATGGAGGCAGTCCATTATTAAAGCAATCCCAAATGTTATTTTGTGTATTCCATCTAAACACGCCTCCGTCGGTTGCCGCGTAGATTACTTCATTTGATCCATCTTGATATAGAAGCTGATTGACAGGATAACTTCCAAGTCCCTCAGACATGTCCTGCCAAGTATGGCCACCGTCATCACTTGTTATAACACGACACAAATCAGGTTGCCCGGCATAACTGTTAAATGCCGCATACACCTTATTTGAATTCATTGGATCAACAATGAGATATGAAATGGGATTAAATGAGTACGGATAATACTGGCCACTGCCGATTTCATAATGCAGATCGTTGGTGAGGTCTTCTGAAAAAGTCGTACCGCCATCATAACTTTTGAGCAATCGATGGATGAGGTCTCCTGAAGCATTAAAAAAACCTGAATTAATATCAAGGTTGTTTATTTCATTGGTTCCATAGACGTCACGAAAGGCGATATACACGATCTGATCATCTGAAGGGGAGATACCTATGGCTGTAGCATTGAGAATATCATCAGGCGTTGCTCCGGTAATTTGTAATGTCGAGGTCACATTGGAAGATGTGAAATTTGTGGTATTTGGATCGAAAGTAACGATTGAAAGATCCTCCCATGGCACAAATAATTTTCGCTGGTCTTTGGGAGAAAAGTACTGCTTCAAGCGAAGAAGCTTGGCAGAACTGTACAATGGGCCTATTGATGGGACAGTAAGGCTTCCTGTATTCGACCCATAGTTCAAAATCTTATTCAGGAAGAGTTGGCTGCCACCGATTCCAAAATTAAAAAAGTCATTCACGTTCGTATATCTGCCATCGCCGCTATTGATAAAGCTGTTTCCTCCCAATTTCCAAGTACCCAAATCTTGCGCTCCATAAACAATTGAGCCATTCCTATCCCATTCACCTCCTCCATAAATTTGGGTTATCTGCAAACCGTCACCATTGAGTTCGGACCACGTTAGGCCCGATGCGCCATTTGACAGATATGTTTGAATATCAAGATTCATGAATTGAACACCGCCATCTGATCCTACCAAGATGGTTTCAATACCAAGTGTATTTTCATAAAGGTTTATTTCGCGGATATCATCGTGCATATTAGCATGCACAGCCTGAGAAGACCAGCCGCTGTTTGTCAAACGTGCCATGCGGAAAGTTACCCCTCCATAATATATGACATTGGCGGATATATTTGACATTTCAAATTCATGTTTATAGTAACTCCAATCGCCATTGATTGGGTTTGTTGCTTCTGGTAAGTCTTGGGCTACAATGCTCCAGTTCAATCCGCCATCTATTGTCTTCATTACTTGAACTTCAATATTGTCATTTCGAAATGCAGTGTAAACAGCACCGCTATTGTCGGCTGGTGTAGTATCCAAGGTAACGGCCTGATGCCTACCTGCGACTGGGTTTCTTACGGACCAAGTTGTGCCATCATCCTCGGACACCCAAATATTTAATACAGGGAAGATTCCCTGATTTTGGTTTTCAGTTGTTTCATCAACACGACTTTTGGAACTGCAAAAAACAATATCATTGTCATTTGGATCAAATTCAATGTCTGTTATCAGAAAGGCTCCGCTTTCCGGGAATTCATGATATGTCCAAGTATTTCCAGCATCCGTTGTGTGATAAATTGTTTTATATCCACCAACATAGATTTCATCAGGATTCAGGGGGTTTATTTTTAGGCAAGTTAGAACAGCGTCCGTCCACGGGTTACTATAGTTAATTTGGACTCCTAATTGATCAATGTAGTCCCAAGTTTCGCCGCCATCTTCGCTCATAATCAAGCCGACAGAATAGTTGCCATATTCATTCGCGTTTTCACCAGTTGTGGCATACATCACATCTGGATCATCTGGGCTAAATTCGATATCTGTAATGCCCAGACCAGGTGCGCCCAATCCATCTGTGACGTTGTACCAATTTTGTCCCCCGTCAATAGTTTTGAAAAGTCCACTGGAGTTTCCAGAAGCAAATAATATTTGAGGATTATCAGGTCGCATCACAACTGATGTGATAATCCCTTGATATGGCTTGCTCCCAAGCATTTGGTCAGTCGGCCCGACATAATTCCATGGTTCGCTGAATGAAGATGATCCACACACGGTTTCCAAAATGGTTAACGGAATTGGATTTGGCGGTGTTTCGGTGGATTGTCCATACGATAATGCGGTAAATGGAATTAGAGCAATGCAAAGACATAATTTGAGTGTCATGGCAAAAAGGTTTTAGGTGAAGGAAGAATGAATTATAACAAAGCTATATAATAGTAGTATATGTTTGATGTTTTTCTGTTTTTTGTTCGTAAATATTATTTTTGGACTTGGCCTGAAGAGCATTTCATTTTTTCAGTCTCCCTTGAGTAGTGATTATGCATTAGAATAATGCTGTAATTCATGAATCTAATCTGGGCTAACTTTTATCAGGATTTCACATAAGTGAATGGATATTTTCTCTTTTCAGAAGGAAGGTTGTATACATCTTTAGGATGGCATTAATGCAACACTATTTACATTTTATATAGTAAAGCATCGTTCGAGGATATTGAACTTTTTGAGCCACTCGAGTCATGCTTGAATTATTGAGATGGTGTCGAAACTCAAAATTCTCACATCTCACTTCTAGCATCTTGTTTCAAGTTTCATGTTCACGAATTGTATTTGGTGACCGGTTTTAGCATGTAGAAACTCAAAATTCTCACCTCTCACCTCTCACCTCTCACTTCTCATCTCTCACTTCTATTCCCAAACTCATCCAAAACAAACTCTTCCCCGCCTTTCGTGACTCTGTAAACGTATTCTTCTTCCACTTCAAACGAGTCATATTCACACGGAATCATTTCACCGCCTTCCAAACCAATCATACCAAATTTGCCTTTGCATTTTACCAATGCCCATTCCGGATGAATCTCGCCGAATGCATTGACTTCTTCATAGCGGCAATTCACGATTTCATAGCCGTCTGAATCGATAAAGCCATACTTAACTCCTTTGCGCACACGTGCAAAAAACGGAGCATACTCACCGAACTTATTGATCTCATCATACTTCGGATGCACTACTTCAAAGCCCGTCAAATCAATGAAACCAAGCTTGCCTTTGCGTTGCACCAACGCCCAATTCTCAACGATTTCATGGAATGGATGAATTGCCTCGTACACGACATCCACTATCTCCTGACCATAGCGCGAAACAATTCCCAAATTGCCTTTTAAATGCACCACTGCCCAATCAGGTTGCAACACATGAAAGGCATCAATGTGATCATACATCGGCATGGCGATGGCCTCATTAAACTCATTGCTGAACAATCCAAGCTTGCCTTTTTTTTCAATCAGCGAAATGCTGTCAGGCCAGATTTCTTTTACTGTGCATCCCTCAGGAATTTGCGCCACAAGAACGTGCGCAGCAAAAATTAGTGATGTAAAAAGTATCCTTTTCATGGCGTTTTTTCTGCACAGATGAAACCGCAAATCAAACAAGATATTGCGACTGAACATTTCATCCATGCGCAACATGATGATGACCTGATGAAAAAAAAAGACATCAACATGCAAGAAGTATGAAGGTAAAAAAAAACTACTTCACCATTTCTTCTGCAATGCTATTCTCATATAAGTTTCGGTAGTCGCTAATGAAACCAAAGTTCTCTTCGTCGATGGTGACACGCCCTTTTGTAACGTGACCAAGCAACATCACCTGCACATTGTTGTCCGTTACAAAGTCGAGGAATTCGTCTTCGTAATCTTCTACAACTGTCACAGCAACGCGGCTTTGTGATTCACCAAACAAAAAGGCGTCCTTTCTGATTTCACTGTCGGTTACAATGTCGAAACCAAGATCATTTGGCAATCCCATTTCACACAACGTCACAAACAATCCGCCATCACTCACATCATGCGCCGAAGAGATGTAATTGTTTTTGATCAATCCTTTCAACACTTCCTGCAATTGGAATTCTTCTTCCAAATCAAAAAATGGAGGAGGTGAATTTTTTATCTCATGATACGAATACAAATACTCCGACGAGTTGATGTCTTCGCGAGGAACGCCAAGTAAATAAATAAGATCTCCTTTGTATTTGAAGTCGAGGGTTGTCTGCAGGGATTTGTCTTTCATCACACCCACCATGCCAATCGTTGGAGTAGGGAACACTGGTTTTGCAGAACCATCTTCGTTGGCTGTCTGATTGTAGAAGCTCACGTTTCCACCCGTGACAGGCGTCTGGAATTTTTTACATGCAGCACTCATGCCTTTGATGGCACCAACGAATTGCCAGTACACTTCCGGATTGTAAGGATTTCCAAAGTTGAGGCAATTGGTAATCGCAGATGGTTCGCCACCGCTGCACACGATATTGCGCGCGGCTTCTGCAACGGCGATCATCGTGCCTATCTCCGGATCGGCATTCACATAACGTGCATTGCAATCTACTGTGAGTGCAAGCGCTTTGTTGGAATTTTTAATGCTGACAATCGCGGCATCGGAAGGTTTGTTGGTGCTCATATTCACCGTACCCACCATACTATCGTATTGTTCGTAGATCCATTTTTTACTTGCGATGTTGTGATTGGCCATCAGTTGGCGCGCCACTACCACGCAATCATGTGGTTCTTCGATTTGACTGATATTAAACTTTTTTGACTCTCTATAATATGCAGGCTCTTTGTATTCGCGCTCATACACAGGAGCTCCACCACCGAGGACCAAACTTTTTGCAGGAATTTCACCTACAAGTTCATTGTTCATGAAGTAGCGCAATGTGTCGCCCTTGGTCACTTCACCAATTTTCACGGCGTGGAGATCCCACTTTTCAAAAATCTGATTGACGATTTTTTCTTTTCCTTTTTTCACCACGATGAGCATGCGCTCCTGTGACTCACTCAACAAAATTTCGAACGGCACCATGCCCTCCTGACGTGTAGGAACAAGATCGAGGTGGATGTCCATGCCCACGCCACCACCTGCGCTCATTTCAGAAGTAGAGCATGTGATACCCGCTGCACCCATGTCCTGCATGCCAACGATCGCGTCTGTTTCAGCGAGTTCCATCGTTGCTTCGAGCAATAATTTTTCCTGGAAAG
>Ga0209480_10003119_pt1 | contig 10951 bp, 9 predicted proteins | sample JI61114C2DNA_FD_187501 | JGI IMG/M metagenome (GOLD analysis project Ga0209480, IMG submission 187501) | Wastewater effluent complex algal communities from Wisconsin, to seasonally profile nutrient transformation and Carbon sequestration -... | ecosystem: Engineered > WWTP > Effluent > Algae...
AGAGGATGATTATATTCTGATTTTATCAAAACAGGAAATGATCCGACGCTTAGGCGATGAAGTCCGAAAATTTTACGATTCAAAAACTAAAGCCCCCAAATAAACTAAACGGGTTTGCTACCTTTGCAGGGCATGGCGGCTCAATTGTATAAACCCTTCGAACGATTAAATTTCAGTAAACAATTCTGCTTCCTTAGCGGCGAAAAACTTCAGTCGGCTGAAGAGGAAATCACTGTATTTCCGCTCTGGCTGATGCAGGAATATGATCTTCAGGATAAGCCATTCAAACTTCTCGATGAAAGTATGTCGACTTACAGCGACATGAAACTACCATGTTCAGGGAAAATTTATGAGCAGGCAATAGAGCCTCTGGAAGATGAAATAAGAACTGCCTTTTTAGCAGGATATGATTCAGTTAAGCAATTACCCGAGTTAAGATTATTTCAATGGATTGCTAAAATGGTTTATGGTATCCTTTTCAATGAAATCCGCATTGGGATGATGCAGCAGAAAGCTAAGAATGAAGAGTTTATTCTCTCGCAATCTCTGATTCACAAGTTCAGCAACCTTCATCTCATGCTTCAGTCAGTAAATCAGCCTGTAATTTTTGAAGGTAATAATCCCTGGAGCATAAGAATCTTTAAACTTGAGAGCAGTAAAGACCTGTTCAACTACCGTGATGAGATTAATACGCTCACCTTCTCTTTAGCAATGAAGAATTTTGGAATCATTGCATGCCTGCAGGATAATGGTACCAATGCGATTTATCACAAGGAAATTCTTTCAAAACTATCCGGTAAATCAGTACATCCTGCACAATTGGAGGAAGTTTTTGCCCGGTTCTTCTATTCTAATTACCTCTTCAACCGTTTACCGGAATACACTGTCATGCCAACCGAAGATGCAATTTATATTGAGGCCATGCCCTTGCGGGGAATGAGCAATAAGCCACTTTTTGATTTCTGGCAAAACAAAACCTATGCTCAGGTATTGGAAAATTTCTGGAAGCCTTGGGGTATCCTCTTATTTGAAATTCTGAAAGATCCTGAAAATCCCCTGACTTATCTTCTGAATAAAAACATGGAATTTATTCCGGCCGAATCTGTTGATTTGCCATCATAAAACTCTGTTTATCTAAATAACGTAAACCCGACATAACAATTAAAAAAACCACATAGAAACATAGCATTTCATGGCACTAAACTTTTTTATAGAAAAAGATAGCATTGAAGCTTTGCTTCAACCTATGGGAAGCTAAAAACTATGTTTCCTTTTAAACATAATACAAGTCAAACTATGTGGTTAGACATTGATTTTTTAATGTTTATATGTCGAACTCAGGTTAAATATAATATCTGAAATAAATTTTACTTTTGCGCAATCATTAGATCGTTAATTGGTTAACAAAATAACCGGCGATATCAGGGTAATAAATAATTGTAAACAAGATTCCGGTCAGTGCCCCATAAAAGTGAGCATCATGATTAATCGCATCTCTTGAATTACGGGAAGCATAAACACAATAGCCAAGAAATAAAAAGCCGTACAATACCGCAGGAATAGGTATAGGAATTGGGAAAATCATCATTTTATTCATCGGATAGAATAAAATATAGCTGAATACCACGGCACAAACGGCGCCTGAAGCCCCCAGACTGTTAAACCAGAAGTGCTCCCTATGCTTAAAAATAGAAGTGATATCACTTAAAACAATGCTTACAATGTATAATAATCCAAACTGGAAATGACCCCAGCTACTGAGTGAAACAAAGGTTTTTTCAAGGGTGAAGGCGAAGAAATAGTAGGATAACATATTCACCAGCAGGTGTGGCCAGTCTTTATGAATAAGTCCGCTGGTAATCATGCTATACAGTCGGCGCCCACGACTTACACTATAGGGGTGAAGCATAAATTTACCATAAACCTCCGCATTCGAAAAGGCATAAATACTGGTAACAATCGTGAAAATAAAAATTATCGTTGCAACAGGGGTATCGTTAATATAACTCTCCATCAATTTAATTCAATTTTAGCAGGACTGATCAAACGGCCTACCGGGTATCTCATATGTGTTTTTTCGTAATGTTTTGAATTCCTGTACACCCAATCAAGTTGTGCTAACGGGCTTTGCAGCAATCCGGAATTTTTTTTCTTCTCTTCATCAAGCCTGGCTAACAATGCAGGATCCTGCTTTACCATTCGCGCTGCTTCATCCTCAAAAACATAATCAGAGAAATGTTCTTTCTGACCCAACACTGAATCAAAGAAATTCCAGGTAAAGAACGAATCTACACCCTGAGGTTCAAGGGTTTCGACAATATATCTGTTCTGGACCTGATTAGTATAAACGATATAATCGCCCTCGTAATATTTTACTCTTTGATTTTCAGTCCGAAGTTTGACCTGAGAATGAAGATAATGCCCCTCAAAGGGTTTGCTAAGGGTTTTATAATCTTCAATATAATACATTTCAGACTCGATCTCTGTATCTATTGCAATGCGTTTCATCTGAACACCATTCAGTAGCATCAGATCAATAACCTTTTGCCAGGATTGTGGAATGATGTAGGCTAGCGGTTTTTTTACTGTCTCTGAGGGCAGATAATGATCAAAAACGCGGATATCTTTTTCGTATGGTTGGTTCCGATCATAAAATAACCTCCTCAATCCACTCAGTTCACTGGTTTTATATTTGGCCTCGTAGCCTTTGAATCTGAACAGGGAGAAACTTTTATCATCCAGTATCCATTGTAAAGGAAATAAAACCTGCGCCATGACATCCGCATCGGCTTTCTGCTTATTTTTTGCAATTAAATCCGCATCGCGCTCTACAATTTCAATCACATGCTCCATAAACTTATAGGTTCCATCAACCCGCTGATGATAGGGCTTAAGCATATGCGTTTCGGGCATAAAACCAATGGTATTATGTAAGGCAGCATATCCGGTTGAATATCGTGATGTCTCTAAAAAACCTGTAATTCCTGAATCAGGGGTATCCTCAATGCTATTGACATAAGGAGTCATTTCAAAGTTAGAGGCCTTCATTTTTTTGTACAGATCAGGCAGCATACGTGCACTTAAATATTCAGAAAGCACAGGGTTAAGTTTATCTTTCTGGGGGGCAATAAGCGTCATAATATATTGATAATCGGCCCCATTACTGGTATGATTATCAATAAATACTTCCGGCTGCCAGATATTGAAGATCGTTTGAAAGACCCTTGAATTTTTGGAATCTCCTTTTATAAAATCCCTGTTAAGATCAAGATTCTGATAGTTTCCTCTAAAACCATAGGACTCGGGGCCATTCTGATTTACTCTGGAAAGTCCTCTGTTAAGCATTCCATCAATATTGTAGACGGGGATGATACAGATCACCACATTTTTAGGAATTGAGTTCTTTTCCAGCAGATCACGAACAAGCATCATGCTGGCATCTATACCTTCAGGTTCACCCGGATGAATACCATTATTAATCAATAGAATTCTTTTGTTTTTCTTTCTGATTTCGACGGGATCAAAGATTTTATCCCTGGAAAGAACAATCAGGTTTATTGGTTTTCCGATATCGCTTTGCCCGCAGTCGAGGATCCTCATCTGCCCATGTTTTTCATCCAGAACCTGATAATAATCAATCAGTTCCTGATAGGTCGCAGTTAATCCCTTGTTTTTTTCAAAAGGACTGATCTGTGCATTTGCCATAAGAAAACCATTAATTAAGATCAATAAAAGACTAAACCTTCTAATCATACCTGATTGACAAATATAAGATCAATGCCCAAGCTTATCGATAAGATCGGCAAGATTCCTGTCCTTTTCTGTAATTTTATTACCGGCATCATGAGAGCTCAACATGATGATCACCTTGTTATAGGAATTAGACCAATCAGGATGATGGCCTGCTTTTTCGGCCATTAGAGCTACCTTATTCATAAAAGCCCAGGCAGAAATAAAATCCTTGAATTTGAATTCCTTTTTAAGGTATTCTTCCCCCTTTTCAATATCCCTGACTTCTTTCCATTCCATAATTAAAATCTTAAAATCGTTTATTTTTGGGCAGGCTTTTTAATATCAGGTCGTAAGAATGATCGATCATTTCCTTTAAGAGGGCATCACTTAATCGACCATTCATAAATACTGTATTCCAATGGGTCTTATTCATATGGTAGCCCGGCTGTACTTCCTCGTACTCTTCCCGAAGTGATACTGCTCTTTCCGGATCACATTTCACATTGAAACGATCCGGATTATCAAGTCCGCAAAGCAAAAATATCTTATCTGCCAGTTTGAACACAAGTGTGTCTTCACCAAAAGGAAAAGTTTCAGTAACTCCGGACTTTAAAAGGCAATAATCTCTTAAACTTTCTATGTTCATTTTTCTGGGTGACGAGTCTTGAATACTCTCAGAACTAATCATTTCAACAATACGCTTGGTAATGATTAATTTCGCAGAGCCAATTATAAAATTAAACAAAAATGACCTTAAGCGAAAATATAAGCTATACTGTTACAGAACGATTTTTAAGATATACTGCAATTGATACCCAATCCGACCCGGCTTCTACAAGCTTTCCTTCTACCCAAAAACAAAAAAATCTTGCTGAACTTTTAGTCGGCGAATTGCTCGAAATGGGCTTGAAAGATGCTCATTTAGACCAGTATGGGTATGTTTACGCAAGTATTCCGGGAAATACCGATAAGAAAGTGCCTGTTATTTGTTTCTGCTCCCATATGGATACTTCTCCCGATTGCAGCGGAGAGAATGTGAAAGCTATTATTCATAAAAATTATCAGGGACAGGATATTATTCTTCCTGATGATCCCAATCAGATTCTTCGAATGAAGGATCATCCTGACCTGAAAGATCAGATTGGTAATGACATCATAACTGCAAGCGGAACTACCTTATTGGGTGCTGATAATAAAGCTGGAATAGCCGAAATTATGGATGCGGCAAAGTTCCTGATTTCCCATCCTGAGTATAAACATGGTGAAATAAAGATTCTCTTCACGCCTGATGAAGAAATAGGAAGAGGTGTTGACAAAGTAGATCTCAAAAAACTTGGTGCCGATTTTGCTTATACGATCGATGGTGAAACTGCTGGTTCTATTGAGAATGAAACCTTCTCTGCGGATGGTGTTAAGATAATTATTCGGGGTGTAAGTGCTCATCCCGGATTTGCCAAAAACAAGATGGAAAGTGCTATAAAAATAGCTTCAGAGATTGTTTCGGCTTTACCAAAGGAGTTTCTTTCACCTGAGAGCAGCTCGGATAAAGATGGTTTCATACACCCTGTTTCAATAAATGGTTCGGTAGAACAGGCTAGTATTGAATTCATTATCCGTGATTTTAAAACTGAATTATTAAAAAGCCATGAGCTGATTCTGGAACAAATTGTACAGAAAGTTTTGAAGGCTTATCCCAATTCAGGGTATGAATTTATTTTGGAAGAACAATACCGGAACATGAAATCGGTTCTTGACCAATATCCGCAAATTGTTCAGGCAGGAATAGAAGCTATTGAACGAAGCGGATTAACAGCCAGACTACAGAGCATCAGAGGAGGAACAGACGGTTCCAGGCTCTCATTTATGGGCTTACCATGCCCGAATATATTTGCCGGAGAGCATGCCTTTCATGGAAAACAAGAGTGGGTATCTGCTCAGGACATGCAAAAGGCTGTTCAAACTATTATTAATCTGGCATTGATCTGGGAGGAGAAGAGTTAAAACCAAACCTTCTAATAATTAGGATCTTAACACAAATTAACAAAGCTCCTAGCTTGCCTGATGTATCTTTGCGCATTCAGGATCTAGTAAGGAACGTATATAATAACAATTGTAATGAAATCATTACGAAGCCCATTAAACCTTTATCACACACTTAGTCTAAAAATCGTATGAAGACCAAAATCAAAAATTTTTTAGTGCTTTCATTATCTATATTCTTATTCAGTTCCCTGCCTGCGCGTTCGCAGAAAAAAGCAGAGCTTATTACTTCATTATGGGCTGATAAACCAATACTAATTGACGGTAAGCTTAATGATTGGAACGATAGTCTTAGTCTCTATAACGATGCCACAAAACTCTATTATAACCTCTCCAATGATGATGAAAACATCTACCTGGCAATAAAAAATGGGGCACCAGAAAGTTTAACAAGAATTCTGGCCAGGGGTATTAGCTTCTCGGCAAATATTGAAAATAAGAAAATACCTGCCATGGTAACTTTCCCGCTTCTTGACCGCACTCCGGGAAAAAAGTTAAATGAAACAGAACCGCCTGAGCCAGAAGAAATACAAAGAAGAATTCTTGAAAGAATCAAACAGATCAGAGTAGATGGATTCAAAGAAATTATAGATGGTGGTATTTCTCTTTACAATACCTATGGTATAAAAGCCGCTGCTGCATTTGATTCAAAAAATAATCTGATTCAGGAAATAGCGATACCAATCCGATTACTGGGTATCGAGCCGGGGAGAACTGAACCAATAACCTATGGTATCAGAATCAATGGATTTCAGGGACCGGCGGCTGTGCAGCAAAGGGATATGAATGCCTTTGATGATATGTATGGTGGCAGATACGGTGGCAGATATAACGGAAGATATGGCAGAAACTATGATGGGATGTATGGAGGGATGCCTTCCAGAAATTACCCTCCAGCCAGAATATCCACATCAACAGAGTTTTTTATAAAGAGCTCATTGGCAGTAAAACAATAAACCTATTTACTGAATAAGAAAATCAGGAATTCAAAAAACTATAAACCAAATAATATCAAACATGAAAAAACTGTTACCCTTAATTTTCGGCTTATTTATTAGCTACAGTGCTTCTGCACAAACAAGTCGTGATATAAGTGGAGTGGTGCAGGATTCCACGGGTACCAGTATCATCGCTGCTACGGTGAAATACATTGCCGGCAAAGACACTTTATTTACAAGGACTGATGCTGATGGAAACTTTATTTTCAAAGGTGTTAAATCTTCAACCTTCCTTTTAACTGTTTCGAGTTTAGGCTACAGGCCCTTAAATAAACGATTTTTATACAAAGACGGCGACACGCCGATCATATTAGACCCAATTAGTCTGAAGGCAGAGAGTAGGGTCCTTTCTGAAGTTGTTATATCGGGTACCCCATCTGTAACCATTAAGGAAGATACAATCATTTACCGTGCATCAGATTACCCGCTTCGAGAAAATGCATTGGCTGAAGATCTTTTGAAAAGGTTACCTGGCGTTGAGGTCGATAAAGATGGGAATGTTACTGCTCAGGGCAAGGCAATTACAAGAGTAAGAGTAAATGGAAAAGATTTTTTTGGTGGCGATGTTAAAACAGCTACCCAACAGCTTCCTGCAAATATCCTTGAATCTGCTCAGATTATTGACGACTATGGCGATCAGGCTAACCTGACCGGAATAAGAAATGGAGACCCCGAAAAGATTCTGAACTTTACAATCAGAGCTGATAAAAACAAGGGCTATTTTGCCAGAGGTACAGTTGGAGGGGGAGATAAAGAACGTTATCAGGCTTCATTGACAGCCAATACCTATAATAATTCTGAACAGTTTTCCTTTATTGGGAATCTGAACAACACCAATAGCTCGGTATTCAATTTTGGCGGCGGTGGCGGATTTGGCGGTGGCGGTGGTGGTGCCCGTGTACAAAATGTCGGTGGTGGTGGTGGTGGCGGTATGCGCTTCCAGGGTGGTGGAATGCAGGGTGGCGGTGGCACCCAGGGCGGGAACAACAGTGATGGACTCACCTCGGTAGGATCTATCGGATTAAATTATCGTAAAGATTATGGTAAGAAAGTAAGCTCATACGGTAATTACAGTTTTTCAAATCGTGATAACGATGTGATCAGTGATCAGTTGCAACAAAATAATTTTCAGAATTCACTTACATCAACCACCCAAAACTCATTAAAAAATCTGATCAATAACAATCACCGCTTTGGCTGGAACCTTGAATACCGTCCTGATAGTGTTAATTATATTAAATTTAACCCCACCTTCAGCTATGGTTCATCGGTAGATAATGGAAATACTAGCTTTATACAATATGATAATAGCCGACTAAGCTCAGACGGTACAACACTTAATAACACCGATTCAAAAAATCCTAATTTCGGAGCAACTCTATTATTGAATCATCGCCTTAAAAAAAGAGGAAGAAATCTATCCTTATTCGCTTCAGCCAATAATGCTAAAACCAAACAGGAAGATGATCAGCTTACTCAATATATCAACTATCTGGTTGGGGGCGGAACTACGAATGTTTATAGAAATCAGGAATTGTATGATAATAATAGAAACTCTAATATAAATGCAAATCTGTCTTATAATGAGCCACTTAGCTTAAGGTCGAATCTGGAATTTAATTATAATCACAGTACTACTACCTACCGGAATGAACGGGAAACCTATGATATTAGCCCGAGCGGATCATCAAGCTACAATATTAGCCTTAGCAACGATTTTAATTATTCTTTCAGCACCAACAGGTTTGGAGTGAATTACAGATTTAATGAGAAAAAATACAATTATTCCTTCGGATTAAGTGCTCAGCCCAGTGTTCTGGAAGGCAGATCTGTGGTTAATGGTGTTACAACTCCAAACAGAAACACAGGTTTTAACATTATTCCATCTGCACGATACTCCTATAATTTCTCAAGGACCAGAGCGGTAAATGCATTTTACTTTGGTCGTGCAAATGAACCAACCTATATTCAATTGCAACCAACTCCGGATATTTCAAACCCACAGTATCCTGTATATGGTAATCCGAATCTTGGAGCTGAGTTCTCGCATTTCCTTACTTTCAGATATAATAATTTCAATTTCAATTCAGGAGATGTGCTATTTTTTAACGTATCCGGAAATTTTACTGAAAATAAGATAGTCCCGAATATCATCCGATCTATGGACCCGGCAGTTGGTCTGGTTCAGGAAACCCGCTACCTCAATACAGATGGCTATTTTACTACAAATGCCTTCTATAATTTCTCCAAACCTTTCCAGGAAAAAAAATATGTGTTCTCTTTCAATGGATCAGCCAATTACATTAATAATATTTCCTACACCGATAACGTAAAGAATACAGGCAAAAACTGGATCTTTTCACAAGGTTTGAATATGCAGATTAATCCAAACAAGAATCTTGAATTCAATCCAGGGTTGAGATACAGCTTGAATACTAATACGAATGATGCCATAACCAATAACAATACTAAGGTTTCAACCTACTCCCTGAATTTTAACAGCAGGGTCTACTTTCTGAAAACCTGGTTAATTGGTTCAGATCTTAGTAAATCATTCAATAATGGATACAGCAGCTCTTTAGCAGTAAATCCATTTATTATCAATACTTATCTTGAGAAGCAATTCTTTAAAGATAAACGTGCTTCTCTAAGATTTCAGGGGTATGACCTGCTAAATGAAAATACCAGTGTATCACGGTCAGTAACCGGAAATGTGATTACTGACAGTCAAAGTAATCGCCTGTCAAGATATTTCATGTTAAGCTTTACTATGAGACTGCAAAAATTCAGTGGAAAACAACCTGAGCAGCAGCAAATGGGTCCGGGTATGAGACCAGGTGGTGGTGGTCCCTGGATGAGACCAGGTGGCGGAGGCCCTTCAAATTTTTAATATTTCAATAACACCTCTATAAAGCTGCTTCCAAAAAGGCAGCTTTTTTATTTATAACCTTTTTATAAACTCAGGAATATCTATATTAGAAATAGCAAACATTCTAATATGGAAAGAAGAAAATTTATACGCAGTGGACTGGCAGCAGGTGCAATAATACCTGCAACTTACGCTACCCTACTGGGCTCAGAAGTGAAGGCAGCTGAAAATGCACCTCAGACAGAAGCCGAAGCCAATAAAATGGCAGAAGATGAGGGTATAACTATCGAGAGAAATGTATCCGGAAGACCACATGAAGGAAAAGTTCTGGCAGTTATACAACCACATGTTGATGATTCTACTCTGTTTGCAGGTGGCACTATTGCCAAACTGATTAGTGAAGGTTATACCGGCTATTTGATCAGAACCACAAATGATGATGCAGCCGGCGGTGGAACCGATGGTGACAGAGTTCTGAATAATGAGAGGGACAATGATAAAGTGGCCAAAGTTCTGGGTTTGAAAAAAGTCTATAATTTGGGATACCGCAATCATCGAATGGATGAATACAATACCCAGGAAATAAAAGGAAGACTAATATTCCTGTTCAGACTTTTGAAAGTGGATACCATTTTCAGTTATGATCCATGGGGACATTACGAAGAAAATCCGGATCATTATGTTACTGCCCAGGCGGTTGAAGCTGCAAGATGGATGTCGGGCAGTGTCGATTATCCCGAACAACTGGATGCAGTAAAACCTTATGGCGTAAAAGAACGCTATTACTTCGCCAGAGGTCCGCAACTGGTAAACCGCATTGTTGACATAACAAAACACATTGATAAAAAGGTTGAAAGCAATGTCGTAATCACTACCCAGGGCCCCGGAGGTAATAATGGCTCAAGAATCAGAAAGAGACTGGCTGAACAGGGTAAGAAATTGCCAATACTTGGTGATACCGATGAGTCGGCAGACTTTAACTATGTGAAGCATTTTGTGCTTGATAAAGACTCTTTAACTCAAAGGGGTACCCCATCAGACCGGGAGGTGGGTAAGAAGTACGGTTTAGAATGGGCTGAAGCCTTCCATTATATTGGGAATCCGGTCTCAGTACTGCCTGACTATATTGAAAAAAATGCCGTACCGAAATAAGCAGAAGTACAATTAATGAAAAGGCCTGATAATTGAGTTTATCAGGCCTTTTTTTTAAATTTGTCCCGTCCTGAAATAAGTTGACACCTAAGTTGACTTATTATGAAAAAATCAGAAAAACGAATTGATCGGCGCAGTCAGCGCGATTACAGTCTTGCCT
>Ga0209480_10003120_pt1 | contig 10949 bp, 9 predicted proteins | sample JI61114C2DNA_FD_187501 | JGI IMG/M metagenome (GOLD analysis project Ga0209480, IMG submission 187501) | Wastewater effluent complex algal communities from Wisconsin, to seasonally profile nutrient transformation and Carbon sequestration -... | ecosystem: Engineered > WWTP > Effluent > Algae...
CTGACGATTGCCGCCGATTTCGTAAAGGTAAGATTTGCTTCCCAAATACTCCAAAAAATCAATCAAACCTTCGATTCGTTCGCGGCGGTCGGTGTCTGTGCGCGGCGAAATTCTCAAAAACTCGCGGTAAGCCTGAGCAGATTCTTTATATTTTTCGGCGCGGGCGGAAATTTGCGCTAAAGCAAAAACAAAATCCGGTTCGTCCGAATCGAGGCTGACAGCGGTTCGCATCGCACCGAGACTGTCGAAAATGCGGTTTTCGTAAAAATCCAAAAATCCCAAACCAGCCCACGCCAAAGATTCCCGACGATTGATATTCAAAGAATGGTTCAACGCAAGTTCGGCTTCTTTGAAGTTTCCGGCGTTCAAAATCGTCATTCCCAAAACCGCATAAGCATACGAATTTTTTGGTTCGAGCGTGCAGACATCGAACGAAAGTTTATACGATTCAAAAAGTTTGCGTTGCTTCATTAGAACGTAAGCCAAACTTATTTTTACTTTCGTGTTTTGTGGAAAACGCTCAAGCAAGCCGCGCAAAATCTTTTCAGATTCTATGAAATTTCCTTTTTTCGTCAGCTTTTCGGTTTGCTTAAGTGTTTTTTTTATTTCGTCTATTTGAACTTGTGCTTCATCAATATTGGCGAATGAAACAGCAGGAATTGCGAAAATCAAACAAATAACCAAAAGCGGAAAATAAAGCCGTTTTATGCGAAAAGGGAAAGAAATGTCTTTGTCTCTCATAAACAACTCCCGTTAAATCTTGTGAAAACGCTTTCATTTCAGAATTTCTCCTGTTTTGAGCGACCACAAGACTAAATCCAATTCATCAAAATCAATTTTGAGGCGGACAGCTAATTTTTGTAATTCTTTTTCAACCGTTAGATACTTCAAACGCGTATTTGGTGGCTTTGGGTCGGAAATTATTTTTAATTCCGCCAAACTCCGCAAGATATGTTTGTCCAAGATCGCATAACCTTTCAGTCCGATATTCCGCAAATAATGACTCGCTTCTTTATAACCTAAACCTTTTATACGCTTCTCTTTAACCAACCAATCGCGCCGCTCGAAAGGGTCATCGAAACTGTTCAATTTTTCGCGCAGACGCATACCGCAATGCTCTTGCAAAAAATCACGCGATGCGACAATATAACCGCTTCGCGCTCGCGGATAACGATGTTTTCCGACGAGTTTGTTCATCAATTCTTCATGCGTTCCCGTCAGCAAGATCGGTCGCACGGCTTCAACCGAATTCAATCCCATCCGCGCCGAACAGCCGCCCGTGAAGAAACAATAAACCATCTCTTCCCAAAGTTTTTCGTCCGTTCCGCTTTCCCAGATCGCATCAAATTCAGCAATTCTTTGCCGAATATCCGCACCGCGCTCAATGTAAGCCGTTTTTATTCTTTCAATTGTTAAAGGTATATGTTCTTTTTTCACAAAAAATTGTCTTAATTTTATTCCTTTAAATCACCAATAGCAATGATTTTTTTTCAAAGGCAGAAGCCCGCCCGTAAGCAAGCGCGGAGTTTGATTAGCGAGATTCGTTTCCGCCCTTGCTCACGCGCGGGCTTCTGCATTATTTTTCACCGCAATAATTTCCGCCGCGATCGAAACTGCGATTTCTTCCGGCGTGTGCGAATTTATCGGCAAACCGATCGGCGTATGAATTTTGGCGAGTTTTTCTTTATCAAAACCTTCTTTTTCAAGCGATTTGAGCAAAGTTTTCATCTTCGCTTTGCTTCCCAGAACTCCGAAATATTTAAAGTTTTTATCAAAAAGTTTGCGAATTACAATTTCATCAAACTTATATCCGAGCGTCATCACGACAACAAAATGATTCGCGCCCGATTCGATAAATTCATCAATGTTTTCATAATTTTCAATGATTTTCTTCTCGTGAACAAACTCGTTTTTCGCCAAAGTATTCAAATCCGCACGATCATCAAAAAGCGTAATAAAAAAATCCATCTTCGACATCAACTCAGACAAAGCCAACGCACAATGCCCGCCGCCGATAATAAAAAGTTTGTTTTTGAAGCCGAGTTTTTCCTCATAAATAAATTCGTTTTCGCCGGATTTTTCAAATCGAAAATCAAAGTCATTGCTCTGGTTTTCCAAAACTTGGAATTTGAAATTTGAAATTTGAAATTTAAGATTCCGATAATTTTCCAGTGCAGAAATAATTTCTTCAACACTTTGCAAATGCGAAGAATCAAGCCGAAAAAGAATAACTGTCTGCTTACCCGAACAAATCATCCCACTCGAATTCGCTAAGTTTTTCCGATGAACTTGCTCAACAATTTCAGATTTACTTTCTACTTTTGCCTTTTTACTTTTTACTTTAGCGAGTTCTACGAGCGCAACTTCCATCAAGCCGCCACCGATGCTTCCACACAAATCATCTTTGGCAACAATCATCTTAAAACCTTGTCTTCCCGGCGAACTTCCCTTACTTTCGGCGACAACGAGGAGCATTAACGATTCATTTTGCTTCAACTTTACAGCGGCAAATTGCCAGATTTCAAGCTCTTTATTCATTAGAATTCATTTTATTCGTTTTTTTTTCAAACTGCTAACTTATTTTGTTTCTTAACTTAACCGCACTATTTTTCATATCGAAGGAAAATCTGAAGTTTTTCTCGAAAATGTTGCGTTACGTTTTGAGGATTTTCAACACACATTTACGAAAGCCGAAAAAATCGGCTCGGAGAAAATCATGGAAAATTTAAAAGTAATAAACAAAATGAACATATTTGATTGGGGATTGATATTTATTCCGCCAATTGTGTCAATCGTTGCTGCATTAATTGTCGAGCGTGGACAAGGTGGATTAATGATTTTGCCCATTCTATTGATTTGGGCGTTAATTTACAGCGGAATTTACCTAACTATTGCCTTCTGCTTGGCAATTTTCCAAAACAATAAACGGTCATTCCGTATTGTAACGGCAATCTGTGCGTTTCCGATTATCTTTTTTTCGCTTGAATATTTGTTAATTTTTGCAATGAGTTTTGGAGGACAATCAAATGCGAATTAGCCTTAAACTGTTTTTATTCATAGTTTTGGCAATTTTTGCCCAAACTGCTTTTTCCCAAAGCAATACAAATTATCCGTGCCTACCAAAAGGCATCACGCTCGACACAGTTGTTTCGGCAACACTTGCCGCGACACCGCAACAGAGCAAAAAAGTCTACGTTAAAGACAAACTCAAACAACTCAACGCAAGATGTTCAAAGAAAAAATTGGTTGACGACGAAAAACGTCAAATCAAAGTTTATCTGCTAAAAGGTTGCAGCGGCATTGCTTACTCGCCTAACGACCCGCATTGGAAAAAATTGAAAAAACAAGATGAAGAAATTGCCGAATTGCGAAAGAAATTCACAGTCATCACGCTAACCTGCAACCCTTCAGGCGTGCCGCTTCCATAGCAAAAGATTTTTTTTCAAAAAATCGCGTTACGTTTTGCCAGAAACCGACACATACAACCGAAGCACGAAAAAAAGGCGCAATGCCTCGTGCCAATCTAAAAAATAGGAGATAGAAAAATGAAAATAAAATTAAGTATGATGATTGCTTTTTCGATAATCGCAATTTGCGGATTTACAGCTAAGGTAGAAGCCAAACCAAAATTGGCAAAGGCGAATTGTTTTTGCAAAGCCTCGTGGGATTTAGGATCAAATCCGGCAAGTATCAATCCGGCGCATATTGATTGGGGACAAATCAAGCAATATACGGGCTTAAATCCACAAAAAGAAGCGAATCAACAAGATTGTCGAAATGTTTGTGAAAGCCAAGCTGCATCCGACCCGCGATTTACGCAGGAATGGTGGTGTGCAAATGTCATCGGCGAGAATCTAAAGCCGTATTCCGGCAAGATGATTGCTTATTCAGCAGTTGGGACAAAAAATTATCGAATTGCGTTACAAAAAGATGTTACTTGTGCGAAAACAACTTCAACCGGAGGCGGAACGACTACCGGCGGATGGCAAACAGCCGGATTTGTTGCTACTGATGCCGCATTAAAAGAAAGATGTTCAAGGTTGTCAAAAGCAGATGTTCAGACAAAGAACTCCAATCCGTCTTTGAGTCAGCGTCTGATGCAAGTAAGAACCGCCAAAAATTGGAATATTGTCGGATATAATTCAAGTGATTACGACCGCATTTTTCTTGATTCTTTCCGATTAGGCAATTGCAAAGTCTGTTACGCAGAAATGACAGTTCGAGTAAGTTCGCTAAACGGAGCAACCGGCGATGGAAATGGCGGAAATGATGCATTAAACATTTTCGGTATCCCTGACACAACCGCGCCAAATTTCGGTATTTCTCCGGCGTTGCAAGCGTTTCGCATTTGGCAATCGCCGATATCTGCGCCAAATATGCCCGTAAACTCAGGAACATCGAAAACAATGACGTTTCAAGTTCCGGCAAATTTGCTGAGTGAATATATTGCCAAAACAGGTCCGAATGCTCCGCTCGATGTGCTTGTGCAAGATGATACGGCAGTTCAATCAATACAATTCAGCGTTTGGTATTACTAAAGGTAAAAACATTCTATTATGACAGCCTTTCTCCCACAAGGTTTCAAAATATGAAAGAACACATACCAATAAAGCACGAAAAAAAGGCAAGATGCCTTGTGCAAATCTAAAATTAGGAGATAGAAACATGAAAACAAAAATTATTTCGATTAGTGTAATGACAATTTTATTTGTGTGCCAAATTTATGCTCAAAACGATGCAGTTTTTTTACTCACAAATCAGGAAAATCAGAAAAAAATCAGTGGAATTATGGCTGCTGAGGCAAAAAAATTCAAGGTAGAAATTGATAAACAAAAAATCCACGTTAGCTCTGCGAATGGCGTAATGATAGTCAATAATAAAATTATTAACGCTCAAAAACTTGACGAGAAAAGTTTAGTGAATGGTTATAACACGACTTTCGTGTATTTTAATGCTTCCGGTAAATCAAACATAAAAAATGGATTTTATGTTTTCCGTGTTCGTCGTTTGCCAATAGAACGACAATTGCAATTTGAATTGGTTGACAGTCGCGGCAGTTCATTTCCAGTAAGATCAATTTTCGACGCTATTTGTCCGATAAAAAATGAACCGCAAAGTATTGTAAGAATCACGGAGGAACTTTGGTTTGAAAAGTATCAAGCAACTTTACTTCCAAAGTATGGTTGTTTTGCCGATCCAAATAATCCACCCAGTTTTGAAACCTGTGGATTTACATATATGCCCAAATAACTATCTTTTTTAGTTATTTGGACATAAAACAAAACGATAATTCACAGCAAACTGTAATGAGATTACAGTTTGCTGTGAAAATCCGACTTTCATATTTAACAAATCTTCGATGCCTAAAATGATTGTTCTTAATTGTTATTGGTAAGTTCTACATCCCAATTTTACCATACAAATTAATCAAAACTTTCTCCGGCGTAAAAGGCGCGTCAAATTTTGGTAAGTTCTCTTGATTGAATGCTTTGACGGCTTTGCGGATGGCGAAATAGGTAGCGATTCCATACATTAATGGTGGTTCGCCGACGGCTTTTGAGTTGAAAATGGCGAGGTTTTCGCGTTCGGTTTGCAATGGCAAAATTTCGATTTCTTTCGGGACGGAATAGATGTCGGGGATTTTGTAGGTTGAAAGCGCGTTTGAGCGTAATCGTCCGTTTTTGTCGTAGAAAATTTCTTCCATCGTCATCCAGCCAATGCCTTGGACGATGCCGCCTTCGATTTGTCCGTTGTCAACTGCGGCGTTCATTGAACTGCCGAAATCGTGGCAGCATTTGACGTAATCGACTTCGTAAATTCCGCGTTGGCAATCAACCGTTACGCCGACGATCGCCGTGCCGTAAACGTGATATGCAAACGGATGACCTTTGGCGATCGACCAATCGAAATTTATTCCTTGTGTCGCGTAATGTGCGTGTTCGCTTAGACTTACGCGCTGATTGTAGGCTTCGTTGACAACTAAAAGCCAATCCAAACTCGTCGGTTCGCCGTTGAAAAACACAAATCCGTTTTCAAATGTAACGCCGTCTTTTTGAGTGTGCCGCATTTCAGAGATTTCCGAAGATTCGATTCTGTATGCGCCGTCTTTGAGCATTTCTTCTGCGACAGTTTTCAATCTTTCCAAAATCGTTTCGCAAGCAATTTGTGTTGCGCGTCCGTTCAAATCAGCGGCGGCAGAAGCAGCGGTCGGCGAAGTGTTGGCGATTCGTAAAGTGTTGGTCGTGTGGACTTTAACTCTTCCGATCGGTTGCGAAAAAACTTTTGCGGCAACTTGCGCGATTTTCGTGTTCACGCCTTGTCCCATTTCGACTGCGCCGGTTGAAATTGCAACCGAGCCATCCGTATAAACGTGAACGAGCGAACGCGCTTGATTCATCGGCGTTTTGGTGAACGAAATTCCGAAACAGATCGGCATTAATGCAACGCCTTTTTTGATGAATTTATTGTTTGCGTTAAATTCGTCGGCTTCTGCTTTTAATTTCGCAAAATCGTATTTTTCATCGGCTTGTTTCCAACTCGTGATCGCTTCCGATTCGGCAATTTGTCCGTAAGGAAATTCATCGCCGTTTTCGATTAAATTTTTGCGCTGAATTTCCGAAGCAGAAACATTCAATTTTTCCGCGGCGTGTGCGATCGCCGATTCGATAACGAACATTCCTTGCGGTCCGCCGAAGCCTCGAAAAGCCGTGTTCGGCGGCAAATTCGTTTTGCAAGAATACGCAGTCGCCGAAACATTCGGGATAAAATATGAATTCGTGCAGTGAAACAAAGTTCGTTCCAAAACCGGCAAAGACAAATCGCAAGCCGCGCCCGCATTTTGATAAAACGTCGCCGAATAAGCGATTATGCGAAAATCTTTGTCCAAACCGATCTTGTAATCTGCCGAATACGGATGCCGTTTTCCGGTCATTCGCATATCTTCCATTCGGTGAAGCGCATATTTTACGGGCTTTTTCGTCAATTGCGTTCCCACAGCGCAAAGTGCCGCCCACGCATTTGCCTGATCTTCTTTGCCGCCAAATCCGCCGCCGAGCCGCGTAACATCAACTTCGAGCAAATTCATCGGAATCCCCGTAACTCGCGAAACTGCACGTTGAACCGCCGTCGGACCTTGCGTTGATGAATAGATTTTCATTCCGCCTTGTTCGCTCGGAATCGTATATGCGCCTTGCGTTTCAATATACAAATGTTCTTGCCCATTGACATCGGCGCGACCTTCAAAAACGTGCTCACAAGTTGCAAACGCCTTATCCGAATCGCCGAGTTTGAAATGTTTTGGCGGCGCAATTAATTTGCCTTTCGCCTGTGCTTCGCGTTCATCGGTAATGATTTCGAGCGGTTCGATTTCTGCCGTTATCAGTTTCGCCGCCGCGTGTGCTTGCGCTTCGGTTTCAGCCAAAACGAGCGCGATCGGCATTCCGCAAAAATGCACTTCGCCATCTGCCAAAAGCGGTTCATCGGGCAAAATTCCGCCAATTTGATTTTCGCCGATCAAATCTTTCGCCGTGATAATTTTCACCACGCCTTTTGATTTTTCAGCTTCGGAAATATCAACACTTTTCAATTTCCCGTGCGCGATCGGCGAATCATAAACGCAAGCAAAAAGCGTCCCTTCGAGCAAAGGAACGTCATCTAAATAAACCGATTCGCCGCGAACGTGCGATTTTGAGTCAACATTTTTCATTTTTTGTGAATCAGAGTTTCCGTGAAACATTTTAACTTTTTCTGCTAAAATACAAAACGCAATGAATAAAATTATCGCTTCTCTTTCTTTTCTTTTACTATTTTTCGTTTTCCAAACAAACGCGCAAACCAAATGCGATGCGCCGAATAATACGGCGAATTTGCCTTGTGTCAAAACAGTTTTGAAGTTGGGCAATAACGAATTTGAAGTCAGAACTTACACAAAACCGATAAAAAATCGCGTCATCGACCGCACATTTGCCGTCGTGCATCACAACGAACAGAAAGGCTTACTTGCGGCGAAAAAAGTTATTGCCGTAGACGGTGGACGTTTGGTCGAAGTCGTTTCGTTGGACGCAAACGGCAAGCCGCGCCGTTATCTTCATTTCGATTTTGCCGACAATACAAACGTCTGTTTTGACCCGAATCGAATGTATAGCAAAGCCGGAATCCGCAAATTTTTTCTTGGTTATCCGAAAACCGAAGACAATATTGAAGATGTTTGTTCGCCTGTTTTGCCCGAAATGTTTGACAGCGAATCGGACGATTTAATCAAAGAAGTTTCGCGTTTCGGCTCGGAATTATTAAAGATCGTAACCGATAATTTTCGCCACAGTTTTATCATCGGCGTTCACAATAATGTCGATCTAAAGCTCGACGTTACAACATGGAACGCGCCCGGCGGCGAAGCGAAAACGGCGGTCGGAATTTTTCGCGCAAACACAAACAAACACGACGCGATGATCGACGCAGACGATTTCGTTCTAGTTTCAAATTTTAATCTTTTCACCAAAGTTCTCGCACTCGACGAACCGATAAACATTGCTCTGCAAGAAGGTTTGCCGTTTCTTGTCAAAAACAAAAATACCGTTGATGACGGCTCGATGTCGATCTATTTCGGAATGAACTATTTCGGCAAAACCACTCGCGCTTACGATTACATCAATATCGAAGCCGAAGGCAAAGACGACGCGGACGACGAACCGAAAGCCAGACAAACACGAGTGATTCGGCTGATTAATAAACTAAAATTATAGCTTTCAGATAACGTCAAATTTTTAACAAATTCTTTTGCGGCTATGCCGCCCGATGTGCGGAAAGGCTGTGCCTTTCCGTCATGTCTTTCCTTTTCTTGAGGCTATGCCTCTCGCCACTTAATTTTATCAACATCGACTATCAAAGGCTCATTTTCAATCGGATTCTTCCGCCAAATTCGCACGCTCGAATATTTATAATCTTCCGATTTTTGAACTAATTCAGCACGAACCGGATTTTGATGAATATAATTAACCTTTTGTATAAATGTCGTTTCATTGGTCAAACTGAATGCGTTCGGATGATGTTCCCAAAGTGAATATTTGTATTCACGCTTTTTCGTTTCCTGTCTCAGTTTTTCGAGCGAATTTACAAACTCATGTTCTTTCAAATAATTAATTACACGCCTTGCCGTGATACCGTTCGTATAGCGTAAAACTTCCGAAGGTTTCCGGCTTCCATCTGTAATTAAATGGTAATGGTCAGGCATAATAACATATGCGAAAATTAAAATATCTGCTGATTTCCGTGCTTCATCCAGGGCATTCGCCGTGATTTCTTTTAATTTTTCGGTGCGGAAAACAGGCAGACGATTATTTGTAACTGAAGTCAAATAATAAAATGGAGTGTCTTTCGAGATTCTCATCATAGTTTGAGGCGCAGCCTCGAAGATTTGCGAGTTTGACGGAAAGGCATAGCCTTTCCGCACATCAGGCGGCATAGCCGCAAAAGAAAACTTTCATTAAACCAATCCAAACAATTCAACAAAATGCGCTGTAAAAAGTTGTCTTGCGAGCAATCTTTTGTATTCTTCCGAACCGCGCACGTCAGAAATCGGGCTGATTTCGGTTTGGAGAATTTCGTTGGCTTCGTTGATATTTGCTTCGTTTATTTCTTTACCACACAAAAATTCGGAAGTTTTTCGCAAATAAAGCGGAATCGGGGAAACTCCGCCAATAGAAACGTGGGCTTTGGTGATGCGCGGAAACCCGTCCGCTACCGCAGACGGTTCTGACTTGAGCGAAATTGCCGTGTTGACCGAGGCAATATCTAAGTAAGTTCGTTTGCAGACTTTTTCAAAATTGAAATGTGTGAAATCTTTTCGGAAACGGATTTTGGAGATGAATTCGTCGTCTGATTTGGCTAATTGTTTGTAGCTGAGATAAAAATCGCGCAAAAGTAAAACCCGGTCGCTACCGCTCGCGGTTCTGACAGTGATTTCCGCATCGAGCGCGAGAAACCAAGCCGTCATATCGCCGATCGGTGAAGCGTTGACGAAGTTTCCGGCAATCGTTGCCATATTGCGAATCGGCGTTGATGAGATCAGCTTTAAATGTTTGTAAAGATTCGGAAAAAGTCTTAGAAAAATCTCGGATTCGAGCAAATCCGTAACCACGACCGACGCGCCGATTTCGACAAATTCGTCGGTTTCGGTGATAAATTTCAGCTCGGAATTGTCGAAAAGATTTTGCGCGTCCGAATGCGTCATCTCTTCCGGTGTTTGAACATACAGATCAGTTCCGCCGGCGGTGAATTTGGGATTTTGGATTGTAGATTGCGGATTTTCAGATTTCAGATTTGAAATTTCAGATAAACGGTCTTTGATGCCCGAAAAATATTCGGGAACGATTTCTTTTTCGATATTGACCTTTAAACGACTGACATTTCCGATGACCGATTGCTGACCGCCGACGATATTTTCGCAAGCGCGTTCGATTGATTTGTAACCCGTGCAGCGGCAGATATTTCCGTCAATCGCGGAAATCGCCGAATCGATACTTTTTTCACTTTCGTCAATGCAAAAATTCGTCAAAGACATCACAAAACCGACCGTGCAAAAACCGCATTGCGTTCCCGATGCTTCGACCATCGCGTGTTGAACTTGCGTTAATTCGCCGTCTTCCCGATTAATTCCTTCGACAGTTACGATGTGTTTTCCGTTCGCGTTGGCGATCGGCATCAAACACGAAGTTTGCGTGCGATATTTAACTTTTTCGTCCGTCAATTCGCCGACAATAATAGTGCAAGCACCGCAATCGCCTTCACGACAGCCGATTTTCGTGCCTTTCAAATTTTTGTGATACCGCACAAAATCCAAAACCGTTGAACCTTTCGGCAAATCGGTTTCGATTGTCTGATTGTTCAAAATAAATCGAATCATAGATATTTTGAACCACATAGAAACATAGAAGACATAGTTTTTTGATTCT
>Ga0209480_10003121_pt1 | contig 10947 bp, 20 predicted proteins | sample JI61114C2DNA_FD_187501 | JGI IMG/M metagenome (GOLD analysis project Ga0209480, IMG submission 187501) | Wastewater effluent complex algal communities from Wisconsin, to seasonally profile nutrient transformation and Carbon sequestration -... | ecosystem: Engineered > WWTP > Effluent > Algae...
CACCCCCATAAAGTTCTGGTTAAGCTGAGAAATTCGATCGTGAGCGTCCACAGACGTAGTCTTCATTATCGTCCCCTAAGACTGCAACCGGTTCATATGCCGGTTATGTTGTGTATCCTTGTATCGTGGCTCGAATATCTTCTTGCGTCTGCGCGGGGTATCAGGGTGTTCATAGTAGATAATAGAATCCAGATGTGGATCGGTTTGTTGCTGCCCTGGCGACCCACTCGGTTTTATCGCCCTGGATTGATAGCCGCGTTCTGCTTCCAGCATTATCTACTGCATATTGGCGTCCATCTTATAATTATTCATGACGAGCGAAATATAAAACCTCAAGCGATTCGTGAAGGATGAGGAGAATATGCTCGGCATTCTGCAGCGCTACTTCGAACGTTACCAAAAGCGTGAAGAGGAGGTGAGCAATGAAGCAAAGGTAGCCAAGTAGCAGTTAGGTTAAATTGTTGCTTTGGAAGGAAGTGATAAGGGCAAGAAACTTGCGAGTTGGCTCGCAATGAGCTACGATATGTACAACCTCAAGCTCGATAACGTTGAAGACACTGTGAAGAAGTTCCTTCCGGCCGTGCAAGAGCTGAGAGACCAATTGAGTTCGCTGAAAGAGACAACCGATTAGTAATACAAGCACGAGCGGAAGCTGACTCCCGAGGCGAGGACAGCAGTCATCAACAGGCTAAAATAGCTGACCCGTAAGTACCTGCAGCAGCGCTTGACCATGCACCGGCTGATCTAAGAGTACCATGCAAAGAGCTGCCTGAGTGAGTTCAGTCAGTACATCGAGCGAGTCACCAACCTTATGCAGAAGATGAAGAACGTCTCTTGATATTATTTTCAAATGATTCTCTAGGAGCACTTTTAACTTCTGATCAAGCATCTCTACAACTACAAGATCGTCGTGACAGCATCAACTGCCTCCAAAGTCTTGTTTGAGAAGAAAGGGCTCACACCCGCCATGTTCCTTCGGCCGTTCTTCAAGCCGGTACCCAAGAGTAGCGACTTCACGCTCATCGATGTCGAGGATTACTGCCAGCCCAAGGAGAATGTCCTGTTCGAACGTATACGGGAGACCCTCGCCCGTTCGGTGGTCAACCCCAAGAACATAAGTCGCGAGAAATACAGCACCCGTAATGAAGTGGAGGATCACATAAACAACCAAGGCTTCCTCTGGTTTTTAGAAGCCAGTAAACTGTACATGGACAGCGTGTCCTATGAGTATGAGGTGACTACCATTGACCAACCCATGGCGGTTGTGCACATCATCAGCATAGATGACGAAAACTTCAGCCAATAGTATATCAAGGTGGTCAAGGCCACCAATTAACTGCTGAAGATGGCGTACAAGTTGAACCCCACCCAATACCTAAACCTGGAGATCATGGTGGTAGTGCTTATCGATCGCAGCAACAACCGCACAATTGAGTAAGCACTGAAGTGCAGCAATCTGCTCAAGGAGGAACATCGAGTCAAGGGAAATTTCATATGCCGAATAGAGGTCAACACACCCGAGGCAGAGGACATGACACTGTGGTCAAGCTTCAGAAGAAACAGCTATGCTTATAAGGTAACCCTCAAGGAATCCGATGTTGTGCGGTTGATGAGTCAAGAGGCCTACGATAAGCTGAATACTCAATCCAACGACTTCCAGCTAATCGTGAGAGAGGGTATATCGAAGCGTATAGATTACCTCACAAGGCAGTACAAAGAGTACTCCAAGGTGTCCAACAGAATATTTGGCGCACTGAACAATGCCAACCTCGATAAGGATAAGTACTCTGCTTCGGAGGCGGAGATCCGCGAGCTGGGGGACCTGTACTTCATCGAGCGCGAGCACAAGAAGGCCTACGAATGCTACAAATAGCTGAGTGGGAAGTGGGAGAACCGCAACAAGAGGATCTACGTGTCACTGCTGGAGATGATTAGCCACTGCCACGTCTTTTCCAAGATTCTGCAGTTCGCTTTGAAGGGAGATCCGTACGCGCATCTAGAGAAGGAAGCCAAGGTCATTTTAGATCACAGTTCTTTCTTCCTGAAGTATAGTGTGCTGATGGTGTACTCCCTGTACGTGCTCAAGACCTTCAGGAAAGAGTTCATCAAGGAGGTGTTTTACCCCAGGCTCAAGCAACGGTTCAAGGCTGAAGTACCTGTCCCACCAGTGATGGCATTCTTACTCGAGGAACAGTATGCCACTTTCCACCTGAACTTTCAGCCAGTGATTGAGTATAGAAACTATGCGAGTTCCATGCTCAAGGTGGGAATGCACTTCCTCGACGCTAGACTAACAACCAATGCTTATCGATGCTTCTTGATTATCGAGAACATCTATCGCAACAGCTTCACCGTCATTGAGATCTTCGTATACACGTACCTCGCCAAGATGTGCATGGAGAATAAAAATTTCCCTTTGTGCGTCAGCTATCTCCGGAAGGGGTGGAACATTCTCAGCAGCCGCATTAACGACGACAAGTATCACCAGTTTGTCAAGAACTACGACAAGATTGCGTCGGGGTTGGAAGACTCTGGGGCCGGCCATTACCTCGAAAAGGAAGGTCTGAAACTAAAGTATCCGCTACCTATGGGGATTGACGTGTCAACTGAAGATGATATCAGTGATGAGAAGCTGCCGAGGATGAACTCGTTCAACAGCAAGCCGGACGGAACACTGAGCAGCCACACCTGGACCGAAATGGGTTCTGAGTACTTCGGCAGCGACAATATTTCTAAGAACAACAATGCTCTGTAATACCGCAAACTAGGTGGATTCGACGCTCAAACTATTGAGCAGAAGTACTTAGCATACCGATACAAGCCAATCGGAATCGCTGGGAGGCAGGTTGACAAGAATGCGAGGATGTGCTTTCTGAATGAACGGATTCGGGTGCAAGTAATGCTGCAGAACCCCTTGAACCAAGAGATCGATGTTACGAAGTGCACATTGAAATTCGGTGAGGCAGTAGCTGGTACCGACTACACCTGCTAACCGGCTTCCCAGAACATTAAGTTCAACAAGAACCAATAACGAATAATCGAGTTCACTGTGATTCCCAAGCGAACTGGCATGCTGGAGCTGACGGAGATCTGCTGGAACTTCAACCGTCTGCACAATAGTCACTTGATACCCGAGTACAACAAAGAAGGCTTTGTAAACTACTACTTCAAGTTCAACGTTAGAGAGCAAGGTGGGCAGCTTCGGCTGGTTGCGAAGCCTAATAGCCAGAGTATGTTCGTTGGCGAACTACAGCGTGTGCCAGTTATGTTCATCAATGAAGGCACCTAGCCGATCGATGAAATCGCAATAGTGGCCAACGACTAGCGGTTGTTTGGTTTCAGAATGCAACGCACCGATATCAAACTGGCAGCAGGAGAGCGCTACGAGTATTTCTTTGATATCCGAGTCTACGACTAGAAATGTGACCGGTTCAAACTGCTGTTCATCTACCGGAGCAAGGACTCAGTAAGGTTGAAGCGTCTGATGGTGAAGTTCTCGCCTGACGTGGTTGTGCAGTTCCGGGATATCAAGTGCTAGAAGATATCGTCACACATCCACATCCTCACGTTCGAGATGCACAACATGAAGGAGCGGGATAACCTGATGAAGTCTCTCAACATTATGGAAGACTCAACTGAAAATTTGGTTTAGTTGGAACGGTTGGCCATTGGCGATGGCTTTAAAATTATCAAGCACGAGTCCACCAAAGCTGCTGACAGATCGGTTTTCACCTTCTTTCTGCAAAAGAATCCGCATTCGGTCAATGAAACTCTCAATTTCAGGGACTGTCCAGTCGAGGAAAGCACTTACAGCAAATTTGTAGAGGCAGATGAAAAGCAACGCAAGCAGTAATGGGCTAACTTCGAGAATAAGTACTACCCGTACGATCACGTGGACCGTATGAACATGATTCTGGTGTTCAGGAACGGCAGCAGGCAAGGCATCTACCATCCGGAACGAATAGCAACCAACCCAAAACTCTTGAAGATTTTGGATCGGACAGGTAGGATTGAAGACTACCTGCTTCCGTTTAACTTCTGCATACGGTACCCCTCCGAAGTGGAGCATAACTTCGCTGTAAACCCAGTCCTTGCAGTGGATGTCTAGGTCAACATTAAGAATATCTTCACCGAGAACTAAATGGTGCTGACAGTAGAGTTCATGGACGATGAACAGTCATCGGGATTTTGGGAGGGGACTACTCTACACGAGCTACGACTCAAGAAAGATGAATAGGCACAGCTTTCGATAAAATACATGGTAACCGATGCTGGTCTATACGACCTATCGCGTATTAGGTACGTGCTGCACAAGGAACGCAACAAGGCGCCGATAGTAATCATGCACAACATCCACGAACACATCTATATGGAGGTCACCAATGAGAAATCCTTTTCGAAACCCAAACAACCACAACCTGTAGAAATGACCAGCGATCTGCTGCTCTGAACCAATATGAAATAAAGTCACAGTGGCCGGAACGTTGGTTTGCGGCTTTTCTTGAAATTTGTTCGAACGAAACCTTCGGAGTCCATTCGTTAGTAGTCGTAATCCTACTCTTGTATGGGTTCTGGTTCGATTTATGTGGTGGCCGGTTCGGGAGCACTCATGGTGATGATGAGCAGACGGCCTTGCTCATCGGCAATAAGCGCTTTTCCATGTTCTATTTACTCCAGTGAATCAATATCCAGGACAGATTCGGCTGTAGTGAGGATAGTGCCATCTAACCATCTCTAAAGTCTCTGGTTGTTGATGTTCCATGTGTAGTAACCCAAATCGTTACAGTCCATCCCCGACCAAAGCAGATGCTTTGGAGTCTCAGGACTATTTACAGAATACTTTTTGACAATGTCGCCATCCTTCAGTAAGAACAGATGGTGATCTGTGGTATGAACCCTTAGATAAGCTCCATCGGCAGTTATTGATGAAGCCGAGTTGTTGAGTCTTTGTGACCACTCCACGGAATCTTCCTCGTCGGCTTGTGTCAGGTCAAAACTACTAACAATGCCGTCTAGTCCACACCCGTATAGATTGCTTGGGCGTAGCTTGTTGAACTCCAATCCTGCAACCTCCTCATTAAAGCATTCATCGAAGCACCGCAACTCAGCACGAGTTCGCGCATCCCAGAAAAGCAAGCTTCCCGTGGCGCCACCGGCTATGGTGCTGGCTCCATCCATCGCTGCCGAATAGAACTAGTTCTGGTTTTCTATGTTCGCCATTAAACTTACTTTTGAAGCATCCAACCTGCTTAAACACTCTCTCGTCATAGAGCCGTACCGACCCATCGTTACTAGCTGTCAGAATTGCTCCACCTCCAAGTACAACGTTGTTGATGCGTTTCGTATGTCCAGTCTTCAGAAGCTCCAACTTGCCGTTGGCTAAGTGTAGCAGCTGCACCGTATGGTCGTCCAGCGCGTAGGCAAGCTTGCCTTCATGCAGTCGCGATTTGCACAGGGACCTCCCGTTGAGCTTGCCTATTTCCTGCCAACAATTATGCGTTGGCTCAGCTATCATCGAATAATTACGCACGTTCATGAGGAAGCTCGCGATATTGGTGCTATTGTTGGCAGTGGCCACAAGCCTTGAGTTTGGTTTGAGCGTCGATGCCTACGAGACACAGTGCTTCTACGAGCAGTTAGGTACCCAGCGACTAATGTTTCAGCGGCCCAAGCGAAGTATGTCGTGGAGATCATCCCTGATGACCGCAGTCGATATGAGTTTGCCATTCGCACCACTGGTGACAACGCACAGGACATCTTCGTTAAGGAGACCACAGGAGATCACGAGCAAGTACTTGATGCACTACCACGTAGATTCGTCTGAGCAAGTTCGCACCCGAGCAAAACTACTACTCATTCTGCACTCGAAACTTGCTGGACGTGCCACTGCGCATTTCCTTCAAGCTGCAAACCGGGTTGGAACTCATGGAGCTTGAAGTGCTTCCCGACAAGACCGACAACGAGTACCTGGACAACGAGGTGAAGTTCCTTGAGTAGCAACATAACGAGCTGTTCAAGAGCCTGGAGGCCATAGAGAGCGCACGTGAGACAACCAACACGATGATGAATTTGATGAGCAGCAAGATCATCGGGTTCGGCATCGCCGGGTTCTTGGTGATCATTGTGGTGAACTACTGCTTCTACCGGTAGGTCAAGAAGACTCTGGAGAAACGCAAGCTGATCTGAGTGTGTGAACAAATGCATATCAATTAGTAATGGTAATCAAGTCAGACGCGTCAGTTCGTAGTTGACAAGCTCACGAAGTTATTAGGGTGGGCAGTGCTTGATGAAGCTACAGAGCTGGCTGCTGTTAAGTTTGAGATACTCGTGCTATCCGAGCAAACGATCGTAGCCAGCGATCAGTGCAAGGCAGTAGATACTGCGTAGGCACTACTAGCTGTTCTTGTGGTTGGAATAGGCTTCCATCATCAACTTCCGTGCTTTCTTCTGAGCTCGCCACAGATAGTAGCGATCTGACTTATCCTTCTCGAATATTACGCTGAGTTGCACTGAGTTATTGCTCAGCTCTGTTGTCTGTTCAATGTACGATTCGAGTCTTTCATTGCACTTTTGCACCTCCATGAGCAGTTACACCTCGAATTCGTGGAGGTCAAGTCTTCCCATTGGAAACATGTCCTAGACAGTTGGGTCTTTCGTTGTGATCTTACACATCAATTCTTCCCGGCCAACGATAAAAAGGTTTACGCAGTGGCACAGTCTACTTAGGGGCTCTGCTGGATAGAACTACCTGAAGTTTAACAATAGGCTTTGAACAACCCAACCGAGCACCTTGACCACTTGAATCAGGTAGCTTACGAAGCGACTGGGGTACTCCACTATTGGCTGAAATATTCTGAGCCCAATAATCTCAGTCCAAGTCAGCCTCTACTCCTGCTTGAACTTCAGCATACCTCGGATCAACTATCGCAGTGGCTAGCCGATCTCTGGATTTTCTGGAAGTTGAATTAGACCTGAGTGTGCCTTCGTCTTCTCGGCAATTATTATTTTGAGTCGCTTGACATCCTTCTCCAAGAATGGCACGGTGGCGTAGATCATGAAATAGACGATGACCCCCAACGACCACACATCGCACCGGTCATCATAAGCTTACATGTTCAGAATTTCAGGGGCGCTGTACATGGGTGTTCCAATATTGAACGATTTGCTTGTGTAGCGGTACGTATTCATCACATCGATCAGTTTAGCGCATCCGAAATCGCCAATCTTTACTGTTGGACCGTTCAGCAGAATGTTTTCTGGTTTGAGATCCCGATGGAGAATGCCTTTTTAGTTGAGTGCCATGCACCCGTACAGAATCTGGCGGATGATGGAGATAACATCCTCTTAGCTTGGCCCACCTCCCAGCTTTTTATGATCCGAAACGTAGTTGAATAGATCACCGTCACAGCAGTATTCCATTACGATGTACAGGGCATGTTGCAGTCTTTCGCCCTCATTATCCTCGTCGTAGAAGTACTATGCTGATTGGAATACCGTACCTCTATAATCCGCACGATATTCGGATGGGAAGTCTTCATCATCACTCGAATCTCAGTTTCAAACAGCTTCTCGCGACCGTAAATGTTGGGGATCTTCTTCATAGCGAACGTCTCACCAGTGCTTATTAGATTCACCTCCAAGACCTCTCCAAAACTTCCTAGGCCAATTCTCCTCACAATGCGATACTTGCTCAGCATGGGCTATAATAGATAGTAACATTTATGGATGACTTTTTTGAGTTCAACGAAATCGAGACCTAGCAAGCTGGTATGGAGTACCTCGAACTGCCAAATGAGAACGTGAGCAACGACCGTGATGAGAAAGAGTACGTATGTGTGAGCTGTGACAAACACTACCAGGCGATTGACATGCTGCACAGCCATATGAAGGAGCACGAGTAGCATCAGTCTTCCCAACAGGAATCGGGAAGGCCAAGGCATGGCGAGCAGTACCAGTGGTAGTTGATGGTTAATTCAGCGACTTCAGCAACTGTTCAAAGACCTTTTCACTGCAAGCACACTTAGAAAAACACGTACGTGGTCATATTGATGAACGAATTTTCGAGTGCAACTACGAAAACTGTTCTCAGAAGTTCAACTTCGTAAGAAAGGGGTTACACAGAAATCAAATCTCAAGCGCCATGAAAAGGTGCATACCCAGGAAAAGCCATTTTTGTGCCAACAGTGCGAAAAGAGTTTTGCTACAACGACGAATCTCAAACAGCATCTGCAGATTCACATGGGGCAAGTATGTTTTAGTTTAGGGTAGAATAAGCGGGAGATCTATGAATGTACCATCAATGGGTGCAACAAGAAGTACTTCTACCTGTGCAATTTGAAGAAGCATAAGAAGGAGCACTCGGATGATAGATAAGTGCCAGCCACAGAGCCATAGGAAGTGACCTTTTCGGTGAAGTACAATGGAGTAAGAGCAACTTTCAACAGTGCACAAGCTCCAGTCTAGGAGAGTTCTCTTTACTACAGGCCGAGCCGAAGGAGCGAAGAAGAGGAGCTGGACAAATAAACAGCCTAAGAAATGACATACAGGCCTGAACTGGTTGGCAAAGACATTGCACAGTTCATCAGTGGCCTGTTTGAATCCATAAAAGAACGGCCAATCGCATCAGTTGTGATCGTGATGCCGACTCCAACCGAACTGAAGGTTGGAGTATTGATGGACTCGTTGGTGCGTAGCCTCACTTCGCTTCCAACAGACAAAGTGCTGAAATAAGTCCACTTTTGCGAACTAAAGAAGGAAGACGTAGGAATGATCTCCAACAGTTTCTTCGAGAAACACATAAAGTCCACCACTCTGGTGAAAGACGAAGACCTCTGACAGTTATGTTGCATAAACTCTACTATCAGAACATACTGCCCATGCTCATGTCACGCTCATCTCATTTTTTTACGGGTACCGGTGCTGGGGTGTTCTCCTTACCCTTGACGGTGACTCGCTGTGAGATGTTCTTGGACTGCTCCTTGACGTACGTGAAGATAGCGTTGATGTTGTTGATCAGTGTGGCTGACTCTTCTGATTTCTTCAGAGTTGGGGCGCCCTTCTTAGTTGTTTCAGGTGCACCTCTCGGTGAGCGAACAAGCTGCGTATTTGTCGCCGGCTCGTTCTTCTTAAAGAAGGTTTTAGGTTTGGACTCAGGTTTGGATTCACTCGATTTTATGGTTGCAGTTGGTTCTTTTGACTTGTTTTAGAGGTTCGGGTTGAGAGTTACGAGTGTGCTTGCTGGTAGCTACTTCATGGAGGCTGTATGCCTACTTTCCAGTGGACGCTTTTGGTAGGTGTTGATAGACGACTTCAAAGTTGCTGGACTTCTGCTCGGTGCTGATCCCTTACCAATGTGCTATCGGTCGTCGGGAGTTGACATCGATCCTGTAAGTTTGATCTTTTCTAGCTGGGTTGTCAACTCAGCCAACATCTTCTGCTGCTCGTCCTGTTTACTGAGACTAGCCTTCGAGAGAGACTTGATCTCCTCTTCCATCTTATGAAGCTTTGCCGTTGTCTCTTTCAGCTCTCCTTCTTTTTTGTGAAGAATGGCATCAAACTTCGACCGGTTGGTCATGGATTCCTTCTCCAGTTTCCAGATACGATCCTCCAATTTGTAGATCTGCTATTTCGACTGACAGATGAGCTGCTTATGCCTCTTTCGAAGCTCGATGAGCTGTGTTCTAAACGATTCTTATTCCTCGCTGGTTATTTGATGCTGACTTTTCTCCATATCGGCCTGTTCAATCTTGGGGAGTCCTCGCATCGATTCTTTTACTTCGAAGAAATGAAACGTCTTGGCCAGGAGAAACTACATCAAGATTATCAGGTTCTCCTGCGATCGCAAATCAGTTGCAACATCCTTCACAAAGCAGTTGATGGCCTCTTTGAACTAGTGAACATGGAACTGTTTGTCCATCACCACCCGCTCATCGATCTCTGAGAACTTAATCTGGAAAAGCTCCCCAATGTCCAAGCAAGTTTCGGTTCTTGCCGATTCGGACTCTACAGTCACCACTGGCCTCCTCAGGGATTCCACCAACCTCGCATGAATCTACTGCTCCAATCGTTCGAAACTGAACCTCCGGTTGGTAGTTCTTATGCGTTGCGTTGCTGACAGTTGGAGGTACTTTAACCGAATTTCTTCAATCATTTCATCGTATTTCTGAGTTGGATTCTTTTCCTGGAGCACTGCTTCTAACAGCTGCCCGGACAGATCCTTAACATGATTGTAAGCATTGAATTGCTTGATTGCACCAACCGTTTCAATGTTGATTTCAGACTTGCGCTCATAGTAGACCTCCTGGAAGTTTTGCAGATCCTCGTAGCTCATCAATACCTTGTCAAGATTGGCAACCATGCAGTCCTTCTCTCTCGTCCATTTAGGCTTAATACCAATGGCTTCGAAGATGTTGTCAACTTCCTGCCTGAGTCCCTACAACTTTCGTTTGATGCTTAACCGACTTGATAGGATCAGCAATGCCAACAATAGTTCGTTATCCAGGAGATGTTTCATCTGTCCAGGCGACTCAACAGTCAGTGTCAATGTTACCTCCTCATCCAAAACCGGTTGAGCCCAGAGTGCGACCTCCCCGAACAGATCGAACTCGAAAGTGTAAGTAAACGGTGGTAGCCGCGGCATTTGTTCTAAGCAGAACCTGAACTCTTTCTCTAAGGTCGCTTCACTGCTTACTTGATTTGAGGTAGGCTAAGCGATAGCTTGACTCCGACATTTAACGTACCGGGAATATCGTATTATAATCGACCGCACTCTTATACGAGATGGAGATCGAAGAGAGTGACTCAGGGCTGAAGAACCTGCCCATGGTGATTCGCTGTGAGGGTGGTGAGAAGGTCTACCCAAAAGGCACCTTAAGCTTTGATGAGGAAGGCTATGAGTATACAGTGGCCGACGGGCCTGCCTTCCACTTCACCTATGAAGATACCGTG
>Ga0209480_10003123_pt1 | contig 10943 bp, 8 predicted proteins | sample JI61114C2DNA_FD_187501 | JGI IMG/M metagenome (GOLD analysis project Ga0209480, IMG submission 187501) | Wastewater effluent complex algal communities from Wisconsin, to seasonally profile nutrient transformation and Carbon sequestration -... | ecosystem: Engineered > WWTP > Effluent > Algae...
TCAGCACCACGCCGAGCACTTTTAAGAAGTTCCGCTATCCCATGGCGGGACAGACCAGTCATCAGGTAACGCTTGGCGTGTACGACACGCGCACTGGCAAAACCGTTTTCATCAAGCCGGAAGGTGCTCCGGAACATTACCTCACCAACATCAGCTGGGACGCGGACAACGCGCACATCCAGATCATCCTGCTGAACCGCGCCACGGACAATTTCAAAGTGATACGCTACGATGTCGCCACCGGGAAGCCCGTGCGCACGCTCTTCGAGGAATCGGACCAGAAGTGGCTGGAACCGGAGCATCCGCTCACTTTTCTGAAGAAAACACCGGGCCAATACATCCACTGGAGCCAACGCGACGGCTGGTGGCACTTGTATCTTTATGACGTCGAAAAAGGCATGGTGCGCCAATTGACAAAAGGGAACTGGGTGGTGAAAGAGCTACTGGGACTGGACATAAAAGAACGCTACGCCTTTGTGGAAGGCACAGCACAGATCGACACGAAGGATCCCAAGGGTGCTATGGAAACACAGCTCTACCGCGTGGAGCTGTCCACTGGAAAAACAATGCAGTTGACGCAACAGCCGGGAACGCACCACGGCCAGCTCAGCAGCGACGGCAGCTACATCATTGACCAATGGAGCAGCCTCACCGTGCCCGGTCGCACGGAGGTATTGGATGCCACTTCAGGTAAGGTGAATAAGACCTTGCTCATCGGAAAGCCGGGGCTGGCGGAGTACCAAGTAGGCACGGTGGAATTCGCTCAAGTGACCGGCGAGAATGGCGACATCCTTAACGCACGTATCATTAAGCCAAGCGGTTTCCAAAGTAGGGAGCAATACCCGGTGATCGTGTACACCTACAACGGTCCGCATGTGCAATTGGTCACCAACAGCTACCTCGGCGGGGCATCACTCTGGATGTTGGAAGCGGCTGAACGTGGTTACATCATTTTCACCGTGGACGGCCACGGCAGCGGCAATCGCGGGCTGGCGTTCGAGCAGATCATCCACCGCAAGCTCGGCATTACTGAAGTGAAAGATCAACTGCACGGTGCCGACTACCTGAAAAGCTTGCCCTACGTGGACGGCTCACGCATGGCCGTTCACGGTTGGAGCTTCGGCGGCCATGTCACTGAGGCGCTCCTGTTGCGCGCACCGGATGTGTTCAAAGTAGGCGTGGCCGGTGGCGCCGTGCAGGATTGGAAGCTCTACGAAGTGATGTATACCGAACGTTATATGGACACCCCGGAGGAAAATCCGGAAGGCTATGCAGAGACTGCGCTGCCCGACAGTGCCGCCAACCTGCGGGGCGACCTGCTATTGATCCAGGACAACATGGACGAGACCGTGGTGCCCGAACATGCCCTTCGCTTCCTGAAGAGCTGCGTGGACAAAGGCGTACACCCGGATTTCTTTTACTATCCCGGCCATCCGCACAATGTGCGCGGCAAGGACCGGATACACCTGTACTCGGAGATCTTGGATTACATCGACGCCCGTCTCAAGCCGACGGTCATGGATCATTGATGGCCGCAACCACATTCATCACTTGCCCCGCTCCGGCGAATAGAACGAACTTTGCAGGCTTAGGCGTTCTAGATTATCGGAAAGCACCATGAAGTCGACCCATCCAATTTTGCCGTTTCTGGCCTTCGTGTTTACGGCGCTAGTGCTTTCAGCCTGCCAGACGATCGATGACCAGCCTATACCTCCAAGCACCGGTCCCGATGCGCGTTCAGCCTTCACTGGCACGTACGTCATGCGGGATTCTTCCTGGTTCAACGGTGCACCTGTCGACCCGCCCTTTGTTTACTACATTTTAGCTGTTACCACGGAAGGAACCCTCGCTGACACCCTGTTTTTCAATCACCTTGGGAATGGTGAGGAAACCTACTACGCTATCCTTTCCGGCAACAACTTCATCTTTCCGGCTCAAACGGCCGGCGTGAATTTCACTTTGAACGGTGATGGGGCATTTACGGACAGCACCGTGTTCTATCAAACCTTGGTCGGTAGCGCCTTCAGCCGCGGTAGGGGTGTCCGCCAATGAAACGGCAGTTGAACTGGTATTAGCCTGATCGGTTTTTACAGCGCCACCACGCGCTCCACGAAGCTGCGCTCCGTGGTACGGATCACAACCACATAGGTGCCGCTACCGGGGAGCCGTAATTGCCAACTTCCCCGGTTGTAGCCCAAGCGTTCCGCGACTTTCCGCCCGCCGACGTCATATACTTCCAGGCCAAGGACGCGCGCATCCATGCCCGAAATGGTCAAGATGCCGTCCCGCACCGGGTTCGGGAAAATATGCACGCCGAGTTCGCGGAGGTCGTCAATGCCGGAGGAAAAGTCCACGATCGCATTGGACCGCACAAGGAAAGGTGCGTTGCCTTGGTTGTTGTACAGGTTTTGGAACAAGTCGATCTCCGGGCTGGTGTGCGTGAACATGTCCGCTACGAACCGCGGTGGCGCGGTCTGGTACCATACGTTGGCACGGATGTGCAGTCCACCGGTCTCACCATTCACCGGGACGTGGTAGTGGACCACATCCGTTCCACTGCCCTCCACACCGTTGATGTGGTTGAAATCAGGGTCAGTGAACGCGGCGCCCACGATGCGCGCGGTGTCCCAAGTGATGTGTGTGCTGCTGAAGCCGGATGGGGCAAGCCTGTTGTCTTTTAACGGTTCTTTAGCGCGCTCCAGCACTGTGGTGAAATCGCCATTCACGTCGCCCATTACCATTTCATAGATCTGCACCATGTTGGCCGTGGTGATGATGTCGTGGTGCGGTTCCCATATGGGATCGATCCCTTCGATCTCGCCACCATCGTTGAAGCCTCCGTTGTGGTAAAGCGTATCTCCAATGTCGTCCGTAACGGTCAATTCCACCCATGCGCGACGCGAAGGATAGCCGCTGGGGAATTTATGCCCGGCCAGGTTGGTGAGCTTAACGTCCACAAAAGCGGTGTCCGCTGTGCGACTGGCAACGGAGGTCTCCAATAACAACGTATGCTGGCGCAGCATGCGGTTCGTGCGTTCAATGGTGCTGTCAAACTGGGCATCGGTGGCGGTAACATTTAACGTATCGCCGTTTTCCTTCAGCATGTTCAGCATGAACAAATTCGCGCCGGCGAAATGGTGTTGGCCGAACGGGGTTTTTGGTTGAAGAAAGATGTAGTTGGCGGATAATACAACGCCGATATCGTCATCCAGCAAGGGAACATGGCAACCTTGGCAGGTAATGCCGGTCTCTGGATGTTCCCGGTTGTTGAATTCCGAGTTCAACCACTCGTGATAGGTAGCCTGTTCGGTGAATTCATCGCCGGATGGATTTCCGTCGAGATCGGCGGTCTCCGTGATCAATGTGTGGCAACCGGCGCAGAGTCCGGCATCGAGTATCTGTGCCCCGTACTTCGGGGCATAGCCGACAAAAGATTCCATCGGTGCACCAAAAATGTCGACATCCGCGTATGGACCGAACAGGGGTCGGTTCAACGTATCGAAATGCAAGTTTCCGCTGAAAAACAGCTCGATGCTGTCTTCGCGCTGGATGTGGCAAGGCACGCAGCTCACTCCGTCGATCGCGATCGTATCCTGCTCCAACTGCGCAATGGAATATAGTCCTTGCCCGGTGTAGTGATTTTCAAAATTGCCCATCGGTGCATGGCAGCTGGTGCATTTGTTTTCCAGCGCGGCCTGGTGGGCAGGGTTCACCTGAACCTCGTGGCTCACTTTGGCCCGCCAAAAAGGATCGCGAGCGGCGTTGGCCATGATGCTGCTGCGCCAGTCATCGACAACATTCACATCCTGTCCTTCCGCTGTTACACTGGCATATCCTGAAGGATCATGGCCGTGGCACCCGGCACAATTCCCGCTGGCCATGAAGTAGGTGTTCTGTCCGGTGGCCAATGCCCGTTCCTGCGTTCCCCTGTAGGCCTCGACCTCTTCCGGCGTGTGGTAAGCATGTGCCACGGGCACGCCGTTGCCTTGCCATGCAACGAGCACCAACCCCGCGCACACCAGGGCAACAACTACCAATAGCTTCGGAAAATGGGAAACAGACCGTGCTGCCATGGCACCAAAATACGCGAAATGAGCGTGTGCCGGATTAAAGATTGCCGGGATACAGACTAACTGCCCCGCTGTGCCCCTTTATGCATGGGCTTGGCTTTCGCCTTGGAAGCCCCGCCACCTTTGGGTGTCGCGGATTTCTTCACGGCAGCTTTTTTCACTGCGCCTTTTGCGGCAGCTTTCGCCTTAGGTGCTGCCTTCCCTTCCTTTTCATCCTTTTCCTCACCCTTCTTGGAAGCTCCTTTCTTCTTTTCTACCTCGAACAGGCCGGCAGCCACCAGCATCTGGTACCACACAAAGAACTTCCGCACGTCGCTGGAATAGATGCGCTCCCGGTCATAGTCCGGCAGTGCTTCGCCCAACTTGTCGTACAGCGGCTCAATGTCTCCCTTGGGATCCACGCTCAGCTTGCCTTTTTCGATGGCATGCATTTTCGCCATTACGTCGGAAAGCAGCACATCGTCGCCTTTTGTGTACATGCTGATCTCGTCCAAGGTGCTCACGCGCACGCTGGAATGCACCGGTATGCGCTTTTTATCGGTGAGCGATTCGGCGATCAAGGCTTGGCGGCCTTGGGCCACTACGCGGTACAAACCGGATTTACCGGTGATGGAAATGATTTTGGAGAGGTCCATGCAAGTGGGTTTGCAGGCACAAACATAGGCAGTGCCGGGCTGGAACGGATGGAACAAGGTCCCAATTCCACCGAATCGGGGCGGTTCAGGTCTTTTGCTTCCGCTTGCGAGCCGCTGGAAACAGGATATTGTTCAAGATCAACCGGTATCCCGGCGAGTTGGGAAACAAGCTGAGGTCCGTAGGTGGATCTCCCACCATGTGCTGGTAATCCTCCGGGTCATGGCCGCCATAAAAGGTCCATTGGCCTAAGCCATATTCGCCGTGGACGTACTTCACCGTGCCTTGCGGCTTGTTTTCGCCCATGATGGTGACACCCGGCTTCACCAAGTTCTTGCGGAATGCGGTAGTCTGGCCCATGAAGCCGTGGATCACCTGCTCGTGGTCCTGACAGAGCATGGTGGGCACCACGTCCCATTTGGCACTGAAATCGAACAAGGTGAAAAAATCCCGCGTTTCACCGATGCTGCCGTGAATGTCCGTGGCATCGATGTCGCTGAACTCATACACCATGGGATCGGTGATGATGTGGAAATCCTTGAAAGCAAAGGTGCTGTTGAAGTCGAGCTTTTGCTGGGCCTGGGCGTCGGGCGGGTCGCCGTCGAACGGGGTGTCGCATATGTCAACGCCCTCAGCTGCCAAGGCGATGTCGTAGCTGTCAGTACCGCTGCACATGGTGAAGAGGTATCCGCCGCCGGAAACATAGTCCCGGATCTTTGCGGCTACTGCACCTTTCATTTGGCTCACCTTGGCAAAACCGGTTTCCTTGGCCATGGCCTCCGCTTCCCGCACTTGATCCAAGTACCATGGCGCATTGCGGAATTGCCGATAGAACTTTCCGTATTGGCCGGTGAAGTCTTCGTGGTGCAGATGGAGCCAATCGTATTTCGGCAACACGCCGTCCAGCACTTCCTTGTCATAGATTTTTTCATAGGGGATCTCCGCGTAGGTCATCACCAGTGCGACCGCATCATCCCACGGCTGGAAACCGCCCGGCGCATACACGGCGATCTTGGGTGCTTTTTCCAGTTTGATCATTTCCATGTTCACCTCTGGATCGGAGATCTCCTTCAGGATTGCGTCGGCCTGCGCATCCGCGATGACCTGAAAAGCCACACCGCGGATCGTACACTCCTGCTCAATGGCCGGAATGCGGTCCACCATGAAGCTGCCGCTGCGGTAGTTCAACAACCAATCCACGGTGACATCCTTCTGCAAGGTCCAGTACACGATCCCGTATGCCTTCAAGTGATCCGTTTGGCTCTTGTCCATGGGGATCAGGATCTTCGATGCCACTGCTGGTGCCATGCATGCCATGAACATCCATGAAGCCACCAAAAGCCGCATACCGCGCATTAGGATCTGCGATTTAGAAAGGAGCTTCTTCGTCATCGTTCATCCGGCTGCTCCGCGTAATGGTCTGCATGCCTTCAGCATTGTGTCCCATGCCTCCTGCAAAGTTCATGCTGCTTGTTTCCAGGTCCGCGAATTTGGCAAGTTCGGAGATGAAACGCAGACGGACGTTATCAATTGCTCCGTTCCTGTGCTTGGCCACGATCACCTCACCGATACCCAGCGTGCTGCCATGCTCGTCCTCGAAGATCTTGTAGTACTCCGGGCGGTAGAGGAAGCAGACCAAGTCGGCATCCTGCTCAATAGCACCGGATTCGCGCAGGTCGCTCAACATGGGCCGCTTGTCGCCTCCACGGGTCTCAACCGCACGGCTCAACTGGCTCAGCGCGATGATGGGCACGTCCAATTCCTTCGCAATGCTCTTGATGGAGCGCGAAATGTTGCTGATCTCCTGCTCGCGGTTCCCGCCCCGGTTGCCCTCAGTGCCGGAAGTCATCAGCTGCAGGTAGTCAATGATGATGAGCTCCACGTTGTGCTGGCTCTTCAGGCGACGGCATTTGGCGCGCAGCTCGAAAATGTTCAGTGCGGGGGTGTCATCAATGAAGATCGGCGCATTGGTGAGCCGCGCGATATGCTGGTGCAGAATGGTGAATTCGGCATCCGTTAGTTCGCCCTTGCGCAACTTTTCGGAACTGATGCCGCTCTCGCTGGCGATGAGTCGTGTAACGAGCTGGGTGCTGCTCATTTCCAGGCTGAAAACGGCCACCGGTTTCTTGTGTTCCACCGCGATGTTGCGGGCCATGCTGAGCACGAAAGCCGTTTTACCCATAGCTGGCCTGGCCGCCACAATGATCATGTCACTGCGTTGCCAGCCGGCAGTGAGCTTGTCCAGTTGCGCAAAGCCCGTGGGCACGCCGCTGATCCCGCCGCCCTTGTTCTTGGAATTCTCGATCTGCTCAATGGCGCCCTGGATGAGGTCGCTCATCGGCTCGTAGTTGCGCTTGAGGTTGCCGCTGGTAACGGCGAACATTTCCTGCTCGCTTTTGTCCAACAGCTCGAAAACGTCCGTGCTGTCATCGTAAGCGTCGCGCATGGTCTCTGCGCTAATGCGGATCAGTTCCCGAAGGATGTGCTTTTGGCTGATGATGCGCGCGTGGAACTGCACGTTGGCGCTGCTGGCCACCTTGTTGGTGAGCTGGCTGATGTAGAACGCGCCGCCCACGATGTCCAGTTCCGCGCGCTTCTTCAGCTCTTGCGTCACGGTAAGAATGTCGATGGCCTGATCGGTGCGGAAGAGGTTCTGAATGGCGTCGAAAATGCGGCGGTGCGCATCCACGTAAAAACTCTCCGGCCGCAGGATATCGATGGCCTCGTTCACGGCATTTTTCTCCAGCATCATCGCGCCCAGCACGGCTTGCTCGAGTTCCGGCGCCTGCGGCGGAAGTTTGCCAGCCTCCATGGCCGTGTCGATCAATGAGGCCGCGGAACGGCGCTTGCGGTCCTTGCTAAAGGATGTGTTGGTCGAAATTTCGGGCATGTGGTTCGCCGTATGGGACAGGTTCGGCGGAAAGGGTCCCAAAAGTAATCCCGTAAGAGCGGCGGAAGGGTCGTTCTTTTCCCGGTCGATGAACATTGGGCAAGTTACGCGGCTGTTGATAGAATTTCTCCGCCGCGCCCAGCGTTACTTTGCAGTGATGCGTTATGAACAATCACTGACCTGGGCAGCATTTTTCTGCTTGTTGGTCACGGGCTGCAAAAAGGAGCCGGTGGATGAGCCGCCGCACATCAGCATAACCTCGCCAACGGAGAATTTTTCCTTCAACGTGCCGGACACACTGCTCATCACCGTTTCCGTTAGCGACGATCAGGGCGTAACACAGGTAACGGCCAGCCTGCTGAACGCGGACAACATCCCGGTGGTAGCGGGTGTTTCAGCCGTTCCCGCAACCGGGCAAGGCTCGGTTACGTTGGCCTTGCCGGTTCTTTCGCAGCAGTTGGAAAGCGGTCCGTACAAGATCTTGGCCACCGCCTCGGACGGCAACAACAGCGCACGACAGCTGCTCCCTGTGCAGCTCAACGGCGTGCCATTGCGGCTGCGCGCCGTTTTCACCGTTACAGAACAAAGCTCCAACAGTGTGGCACTTTATCGCACGGACAGCTTGGGTCAAACCACCTTGGCCACCACATGGCCCATGGATTTCGGCGGCGCCGCGATCAGTTCTTCGGCACAACAGCTCTATGTTGCAGGCGGTGTCAGCGGCGCGTTCCAGGCGTTGGATGCGGACAACCTCGCCACCGTTTGGCAAGTGCCCAATCAAAGCTCGATCGGTTTTCCATGGTTTACTTCCGTTGATGTAGGTGCAGATGGCCGGGTTTTGCTGGGCACGCAGGACGGTACATTGCGTGGTCTGAATGCCGAAAACGGGATTGGTGGCGCAGTGGGGAACTTGCCCATCGGCTTTCATGCTGTGCAGTCCATCACCACAGGAAATTTCATCATTTCGGTGATCGAGAACACGATCACGCAGGAAAAGCGGCTTGGGACTTTTTTCAGTAGCTCCGGGGCATTGGCGGAAAGCCAGGTATTGACGATAGACCCCGTTGTTGTTCTTCCACGAGACGAACAACACGTCTTACTCTACGGCAGCATCGCCGGACAAGGCGTGGTGCAAGATCGCACCGTAAGTGGCGGCTCGTATTGGGAACCATATACATGGTCGGCACCGGTGATCGCCGCAGCGCGGATCAGTTCGGATGTTTGGGCGGTAGCCCTGCAAAACGGAGAATTGCACCGCTTCTCATACGCTGGCGCAAGTTCGATGCAGATCGCCGCTGGCCTGCAAATTCAGCAAATGGCCTTCGATGAAGTAAACGGTGTGCTTTACGTCGGCAGTGTAAACCTGCTTCAGGCCATAAATCCGCAGACCGGCGCAATACTGGCTGCTTGGCCACTAAGCGGTGAGGTGCGGAAAGTGCTTTGCCTACTGAACCGGTGAATGGTCACCGCGCCTTGGCGGTAACGCCCATCTTGCAGAACTTGGCAATGCGGCGCTCCACGCGCTTTTCCGGATCCAGCTTCGCCAACTTGTCCAAGTGTTTCACCACGGCGATCTTCACTAATCGGCATGCCTCCTCGGGGTCGGCATGCGCGCCGCCCAAAGGCTCCGGAATGATGCCGTCCACCAGGCCATTGCTCAACATGTCTTCACCGGTCAACTTCAGCGCTTCCGCAGCTTTTTCTTTGAAATCCCACGTGCGCCACAAGATCGTGGAGCAGTTTTCCGGGGAAATAACGGAGTACCAGCTATTCTCCATCATCAGTACCTGGTCGCCGACACCAATGCCTAATGCTCCGCCTGATGCTCCCTCCCCCACCACCACACAGATAATGGGCACTTTCAATTGGGACATTTCCAGCAAATTCCGGGCTATGGCTTCGCCTTGTCCGCGCTCCTCGGCCTCCAAGCCGGGAAAAGCGCCCGGCGTATCGATCAGCGTAACCACGGGTTTATTGAATTTCTCTGCGAGCTTCATCAAGCGCAGTGCCTTGCGGTAGCCTTCGGGATTAGGCATGCCGAAGTTGCGGAACTGCCGCATCTTGGTGTTCACTCCCTTTTGTTGGCCAATGAACATTACGGTGCGCCCGTCCATGAGCCCGAAGCCGCCCACCATGGCCTTGTCGTCCTTCACCGTGCGATCGCCGTGCAGTTCAATGAAACTGCCGCCGGTCATGTAGTTGATGTAGCGCATGGTGTACGGGCGCTCCGGGTGCCGGCTCACCTGCACGCGCTGCCACGGGGAAAGTTTGCCATAGACCTGCTTGCGGGCCTCTGTTAACTTTTTCTCGAGGTCCTTCATGGCCGCTTTCACGTCCACTTCACCGTCTGCGGCCACCTCGTTCAGCTTTTCGATCTGCTCCACCACGAGCTGGATCGGTTGTTCAAATTCCAAAAAGGTGCTCATTCAGGCTGAATTAGAAGGGCGAAGGTAACGGAGCGGCCTTGCCGTGGCCATTTTGCTTGGGATTCACCACGGAATGCGGATCTTTCGCCCATGTTGGTCTTTCCCTTTGCCAAAGTGAACATGGGCTTGCGTGTGTTGCGGAAACGGCCGGATGGCTTCCACGACATTGCCAGCATCCTGCTGCCGATTCCACTTCGCGATGCGCTGGAAGCCACGATGGACTTAGACATTCCGCCAAGTGAAGTCCGCTTTGTCCGGACCGGCATCGCTATTCCAGGCGATCCCGCGGATGACCTGTGTTTGAAAGCAGTTCAAGCGATCCGCAAACTGCGTGACCTGCCCGGACTCAGGCTTCACCTGCACAAAGTGATCCCTGCGGGTGCCGGACTGGGCGGTGGATCCAGCGATGCGGCTCATGTAATGTTGCTGCTGAACAAGTTGCTTGAGCTTGGCTTGGCACCGGAAGAGTTGCATACCCTTGCGGCCGAATTAGGCAGCGACTGCCCCTTCTTCCTGAAAAATGAGCCACAATTGGCCGAGGGCCGCGGCGAAAAATTACGCCCTGTTACGCTTGATCTCAATGGCTACTGGCTGCTGTTGGTGGCACCTGGGATCCATGCCCCTACGCCCCAAGCCTACATGCAGTGCAAGCCTACCGGCCAAGAACTGGATCTGAAAATATTCCAACAGCCTGTTTCAACCTGGCAAAATGTAGTGTTGAACGACCTGGAGCCGCCGGTTTTCAGCCTGCATCCCGAATTGGCGCATTTGAAGAAAGAGCTGCTCGACCTGGGCGCGGCCTATGCGTCCATGTCCGGCTCGGGCTCCAGCGTTTACGGCATATTCAGCGAGAAACCGGTGCTCCGGAAATATCCGCCAACCTACCGCAGTTGGATATTGCCGCTGTAAAAAAGACGGCGGGAA
>Ga0209480_10003124_pt1 | contig 10935 bp, 10 predicted proteins | sample JI61114C2DNA_FD_187501 | JGI IMG/M metagenome (GOLD analysis project Ga0209480, IMG submission 187501) | Wastewater effluent complex algal communities from Wisconsin, to seasonally profile nutrient transformation and Carbon sequestration -... | ecosystem: Engineered > WWTP > Effluent > Algae...
TCGCTCAGTTAGTGCGTTATTTAATAGAAAGAAAAAATTCTTAATCTATATTTTTTTTGATTTTATTGTGAACCACTTATTTATAGCTTGAATAAGCACAAAATTGCAAGAATATTTTTACATTTCTACAAAAAACCGATATGAAACCGATAAACCTGACAAACGAAAACTTTTTCACGAGGTATCTTTTGATGATAAATAAAACAATTCAGCCCGACCGCAACGGCAAAACCATCGGCGAATGGGTGAAAGATTCGCTGATGATAATTCTGACGCTCGTCTTCGTTTTGCTCTACGCAGCGGCATTCACGGGCAAGCTCGATCCGCTCAAAGACAACTTTTTCCTCTGGCGGCTCGAACCGATACTTCTGATTCTAATCGGCTACTATTTCGCGCACCGTCCGGCAAAACACAACGAAAAACTTCTCAAAGAAGAACTCCAACGCCAAACCCAACGCGCCGATGCCGCCCAATTCGCCAAAGAAAAAGCCCAACTCGAACGCGAAACATTAGAAGAAAAAATAAAAAACGCCCGCACCATATTAAATACGGCAAACGGCGATCAAACAAAATCCACCAAAGCCGCTATCGGCATTTTGGATTCTTAAGGAGAAATAAAAATGGATTTGAAAGAAATTGAAAAAGAACTAAAAGAGGTCCGCCAATTAGCGGATTACATTTCCGATGATTTAGAAGCAACCAAACGTCTGCACGAAATCAAGGAAAAAACCGAAATTGCCTTAAAAGCAATAAAACAAATCGAAGATTTTTAGAAGACTTTTAATAGAGTTTCGAGAAGACAAAAAAGGAGAAAAATAAAATGTTACTTAAAAATCAGAAAATCAAAATAGCCTTTCTACTGATATGCATGTTTTGCTTTCAAATTTCCTGCACGACTAATAGGTATCGTCAGCCAATTTTGAAATTCCAAGCGGCATCGGCAGTAGTTACCTCGACTGCGCGGGAATCTTTGACAGAACTTAATCGTTCCGAGATTTCGCGCATCATTCTTCAGCGTCGGCTAAAAGGACAAACTATTTTCGCAAAGGACATTGAAGATGCCAAGAAAATAAAATTTAAGGATTTAAAGGTTCGGCTTGATGCGCTTGACCGTTTGGATGAATATGCCAATTTACTTGTCAGTATTGCTAATAGCGATTCGCCCGACAATATTGCCAAATCTGCAACCGATTTGAATACCGCCATTACTAATTTGGCAGTAACGGTTAATAACTTAGCCGGAGGAAGTAATGATTCGTTCAAAAGCAAGTTTTCGTTTGCCGGATCAATACTTTCCGAAATTCTTCGCGCTTTTGCACAGAAGAAAATTAAGGAAGCCTTAAACCTTGCAATAAGCAAAGGAAAAGAACCAGTTAATGAATTGATTGATGCAATCGGCGACGACTTAACCGTTGCATTCTCAGTTACTGAAACGGGATTAATCGAACTACGAACCGAGTTGTTGAGAAAATATAATGTTGTGGCTTCAACTTCTCCGGTTAATGAGAATCAGTTGGAAGTATTGTCAAATAAAATTATTGCAACCAACAATTCAATCGAAATTTTAGAATTTGCAAATCCGAAAGCGGCTCTAAACCAAATGAAGAAGGCTCATTCTAAAATTGTTTTACATGCAGAAACCAGAACACCTGCGACTTTTGCCGATGCAGTTGAAGAAATCGAGGCTTTTGTCGGAGCTGTCCAACGGCTGAGTGCCGCAGTTAAGGAACTTAAAAATCAAGATGTATAAGGAGAAAAATTAAAATGGCAGAGCTAGTAGATTCAATTTTGGTCATGGGCAAGACTCTTAATTCCATGAACATTCGGTTAAGCAATATTCATCCGCTTTCGGAAGATTATCAGAAACTTGAAGTAATGAGGGATGCGTTTCGGCAAAGATACGACATGCTCGTCAAGTATTTCTTTGAACATTCCGCGAAAAGATTTATCGCGGTGGACGGCGAACTTGCAAAGGTTAATGAAGAAGCACAAGCAGCGTTGAACAAACTTGAGAAAATGCAGAAAACGCTTGACACAATTACAAAACTTATCGGATTAGTTGACAGTTTTATTACAGCAATAATCACAGCTGTTGTCTGATTGAGTTATTTGGTTGGCGGTTATTGACGGGCATTGTAACTGTCGGAAAAGCCTTGGGAAATGCCTTAAACGGATGTTTGAAGGATTCCGGCGCACGCGGCAAGAGATTCGGCGCACGCGGCAGATGATTCAAAGCAAATTGAGAATCATCGGGCGCACGTGCCGAATCGTTGAAAACTTGCGGCGAATCATTGGGCGCACGCGGTAAATCATTTGAAATCCCCATCGAATGATTTATCGCAAACGGCAAGGTCTTCGGAACTTGCGGTGAGTCTTTTGAAATAGACGATAAACTGTTCGGCGCAAGCGCGAACGGTTTTGAAAGATGCAGAAATTAACAAATTAATAAATATTGAAGGGGAAAAAAATATGAGTGGAACATCAGTTATACCAAAAGGTAATAACGAACGGTTAGCGTGGGCTTTGAATTTTGAGCAGGAATTTCCGGCTTTGTCGGCGATTTTGGGTTTAGTAATTCGGAGATGACGACTTTGCTGCAGGATTCGGCGGCGATGCGGCATGGGATTTTGTTGGCGCAGGCGGGTGCGGCTTTTTCTAAGGCTTGCACGGCTTTTAAGAATGAGATGCTCGGCGGTGTCGGTGAAAATCAGCTTACGCCTTCGCAGCCTTCTTTTACGCCGCCGCCGAATCCGCCTGCGCCGGTTGATGCGGGAATTGTCGAGCGTTTGAGCAATGCGATGAATCGTGCGAAATTGAGCGCGGGTTATACGCAAACCATCGGCGAAACCTTGATGATCGCGACTGCGCCGACGGGTTCAGCGATTACCGATGATGCGAAAACGTCTGCCAGAGCAACGGCGATGACCGGAAGCATCGTGCGGCTCGATTGGATAAAGGGCAAGTTTGACGGCATTTTTATCGAATCGCAACGCGGCGACGAAACCGATTGGACGCGGCTCGATTTCGATATGCGTTCGCCATACGAAGACACGCGCCCGCCTTTGCAAGCCGGAAAACCGGAAGAACGGCGTTATCGTCTGCGGTATTTTATTGACAATCAAGCCATCGGCGTTTGGTCGGACGTGATCGTCGTGATTACTCTGCCGTAAAAAAATCGGCTCGGAACTCAGAATAGAAAAAAATAAAACAAAAGGAGATTAAAAATCTATGTCAAATAAAAAAGCTTTATGTGTTGGGATAAACGATTATCCGGGAACGGGTAACGATTTAGGCGGTTGCGTTAATGATGCCAATGATTGGGCAAATTTGCTCAAGGGGCATTTTGGTTTTACCGATGTCAAAATGTTGCTTGACTCACAAGCAACCAAGCAAAACATTCTGGACGGATTAAATGATTTGATTGACGGCGCGGAAACCGGAGATGTTCTGGTTTTTACAAATTCTTCGCACGGAACATACGAAGCAGATGTAAGCGGTGATGAATTTTATGATGAAGCCGTTTGCGCGGTTGATGTCAATATTTTAGATGATGAACTCCGCCAAATCTTTAACCAAATTCCCAACGGCGTTAATCTGACGGTGATTTTGGATAATTGCCATTCGGGAACAGCCACACGCGCAAACCCGTTGGATAAAAAACGGTTTATGTCGCCAACAAAGCGTGGTGGAAGGGAAATTGATTTATCCATTGCCAGTCCCAAAGATCCTTCAATTGCCGAAGAAGATATGAAAGAGATTTTATTGAGCGGTTGCAACGCTGACGAGGTTTCATGGGATGTAACAATCGGTTCAACCCGACACGGAGCAATGTCTTATTGTGCGATTCAAGCCATTAAGGAAGCAAATTATCAAATTACTTATCAGGCTTTGCATAGACGTTTAAACGAAATTCTGATACAAGAAGGTTATCAGCAAACACCGCAACTGGAAGGTAAAGCAGCAAATAAGGAAAGAAATATTTTCTCCTAATGCCTTCTACCAATAGAAAAGGTCCGTAGCGAGTGTGTGAGCAATTGCGTTATATGACACGCAATTGCTCACATACAATGTTGCTGATCTAGTGCAAACAAATTTGAGATGATAAACGAAAAGCAGAGTATCTTTCGTCTGCGGAAGTTTTTGCGGAACCCCGAACTCGCAAGAAATTGTTCGTTTATTAAGGAGCAACCCCAAATTATGAAAAAGACAAGCGTTTTGCAAGAAGATTGGAACAAAATACGGCGTATTTTGAAGAAAAGTGCGGATGAAGCCAAAAATACCGACGCAAACACCCGCTCGGTGCAAAACCCCGAAGAAAGAGATCTTCGCGCATATTTTGGCGATGCCAAGTTTGAAAAACTGCGCGATTTTGCCGCCGCCGGAGACAAAACAAGAGAAAAACTCGGCAATGTCATTTTGCTTCCCGGCATTATGGGATCAAGTCTTTTAGCCGTTGATGAAGATGGCGATGAAGATACAATTTGGCTTAGTTTGCGGAGTTTGGCTTTCGGCAGGCTAAAACGATTGGAACTCAATGCGGACGGTAAAACTAATAAAAGCGGCGAAAATATCCAAGCTCCTAAAGTCTTCGGCGGACTGTTTCGCGGTTTTATGTTCGATTATTACGGTCTCGCGCTCGAAGCCTTGCAAGCCGAACATTTTTCTTACGATTGGCGATTGGATATTCGCACTTCTGCCGACAGACTCGCTGATTTTATCCGCGAAAAATATTCTGATGGAGAAAAAGTCAGTTTGGTCGCACATTCAATGGGCGGCTTGGTTTCGCGTTCGTTCATCCGGCGACATCCGGTTTTGTGGGAAAAAATCTGCGGCAATTTGGTAATGGTCGGAACGCCGAATCACGGAGCTTTTGATGCCGTTCAAGCTCTTATCGGGCAAAATCAGACGATTCGCAAATTGGAAAGATTTGATGTCTGGAACAGTTTGGACGAATTGATGAATGTTTTTCATTCTTTTCCCGGACTTTATCAGCTTTTGCCCGCTAAAAGATTTAACGACGGCGTTTATGCAAAATTAAGTTGGAGCAATTTTCCGACGGTGCGTTTTGATTCTCATCTGGCTGATGTAGAAAAACTTCACGAAGAATTGGCGATGAGCAAAATTGACCCGGCACGAATGTTTTATATTGCCGGAACAGGTTTTAAGACATTGGATGGAATAAAAAGTATCCGCAACGGCGAGTTTGAATTTGAACCTTCGATAACCGATGGCGACGGAACTGTTTCGCACAGACTCGGTAAATTGGACGGCATCACAACTTTCTATGATACGGAAAATGAACATTCCGAATTGCTTAACGGCGACAACGTGCTGGACGCAATTAGAAATTTGGTCGAAACCGGTGAAACAACCGCTTTGCCGACAGAAAAACCTGCTGTCAGCAAATCCCGAAGCACTTCCACGACCACAGATAAAGAAGAACAATATATCGAAGAAATCATTGGCGCGGTGCGTTCGGGCGAAATGCTTGAAGATAAACAGCTTGCTGATGTCGAACGAAAAATTCAACGCGCCATTTGGGGAGGTGAAAAACGCGAAATACCCACCGGGAATCAAACAAAATCATTGATTCCCGCACAACCCATCGAATTGAATATTTTTGAACGAGATATTTCCGTCTATGAAGCTGATGATGAAGAAATAATCGTGGTTGGCAAATATTCCGATTTACCTCCACGCGGAGCGTGCGGAGCGATTGACAAAAAACTCGACTATCGGCTCAGTTTGGCGCATACAGGCAAAATTATCGGCGCGGAACTTGGTCAGCTTTTCTTTGTTCCGCAGATTTCTCCGACTGAAGTTGATTCTCCGCCGCAACCGCAACAGACTATAATCTTGGCAGGTGCAGGCAGTTACGGAAAGTTCAGACGCGAAGATTTACGTTATTTAGTAATGAACGTGGCTTTGTCAGTTCTTGCTTTAGGCAAAAAACAATTCGGTATCGTCCTAATCGGAACAGGCTTAAATGATTTTTCGGTTGACCGCGCTCTCCGTAGTATTTTATCGGGCGTTTCCGATGCATTGGCACGTTTTCCGCGAAATCAAGCCGAAGTCAAAGAAATTTTGAGTCATCTGAAAAAGGCGAAATCTGCTCTTCCGCCACCTCAAATGACCGTCAGTATCTACGAAAAAAATGCGGATAGATTTAAAGAAATTGTAACGATTGCTCAAACTCTCGCTGCCAAGGAAATAGAATCTGCCAAAAGTAAAGAAAATCTTGCTCATCCAATAGAAAGTGTCAGTCTTATCTTTAGTGAAAAAAACATTAAGCCGTTAAACGAAGAACGCAAACAGATACAAGGAAAAATCGAAGAAGAACGCAAGCAAAATAATGAAATGTTTATCTTTGAAGACTTCGTTTCCAGCGAGGAAGAACGCGCAGTTACACGAATTACGGTAAAAAGAGATTTTGAAAAACAGACTTTTTTGCTTTCTGCGCTGACTCCGACGGCGGCTTTGCCTCAGCGCGAAATTTCCGTCCAAAATTGTATCGTTGATTCGCTGACTAAGAAAATCAGACGTTTTCCAAACCCTGAAGTTCAACAAAAATACGGCAGATTGCTTCATTCTCTTCTGATTCCCGAAGATTTTCAAACACTTATTGATACCAACAAACCTTTAGCAATGCTGCTTGATAAATCTTCCTCTGCCATTCCTTGGGAAATGGTTTGCTACGGCGGTTCGCAAGGTTTCTCAACTTTCGGGGTAGAACTTCGTCTGAGTCGCCAATTCACAATGGAATCGGCAAAAGTTGCCAGCGTTGTTCCACCTTTTAATGAAGACCTGAAAATTCTGATTATTGCCGATCCTGCCGATGGCGACTTTAGTTTGCCCGGTGCGCGCATGGAAGGCGAGAAACTGAAAAGGTTTTTTGAAGAATTTAAGCCGTCCGGCAGAGGAAAAATTACGGTAGATAGTTGTATCGGCAGTCAAGAATGCGACATTGTCGAGGTTTTGGCAAAAATTTTTACCGAAGAATACGACATTATCCATTTTTCGGGACACGGCTATTACGATCCGAAAGAAAACGACAATAGCGGTTGGGTTTTCGGCACACGCAAGGTTCGAGAAATAGAAAACGGCGTTGAAAAAGAGACCGAAAAACTTCTTGTCATCTCGCCGCGAGAAATTTTCCGCCTTCACAAAGTTCCGCGCCTAATTTTCGCCAACGCTTGTTTTTCTTCGCAAACCGCAGAATTGGAATATTCGCCTACCGGAAAAACCGCTTTTCCCGAAAGCGGTAAAAAACTCGCCGGAATTGCCGAAGCATTTTTTGTCTGTGGGGTTCAAAACTATATCGGCGCAGGCTGGCAAGTTAATGATTCTTTGGCAGTTACTTTTGCCGAGAATTTTTATAGAACAGCTTTTACACTCAATGCCGAAAAGAAATACAACAATATCGGGGAAGCTCTGAAAGTAGCGCGCGAAGAAATTAAGAACAAAATCAACAACGCAACTTGGGGCGCATATCAACATTACGGTGATTCAAATACGCGATTGTTGCGTAAAGCCAGATAAACGGCAAGATGCCACGGAGGAAAAACTATGTCGCAACTGATTTTTGGCGGAATGATTGCGATTATTCTACTCGGTTTTTATGTTTGGTCAATCGTGGACGCAGTTTCGGTCGTGCAGTGTAAAAATGCGGCGCGGGCAAATTGCCCCGAATTTTCGACGAATATGTCATATATTCTGAACACGCTCGGCGCATTGATTTCTTCAACGGTAGTCGGAGTTTTGGGTGCAACAAAGTCGAGCGAATTTCCGGTGCAAAAAACCCTTGAAAATACACTCAAAGGTAAATTGCGTGAAACGCCGAAAATGCTCACGGCACTTATGCCTTCGGTTTTTATTCTTGCGTGGCTCATCTGTGGAGTAATAACGGTAATTTACGGATTTATTCTATCCAATGACCTCGTGCCGCCGTTCACTGCCGCCGCGAAAGCGTGGTTCGGTGTGGCACTCGCCGCCGTCTATGATTACTTTGGAATTCAGCCAGGCAACGGTCAAAAGAACCCGAATACTGATTGAACATTTAGCAAATTTCCACGATCTTTCCTCTCTTAAGGAAAGCCAAACGGAAAGGCGAATATATCTCGCATTCGCCTTTCCTCTCCAATATTTTGAAAGCCGTTTGCCTCTTTTCATACTCTTACAAAAAAGTCTTTGCTAAAGGCTTATTAGATAAATCTCACATTTTTATAGCAGTGAAATGCAGTTTATTTCTTGTGTTTGGTTAGAAGAAAATAAAAAGGAAAAGGAAAATTATGAGTAAAAAGACAGAATGGTTAAAGAATATCTTGTCTTTGCCAAAAAGTGTTTGGTTGGCAATGTTTTTTGTGCTACTGGTAATAATTTATGTTGCTTTTGATTACGGATTTGCCCAATGTAAGGCTCGCTTTCCTTGTGAAAAAATAGACATTACGCTAATTTCATCCCCAAGTGATTCGGCGTTTCCTTTGAATAATGCTAAAACGCAGATTGACGAAAAAATCGCCAAATTGAAAGAAGTAACCGGAAATGCAAGTAACCAGAATAATATTGTCGCAAATGCTAAAACTGACGCTGACACAAAATCTCTCGAAGCGAATAAAGGCGGTAATAATGCAACTTTTAATAATGCAAATCTTGATGCCAATGCCAACCTAAAAAAAGAAATAACTAAACAAAATATTGCCAATAGTGAAAGACTAAACGCGCAAAACGAATTGGACAAAGTTTATAAATTTATGGCTGACAGATATTCCTATCGTTTGATTTGGATATTTTTTGTCGGAGTCTTTCTAGCGTTATGTATCGTTGCAATCTCTCTTTCAATTTTTATAATGAATGAGGCATTTGAAAATTACTTGAAATTAATCATTCTCGGAATTGCCTCTCTTTCGATAGTTTTTGCTGTTATTGCCTATTACAGCGAATATATGTCACTGGCTGAGCCAATGCTTAAACAAAGCATCGGAACAGATGATTTAGCTATTGACGCAATAAATCTTCTAAACGTCATCGGATTTGCCGCCATTATCTTTCTCAGCGCGGCGAGTTGTGCAATTCTTTACGCGGTTGAAAAGTTAAACCACGAAACAAATCCCGATAATTTAAAAAAACAGATTGCCAAATTGGAGGCTAAAAAAACATCCATCAGTGAAAAATTACCTCTGATGGAAGACGGAGAAGCAAAAGAGTCACTGAAAGTTGATTTGAAAATCTTGGAAGACACATTGGACGAGTCAAAAGATAAGTTAGAGAAATACGAGCCTTGGCGTGAACGATTGCGATTGGTTTTGTATATCAGCGCGATAATGCTATTTGTAAATATTTTTCGGTTTGATGTCGTGGCAGATTGGCATCGTCTTTTTGTGAGTGATGAATTTAATAAAATATTGGAAGGATTCCTTACAACTATTCTGAGTGTTCAAGCGGGATTTTATACGATTCTCATTTTATTGCTTTACGTTCCCGTTGATTACTTTATGCCCAGCACTGACAAAGCTCCCGGCGTGCAGGATAAATTAAAGGAAGGAATCATACCAACCATCAAAGAATTTTTGCCTCGTGCTATTTTGCTCGTCTTACCACTTTTAGCAGAGCCAATATCCAAATTTATAAAATATTTTTTTCCAACTTAAAGAAATATTTGCCACTTGCTCACAACCTTACATCTCTGCTTCACCCAAAGTAAAAAAAAGCCCGAAAGCTGAAATTCGGGCTTTTTTTTTCAAAACGGAGCGCAGTTCTGCCAGCCTGCAAGCGTTTGAGAAACGCTAAATCATTTTATTTTTCTGCAACTTGATGATGAATCGAGAAAATTACACCGCTAAAAACGCGGCGTGGTAGGCTGGCAGCACTGCGCTCCGTTTTCAATCCGAATTTGTGTTAAATCTTGCGATGCGAATTTGATTTGTTAGAATTGTAAATTGATTCAGAGTTCAAGGGGGAAATTGATGGATATTTTTTGGCAGGAATTGACTAACGGATTTCCTGATTCGCAGTTGTTTATAAAGGTGACGATTCGTTTGGTAGCGGCGATTTTTCTCGGCGCGGCGATCGGGCTTCAGCGTGAACGTGTCGGGAAACCGGCAGGTTTGCGAACGCACGTTCTGGTAACGCTCGGAACTTGTGTTTTTGTTGTCGGGTGCGAAGGTTTCGGAATGAGTTCGGACGGACTTTCGCGCGTAATTCAAGGCATCGTAACGGGCATCGGATTTATCGGCGCGGGTTCGATCTTGAAGTTGAACGACGAACGCGACGTAAAAGGTTTGACAACGGCGGCAAGCGTTTGGATGGCGGCGGCGATCGGCGTTGCAGTCGGACTCGGCGGTTTGGGTTTAGCGATTTTGGCAACCGTTTTGACCTTGATTATTTTAACTTTTGTCGGAAGTTTCGAGAATCGCGTGGATTCGCAAAACAAGGAAGATTAGACGCAGACGAATGGAACGTAACAGAAGCCCGCGCGTGAGCAAGGGCGGACACACCTTTCCGCCCTTGCTCACGCGCGGGCTTCTGTTACCGTAAAACTCGTATTTTATTTACTTTTTTCTTCATCAACCGCTTTTCCGTCGTCTTTATCCGCAGGCATATCAGGCGTTACGAGCATCGGAATCGCCGAATCATCGACGTTGTAGATCACTTTGTAAATTTCCTGCGCGTCCGAATCGGCTAAATCTTTTCGCACCAGCAAAATCAAATCAACGCCCGGACGCAGCGGATATTCGCCGACGTATCGGTAATGCGCCGAATAGCGCGTAACGATTTCCGCGTCTTGTTCTTCTTTTTTGGCGATGATCATTTCCGCCGTGTTTGCGTCAACTAATTGACCGCTGAAACGCGCGTTTTTGTAATCGTTCAGATACCAAGGCATCGACCAATAATCGGGCGAAACAATCTCGATTGTCGCATCTTTTTTCGCGTCACTTT